>Ga0105857_1000125_pt1 | contig 32046 bp, 25 predicted proteins | sample OrgsoiDNA_201061_FD_89682 | JGI IMG/M metagenome (GOLD analysis project Ga0105857, IMG submission 89682) | Permafrost soil microbial communities from the Arctic, to analyse light accelerated degradation of dissolved organic matter (DOM) -... | ecosystem: Environmental > Terrestrial > Soil >...
GATGGGCGTGGTCACGGTGTGCATCGGTTTGCTGCCGACTTACGGGCAAATCGGTGTGGCTGCGCCGGCGCTGTTGATCCTGCTGCGCATCGTCCAGGGCATCGCCGTTGGTGGCGAGTGGGGCGGGGCGGTGTTGATGGCGGGTGAGCACGCGCCGAAGGGGCGACGCAATTTCTTCGCCTCGTTTGCACAACTGGGCAGCCCGGCCGGTTTAATCCTGTCGCTGCTCGCTTTCAGCGCGGTCACTCGTTTGTCCGAAGAAGACTTGATGAGCTGGGGCTGGCGTCTGCCGTTCCTCGCCAGTTCGCTGTTGTTGCTGGTCGGCCTGGCGATTCGCCTGGGCGTGAATGAATCCCCGGAGTTTCTCGCCAGCCGAGAATTGGCGAGCAAAAGCACGCGTAAAGAGCAGGCACCGGTGATGGAAGTCTTGCGCACGGCTTGGCGGCCACTGTTGCTGTGCATCGGCGCCAACACACTCGGAATCGCCGGGGTGTATTTCACCAACACTTTCATGATCGCCTACACCACCCAGCAACTTTCACTGCCGCGCTCGCTGATCCTTGAGTGCCTGTTTGTGGTGGCGGTCATTCAGTTCTGTATTCAACCACTGGCAGCGTGGGTCGCCGAGAAGATCGGCGCGACGCGGTTCCTGTGCCTGATGTCGCTGCTGGCGATGGCCTCGCCGTACCCGATGTTCGTGCTGGTCAGCTCGGCCCAGGCGCCGCTGATCATCCTTGGCATCGCCTTGGCGGTGGTGTGCATGGCGTCGTTCTACGCGGTGATTGCCGGGTACGTCAGCGGTATGTTCGAGACGCGCGTGCGCTACACCGCGATCTCCCTGGCCTACCAGATTTGCGGTGCGGTGGCGGGTGGCCTGACGCCGCTGATCGGCACTTTGCTGGCGCACAAGTTCGCCGGCCAATGGTGGCCGCTGGCGGTGTTCTACAGCCTGATCGCTGCCACTTCCTTGATCTGTGTCTTGTCCCTTGCCCGTCGCCATGCCAGCGCTGAACGCCTTGAATTGGCCAACGCTTAATCCAACGTTTGCAGGAGTAACTTATGTTGAAAATTAATGGTGAACGCCTGTGGGCGAGTTTGATGGCCATGGCCGAAATCGGCGCCACGGCCCGCGGTGGCAGTTGCCGATTGGCGTTGAGCGATGAAGACAAGGCCGGTCGCGAACTGTTTTCCCATTGGTGCCGCGAAGCCGGCATGACCCTGAGCGTCGATGCTATCGGCAACCTGTTCGCCCGCCGCGCCGGCGCCGATCCGGACGCTGCACCGGTGATGATGGGCAGTCACCTCGACACCCAGCCTGAGGGGGGCCGGTTCGATGGCGTTTACGGCGTGCTCGCCGGTCTGGAAGTGGTTCGTTGCCTCAACGACCTTGGCATCCAGACCCGCAAGCCGCTGGAAGTGGCGGTGTGGACCAACGAAGAAGGCGCGCGTTTCACCCCGGCGATGTTTGGCTCGGCGGTGTTCACCGGCATCATGCAACTGGACGCGGCGCTGATGGTGCGTGACATCGATGGCATCAGCGTCGCCGAAGCGCTGCAACGCACCGGTTATGCCGGCGAGCGGCCGTTGGGCGGCGCGGTGGATGCGTACTTTGAAGCGCACATCGAGCAAGGGCCGATCCTCGAAGACAATGCCAAGAGCATCGGCGTGGTCACTGGCGGCCAGGCGATTCGCTGGCTCGACGTGCGGGTCGAAGGCATGGCTGCGCATGCCGGAACCACGCCGATGCCGTTGCGCAAGGACGCCCTCTACGGCGTGGCGCAGATGATTCAGGCCATCGAAGTTCTAGCCACTGATTTCGCCCCGGAAGGCCTGACCACCGTTGGCGAGTTGGGCATCAATAAATCCTCGCGCAACACCATTCCGGGTCTGGTGAATTTCACCGTCGACTTGCGTCATCACCGTGACGAAGCGATTGAGGCGATGGAGCAGCAAGTCCGCGCACGACTTCAGGCGATTGCCGACGGTCGTGGCCTGAATCTGACCATCACCCCACACTGGATCAGCCCGGCCACGCCATTCGACGCCGAGTGCGTGGCGGCGGTGCAGCACGCGGTGGATGCCTTGGGCTACGCTCAGCAATCGATTGTCAGTGGCGCCGGGCATGACGCGATTCACCTGGCGCGGTTCTGCCCGACAGCGATGGTGTTTATCCCATGTGTGGGTGGGTTGAGCCATAACGAAGCGGAAGACGTGTTGCCTGAGGACGTGCGACAGGGCACTGACGTGTTGCTCCACGCAGTCCTGGCTCGCGCCCAAAGAGCTGAATAAACCCGATCCAATGTGGGAGCGGGCTTGCTCGCGAAGGCGGAGTATCAGTTAACATCGATGCTGAATGACACACCGCATTCGCGAGCAAGCCCGCTCCCACAGGAGGATGCACCCGGTTTCAAGATCTACGTTTAGCTGACAGGAATTTATCCCATGCGCAGTTTTTTTCACCCCGAACAATTGCTCCACCATCCACGCAGCTACTACTCCCGCGGGCAAATGCGCACGCCACAGGAAGTGCCGGAGCGCGCTCAAAGATTGGTACAGGCTTCTCATTCTTTGGGCTTCAAAGTCGAGCAACCCGCCGACGCGGGACTCGCTCCTTTGCTGGCGGTACACGGTGCGCCGTACCTGGCGTTCCTGCAGGAAGCCCATCAACGCTGGAAGGAAATCCCCGAGGACTGGGGCGACGAAGTCATGTCGAACATCTTCGTCCGCGAGCCCAACGCCCTGCGCGGGATTCTCGCCCAGGCTGCCCGTTATCTGGCCGATGGCAGTTGCCCGGTGGGTGAGCAGACCTGGCGTTCGGCTTATTGGTCGGCGCAAAGCGCGATTGCCGGTGCCCAGGCGTTACTCGACGGCGAACCGGCCGCGTATGCCTTGTGCCGTCCACCGGGGCACCACGCCCGAGCCGAAGCGGCCGGCGGTTTCTGCTACGTGAACAACGCCGCAGTCGCGGCCCAAGTGTTGCTCGGCGGGTTTGAACGGGTGGCGGTGCTCGACACCGACATGCATCACGGCCAGGGCATTCAAGAGATTTTCTACGAGCGTGATGACGTGCTGTACGTCTCGGTGCATGGCGATCCGACCAACTTCTATCCGGGGGTGGCCGGGTTTGCCGATGAGCGTGGCGTCGGGGCGGGGGAGGGTTTCAACCTGAATCTGCCGATGGCTCACGGCGCTAGCGAGGCGGATTTCCTCGGGCAACTTGAGGTGGCGTTGGCGGCGGTGAAAGACTTTGGTGCCGAGGTGCTGGTGCTGTCCCTGGGGTTCGATATTTTTGAATTGGACCCGCAGAGTAAAGTGGCGGTGACGCGGGAAGGGTTTGCAGTGTTGGGCGAGCGGATTCGCAGCCTTGGGTTACCGTGCCTGATTGTGCAGGAGGGCGGTTATCACCTGGAGAGTCTTGAGGACAACGCCCGGGCGTTTTTTGTGAATTCCGACGTTTGGCACCTTTGACCTGTGGCGAGGGGGCTTGCCCCCGTTGGGTCGCGCAGCGGCCCCAAAACCTGCGACTGCGGGGTGTCAGGTAAACCGCAGGCGATGGTTTTACGACTGCTTCGCAGCCGAACGGGGGCAAGCCCCCTCGCCACAGGCAAGCCTTCCTCTACCTAACTCTTGCCATCGCCCTGACGTTAACGTAAAGATTGGCATCAGGGCGCTGATTTCAAAAAGCGCCGAGCGGACCGCTGCGGAGCGCTTGATGACACTCATAAAAACAACACATCCCAAACCGCAACAGGAAGCACGGCTGGCCCGGGAAAAGCTTCACCTCGAAGGCGAAGTCCCCGATGGCGTATTGCGTGCGGAAATCGATGCCTCGTGGCGGCGCAGTCTCAGCCACGGCGTGCATTTCAACGGCAAACACGAACTGACGCTCGAATCGAGCGCCAGCCTTGAAGTGTTGCTGGCGAGCAATCGCCTGCTGATCGACGCCGCGATGCCGGCCATCGATTACCTGGCCGAGCGCCAGGGCAAGGAAGGGCTGATTATCCTCGCCAACTCCGACGCGACCATCCTCGCCGTCGAAGGCCGCGCCGACCGCCTCAAGGGCTCTGGCCTGCAAGACATCACCCTCGGTGCCTGCTGGAGTGAAGCCGCTCGCGGCACCAACGCCCTCGGCACCGCATTGGTCGAAGCCCGACCGACCCTGATCGATTGCGGCGAACATTACCTGGATCGGCTGAGCGATTTCTCCTGCACCTCAGTGCCGATCCACTGCCCGCAAGGCGACATCCTCGGCGTCCTCGACCTCACTCGCGAAGGCCCACTCGGCCGGGTTCACGACAGCACTGCGTTGTTGGCCATGGCCGTCAGCCAGATTGAAAGCCGGGTGTTCAACGCCAGTTATCCGGACCAGATCGTCCTCGCGTTCCACAGCCGTCGGCAGTACCTCGAATCGCCGTGGCAAGGCCTGCTGGCGGTGAGCCTCGGCGGGCAGATCCTCGCGGTCAGCGCCCAGGCCTGCCAATTGCTGCGCGCCGAGCGTTCGGCACTGGTGGGGCACCGCTGCGAGGAGTTTCTCGGGGTCGATGGCCTGCAACTGCTGGCCCGGCTGCAACAGGGCGGCATCGGCAGCCTGCAAACCGCCAAGGGCGAATTCTTCTACAAAACCCTGCGTGCACCGCAGCGTTCGATCAACGTCGGCACCACGCCGCGCCCGGTTGCCAAACCCGCCAAACCACAACCGGACCTCGAATCCCTGGCCGGCAGCAATGTCCGTTATGCCCGCGCCTTGCGCATGGCCCGACAAGGCCTGGCGAATGAACTGCCGGTGTTGCTGCTCGGCGAAACCGGCACTGGTAAAGAAGTCATCGCCCGTGCCCTGCACATGGCCGGCACGCGCTGCGACAAACCCTTCGTCGCGGTGAACTGCGCGGCGATCCCCGAAGGCCTGATCGAGTCGGAGCTGTTCGGTTACCGCGAAGGCGCCTTCACCGGTTCACGCCGTGGCGGCATGGTCGGGCGCCTGCAACAGGCTCATGGCGGCACCTTGTTCCTCGATGAAATCGGCGACATGCCGCTGGCCTTGCAAGCGCGACTGCTGCGGGTGTTGCAGGACCGCAAAGTCGCGCCATTGGGCGCTGGCGAAGAGCAGGACATCGACGTCGCACTGATCTGCGCCACCCACCGCGACCTCAAGCGTCTGGTCGAGGACAAACACTTTCGCGAAGACTTGTTCTACCGGGTCAACGGCATCAGCGTGATGCTCCCGCCGCTGCGCGAACGCGAAGATTTCAGTGGCCTGGTCGGTCGACTGCTGGCCAAACTCGACGCCCCGACCGTCACCTTGCACGACGACCTGAGCAAATTGCTCGGCGGCTATCACTGGCCGGGCAACATCCGCCAATTGGAGATGGTCTTGCGCACGGCGTTGGCGATGCGCGAGGTGGGGGACACCGTGCTCACCCTCGACCACTTGCCCGACAGCATGCTCGATGACTTGACCGCCACCGAACGCCCGCAGGCCGGGAGCATTCGCGAAAACGAACTGGAGCTGATTCGCCAATCCCTCGACGCGCATCAGGGCAATGTCTCGGCCGCCGCCGACGCGTTGGGCATCAGCCGCGCGACCCTGTATCGCAAACTCAAGCAGTTGCGCCCGTGATGCAGCGCCTGATCGTTCGGCTGATCGACAGCCAGAATCCGCAAGCCCTGCAATCTTCGTTGCGCTGGCTCTACAGCTTCGTGCGACCGCATCGACTGGCGATTGCCGGGTTGCTCGGGTTGTCGGTCTGCGCTTCGTTGTTGGTGCTGGTGCAACCGTGGTTGACCAAACTGCTGATTGACGACGGCCTGCTGGGGCGCAATTTCCCGGTGTTGGTGCTGATCGCGGGGTTGATGATCGTCGCCGGTTTGCTCGGTACGGCGCTGTCGGGGATCAACCGTTACCTGCACACGCGGCTGTCCGGACGGATCCTGTTCGCCCTGCGCGATGACCTTTATCGACACTTGCAGACCTTGTCGCCGAGCTTCTATGGCCAGCGGCGGATCGGCGACCTGATGTCGCGCCTCGATGGCGACGTCGCAGAGATTCAGCGCTTTGCCGTGGACTCGTTGTTTTCGGCGGTATCGAGCGTGATCGGGCTGTTCTTCTCCGTGGCGATGCTGCTGACCTTGTCCTGGAAACTCTCGCTGCTGGCGCTGGTGCTGATTCCCCTCGACGTGCTGTGGCTGCGCTGGATGCGGCGCAAGGTCGAGCGCGATGTGCGGCAATTGCGCGAGCGTTCGGCGGACATGTCGTCATTCATGGTCGAGACCCTGCCGGTGATGAAATTCATCCAGTCCGCCGGCCAGCAACAACGCGAAGCGCGACGGCTGGAGAGCTTGGGCCAGGGTTATATGAGCCAGTTGCTGCGCCTGCAAGTCACCGAGTTTTTCACCCAGGCTGTGCCCGGCACACTGACGTCGTTGTCGCGGGCCTGTGCGTTTTTGATCGGCGGTTATTGGGTGGTGCAGGGGACGTGGCAACTCGGCGCGCTGATCGCGTTTTCAACTTATCTCGGGATGGCGGTGGGGCCGGTGCAAAGTCTGCTCGGGCTCTATGTCGCCATTCAGCGGATGACCGTCAGCCTCGGGCGCGTCATGGAGTTGCGCGGCGAAGAGCCGACCGTGCTCACACCGGTCACGCCGCAGCCGATACCGCGCTGCGGCGAGCTGCGTTTTGACAACGTGCATTTCAGCCATCCGGGGCGTCCGAGCACCTTGCGCGGGATTGATGCACGCATTCCCTACGGTTTGAAAGTCGCCCTGAGTGGCGGCTCGGGTGTCGGCAAATCGACCCTGATCGACCTGCTGCAACGGCATCACGATCCGCAATCTGGCCGGGTGTTGTTGGGGGAAATCGATCTGCGGGAACTGGACCTGTTCGAGCTGCGTCGACGGATTGCGATCGTCAGTCAGGACATCGTGCTGTTTCGCGGCAGCCTCGCCGATAACCTGGCGTATGCGGTGCCGGATGCCAGTCGCGAGGCGATTGCCGGTGTTGCGCAGTTGGCGCAACTCGACAGCCTGATCGCATCCTTGCCCGAAGGCCTCGACAGTCCGTTGGGTGAGCGCGGTCAGCAGCTCTCCGGCGGGCAGAAACAGCGGATCGCCATTGCCCGGGCACTGTTGCAGGACCCATTGATTCTGGTGCTCGATGAGGCCACGTCGGCAGTGGATGAAGCCACCGAGCGTGAAGTGATCGAAGCCATCGACCGACTGTTTGCCGGGCGTACGCGCATCCTTATCAGCCATCGTCCATCGACTCTGGCGGACGCCGATCTGCGCTTTGAATTGCTCGACGGTGTGCTCACCTCGAAAACGGTGATGCATGAAGCCTGAACTGCGAATTGGCGTGGTGGACAGCGGTCATTCGGCGGTGCAGCGAGTGCAGGTTGTTGCGGGGCGCCGGTTTTCGTTGCTGGAGGATGGGTTGGCGGAAAGTGATTTACGCGACGATCCGCTTGGCCACGGCAGCGCGGTGATCGAGGCCATCGGGCGGCGCGCGCCGGCGGCGGTGTTTTGTGTGGCGCAGGTGTTTGACCAGCGTGGCGTCACCAGTGCCTTGCAGATCGCCACGGCGATTGACTGGCTGGTGGCGCAGGATGTGCGGCTGATCAATTTGAGCCTGGGGTTGCGGCAGGATCGCAGCTTGTTGCGCGAAGCCTGCGCGGCAGCCGTGGCGAGCGGCGTGTTGTTGTGTGCATCGAGTCCGGCTCAGGGCGAGGGCGTGTATCCAGCGAAATATCCACAGGTGTTGCGCGTCACTGGTGATGCCCGTTGTGCCGAGAGTGAATGGTCGTGGCTCAACAGCGCCCAGGCGGATTTCGCGGCGTGTGTGCATGGGACGTATCCGGGGCAGTCCGGGGCCAGTCTGGGGTGTGCGGCGTTGAGCGGACACATTGCCGGTTTCCTGGTTGCTCATCCTGATGTGAGCAATGAGCAGGTCATTGAATGGCTGCGAGAGAACGCTCGTTATCGTGGTCCAGAACGGCGCAGCGGGCCATGATTTTGATTCTTGGCGCAGGGCCCGCAGGAGCGGCGGTTGCCTTGGGTTTGCGTCGACTCGGTTACCCGGTGACGCTGGTCAGCGAATGGCGACGGTTTGCCGCGCTCGAAGGGGTTTCCATTCGAGTGCTGGAGGCGTTGCGCGGCGCGGGACTGAATCACGCATTGGCGGACGCGGCGCTACCTTCCCAGCGACAGGTGTCGTGGAATGGTCAGCAGCATGCGCAGAACATCGAATATTTGTTGGACCGTCCGAGTTTTGATCGTGGATTGCGCGAGGATTTGCGTCTGGCTGGTGTTGAGATGATCGAAGGGCGGGTGCTGACGGTGCGGTCCTCGGCTACCGGGCATCGGGTCGAAATTGAAGGACACGACGTGTTGGTCGCGGATTTCCTGGTGGAGGCTCGTGGACGTTCCGCTCCAGCGCTCGGTAAAGGCTTGCGCGGGCCGGAGACGGTCAGCCTGCTCAATCGCTGGCAAGGCACGCCGGGCAGTACCGCCAGCGCTGTGGAAAGTCTTGAGGACGGCTGGGCCTGGATGGCGCGGCGGGCCGACGGTCAATGTTATTGGCAATGGACGGTGGACGTGGCCAGTGCTTCGTTACCGGGTAAGGCTCAGTTGCTTGATTACTGTCGTCAGCGGCGCCACGGTTCGGAAGTGGCTCGGGCGTTTTTCGGTCATCAACCTGAATACGATCTGCAACTGCACGCCCGCAGCAGCACAGCGATTTTGTGCCCACAGGTCTGCGGCGATAACTGGATTCGGGTGGGTGACGCGGCGATGGCGGTAGACCCGTTATCGGGCAACGGGATTTTTCAGTCGTTGTCCTCGGCATTGCAGGCGCCCACGGTGATCAACACCTTGCTGCGTAAGCCGCAGCGAACGGCGTTGGCCCAGCGCTTTCATCAGCGGCGGGTGGAGCAGTTGTTTTTGCGCTTTGCCCGGATCGGACGAGATTTTTATGCCGATGAGCAGCGCTGGCGGGATCAACCGTTCTGGCAGGCTCGGCGACAGTGGCCGGATGCCGAGGTGGCGCATGCCGAGGCGGATTTTGCGGCGTTGCGGATTGAGCGGGCGCCGGTGCTGCGGGATGGGTTTGTAGATGAGGTTGAAGTGGTGGTGACAGCGGATCAGCCGCTGGGGATCTGGCATGTTCAGGGGGTTGAGTTGGCGCCGTTGGTGCGGCGGTTGCGCAGCGAGCCAGCGGAGCAGGCGTTGGCCGGGTTGACGGTGGAGCAGGGGCGGGTGGTTCGGGGTTGGTTGTTGCAGCAGGGTTTCAAGCCCTGACATGTTGGGTGACTTGGCTGGCCTCATCGCGAGCAAGCTCGCTCCCACAGTGGATTTGTGATCGACACAAAACCCATGTGGGAGCGAGCTTGCTCGCGATAGCGGCCTAAAGAACGCCGCCGATTACAACTTGATCAACACCGACTTCAACTCGGTGTAATGCTCAATCGCCGCATACCCCATTTCCCGCCCAACCCCGGACATCTTGTACCCGCCAAACGGAAGCGCCGGGTCCAGCGCGCTATGGCAATTGACCCACACTGACCCTGACTTGATCCGCGGAATCATCCGGTGCACCGCCGCCAGATCATTGGACCAGATACTCGCCCCCAATCCATACGGACTGTCATTGGCCATGCGCAGCGCATCGGCTTCGTCATCAAACGGAATTGCCACCAGCACCGGGCCGAAGATTTCTTCCTGCACCAGCGAGTGCTTCTGATCGACATCGACAATCACTGTCGGTTTGACGAAGAACCCCGGCCCGAACTGCTCGCCGCCGCACGCGATGGTCGCGCCGCTTTCCCGACCCTTTTCGATATATCCGTAAACCCGCTCCTGCTGACGCTTCGAAATCAACGGCCCCATCTCGACGCTCGGGTCCATGCCGTTGCCGAGTTTCATGGCGTTGGCGATCTCGGCGATGTCCGCCACCACATTCTCGAAATGCTTGCGCTGCACATACAGCCTGGAACCGGCGCAGCAGACCTGGCCCTGGTTGAAGAAAATTGCACTCGCGGCACCAGCAGCCGCCGTCTTCAAATCGGCATCAGCCATGACGATGGTCGGCGATTTACCGCCCAGTTCCAGGGTCACCCGGGTCATGGAGTCCATGGCGATCTTGCCGATCTGCTTGCCCACGGCGGTCGAGCCGGTGAAGGTCAGCTTGTCCACCAACGGGTTGTGCGTCAGGGCCGAGCCAGCCGTGATGCCGGTGCCGGTGACCACGTTGAACACGCCTTCGGGGTAGCCGGCTTCCAGCACCAGTTCGGCGAGTTTCAGTGCGGTCAGCGGGGTTTCGTCGGCGGGTTTGAGCACCATGGTGCAGCCGGTGGCCAGGGCCGGGCCGAGTTTCCAGCAGGCGAGCAGCAACGGAAAATTCCAGGCGACGATGGCACCGACCACGCCCACTGCTTCGCGCCGGATGAAACTGTGGAACTGATCGTTGGGCATCAGCGGTAACGAGACTTCAACACTGGAGCCTTCGATTTTGGTCGCCCAACCGGCCATGTAGCGCAGGAAATCGATGGACAATTGCACGTCCATCACCTGAGCCACCGCCGCACTTTTGCCGTTGTTCAGGCATTCCAGTTGCGCCAGCAGCTCGGCGTCGCGCTCCATCAGGTCGGCGAGTTTCCACAACAGGTTTTGCCGCTCACGCGGGCGGGTGCGGGTCCAGGCTGAATCATCGAAGGCCTGGCGGGCGGCGAGTACTGCACGGTCGACATCCTCGGGCGTCGCCCGTGGCACCACGCACAGCATTTCGCCAGTGGCCGGGTTGTGCAGCGGCATGGTCTGGCCGTCGGCGGCCTCGACCCAGTCGCCGCCGATCAGCATGCGCGGCGCGCGCTGGATGAAGGCCGAAGTGGCGGGAAGCAAATAAGGAAGCGACATGGCGAGATCTCTTTTTATTCGTGAGATCAGCGCTTTCGCAACGGTTGTGCCAGTTTGCTGGCGAGCAGTAACAGCGGCGGTTTAACGGGGTTTCAGCTTTCAAAAGAGGCTGAGGAAGGGGCGCGTGTGTCGCAATCTGAGACGCGCTTGAGACGGTTTCGCGGTGATGGGCGCCCGACCTGTCACGTCGGACGCCCGGTGCTACCGATCACTTTTCAGGGTGGGCATAGACCTTGCGGCCACCTTTCCAGGTTTCACAGATCTTGATATCGCGGATGCTGGTCGCTGGGACTTTTTCGTCGAGCGGGTTCTGCTCGAGAATCACTAGGTCGGCAAAGTGACCATCCTGCAACGAGCCCATCCACTGGTCGGCATGGCACTGCCAAGCGGCGTCATAGGTGATGGCTTTTAAGGCTTGCTGGCGGGTCAGGCACTCGGCTTCGTTGAGGATCGGTTGCTGACGCGGGTCACTGATGAAATGGCCTTGCGCATCACGCATGCCTTCCATTTTCCGGGTCACGGCCTGCTCCATGGAGCGCAGCGGCCCCAGTGGGGTGACCGAACAATCGCTGTGCAGCGAGATTCTCAATCCATGGTCCAGGGCCGACTTGCACAGGTCGAGCATCTTCGTGGCTTTCTCCTCGAAAATAGCCTTTTCGAATGCGTAGCCCCAGTAGCCGACATGACCGATCAGAAAGCTCGGTGAGATGCCCAGTTTTTTCATGTCTTTGAGATGGTCTTCGGTTAACAGCGAGCAGTGTTCGATACGGTGACGTTTTTCAAGCCCGCTGGTTTTTTTCAGCGCGGCCTCATAAGCGCTGAGGGTGAAACTGATCGCCCGGTCACCGTTGGCATGAATCATCAGCGGCCAGCCGTCCTTCATGGCCGTATTGATGGTGGTCTGATAGGCGTCGGGAATGACTGTCGGGGTTGTAGTTCCATCCGGATCACAGAAGTTGAAGTTACCCAACTCGGGCTTCGTCTCACAGCAGTACGGCTGCGCCTGATAGCCCGTCAGCCCCTGGTTGGAGCCGTCCGAAATCAACTTGAGCCCACCTTGATAAAAACGCCTGGCGGCTTCTTTGGTCACGGGATGGTATTTCTTCCCAATGCTATCGTAGGGCGCGGCATAACCGATCCGCACGTTGCTGTGGTGCTTGAGATCATAGATGCCGAGGACGATTTTGGAGAACGTGTCCATCATGGCGTCGTAGAGCAGGGTGACGCCCCGGCTGGACGCTTTATCGAAATAGGCCTTGAGGTGGTTGAAGATGTTCAACACGTCGAGGGCCTGCTTGAGCGGAATCGACAGAATGGCAGGCATCATGCCGGCCTCCTCCTGAAGATTGCCGCGCGTGGCGTCGATGAAATCCTGGCAGGTCGCGTAGTGCTCGCGCAGTTTTTTGCTGCTCGGGTTGTGGCTGTTGTAGACGGCTTTGCACGCGGCCGTGTTCAAGTAAAAGGTGTGCATCGAAGCGCTGACCATCAACAACGGGTTTTGCGACACGATGTTGTCCAGGTTGCCGACGTTGTCCCCGGTTTCATTGATGTCGCAGTAAAAGGTTGTGAGCTGATTGAGGCCGTTTTTAACTTCCTTGAACGGCATCAGCGCCGGGTCGACCATACGGCCGAGTATCCAGGTCGAAGTGTCTTCGGGAATGTGCTGGTTGATTTCTTCCTTCAGCCAGTTCCAGTCATAGCGGGGGCGTAGCCGCTGATCCTGTTTAATGTCGTGCGGGCCTTTGAGGTCATCCGGATTCGACGAATCCTGGATGGCGCCCAGGTCCAGCCAGCCTTCAATCGCGCACGTCTGCACGATGTGCACGTGGGGTTCGATCAGGCCGGGCAGCAGGGTTTTGCCGTCCAGTTGCCGGGTCGTCCAGGCGATGCCTTTGGCTTTCATGTGGGCCTGGACGTGGCCGAGGCTACCGGAGGCGACGACGTCGCCACCATGGATGCCCAGCGCTTCGACCCGCTCATCCATGTTGCCGTCCTTGAGCGGGTAAATCACCCCGCCGGTAAAGATGACCGACTCGCTATCAGGTTCTGGCCCGAGCTTGGGCAGCTGGCTCGCAAGGGCCGTTGGGTCGAAAGTGTGTTTGAGTGCATTCCAGATGGGGTTTTCGCAGCCGCAATGGGTGCAATTGTGATCATTTCCGTTTGATCCCATGACGCGTTCCTCAGGTTTTCGGTGGTTTGAGGCGTAACGCACACGATGTGCGCGCTGCAAGCGTAGCAGTGGTTCGGGAGTTGGTTATCCTTGTCTCAGACTGCAACAGCTGTCGCGATATTAGACGCCGGCTTGCCTTTTGAAGCCCGGTTGTAAACTGCTTTTTCATCACAGTTAATTGATTTAAAAGACTATTAATAAGCTGGCACGCTCCGTGTATTGCTCATCGCAGACGTTTCTCTTGCCTCCGCCAGCGGCTCGCCGCCGGTGGCAGAAACCATAAAAACGATAAGCCACAACAATAAGAAAGCACCGTGCGAGGTTCGACGTTGATGAAGAGAAGACTCCGATCAGGCATGAGCGCCGGCCTGCTGGCCTTGGCCGCTTGTGTGGCGCTGCATTCGCCTTACAGCCTGGCAGCCCGCGACGCCCAGACCATCCTCAAGGAAACCTGTCAGGGCTGTCACACCCCCGAAGCCGATAACGCCCTGAGCCGCATCAGCCACCAGCGCAAGACCCCGGAAGGCTGGCTGATGAGCATCGCCCGGATGCAGACCATGCACGGTTTGCAGATCAGCGATGACGACCGCCGCACCCTGGTCAAATACCTGGCCGACACCCAGGGCCTGGCGCCGAGCGAGACCGATGGCGTGCGCTATGCGCTGGAGCGCCGGCTCAATACCGTCGAGCATTTCGACGACCAGACCAGCCAGATGTGCGGCCGCTGCCACTCCGGTGCGCGGGTTGCGCTGCAACGCCGTCCGGCCCAGGAGTGGGAGCGTCTGGTGAACTTCCACCTCGGTCAATGGCCGTCGCTGGAGTACCAGGCCCTGGCTCGGGATCGCGACTGGTTTGATATCGCCCGTAAGGACATGGTGCCCCTGTTGGCCAAGCGTTATCCGCTGGACAACCCGGCCTGGAAAGCCTGGCTGAAAGTCGCGCCGAAAGCCGATGCGCTGGTGGGCGACTGGAGCTTCAGCGGCCACTTGCCGGGTAAAGGCGAACTGGCCGGCGTGATGAGCGTCACGGCCGATGGCAGCGACACCTTCAAGGTCAGCGTCAAAGGCCAATACGCCGATGGCAGCCCGTTCAACGGCGACGGTAGCGCGATTCTCTACAGCGGTTATGAATGGCGCGGTAACGTGACCATCGACGGCGTGACCATGCGCCAGGTGTTCGCCGCCCAAGGCACCGCGATGCAGGGCCGGATGTTCGAGGCTGAGCACGATGAGCGTGGTCTGGACTTCGTTGCCGCCAAGCAGGGCAGCAGCCGTTTGCTGGCCGTTCAACCGGGTTATCTGAAGGCTGGTGCTGAAACCGAAGTGACGTTGATTGGCAGCGGCCTCACCGGCAAACCGAACTTCGGCAAAGGCGTGGAAGTGGTCGCCGTCGTCGAGCAAAGCCCTGACCGGATCAAGGTCAAACTCAAGGCTGCTGCGAATGCTCAACCGGGCCTGCGCAACGTCACTGTCGGCATGCTGAAAGGCCCGACCCTGTCGGTCTACAGCAGCATCGATGCCGTCAAAGTCGTGCCGGAATTCTCGGTGGCGCGGATCGGCGAGGGCGGAGGTTCGACGCCGAAAGTCCAGGGCCGTTTCGATGCTGAAGCCTGGGGCAAGGGCGCCGACGGCAAGTCGTATCGCATCGGCGTGTTCCCGGCGCAGTGGAAGGTCGAAGCTTTCGATGACCGCGCCAAGGAAGACCAGGACGTCAAGTTCGCCGGCACCATGCAGGCCGACAGCGGCGTGTTTACACCGGGCGATGCCGGGCCGAACCCGCAGCGCAAAATGTCCACCAACAATGCCGGCAACCTCAAGGTGATCGCCGCCGTCGACGACGCAGGAAAATCCCTGACCGGCGAAGGCCACATGATCGTCACCGTGCAACGCTGGAACAATCCACCCATTCCATGATGTTGAAAACGTGAGCTAGCTGACCGCAACGGCTTCAGACACTTTTTCGGAATGACCGCAGGCCTCGAAACCGGGGTTTGCACAGGAGGTTGCAATGGGCGCTATTTTGAATCTGGTTGAACGCAATCTGCACGAAGTGCACGTCGACGCCGACCGCATGCTGTTCCACATCCCCAGCAGTTCGCTGTTCGCCAGCGATGAGCTGACCGGCACCATCATCGATACCTTGCGCGGTCCCGGCTGTTCGTCGGAGGACCTGATCCAGCGTTTGGCCGCACGCTTTAACGGTGACGAAATCACCGAAACCCTGCGCGAGCTGATGGCCCTGGAACTGGTCAGCGACGGCTCGCCACTGACCCCGGACATCGGCACCAAACGAGTCGAGCGCACGGCGATCAATACCGTGGTGCTCAACGTGAACACCGGCTGCAACTTGAGCTGCACCTACTGCTACAAGGAAGACCTCGACAAGCCGTCGGCCGGCAAGAAAATGGACGTTGAAACGGCGGTCGCGTCGGTAGAAATGCTGCTGCGCGAATCCCCGGATGAAGAGCGTTTCACCGTGGTGTTTTTCGGTGGGGAGCCGTTGAGCAACCGCAAGCTGATCGAGTACATGGTCGATTATTGTGAAAAGCGGTTTGCCGAGGCGGGCAAGTTCGTCGAGTTCGTCATGACCACCAACGCCACGCTGCTCACCGAAGACACCGTGGACTACCTCAACGCCCACCGTTTCGGGCTCTCTGTGAGTATCGACGGGCCGAAAACCGTGCACGACCGCAATCGCATCACCGTGGGCGGGCAGGGCACCTATGACGTGGTGCGGCGCAAGGCCGAGATGCTGCTGTCGCGCTACAACAGCCGCCCGGTCGGCGCGCGGGTAACCCTGACCACCGGCGTCACCGATGTCGAAACCATCTGGGATCATCTGTTCAACGAACTGGGGTTTGCCGAAGTCGGTTTCGCCCCGGTGACGTCTGGCGACATCAGCACCTTCAACCTGTCCAGCGAGGAGCTGATCGAAGTCTTTGCCAACATGAAGAAACTCGGCCGGCGTTACCTGGAAGCCGCGTTGGAGCACCGCAATATCGGTTTTTCCAACCTGCACCAGTTGATCACCGACATCCACGAAGGCCATAAAAAAGCCCTGCCATGTGGCGCGGGTTTGAAGATGCTGGCAGTGGATCACAAGGGTGAGCTGAACCTGTGCCACCGCTTTACCGGCTCGTCACTGCCGACGTTTGGCAACGTTCACAGCGGTGTAAAACAGGTCGAATTGAACGACTTCCTGTCCCAGCGCCTGGACCGCACCAACACCGGTTGCGAGGACTGTCAGATCCGCAACCTCTGCTCCGGCGGCTGCTATCACGAAAGCTATGCCCGTTACGGCGACCCGACCCACCCGACCTATCACTACTGCGAACTGATGCGTGACTGGGTCGACTTCGGCATCGAGGTCTACACCCGGATCATGGCCCACAACCCTGCGTTTATCAGCAGCTACATCACTCCGCGCAAGGCTCACTGATATGAAACATCTCAAGGCAATCAATAACAAAGCGCTGAAGCTCGATCAGGCCGCAGCCGAAAACCGCATTGAAGAAGTGGTGGCGATGAGCTCGGTCGCCGGCTGCGCCTCGACCACCGACCCGGGTTGGGAAATCGACGCCTTTGGCGGTGTGTCGTCGCTGTGCCAGCCGATGGAAGCGGATCTTTATGGCTGTTCCGACCCGTGCTGGTGGCCGGCCCAGGTGCCCGACATGATGAGCACTTACCCGGACTGGAACAAGGACGCGCAGGCCTCGAACGAGAGTTGGCGCAACCTCGGGACTGTTTTCCCAAAAGATAAGTGATCGGACCTCAGAAGGATTTCAGCATGCTTATTGTCAAAGCCTGCGGCCTGGCCGCGTTCGCCGTCCTGAGCGTCTGTTCGCTTAACGTTCTGGCCGATGAAAACACTGCACTGCAAGACGGTCACGAGTACATGTTGACCACTAATTACCCGAACAACCTGAATGTGATCGACCTGGCCACCGACACCTTGTTCAAGACCTGCAAAATGCCGGACGCCTTCGGTCCTGGCACCGTGCAACTGTCGCCGGATCACAAGACCGCGTACGTGCTGAACAACCACTATGCGGACATCTACGGCGTTGAGCTGGATAACTGCAAACAGGTGTTCCACACCAGCATCACCCAGAAACCCGGTGAGAAAGCGCGCTCGATGTTCGCCTTCACCCTCAGCCATGACGGCAAGGAACTGTTCGCTGTCGCCAACCCGACGCTGATGCTCAACGACCGCTATGAAGTGCAGCAACCGCGGCTCGATGTCTACGCCACCGACGCTGGCATGGACGCCAAACCCGTGCGCAGTTTCCCGGCGCCACGGCAGTTGACCATCATGCAAAGTGGCGACGATGGCACGCTGTATGTGGCGGGGGCGGACGTCTACAAGGTCGATGTCAAAACCGGCAAGTTCGATGTACTGATCCCCAGCCGTCACTGGAAACGCGAGAACTACAGCGCGCCGGACGTGCTCTACGTGTGGAACCAGCAGACCTATCGCCATGACTTCTCGCTGCTCTACACCGCGGCGAAATTCAAGGACAAGAAGCAGGACCCGCTGACCGCCGAGTACCTCTACGGGCTGTTCAGTATCGACCTGAAAACCGGCAAGACCGAAACCACCGATTTTGGTCCTTTGACGGAAATCTACTTCAGCGGCATGCGCTCACCGAAGGACCCGAACCTGATGTTCGGTGTGCTCAACCGGTTGGCCAAGTACGACATCAAGCAGAAAAAACTGTTGCAGTCGGCGACGCTGGATCACTCCTACTACTGCATTTCCTTCAACAAGGACGGCAGCAAGATCTACCTGGCCGGGACGTTCAATGATGTGGCGATCTTCGATGCCGAGAGCCTGAAACAGATCGGCAGCATCAAAATGCCGGGTGGGGATATGGCGATTACCACGGCGCAGATCTTTGTGCGCTGATTCTCGGCAGAAAATCAAAAGATCGCAGCCTTCGGCAGCTCCTACAGTGTTACGCGATCCCTGTAGGAGCTGGCGTAGCCTGCGATCTTTTCGCTTTTAAGAGTTGGAGGGCACCGGGCAGCTCATATCGCCTTCCTCGCACTTGAGGTAACTCTTGAAGGTCTCGACGCGAACCTTGGTGAGGTGGGTGGTGCACTGGTTGTAGATCAGCCCCTCCATGCTGCCACCCGCCACCCCGGAGGCCGAAAACTCGCACTCGGCATCCCGAAACGCCACCCAGCTACGCTGGGCGCTGACCAGCAGCTTCTTGGCATCGGGACTGTCCTTCAATCTTTTGGTGATCTGCTGATACAGCACATTCAGCTCTTTATCCGCAGCCTTGTACTGCTCGGCGGAGCACTGATTCATGGTGCTCTGGTCGTTGGCGTTGGCGCAGTCCACGGCATGCGCCACGGTGGTGAACAGCAGTGGCAACAGGGCCAGGAGAAAGCGTGGGTTCATAGGGGATTCTCGCGGTGACAATGGAAAATTGAGGTGCAGTGTAGCGACGCGGACGGTCAATCAATCAATCTGCAGACCACCCCAATCTACTGTGGGAGCGGGCTTGCTCGCGAAGAGGGCGTGTCAGTCGACATTGATATTGCCTGGCACACCGCTTTCGTGAGCAAGCCCGCTCCCACATCAGGTTCTGTGTAGTCTCGGGAATTTATGTCTGCCACTCATGGCATTGTTCAATGGCTTCATATTCAAGCCAAGGCACATCGTGAGCCATCCAGATATGCGCCTGAGGCGTCGTCCCCGGATCATCATCGAGCGTCGCCACCCGCACGATCACATGCGGCTGAGCCAACCGCTCCGCCATCAACTGCGAGCCACACACCGAACAGAAATGCCGAAGCTTGCCCGGCGACGATTCGTAGCTGCTCAGCCGGTCCTGACCCTTGGTCCAGCGAAAATGCTCGCGCATGACCCCGGCCGTCGAGGCGAACGCCGCAGCGTGGGCCTTGCGGCAGGTTTGGCAATGACAGTGAACGATCGGCATGTCGAGGCCGTCGAGTTGATATTCGATGGTTTTGCACAGGCAACTGCCGTGCAGGGAGGGACGTTGCATGGGTCATCCTTGGCCGGAATTTAAAACGTTGCGCACTTTAACATGCGCGTGTCAGGCCCTTGCGAAGGCGCGACCAAGATCCCGAAAGCGACAACCGCACCCACTTGATACAACTTTAGGGTTGGTCTTGTGGTCTCACAGGCCTACTGTTCAGTACAGGAGGTGACTTATGAACCCAGCATCAGATCGCATCGAAAGGAAGATTCTGCTCAAGGCGCCGCGTTCGCAGGTCTGGCGCGTGTTGGCCAATGCCGAAGCGTTCGGCCAGTGGTTTGGTGTGTCACTGGAGGGCAAGCGTTTTGTCGCCGGTGAGTGGACCCAGGGGCAAATCACGTATCCCGGTTATGAGCATTTGCTGTGGAATGTCCTGGTGGAGCGGGTCGAGCCGGAACGGGTGTTCTCGTTTCGCTGGCATCCGTATGCGGTGGAGCCGGACGTCGATTACTCCCAGGAGCCCACCACACTGGTGCTGTTCGAGCTCGAAGACATGGATAACGGTACGTTGCTGAAGGTTACCGAGTCCGGTTTTGATCACATTCCCCAGACGCGCAGGCTCAAGGCGTTCCGCATGGACAGCCGTGGCTGGGACGAGCAGATGAGCAATATCGAAGAGTTTCTCAAAGTCAGCATCAAGGCCCGTGAACATCAGGGCGAGTGAAGGTTGCATGTTTGAACCTTGGTTGAAGCGCTGGGCGCTGGTGCCGGACGGCGAACCCATCATCACACTTGGCAGTCGCTTGCTACCGGTGCGCATGGGCGATGTGCCGGCGATGCTGAAGATCGCCGTCGATGACGAAGAGAAATTCGGCAATCTGCTGATGACCTGGTGGGACGGTGAGGGCGCCGCCCAGGTGTTCGCCCATCACGGCGACGGTTTGTTGATTGAACGAGCCATGGGCCGGCGCTCGCTGATGCGCATGGCGCTCAACGGGCAGGACGATGAAGCCAACCAGATCATGTGTGCGGCGGTGGCGCGGTTGCATGCACCGCGCTTGTCGCCCTTGCCGCCGCTGGTTCCGTTGACGCAATGGTTCAACGCGTTGCGCCTGGCTGCTGAACAGCACGGCGGGCTCTATGCTCTCAGCCTTTCCACGGCCGAAGCCTTGCTGGCCGAGCCGCAAGACGTGGTGGTGCTGCACGGCGATCTCCATCACGACAATATTCTGGATTTCGAAACGCGAGGCTGGCTGGCCATCGATCCCAAGCGGGTGCTCGGTGAGCGCGGTTTCGATTACGCCAACCTGATCTGCAACCCCGAACTGCCTACAGCGTCGGATCCGCTGCGTTTCGAGCGGCAAATCAAGATAGTGGCTAAAGCAGCGGGGCTTGAGCGGCGGCGCTTGCTGCAATGGGTGCTGGCCTTTGCCGGGTTGTCTGCCGCCTGGTTTCTTGAGGATAACGACACGATGGCGGCCGAAGGTCAGCTGCAGGTCGCTAAACTCGCGGCTTTTACGCTTGATACCTGACAGGTCTAAGGGTTTTCGGAAGGGCAGCTATAGCGAATGTCTTACACGCGATGGTAGCTATGTCGTCTATTGCACATTGGATCCGAAGCGTAATCTAGCCTCATCAACTGAAGCACAGGGAGTGCTCAGGATCATGGATGATCGACCATAAGCAAGGATTCGCTGCCGACAGGGAGTCGCAATGGTCTTGGGAAAAACCCGCTTCGGCGGGTTTTTTTTCGTCTGTCGAAAAATTTATGGCTGACTTTGTGGGAGCGAGCCTGCTCGCGAAGAGGCCGGCACATTCAACATCAATGTTGCCTGACACTCCGTCTTCGCGAGCAAGCCCGCTCCCACAGGGGGATTATTGGCAATAATGGTCAAAGGCTTACACGCACTCGCGGGTATGTCGTCTGTTTAAGCCTCGTCGATACGCTTATTCTGGATCCATCAACTGAAGCACAGGAAGTGCTCAGGATCACGGATGATCGACCATTAGCCAGGATGGCTGCCGACAGGATGTCGCAATGGTCTTGAGAAACCCGCTTCGGCGGGTTTTTTTTCGCCTGTCGAAAATCCCCCCACAACATCGCCCCTGTAGGAGCAAGGCTTGTCCGCGAAGAAGTTGACGCGGTGCCACAGACAAACCGCGTCACCGTTCTTCGCGGGCAAGTCGGATCGCTGCACCGCTCGCTCCTACAGTACACCGACAGCGACTCCGTTCTGAATCGTCCTGCTGCGGGATTGTTTATCGAAGGTTCAGCCTGGCTCCCACCCGCTCGGTGATCAGCTTGCGTTGCAGGAACGATTGCGCCGAACGCCGTTGAACCTCTTCGACGATGTTCTGCGGCGCGGTTTCCGGGCTGCCGGCCTGGAACGGTGGCGCTGGCGCATATTCCAGTTGCAGTTGCACAACTTGCGCTGTGTCTTTATCGAACAGCTCGGCGGCCAGGGTCAGGGCAAAGTCGATGCCCGCCGTGATCCCGCCCCCCGTCAGCAGGTTACCGTCGCGCACCACCCGATCTTTCACCGGGATCGCGCCCAGTGTTTCGAGCAACTCGTGATACGCCCAATGCGTCGTGGCGCGTTTGCCCTTCAGCAAGCCCGCGGCACCGAGCACCAGCGAACCGGTGCACACCGAGGTGACATAACGGGCATTCGCCGCCTGAGCCTTGATGAAGGCCAGGGTCTGTTCATCTTCCATCAACGGCCCGACGCCGCTGCCGCCGGGGATGCAGATCACGTCCAGCGCCGGGCAATCGTCGAACGTGGCGGTCGGTTTCAGCACCAGTCCGGTACTGGCGGTGACCGGCACCAGGTCCTTCCAGATCAAATGCACCTTCACGTCCGGCAACGAAGCCAGTACGTCATAAGGGCCGGTCAGGTCCAGTTGTTGAACCTGCGGAAACAACAGAAAACCGATCTGCAACGTCATGGCGTTTTTTCTCCTGGTTGGGGTGGACGGCTTCACTGTAGGCTCGTAGGATTTGGCGTATCCGCCAATTACCCCACGAATTACGCCAATCATGCCGAAGACCATTCACGTACTCGCGTTTGCCAACGTGCAACTGCTCGACGTCACCGGACCCTTGCAAGTGTTCGCTTCGGCCAACGACAGTGCCCGTCAACAGGGTTTGCCTGCGCCCTATGCACCGTCTGTGATTGCCAGCGGTGGCGGGGCGGTAATGTCGTCGGCGGGGCTGGCGATATTGGCCGAGCCGTTGCCGGCGGGTGGCAGCGACACCTTGATCATCGCGGGTGGCTGGGGCGTTTATTCGGCGGCACAGGAGGAGCCCTTGGTGGCGTGGGTGCGCGAGCAGGCGACGCGGTGTCGTCGGGTTTCTTCGGTGTGTACGGGCGCGTTTCTGCTGGCCGCCAGTGGTTGGCTCGATGGTCGACGAGTGGTTACCCACTGGACCCGCTGCGAACAGTTGGCGCAGATGTATCCACGCCTGCACGTCGAACCCAACCCGATTTTCATCAACGACGGCCCGGTCTGGACCTCGGCCGGGGTCACCGCCGGCATCGATCTGGCACTGGCCATGGTCGAAGAAGACCTCGGTCGCGCGATGGCCCTGGATGTCGCCCGGCAACTGGTGGTATTTCTCAAGCGTCCGGGCGGTCAGTCGCAGTTCAGCGTGACCCTGTCCCTGCAACAGGAAGGCAACCGCTTCGACGAACTTCATGCCTGGATCAGCGAAAATCTCACCAAAGACCTCGGTGTCCCGACCCTGGCCCTGCAGGCCGGCATGAGCGAGCGCAGTTTTATCCGTCACTACCGCGCCGACACCGGCCAGACCCCGGCCCGGGCCATTGAACTGATTCGGGTTGAAACCGCGCGACGGCTGCTCAGCGATACTGGCGTGCCGATCAAACGGGTCGCGGTGCAATGCGGGTTTGGCAGCGAAGAAACCCTGCGCCGCAGTTTCCTGCGGGCCATGGGCGTGACGCCGCAGGCCTACCGCGAGCGTTTCAGCGTCAGCCCTTCAGTAGATCCAGTAACGCCTTGATCGTCGCTTCGGGCGCTTCCTCAGGAATGTTATGCCCGACACCGGCCAGTACGCGGCGCTCGTAAAGGCCGGTGAAGTGCTCGATGTCTTCGTCCATCTCCGGCGCCGGTCCGACGCCATCGTCGGCGCCGCACAGGGAAATTGTCGGCACGCTGATCGGCGGTTGCTTGGCCAGCGCCTCTTCCATCCACTCCAGCGCAGGATCGCCGGGCGAATACATGAACCGATGCCGATACGAGTGAATCACCACCTCGACGAAATCCGGATTGTCGAAGGCCGGCGCACTCAAGGGATAACGCTCGGCGTTCCTGACCCAGGTCGGCGACCACAGGCGCCAGAGCAATTCGCAGAAGGCCCGGCGATTTTGGGTCAGGCCTTCAACCCCGCGCGGGGTGTGGAAGTAGTACTGATACCAGAGGCGATGTTCAGTCTCAGGGTCCAGCGGTTGGGTGGAGTGGGGAATGTTTTGCAAGTTGTAGCCATCACCGGTGACCAAGCAGCGAACCCGCTCCGGCCACAACGCCGCGACAATGCACGCCGCCCGACCGCCCCAGTCGTAGCCACAGAGTGCGGCTTGCAGGATGGCCAGGGCGTCCATCAGGTCCAGCAAATCCTGGGCGAGGGCGGCTTGTTGACCGGAGCGCAGAGTGTCGGGGCTATTGAAGCGAGTCGGGCCGTAGCCGCGCAGGTACGGGACGATGACGCGGTAGCCTTGAGCCGCGAGGGCTGGGGCGATGTCGTCATAGGCACGGGGGGAATAAGGGAAACCGTGGAGCAGGATTATCGGATCGCCAGTGGTCGGACCGTGTTCTTCGTAGGCGATTTTCAGGCTTGGAGTTTCAACGTACTGAACGACTGGCGACTTGGTCACGAGGAACTCCTGAGCGCTGGCATCCGAGAACATTAGCTGATGAAGCCCGACTTGAGCGGTGCACTGAACCTGTGGCGAGGGAGCTCTGTGGCGAGGGGGCTTGCCCCCGTTGGACTGCGCAGCAGGCCCAAATCAATCACCGCATTCCTCCCAGGAAAACACATTTTGCAGGTTTACGACTGCTGCGCAGTCCAACGGGAGTGTGTCAGCCTCAGGCCTCGACTTCTGCCACCTGATTAAAATACTTCGCCCGATCCGGCGTAAACGTCACCACCATTCTGGTCCGCGAACACGTCAATGCCCGCTCTTCACTCAGATCAATATCCAGATCTTCCCCACGTAACCCCTGCCATTGCGCCAGGTACTTGAGCGATCCGTACTTTTCGAGTTTCTTCAGGCTGCGGCTCACGCCACCTTTCCAGCCCAGCACCGGCAGTTCGCCAGCGAGGCACTGTTGGGCAATGTCGGGGAATCGGCTGGCGCGTTGGCGGCCGATTTCCCAGCATTTGATCAGGCCCTTGTCGTGGGCTTCCCACAGTTCATCCCGGTTCAGGCCGGAGCGCAGTGGGGCGTCGATGGTGCGGTGGATGCGCTGGGTCATTCTGTTTCCTTGAATTCGGGTTTTGTTGGACAGCTCCGCTGTACCCGTTGACGGTGGATGTTAGGGGGGGATGTAACAGCTGGCAACAAGGTATTTGTGGGGGTAGGACGGACGTTCTGGACTTTGAATCGGAGCCTGTCGTTTAGACATTGTAGGGGCCGACCTACATACCTCTGTGGCGAGGGGGCTTGCCCCCGTTCGGCTGCGCAGCAGTCGCAAAACCAGCAAATACGGTGCATCTGAGGCAATGGGGCAAAAGTTAAAGGGGCCGCTGCGCAACCCAACGGGGGCAAGCCCCCTCACCACAAGGGCGTGTGTTTTGGCAGATAAACCGGGTTTTGTTTATCGCATGTAGGTCTAATTCCTACAGGTCGAGGTTAGAAAAAGGAAATTTCCGACAAGATCTGGCGGCTATGGATGACGTTCAAGGCTGCCAGTAATTTTTCTCGGCGCTGAACTTGCGATAGAGAAAATCCGCCGCAAGGATCAATGCCAATAGCGTTAATGCCTACGGATGTATCCGACTCATTTAAAAGGACGTTTTAAATGCGGCTCCCGAACCAGCCGACTGTTTGCGCCGATGCAATATTCCACGAGTCTGCTTTCGTCAAAAAAGTCGACACTGATAATGCTCGAACGGTAAAGGAAGTAGCTTTCCATGTCGAACCAGGCATTGATTTCCTTGGTTAACTTGGTGGGGCCACGTGCGGCAGTGTATTGGGTCATGGACAGTCTCCACGGATAAGTGAAGGACGGAGGGTTTTGCATCACTGCAGTAACGTATTGCGCTAGCTTTTCAACAGAAACAAATGTGCTTCCCTCCCAGCGATTTTGAAAGGCAGGCCAGAATAATTCTGAACCAAATTTTTCATGATATTCGATGGAGAGAATAACTCGTTGCTTTCGGCTGATTTTCCTCAGTTGCGCAAAGCTTAGGTATTTATTGCTGTATGGGATCAGACGGTCTTTTAAATGGCGCAGTATTTCCTCTTTGAATAATGAGTGATCAAACCGATTGTCTTTTTCATCATGGAGCGTATTAAAGTCAAAGATGATGAATTCATCCGGGTTTTCATCAAGGAAAGTGTTGGCTGCGGCAACGATTTCTTTAAGTAGCCGCCCGCGGATTTTCCAGTGGTAGGCCTTGAATTCGTTATTTTGCAAGAGCATCCGCAGATCAAAAGACCGTGCCCCGTTCCTCATTTTCCAGAGTAAGTCGTGGTTCTGACAAAGCGCCCAGTTGGCCGATGCAGACTCCGGGAAAGAATGACCGATGTCCCAGTCCATGGCGGCATTGTGACAGCCAGGCCAGACAAGTTCGCCGACTTTCAAACTGTCAATATGTGGCGTAGTGCTCATCCAATTGGCGTAGTTGTTACGGGTCGTGGTGTTGCCTGCTGGATTCATTGTTAAAGGTTCTAGATGATGGATTATAAAGTAGATAAGCCCTGGTTGGCGTATGTTGTGCCGGGTTTGAGCTTGAAGTACTTATAATTCGTTATCAGGTAGGGAAGTAAGTTTTAAAGTGTGGCGATAAAATTCAAGTTCGGTGTATTGGGTTTGTTGTATTGCTGTTTTAAAGTAAAGCTTCTTATAAAAGAAGCTTCTTGATGGTGGGTGTTTTATTAAAGCGAGCGGCAGTGAACTGTTTTTAAGGCTGCCAGTAATTCTTCTCCCCACTCAACTTGCGATCCAGAAAACTCGCCGCACTGATCAGCGCCAGGTGCGTCAACGCTTGCGGCGTATTGCCCAGGTGCCGCGCATGGCTGTCGAACTCTTCGGCATACAGGCCCAGCGGGTTGGCGTACCTCAGCAGCTGCTCAAACTCCAGATGAGCCTTTTCCACCTGGCCGGCTCGGGCCAGGCATTCGACGTACCAGAACGAGCAAGCAGCGAAGGCGCCTTCGGTGCCGACCAAGCCGTCGATGTGGCTGTCTTCGTTGTGGTAGCGGTAGACCATGCCATCGCGCACCAGGGTTTTCTGGATCGCTTCCAGGGTCGAGAGCCAGCGCGGGTCCTTGGCGCTGACGAAGCGCACCAGCGGCATCAGCAACATCGAGCCATCAAGCGCGGTGCCGCCGATATGCTGCACGAAATGCCCGCGTTCTTCGTTCCAGAACTTTGCCCAGATGTCGGTGTAGATCGCTTGGCGAGTCTGGTCCCAGCGCGCAAACGGGGCGGGCAGGGAACGTTTGGACGCCAGGCGAATGGCCCGGTCCACGGCGACCCAGCACATTAGTCGCGAATGCAGGAAGTGATGCTGCTCGCCGCGCATTTCCCAGATGCCGACGTCTTCGCTCTCCCAGGTTTCGCAGACTTGATCGACCACTTCCACGGTGTGCTTCCAGCCTTCATGGGAAATCGCTTCGCCATACTTGTTGACCAGATACACCGCGTCCATCAGCTCGCCGAAGATGTCGAGCTGGATCTGATCGTAAGCCTGGTTGCCGATGCGCACCGGTTTCGCGCCGCCGTGGCCGGCCAAGTGCGTGAGTTCGGTTTCCGGCAGTTTCTGGCGACCGTCGATGGCGTAGAGGATGTTGATTTTCATCGAGTTGCCGTGGCAATCACTGACGCGCCCGCGCAACCAGTTCATGTAGGCGTTGGCCTCGTCGACGAAGCCCAGGCGCATAAAGGCGTAGACGGTGAACGAGGCGTCGCGGATCCAGGTGTAGCGGTAATCCCAGTTGCGTTCGCCGCCGGGGGTTTCCGGCAGGCCGAAGGTCGCGGCGGCGAGGATTGCGCCGTGTTTGCGCGAGGTCAGCAACTTCATGGCCAGGGCCGAGCGGTTGACCATTTCCCGCCAGCGACCGCGATAGTTGGACTGACCGATCCAGTCGCGCCAGAACTTCAAGGTACGTTCCAGGCACAGTTCGGCGGCACCTTCCTTGAAGCGTGGATCGTCGACCGCGCCCAACAGAAACTTCGCGCTTTGTCCCTGCTTAAGGGTGAACTCGGCGACGGCGCAATTACCGTCGAGGCTCAGGGCTTGATCCGAAGACAGGCGTAGGGACGGTTGGTCTGTGGCTTCAAACACCGCGTCCTGTTCATCGAGGCGAGCACGGGTTTTTGCCCGGGCGTAGTCATGCCGCACCGCGCAACGCATGCGTATCGTCGCCGTGCCGCTGACCACCCGCACCTGGCGCATCAGCATCGGCAGGTCATCTTCGCTGTCGCCAATCGGCAGCAAGTCGGTGATTTCGACCACGGCGCGTTCGCTCAGCCAACGGCTTTGCAGGACATTGGTGTCCGGCAGGTAGATTTGCTCGCGGCGTGCGTCAGGCAGGTCCGGGGCCAGTTGGAAAATCCCGGCCTCGGGAGTGTCCAAAAGCGAGCAGAAGATCGACGGGCTGTCGAACTCCGGCCAGCAGAAAAAATCCACGCTGCCCTTGTCGTTGACCAGTGCCGCGCTGCGCATGTCGCCAATGATGCCGTGGGCGTCGATGGCGCTTTGTCGTTCGGGATGATGATCAGCCATTGCCACGGAACTCCGGATAGAGGCTCATGCCGCCGTCGATGAACAGGGTGGTGCCGACGATGTAATCGGACAGATCGGAGGCGAGAAAAACCACGGCGTTGGCGATGTCCTCGACATCACCGATACGACCGTAAGGGATGAGCTTGAGCAGTTCTTGCGCGGCGTCGCCCTCGGTGGCGGCGCGGTTTATCGCCGTGCGAATGGCCCCTGGCGCGATGCCGTTGATGCGGATTTTCTGCTGGCTGACTTCCTGGGCCAGGGTCTGCATCAGCATGTCGACGCCGCCCTTGGACGCTGCGTAATTGACGTGGCCGGCCCATGGAATGCGCTGGTGTACCGAACTCATGTGGATGATCTTGCCGGCGGCTCGGGACACGCCTTGGCGAATGCCCTGTTTGTTGAAAATCCGCAGGGCGGCGCGGGCGCAGAGGAACTGGCCGGTGAGGTTGACGCCGATCACCTGGTTCCAGTCGGCGAGGGTCATGTCCACGGCATTTGCATCTTTTTGCATGCCGGAATTCGCCACCAGAATATCGAGGAAACCGAAGGCGTCGAGGGTCTGGGCGAACAGCCGTTCGACGTCCTCCTCCTTCGAGACGTCGGCACCGATGGCAATGGCGCGACCGCCGCTGTCGTTGATCTGCTTGGCGAGTTCTTCGGCGGGAGCGGCCTGGGAGTTGTAGTTGATGACGACGGCAGCACCGGCAGCGGCCAGCGCTTTGGCGGCGCCGGCACCAATGCCGGAACTGGCGCCGGTGACCAGGGCTACTTGTTGATCGAGAGAAATCTGCATGAGCGTTAGCGCCTTGAAGGGAGGGCCTAACTAGCTGACTGGATTGTTGGGTAGAGAGTTCATTTTCGGGCGTCAGTGCAGGCCCCTTCGCGAGCAAGCCCGCTCCCACAGGTTTGGTCGCGCCCACACGATCGCGTTTACACCAAAAATCCAATGTGGGAGCGGGCTTGCTCGCGAAGGGGCCTTAACATTCAACCAACAATTACCCGCTTTCCCCTCAACCAGCCTTTATGGCAACTTGCAGGCCCTGATTGAGGCCGAAATCGATGGCAAACCCCTACCGCGAACTGTTCAACGCCCCTGGCGCCCGGGCCTTTGTGCTGGCCGGGATGATCGCGCGCATGCCGATTTCCATGACCGGCATCGGCCTGATCACCATGCTCTCGCAGTTACAGGGTGGCTACGGCTTGGCCGGCGCCGTTGCGGCAACTTTTGCCCTCGCCACGGCATTCTGTGCGCCGCAGGTTTCGCGTCTGGTGGATCGCTACGGCCAGGGCCGGATCCTGCCGGTGTCGGCGCTGGTGGGTGGCGGTTCGCTGTTGCTGTTGTTGCTCTGCACACGGTTGCAGGCGCCACACTGGACGCTGTTCGTGTTCGCTGCCCTGGCCGGGTGCATGCCGAGCATGTCGGCGATGGTCCGGGCGCGCTGGACCGAGCTCTATCGCGGTCAGCCGCAACTGCAAACCGCCTATGCGTTGGAATCGGTGCTGGACGAGGTCTGCTTTATTGTCGGGCCGCCGCTGTCGGTGGGCTTATGCGTGGTGGCGTTCCCCGAGGCAGGTCCCTTGGCGGCGTTACTGATGCTTGCGATCGGGGTCGCGGCGTTTGTGTTGCAGCGCGGCACCGAGCCGGCGGTGCATCCCCATGAAGTTCACCATCAGGGCTCAATCATTCGTTCCGGTGAAATCCGCCTGCTGATGCTGTTGATGACCGCCATGGGCACCATTGTCGGCGTAGTGGACGTGGTCAGCGTGGCGTTCGCCCAGCAGCAGGGCCAACCGGCGGCAGCGAGTATCGTGCTGTCGGTGTACGCCATCGGTTCGTGCCTGGCCGGGTTGGCGTTCGGCGCATTGCGCTCGAAAGTGCCGCTGCCGCGATTGTTCCTTTATGGCGGTGTGGCGACAGCGGTGACGACATTGCCGTTACTGCTGGCGACGAACATATTCGGGCTGGCACTGGCGGTATTTGTCGCCGGGCTGTTCTTTGCGCCGACGCTGATTGTGGCGATGGCGTTGGTGGAACGCATCGTTCCGCCAGCCAAACTGACCGAAGGCCTGACGTGGCTGGTCACCGGGTTGAGCATTGGCGTTGCAATGGGCGCAGCGAGTTCCGGGTGGCTGGTGGATGCGTTCGGGGCGCGCAGCGGGTTTTGGGTGGCGATTGCGGCGGGGGCGGTGGTGTTGGGGTCGGCGATCCAGAGCTTCCGCCATTTGAAATGAGATCTAACTGTGGGAGCAGGCTCTCTCCCACAGGGGTAATGGGTTACCAACCTCTTCCCGATCGTTGCGTGATCGACGACTAATTTACCCAGGCGCCGGAGCGTTACTTGGTACAGACATCTTTTTGAGGAACCCACGGTGACCAAGCTGACTCTGCTGTGCCTGCCGTATTCCGGCGCCAGCGCCATGGTCTACAGCCGCTGGCGGCGCAAGTTGCCGGAATGGCTGCAACTGCAACCGGTCGAGTTGCCGGGGCGTGGCGCCCGTTTTGACGAACCGTTGCACACCGACATGCGCGGGCTGGCGATGCAATTGGCCAAGGAATTGCGCCCGACGCTCAAGACGCCGTACGCCTTGTTCGGGCACAGCCTGGGCGCCCTGATGGCGTGCGAGTTGGCCCACGCGTTTCGTGCACTCGGTTGCCCGGAACCGGTGGCGCTGTTTGCCTCGGGCACCGCAGCGCCAACCATGCGCGCCGACTATGATCGCGGTTTTGCCGAACCCAAGACTGACGCCGAACTGATCGACCAGTTGCGCACCCTGAATGGCACCAGCGAAGAAGTGCTGGCCAATGAAGAGTTGATGAGCCTGACCCTGCCGATCCTGCGCGCCGACTTCCTGCTGTGCGGGCGTTTTCAGCCGATCCAGCGCCCACTGCTCAAATGCCCGGTGCACGTGCTCGGCGGCAAGGCCGACAAGGCCACCACCGAACAATTGATCGGCTGGAGCAAGGAAACCCACGGCAGCTTCTCGGTGGACATGCTGGCCGGCGGGCACTTCTTTATCCATGAGCACGAACCCAAGGTGCTGCGGGTGATCAAGGATCAACTGGAAGGGCATCGGCGGCGGCATGCCATGGCCGCCAGCGCCTGACGACTCAACTGCTTTACCCTGTGGGAGCGGGCTTGCTCGCGAATGCGGTATGTCATTGAGCATTGTTGTTGACTGACACACCGCATTCGCGAGCAAGCCCGCTCCCACATTGATCTGCGACAGCCTCAAACTCCCCGCAATACCACCTTCCTGATAGTTGTTCTCATTCGCTAATTTTTCCGGTCTGCCTTCGTTTTATAGGGACGACGTGCCTTTGTGCTTCCTGCCTACTGATCCGGATGCTAAGAAATGAATGCTGAAGACTCCTTGAAACTTGCTCGCCGGTTTATCGGGTTGCCCCTGGAAAAGCGCCAGATGTTCCTTGCGGCCTTGCAAAAGGAAGGCGTGGATTTCTCGCAATTCCCGATCCCGGCCGGGGTTGAGGCCCAGGACCGCCAGGCGTTGTCCTATGCCCAGCAACGCATGTGGTTTCTTTGGCACCTGGACCCGCAAAGCGGCGCCTATAACCTGCCGGCGGCGGTGCGCCTGACCGGTCGCCTGAATCAGGTTGCGCTGGAGCAAGCGTTCGCCAGCCTGATCGAACGCCACGTAACCCTGCGCACGGTATTCCAGCAACAACCCGACGACAGCCTGTTGCAAGTCTCGGTGCAGCAACTGCTGGACATCGAACGCATCGACCTCAGCGCCTTACCGCCGGCAGAACGTGAATCCCGTGTCGCCGAAGCCGCCGAACAGCAATCGCTGATTCCTTTCGATCTGGCCCAGGGCCCGCTGCTGCGGGTGCGCTTGTTGAAGCTGGACGAGCAGGAGTCCGTGCTGCTGCTGACCTTGCACCACATCGTTTCTGTCGGTTGGTCGATGAACGTGTTGATCGACGAGTTCTGCCGCTTCTACGATGCCCACGATCAAGGCAACCCCCCTGATTTCGCCGCGTTGCCGATTCAATACAGCGACTACGCCTTGTGGCAGCGCCGCTGGCTGGAAGCC
>Ga0105857_1000126_pt1 | contig 32038 bp, 39 predicted proteins | sample OrgsoiDNA_201061_FD_89682 | JGI IMG/M metagenome (GOLD analysis project Ga0105857, IMG submission 89682) | Permafrost soil microbial communities from the Arctic, to analyse light accelerated degradation of dissolved organic matter (DOM) -... | ecosystem: Environmental > Terrestrial > Soil >...
GTGATGCGCGATTTCTACAAGGACTACAACACTGCGTTCCAGAAACACTGGCAAGCCGAGCACAACGAAAACATCACCCTGCAGATGTCTTTCGGTGGCTCCAGCAAACAGGCGCGTTCGGTGATCGACGGCCTGCCGGCTGACGTCATCACCATGAACATGGCCACCGACATCAACGCCTTGGCAGACAACGGCAAACTGGTTCCGGACAACTGGGTCACCCGCCTGCCAAACAACAGCGCGCCGTTCACCTCGGCCACCGTGTTCATCGTCCGCAAAGGCAACCCGAAAGCCCTGAAAGACTGGCCCGACCTGCTCAAGGACGGTGTGCAAGTGATCGTGCCGAACCCGAAAACCTCGGGCAACGGCCGCTACACCTACCTCTCGGCCTGGGGTTACGTGCTGAAGAATGGCGGCGATGACGAAAAGGCCAAAGCCTTTGTCGGCAAACTGTTCAAACAGGCGCCCGTGCTGGACACCGGCGGCCGTGCAGCCACGACGACCTTCATGACCAACCAGATCGGCGACGTGCTGGTGACCTTCGAAAACGAAGCGGAAATGATTGCCCGCGAGTTTGGCCGTGACCAGTTTGAAGTGATCTACCCAAGTGTTTCCGCCGAGGCTGAGCCGCCGGTATCTGTCGTCGATAAAGTCGTCGACAAAAAAGGCACTCGCGCCGCTGCTGACGAATACCTGAAGTACTTGTGGTCGCCGGAAGGTCAGGAGATTGCAGCGGCAAACTACCTGCGTCCGCGAGACCCGGCGGTTTTGGCCAAGTACACCGATCGTTTCCCGAAGGTTGATTTCCTTTCGGTAGAGAAGACCTTTGGTGACTGGCGTACCGTGCAGAAGACCCACTTCAATGATGGTGGGATTTTTGATCAGATTTATGCGCAGTAAAGGCTAAGGCTCAATGAAAAGGCGACCTGCGGAGGTCGCCTTTTTTTGTGGCCAAACAGTAAATTTGTGTTCACCGAAGATCCCCTGTGGGAGCGGGCTTGCTCGCGAAAGCGGTGTCTCAGTAGACATCTCTGTTGAATGTGAAGCCGCCTTCGCGAGCAAGCCCGCTCCCACAGGGATTTCGGCAAGTCGTTACATCGGCGGTGTAACGCCATCCTTGCCGGCCGAGATGGATTGCGCGGTGAGCGTCCCGTCCGCACTTTGGGTCACAAACGTCACGATCTTCACGCCAACCTTCAACAAAGTGCGATCCCCCGGCATCAGGTTGACGATCGGCACGTCTTCCGGCACCAGAATCTTCTGCTGGCCGCCCTTGTAGTTAACGGTCAAGGTGCGGCCATTGCTGACCACCAGATCGCCAACGCTGCCATTGGTCATGCTGCTGCCCTTGGCCAGGTCGAAGGGCCGATGGCCGTCGCCGCTGCCCGCCAGTTCCGGTGGGAAGACGTGGACTTCGAGTGCCTTGAGGGTGCCGTCATCCTGGGGAATGGCGGCCGAGCCGATGTAGCTACCGGGTTTGATGTCTTCGATATTGGCCAGGGTCACGGCTCGGACTTTGGTGTCCTTGGTCAGGGTGATGACCACGTTTTCGCCGCTTTTGGTGTGAACCTTCAGGGTATCGGCATTGACGCCGGTAATCTCGCCGCGCACGCCTATGCGCAGGCCCGGAGCGTCGTCCGCCTGAGCCAGTCCTGCCGAGAATAAGGTGACCAGCGTAATCGCTGAGGCGCTGCGAATCAGGTGACGGAACATCGCATTCATGGAAGTGGCTTCCGGTTATGAAACGTGAAGAGAGAACATAAGCACGCTATCGAACAAGATGTAAGTGAATGTATCATCAGCCTCACTGTTTTGACGCAAGGTTCATCGATGGACATCACAGTCGTCCGTCACTCATTCCGCAACGGAATGATTACTATCACTCCAATCCCTCTTCCGCCGTTTCGGTCAGCCCCTTAGCCTTCGCGCATTCCTCCTGTTTAGCGAGACACGTTATGAACCCAGCGACTCAGGCGCCCCACAGCGCCGTGACAATGACCAAAGGCATGGTGATGTTGTTCGCCTTCTGCTGCGGCGCCATCGTTGCCAACATCTATTACGCCCAACCAATCATCGGCCTGATCGCACCGGACATCGGCCTGACCAGCACCATGGCCAGTTTCATCGTGTCACTGACCCAGATTGGTTATGCGCTGGGCCTGTTCTTTCTGGTGCCGCTGGGTGATCTGCTGGAAAACCGCAAGTTGATGATCATCACCACGCTGGTGGCGATTGCCAGCCTGCTGGGTGCAGCGTTCACCGATCAACCGAATGTGTTTCTGCTGATCTCGTTGCTGGTGGGCTTCAGTTCGGTGTCGGTGCAGATCCTGATTCCGTTGGCCGCACACCTGGCGCCGGAAGAGTCTCGCGGTCGAGTGGTCGGCGGGATCATGGGCGGTTTGCTGCTGGGTATTTTGTTGGCGCGTCCGGTGTCGAGCTTGGTGGCTGACCACTTCGGCTGGCGGGCGATGTTCATCATTGCGGCAGCGTTGATGGCGGCGATCAGTATCGTGCTGGCGTTGACCATTCCCAAGCGCCAGCCTGATCACAGCGCTTCTTATGGTCAGTTGCTCGGCTCGCTGTGGACGCTGTTGCGTCAACAACCGGTCTTGCGCCAGCGAGCGTTTTACCAGGGTTGCATGTTCGCCACCTTCAGCCTGTTCTGGACCGCGGTGCCGCTGGAACTGGCGCGTAACCACGGTTTGAGCCAAACCCAGATCGCGATCTTCGCCCTGGTCGGTGCCATCGGTGCCATCGCCGCACCGATTGCCGGTCGACTGGCCGACGCCGGGCACACCCGCAAAGCCTCACTGCTGGCCCTGATATTCGCCAGCCTGAGCTTCCTGCCGGCCTTCATCCACCCGCTCTACAGCGTCATCGGCCTGGCCGTCACCGGCGTGGTGCTCGACTTCTGCGTGCAGATGAACATGGTCCTGGGCCAACGCGCGGTCTACGCCCTCGACGCCAAAAGCCGCAGCCGCTTGAATGCGCTGTACATGACCAGCATCTTCATCGGCGGCGCCTTCGGTTCGTCGGTGGCCAGTGCGGTGTATGAACACGGCGGCTGGTTGTGGATCGTGATTGTCGGCAGCGCGTTTCCGCTGTTGGCGTTGTTGCGATTCTTGAGCGTTTCAAAAGAACCTTCCCTGGCAACGGCATAAATCGCTAGAAGCTTCGCGGGCAAGCCTCGCTCCTACGGGAGTGGGGCTTGCCCGCGAATACGATGTGACTGTCGGCTCTCAGTGACGAACCAACTTCTCCATCGCCGCATCCGCCAGAAAGGAGGAGCGGCTTTTGACGTTGTGCTCACGCACATAACGGTCAATGCGTTGAATCACGTACCCCGGCAGCGTCACATTGACCTTCTCGGTTTTGCCCATGTACGGCGCGATGTCCAACTCCAGCATTCCCCAGCCCATGTTGGCAAACTCGGGATTGCCGCGGTGCGCGGCCGCGGAAGTCGGCATTGGAATCGGCTCCCCATCAGCCGCCATCTCCTGCAGCATGATGTGGGCTATCTCGACTGCCGCGTTATAGGCGTCTTCAAACGTATCCCCGGCGGTTACCGCGCCTGGAATATCGGGGATCTGAATACCGATGGCGGTGTTCTCGTCGCCCCACTCGATACAGATGGGATATTGCATTATGGATCTCCTGCGTAGCTGGCTAGCGGGCAATACAGCCCGGCTCGCCTCCTGATGCTTTTAACCGTCCCGATCGGTAAATTCTTTTTCGGGTGCGGGACGGGAATCGTGTACGGGTTATAACGGTGAGTGAAAATGTGATGACTGCCAGTGACCCGATCCAGTGTCCAGCCCGCCTCCTCCAGTTCCTTGATCAATAACCTGCTTTGCACCAACAGCCTCCTTGCTTTGACCCAGACAAAAGTAACTCCAGAGTTATCTTTACTCAAGCACAAAAATGGAAAGCACGACGTCCGGTTGTTTTACAGAGTGTGATTAAGGGCAGGCCATTCTTCCCAAGAATGAATCCTATGCCCCCCACCCGCGTTCCGCCCTCACCCGCACAAGGTCACCATCGATCCCAGCTAACCGGCCTCCCCACCAAGGATTACGATCATGACCCTGCAAGCAAAACTCGATGCCTTCAAAGCCGATTTCAAGGCCGGGAAACCGCCCTACAACGCTCCGGCCGAAATCCATCCGATCATGGAGCGTGCCACCGCTGAACTGATTGCGTCCGGCGCGGCGGACAAAGCGCTGAAAGTCGGGGACAAAGCGCCGCTGTTTACCCTCAAGGATCCCGACGGCAAACCCGTGTCCTCTGCCGATCTGCTGGCCGAAGGCCCGTTGGTGCTGACGTTTTACCGTGGCGTCTGGTGCCCGTACTGCAACATGGAGCTGCAAGCCCTTCAGGCCTTCCTGCCGACCTTGCAGGAGGCCGGGGCTAACCTTGTGGCGATCTCGCCGCAAATCGCCGCCAACAGCCGCAAATCGCTGCGCACCAATGGCCTGGCGTTTCCGATTCTGAGCGACACCCACAACGACGTGGCGGAGGCCTTTGGCCTGCGCTTCGAATTGCCTGATTATTTGATCGAGTTGTACAAGAACCTGCGCAATGACCTGCCGACGTTTAACGACGATCCGTCCTGGACCCTGCCGATGCCGGCGCGTTATGTGATCGGTCGGGATGGCGTGATTCGTTACGCCGAGGTCAACCCGGATTACACTCAGCGACCAGAGCCGGAAGCGATGCTGGATGCGATTCGCGGCTGAACCGATCACGTGCCGCCTGACCCGCGGCATGTTCTTTGAAGGAGTTCCCATGACCCGACGTACCTTTCTCATCACCGGCGCCAGCAAAGGCATCGGTCGTGCGGTGGCCGAGCATCTGGACCGTGCGGGTCATCGCGTGGTCGGGATTGCCCGCACACCGGACCTGACATTCCCCGGCATTCTGTTTCCACTGGACCTGAGCGACCGAGTACTGACCCAGGAAGTGTTGGCGGATCTGGCCAGGACGTATGAGTTCGATGGACTAGTGAACAACGTCGGTCTGGTTCGCCCGCAGGTGTTGGGCGAAATCGACCTCGACACCTTCGATGACGTGATGCGGGTCAACCTGCATTCAGCCCTGCAAGCGACGCAGACACTGCTGCCAAACATGCGCGCCAAAGGCTGGGGTCGGGTGGTGAACATTTCCAGTCTGACGGTGCTCGGGATTACCCAGCGCACGGCGTATGCGGCGGCGAAAGCGGCGCTGATCAGTTTCACCCGCTCCTGGGCGCTGGAACTGGCGCAAACCGGGATCACGGTCAACGCCGTGGCCCCGGGCCCTACCGAAACCAAACTGTTCCGCGCCAACAACCCGATCGGCAGCGAAGGTGAAGCCCGCTATCTGGCCGGCGTGCCGATGGGCCGGCTGGGGCAACCGGAAGAGATCGCCGCTGCAATTGCCTTTTTGTTGTCCGAACAGAGTGGGTTCATCACCGGGCAAACGCTGTTTGTCGATGGTGGCGCTTCGATCGGCAAAGCCGCGTTCTGATGAGTTTTTTCAGACAACATCAATCCACTGTGGGAGCGAGCTTGCTCGCGATGAGACCATAACAGTCAGTATCAATGCTGAATGTCAGACCGCTATCGCGAGCAAGCTCGCCCCCACATTTGATCTTCACAAGGACTCAAGATGGACCGCCTCGGCGCAATGGAAACCTTCGTCTACGTGGTCGAAACCGGCTCGTTTTCCGCGGCAGCCCGACGCCTGAATATCGGCCAGCCCGCCGTCTCGAAAACCATCGCGCAACTGGAAACCCGACTCGCCGTACGACTGCTGTTGCGCTCGACCCGCGGCCTGACCCCGACCGAAGCCGGGCTGGCGTTTTTCGACAGGGCCAAACGCGCCATCGAAGAAGCCGACGAGGCCGACAACGCCGCTCGCGGCGCCGCCAGGGGGCTGACCGGCAATCTGCGGATCTGCGCTGCCGTCACCTTCGGCCGGCAACACATCGTGCCGCACCTGGGGCCGTTTCTTGATCAGAACCCGGAGTTGAACATCGACCTGATGCTCGACGACCGCAACATCAATCTGGTGGAAGAAGGCGTCGACGTTGCCCTGCGCATGGGCATCTTGAGCGATTCCGGCTTGACCGCCCGCAAGATCGCCGAATGCCGGCGCGTGGTGCTGGGCACACCGGCGTACTTCGAAAAACACGGCGAACCCACCTGCCCTGTCGACCTGACCAAACACCAAGCCGTCGTTTACAGCCAGGGCGGCGGCGCCAATTGGCAGTTCAAGAAAGCCGGCGAAGAACAACCGGTGATCATCAGTGGCCGAATCCGCGTCAACGCCGCCGAAGGGTTGCGTGAATCAGTGCTGGCGCATCTAGGGCTGACCATGGCGTCGGAATGGATGTTTGCGCCGGAGTTGGCCAATGGTGCGGTCGTGGAAGTGATGAGCGATTGGGTTTTGCCGAATCAGGACCTATGGGCGGTGTTTCCGACGGGGAGGATGGCCAGTGCCAAGGCTCGGGCGTTTGTGGATTACGTCCAGGTCTTGCTGGCAAAAGAGTCTTAAACAGGGCCTTTTTTCGTTTATTGCGATTTTCGTTTGATTCGAATAGCCTTTCAGCATCGCTTGCTCAGAATGTTGGAAACCATCATGTCCTTAGTCATCCATCCACCGATCAACCTGCCCATAGCCCGCGAAGTTCAGGCCGCTATTGAAGGCCAGCGCGCCCTCGCCGCCTATCTCGCGACTCAATTCGAAACCCAGCGCATCCAGATTTTCGACGAGCAGAACGAAGCTCACAGCGTCGAATTGCCCACATCAGCCCTTCGGTTACTGCTCGACATCCTGGCCGCATTGGCCGAGGGCAATGCGGTCAAGGTCGTCCCGGTTCACGCGGAACTGACCACCCAGGAAGCCGCCGACCTGCTCAACGTCTCACGTCCGCACCTGATCAAACTACTGGAGTCCGGCGAGTTGTCCTACCACAAAACCGGCAAGCACCGACGTGTGCGCTTTGCCGATTTGATGGATTATAAAAACCGGCGCGACACCGCCAGCGAGCAAGCAATGACGCTTCTCGCCGAGCAAGCACAAGCGTTAAGGACAGGATACGAGTGAGGCACTCCCCTTTTACCGCTGTATATGACGCATGTGTTTTGTACCCCGCTCCCTTGAGAGACTTCCTGATGTGGCTTGCGCTATCAGGACGTTTTCGGGCGCGATGGTCACTGGAGATACATAACGAATGGAAACGAAGCCTGCTGAAAAACCGTCCGGACCTGACGCCGGAGCAACTCGATCGCACATCAGAGCTGATGGACCAGGCGATTCCTGATGCCTGTGTCTGCGGCCATGAAGCGCTTATTGACGGGTTAACACTGCCAGACATAAATGACCGCCATGCCCTGGCCGCTGCCATTCGCTGCAACGCCAGCGTCATCGTGACCTTCAATCAAAAAGACTTCCCGTGCGCATCATTGGAGCCTTTTGGCGTCGAGGCACAGCACCCTGACGAGTTCGTCGACAACCTGTTTGATCTGGACCCGGCAGCCGTTGTCACGGCGGCTCAGCGGCAACGTAAACAATTGAAAATGCCGCCGATGGAAGTCGGTGCTTATCTTGATCTTCTGTTGCGCCAAGGCTTGGTCCGTTCGGTCGAGGCACTCACCAAATACCGCGCCATTCTTTGAGCAAGATCAAAAGATCGCAGGCTTCGCCAGCTCCTGCAAAAGCCGCGTACACCTGTGGATCAACGTCGTACGCGATCCTGTAGGAGCTGCCGAAGGCTGCGATCTTTTCGAATTCCAGACAGCAAAACGGCGATCCGAAGATCGCCGTTTCTGCTTACTCCCCGAATTGCCTGCCCAATCCGCCCGGCACGCCATGGATGTCGGTGTCTTCCCATGGCCCGTTCGGGCTGATCGAGCGGCTCCAGCCGTTGTTCCAGCGGTAGTAGGTGCGCTGGCGGTAGAAGGTGTTGGGCTGGTCTTCGAGGACGTAGACGCCGAGCTTCGCATCCCAATGGCTGTTGCCCCCCGGTGGCGGGGCGAAGCTGGCGGAGGTGCGGGGCATGGGTTTGGCGGGTTTGGCCGGGATGCCCGGTTTACTTGGCGTCGGTGTGGGTGACGGCGTCGGGCTGGGCTGCGATGGCGGAATCGGCGGCAATGTATGTTCAGGAGGCCGATGGACCGCACATGCACTTAACCCCAGAACCAGACTGAGCAGGGTGATACGAGCGATGGCGGTCATGGCGTTGCTTCCTGTTATTTATCCGGACTGTCGATGGTCAGTTTTTGTGGCGCGGTGGTGCTGCTGGCCAGAGGCTGGCTGCGACCGACCCATTCGCCGGCAGTCGGTTGGCCGGCGCGGGAGATGCGTGCAACCAGTTGGACTTCAGGGAAGTTCGACAGTTTCAACTGCGGCATCATTGCGTCGGCATCGCCCAGCTCGACGGTCGCCGGCAGGTCAGCCACGGTCAGGCGTTTGGCTGCCAGCGGTGCCGGAGGGCCGGAGGTGGCGCGGGCGAAGATGAACACGCTGTCGCCCGGTTGAACCTTGGCTTTCAGGTCGGCCGCGAGATCGACACGAACCTTGAGCAAGGCTCCTTTGGTGGCAGGCGCCTGGACAACTTTGCCGCCGCTGGCTTCGAGTTTCTCGGTAGCCCGGGTAATCCCGCCTTGCAGTGCGGCCCGGGAGTTGTCTTCCGGTGGCAGTTGCGCCAGCAGGCGACTCCAGTAGTCGATGGCGTCCTGATAACGCTCGCCTTCAAACGCGGCGATGCCGAGCAAGCCAAGGCTGGTGACTTCTTTCGGATCGGCTTTCAGCGCTTCGTCGGTCAGGGCCTGAATCTTGTCGGACCACTTCTTGCCATCAGCAAAGTACTGAGCCTGCGCCCATTGCCCGAGCAGTTCCGGCTGGCGACCAGCGAGGTTCACGGTGCGCTCGAAAATCTTCGCGGCATCGGCCGGACGATCCTGAGCCATGTAGGTGCGACCGAGGAAGTACAAGCCTTCCGCCGAATCCGGTTGAGCAGCGACCGCGCGTTCCAGGCGACGGGTCATTTCTTCCATCGACTGCGGCGCCTGGGCGAATTCACGGGTCAGCTCGACCTTATCGCTGGCGCCGAAATGCAGGTAGAGCCCAAGGCCCAGCACCGGCACCATGATCGCCGCCAGCAACGGCAGCGATTTACCCAGACGAGACACTCGCGGCGCCGCGACGCCTTCAGTGTCGGCCAGCAACTCACGCGCCGCTTCGGCGCGACCGCTATCCATTTGCGCGGTATCGAGCACACCCTCTTCCTGCTGAGTCTGCAACTCAGCCACGCGCTCTTGATACAGCGCGACGTTCAGGGCGGTACGATCCTCTTCGAGCTGGGCGCGACGGACACGCAAAACCGGGATCAACAGAAAACTCAGGGCAACCAGAAGTAGCAGACCTGCAGCGAGCCAGAAATCAATCATTCTTGGTTTTTATCCAACAGGTGGTCGAGGCGCTCGCGCTCCTCGGCGGAAAGCGCGTCCGGGGTGTCAGCGCGTTGCACGCGACGACGGCGGACGATCACGGCGATAACCACGAAGCCGCCCAGCAACAGGCCGGCAGGGCCGAACCAGAGCAAGGCAGTCTTGGCGTTCAGAGCAGGTTTGTAGCGGACGAAATCACCGTAGCGATCCACCATGAAGTCGATGATCTGCTGGTTGTCCTTGCCCTCGCCGAGCATGCGGAAAATTTCTTTGCGCAGGTCAGCGGCAATCGGTGCATTGGAATCGGCAATGTCCTGATTCTGGCACTTGGGGCAACGCAGCTCTTTGGTCAACTCGCGGAAACGCTCGCGATCGCCTTCTTTGGCGAACTCGTAAGTGTCGATGGCCGCGTGTGCCACGCCGGCCATGCTCAACCCCAATACAACGGCGGCTATCCAGCGCTTCATGGCTTGGCCTCGTCGACCAGCGCCTGATACTTGGCCGCCAGTTTTTCGCGCCAGACCTGTTCGTCGATCACGCCGACGTACTTGTCGCGGATGATGCCCTTGGCGTCGATGAAGAAGGTTTCCGGAGCGCCATACACACCGAGGTTCAGGCCCAGGGTGCCTTCGTCGTCGCGGACATTGAGTTGGTACGGGTTGTGGAATTCCACCAGCCACTTCAAGGCGTCGGCGTTGACGTCCTTGTAGTTGATCCCGTAGATCAGCACGCCCTTCTCGGCCAGTTTATTCAGCACCGGGTGCTCAACCCGGCAGGAAATGCACCAGGTGCCCCAGACGTTGACCAGCGCCGGTTTGCCGACGATGTCAGCCTTGGTCAGGGTCTTGCCGTCCTGCACCGCTGGCAGGGAAAACTCCGGGAACGGCTTGTTGATCATGGCCGAGGGCAACTCGGCCGGGTCCAGGTACAGACCGCGATACAGGAAAACAGCCACCACCAGGAAAATCGCCAGTGGCAACAGCATCAACCAACGTCTCATGCAGTGGCTCCCGTCATGCCCAGCGCTTCACGCACGCGGCTTTTCACCTTGACCCGATAACGGCGATCCAGCGCCGCCAGCAACCCGCCGAAACCTGTCAGCAGGCCGCCGAACCAGATCCAGCGCACGAACGGTTTGACGTGCACGCGCACGGCCCAGGCGCCATCGCCCAGCGGTTCGCCGAGGGCAACGTAGAGGTCACGGGTGAAACCGGCGTCGATCCCGGCTTCGGTCATCATCGAGTTCTGCACGGTATAGAGGCGTTTTTCCGGGTGCAGCACAGCGACTTCCTGACCGCTGCGGATCACCCGGATGGTGCCCTTGTCGGACGTGAAGTTCGGCCCTTCGAAGTGCTTGGCGCCTTCGAAGACGAAGTGGTAACCGGCCAGGTCCATGGACTCGCCAGGCGCCAGGCGCAAATCACGCTCAGCACTGTTCTGGCTCGACAGCACGACACCGAGCGCACAAACGGCGATGCCCAAATGCGCGACCTGCATGCCCCAATAGCTGCGGGTCAAGGTCGGCAGGCCTTTGATCAAGCCCTTGTGGCGAGTCTTGTCGAGGATGTCCCGCACGCCGGCCAGCAATACCCACGCAGCGAGCATGAACGTCGCGATCACCGCCCAGTTGAAGTCGCCGTAAGCGACGCCGGCCACCACGGCCAATGCGGCGCTGCCGAGCAACACCGGGGTCAACATGCCCACCAGCCATTTGACCGGGGTGTCTTTCCAGCGCACCAGCATACCGACGGCCATTACCACCATCAGCAACGCCATCAACGGAATGAACAACGCGTTGAAGTACGGCGGACCGACCGACAACTTGGCGCCGGTCATCGCATCGAGAATCAGCGGATACAAGGTGCCGAGCAGGATCATCGAAGCGGCAACCACCAGCACCAGGTTGTTACCCAGCAGCAGGGTTTCTCGAGACCAGAGGTTGAAGCCTACATGGCTTTTCACGACCGGAGCGCGCAGGGCGAACAACGTCAGCGAACCACCGACCACAAACAGCAGGAAGATCAGGATAAACACGCCGCGCTCAGGGTCGGACGCAAAGGCGTGAACCGAGGTCAGTACGCCGGAACGCACCAGGAAGGTCCCCAGCAAACTCAGTGAGAATGCCGCAATAGCCAGCAACACGGTCCAGCTCTTGAACACGCCACGTTTTTCCGTGACCGCCAACGAGTGAATCAGCGCCGTACCGACCAGCCAAGGCATGAAGGAAGCGTTTTCCACCGGGTCCCAGAACCACCAGCCGCCCCAGCCGAGTTCGTAGTAGGCCCACCAGGAGCCCAACGTGATGCCGATACCGAGGAAGGCCCAGGCGACGATGGTCCATGGACGCGACCAGCGTGCCCACGCCGCATCAAGTCGGCCACCCAGCAGCGCGGCGATGGCGAAAGCGAACGCCACGGAGAAACCGACATAACCCATGTACAGCATCGGCGGGTGAACGATCAGGCCAATGTCTTGCAGCAACGGGTTGAGGTCGTGACCGTCCGCCGGAATCTGCGGCAGGATCCGCGCGAACGGGTTCGAGGTCAGGATCAGGAACAGCAGGAAACCAACGCTGATCATGCCCATCACCGCCAGGACGCGGGCGAGCATGACTTGCGGCAACTGCCGGGAGAACACCGACACCGCGAAGGTCCAGCCGCCGAGAATCAAGGCCCACAGCAGCAACGACCCTTCGTGGGCGCCCCACACCGCGCTGAACTTGTAGTACCACGGCAACGCACTGTTGGAGTTGTTGGCCACATACGCGACGGAGAAGTCGTCGGTCATGAAGGCATAGGTCAGGCTACCGAAGGCGAAGACCAGAAAGGCGAACTGGCCCCAGGCCGCAGGCTGAGCGAGGCTCATCCACAGGCGGTCACCGCGCCAGGCGCCGAGCAACGGCACGGTGGCTTGAACCAGCGCGAAACACAGCGCCAGGATCATCGCCAACTGGCCCAGCTCTGGTATTAAAAGCCCTGGGATAAAGTTTGCAGACGTCATCAAATCAACCCTCTTTGGCTTGGGTAGGCGCCGACTGACCGCTGTCTTTCAGGGCCTTGGTCACTTCTGGCGGCATGTACTTCTCATCGTGCTTGGCCAGCACTTCGTCGGCCACCACCACGCCATCGGCGTTGATTTTGCCCAGGGCCACAATGCCCTGCCCTTCGCGGAACAGGTCCGGAAGGATGCCACGATAGGTGATGGTCACGGACTTGTTGAAGTCAGTGACGATGAATCTCACGTCCAGGGAATCGCCGGAACGTTGCAGCGAACCTTTCTCGACCATGCCGCCAGCGCGGATGCGCGTGTCTTGCGGGGCTTCGCCGTTGGCGATCTGGGTCGGGGTGTAAAACAGATTGATGTTCTCTTTCAGGGCGCTCAGCGCCAGGCCAACGGCAGCGCCGACACCGACCAGGATCGCGAGAATGATGATAAGACGCTTTTTGCGCAGCGGATTCACTTGCCGTTCTCCCGGCGCAAACGACGCGCCTCTTGTTGCAGATACCGCTTGCGGGCCAGGATTGGCGCCGCCACGTTGAGGGCCAGTACTGCCAGGCAAATGCCATAGGCCGACCAGACATACAGGGCATGATGGCCCATGGCGAGGAAGTCGCCGAATGAAGCAAAACTCATCGAGCCGCCTCCAGACTGTTCTGCACTTCGGCTTTCACCCAGCTCGCCCGGGCTTCGCGCTTGAGCACTTCAAGACGCATGCGCAGCAACAGCACCGCGCCGAAGAAACAGTAGAAGCCCAGCACCGTCAGCAGCAGTGGCAGCCACATCTCGGCAGGCATCGCCGGTTTTTCGGTGAGGCTGAACGTCGCGCCCTGGTGCAGGGTGTTCCACCACTCCACCGAGTATTTGATGATCGGGATGTTGATCACGCCGACAATCGCCAGCACCGCGCAAGCCTTGGCCGCGCTGTCACGATTGCTGATGGCGTTGCCCAGCGCAATGAGACCGAAGTACAGAAACAGCAGAATCAGCATGGACGTCAGTCGTGCATCCCAGACCCACCACGAGCCCCAGGTCGGTTTGCCCCAGATCGCCCCGGTGACCAGCGCCACGGCGGTCATCCAGGCGCCAATCGGTGCCGCGCATTGCAGGGCGACATCGGCCAGTTTCATCTTCCAGACCAGCCCGACCACGCCGCACACCGCCAGCATCACATAGCAGGACTGCGCCAACATGGCGGCCGGAACATGGATATAGATGATGCGAAAGCTGTTGCCTTGCTGGTAGTCCGGTGGCGCGAAGGCCAGGCCCCAGACCACGCCGACACCAATCAGCAGCAACGCCGCGACGCTCAGCCACGGCAGCAGTTTGCCACTGATGCCGTAAAACCATTTGGGCGAGCCGAGCTTATGAAACCAGGTCCAGGTCATTACTGTTTCCATCACGGTTGCTCTTCGCTATAGAAGAGCCAAGGGTCTTTACTGGCTAAAAAACAACCAGACCTCATTATTCGCCGACGCTGATCTTCAGGCCAGCGGCTATTGCAAAAGGTGTCAGGGTTATCGCCAGGGCGGTCAGGCTACCAAGCCACAGGAGATAACCGGTCGCCGGCATGCCTTGGAGTGCGGCCTGCAAGGCGCCACTGCCAAGAATCAACACCGGGATGTACAGCGGCAGAATCAGCAACGCCAGCAACAGGCCGCCGCGCTTCAATCCAACCGTCAGCGCCGCGCCCACCGCACCGAGCAGGCTCAGTACCGGTGTACCGAGCAATAAAGAAAGCAGCAACACCGGCAGACAAGCGGCAGGCAAACCGAGCATCAACGCCAACAGTGGAGCGAGCAAAACCAGTGCCAGGCCAGAGAAGGCCCAGTGTGCCAGTACCTTGGCCAAAACCAGAAGAGCCAGGGGGTGCGGCGAAAGGACCCACTGTTCAAGCGATCCGTCTTCGAAATCACTGCGGAAAAGCCCGTCCAGCGAGAGTAAAACCGATAAAAGGGCCGCTACCCAGACCAGTCCCGGAGACAAGGTTTGCAACAATTGAGACTCGGGGCCGACCGCCAGCGGGAACATCGACACCACGATGGCGAAGAATACCAGCGGATTGGCCAGCTCCGCAGGACGGCGGAACAACAGACGAGCCTCACGGGCGACCAACAGGCCGAACACACTCATACGGCCCAGTTCCCCAGATCAATGTCGCGATAGCCGGCCGGCATCCGGGTCAGCGTGTGGTGGGTGGTCAACACCACCATGCCGCCGCGTTCGCAGTGGCCGGCCAGGTGTTCTTCGAGTTGCGCCACGCCCTGTTTATCGAGCGCGGTGAAGGGTTCATCGAGAATCCACAACGGCGGGCTGTCGAGGTAAAGCCGTGCTAGGGCTACACGGCGTTGCTGGCCGGCGGACAAGCTGTGGCAGGGAACATCCTCGAAACCGCGCAGTCCGACAGCAGCCAGCGCTTGCCAGATGGCCTCGTGGGTCGCCGGTTGATGCAGGGCGCAGAGCCAGCTGAGATTTTCTTCCGGCGTCAGCAAATCCTTGATCCCAGCGGCATGGCCGATCCACAGCAGGTTGCGCGCCAGTTCGCTGCGTTGTTCGTTTAGCGGCTGGCCATTGAGCAGCACCTGACCGGCGGTCGGCTGCATCAGCCCGGACAGTAAACGCAACAAACTGGTCTTGCCGCTGCCGTTCGGACCGCTGACCTGCACCATTTCGCCACTGGACAGTCTCAATTCGAGATTTTCGAAGAGCAGCCGAAGGTCTCGCTCACAGGCGAGGTCGACGGTTTGCAGGAGTGGACTGTTCAAGAGATCACGGGCCTTTTCGTTTCAAATCGGCGTTTCAAATCGGCGGTTCAAGTCGGCAGTGGCGCGGCCGCTAAAGTGATGCAGCATAGATGCATTGGCGGCCTGTTTTAGAGAGCTGCGTCAAAACAATTGCAATGTTTTCACCGCTCCCTGAAAGACGGCCGGCATTATACATGCCATGCCTTACTCTAAAGAGCGCATTTTCCCAAGGTTGTGACCGCGTATGACAGGCGAAATGAACATCCTCCCGCTGCCCCAGACCACGCCGGCCGTCACCCGCCCGCTGGTGGTCAGTGGCGACTTGCTCAAGCTGCTGACGCCGATGGAGGGCCTGATCACGCCCGGCCAGACTGCCAACGCTGAAGTGCTGTCGCTCAAGCAAGCGGATCAGTCCTTTCAATTGCTGCTCAAAGTCACCCTCGACAGCGGCCGCCAGACCACGGTCCAGGCCACCAGCACACAACCGCTACCAACAGGCACCAACCTGGCGATCACCCAGCCGTCCGCCAGCAACCTGGCGATTACGGTGCAACAGGCGATTGCCTCCAGCGTGGCCACCCTCACCCGCATCGACACCGCGCAACTGCCGGTCGGCACGTTGCTGCAAGGCAAAGTACTGACTTCTCAGGTGTTGCCGCAGACGCCGGGCCAGCCGACTGTGTTTCGCTCGCTGGTGAGTCTGCTCAACACCGCACTGAGCGGCAGCACGCTGACCATCGACAGCCCGCAACCGCTGCGCATCGGCACCTTGCTCAGCGCGTTGGTACAGGACACGCAAACCTTGAAATTCCTGCCGCTGAGCAATCGCCAGGACCAGTTGGCGGTGTCGCAGCAGTTGAACACCCAGCAGAGTCGCCAGGGTTCGCTCGATGGTCTGCTCAGCGCTTTGCAGAACCTGCCGCAGTCCGATGAAACGTCCGACGACCTGCAAGCCGCCGTGAACAAGTTGCTCGCCAGCCTGCCGGACGTTCAGCAACTGAGCACGCCCAAAGGCCTGGCTCAGGCGTTGCTCAGCAGTGGACTGTTCCTCGAAACGAAATTGCTCACCGGCCAAAACCCGACACAGGCCCCGGACCTGAAAGCCGATCTGCTCAAGCTGATCGCGCAACTGACCCCGGCCAACACCAACCTCACCGCGATCATCGCCGCCAATACCCTGGCCCAGGCAATGCCAAGCTTTGTGCGCAGCGCGCTGGGCATGCTCGGTCAGGTCAGCGCCAAACCGCTGCCGACCAGTTTTCCGCTGCCCGAACGCTTGTTGCAAAGCCAGGAGGGTGAAGGCGACCTTGAACTCTTGCTGCGCCTGGCGGCTGCGGCGGTTTCGCGCCTGCAAAGCCACCAACTGTCGAGCCTGGAACAGACCGGTGTCACCGACGATGGGCGGCTGCTGAGCACCTGGCAGCTTGAAATTCCGATGCGCAATATGCAGGACATCGTCCCGTTGCAGGTCAAGTTCCAGCGCGAAGAAGCCCCGGAAAAAGAGCAGCAAAACGAACGCCGTGAAGAACGCGAGCCAAAACAACAGTTATGGCGGGTAGAGTTGGCATTCGACCTCGAACCGCTTGGCCCGCTGCAGGTTCAGGCACAGTTGATCCAGGGCAGCCTGTCCAGCCAGCTATGGGCCGAACGGCCATACACCGCAAGCCTGATCGAAAGTAACCTGGCAGCGCTGCGTGAGCGTTTGCTGACATCCGGCCTGAACGTCGGCGATCTGGATTGCCACCTCGGCACGCCGCCCCAGGGCAGCCAAACCCGCCTCGAACAACGCTGGGTCGACGAAACCGCATGAAAAACCCCAACACCCCACGCCAGGCCATCGCCCTTAAATACGACGGCAGCCACGCCCCGACCCTCACTGCCAAAGGCGACGAAGAGCTGGCCGAAGCTATTCTGAAGATTGCCCGCGAATGCGAAGTGCCGATCTATGAGAATCCGGAGCTGGTAAGGCTGCTGGCGAAGATGGAACTGGGGGACAGTATTCCGCAGGAGTTATATCGCACGATTGCCGAGATTATTGCGTTTGCGTGGAATTTGAAGGGGAAATTCCCGCAGGGGCAGGATCCGAATGCGCCGGTGGTGGAGAAGGATGTGACGGATCGTGGGGATGATTATTAGTGGCCTCTACGCTAGCCCGGTATAGAAAACGCCGTCCCCCCAGACGGCGTTCCCCCTCTTTGCCTATCAGCCCACCAAGTACTCATCATAGGTACGACGAATCGAGCGCCAGCCGTCTTCGCTGAATGCCGTCCCGCCCAGCAAGCGTTCTGCCGTCTGGTCAAACGCGATTACAATCCGCCATGAAACTGGCCGCAGCCTGTTCGTCCCGAGCGTAAGTGACGAACACTTTATAACCGGCACCCAGAAACTGTTCGGCGATACGACGACCGATCCCCCGCGTGCCACCCGTTACCACCGCAATGCCGCTCATACGCCCTCTCCTTCCAGCGAAATCACGCCACGACAGTAGTTAATGGCCTCGTGATGGAGCCTGAAACTGTATTGGTGGCCAGGGTCCTGGCCCGCGGTTTTTTTGTCGATCACCAGGCACAGGGACAAACGCGGGACGATGGGTTCGAGAAAAGCCACCCGGGAAACCGTAAACGCTTCGACGGCCGCCCCCTTCATCCGTGCGATGCAGTCACTGACGAAGCCAATGATGCAAGCGCCCGGCACAATCGGATAATCGGGAAAGTGCTCTGCGAAAATCGGCGCCGCCTCGTTGACAGTCAAGCGAGCGTCGAAATGTTGGGCCGAGGCCACGGAGGCGTCGATTTGAAAAATCTGCAAATCAGCCATTAGCTGACATCCTTTTGCTGAAGTAGGCATCCGGGAAGACTTCCGTCATGACCGATGCCACCAAAATGCTCATGTAAGAACCGATCAGGAACACCGGCCAGTACGCTTCAAAACCCAGGCTCAACCCCGCTAACACCGCGTTGATCGAGAACGTCATGCACCACGCCTTGGTGATCGTGTTGTTGATGTCGAAAAACGCACTGGACTGGCGGGCATCTTCGTCAACGCCTTCACTGCCGTACTGCAAGGTGAACGGTTGCCCGCGCCATACACTCGACCAGCCGATGACCGTCAACACGCCATACAACAGGAGCTTGACGTTTTCGAAGGTAGAGAGACCTGGCCAATACACGGACATCAGCGCCATACCGAGCAGGCAAATGACCAACGTGCATTCAATGACGAAGCCCCTTCGAAGCGTGTCGAAACACAAGACGAACATCAAAAAGGCTACCGACAAGGCGGCCTTCGCAAAATTGCCGTCGAACCAGTCAATCAGGTAGGGAAACAACAACCAGGGAATCATGAGTTTGATCATGGCTGGCGCGCCTTCAGGCTCAACACCGTGATGGTCGCCAACGCATGAGCCTGGGCATCTGGACCGAGCGTGGCGAAGACTTCGACACGCCCTGCGCCGCCGTCCACACTGACTCGCCCCGTCAATTGCGTGATCCGCCGAGGGTTCAAGACGCGCAAACCGGTAATCAGCGCCGGGACGTAATGGGTCGACGGCGCTGTACCGCTAGCCCCGCGTACGCATCGCACGGCAAACTGATTGAGCAATTCGGACAGCACGACGACCGCGCCATAACGTTCGATATACCGCTCAAAGCGCCCCTCATTCACTTGGCTGCTCCAGCCCTCTCCCATCGGCTCGACCGCAGGGCACATGTCCAGGTAAGCCTTCATTTGGACGGCGCCGCGGTCACGTTATCGGTCTTGAAAAAACGCAGCAGCCTGAGGCTTCGGCCGACAATCAGACCATTAATCAGCCCGGACCCCAGCGCCGACCAGGCCGCCACCGACACGTCATCGGCCAACTCCGGATGCATCGCCGCCTGGTAACCGCTGTAGTAACGCCAGGCAAAAAAACACCAGTACACCATCAGCACCTTGATCGTGCCGCCCAGTACCAGCCGCTCGCCCTCACGTTCCACGTTGTGATACGAGTAAAAGCGCAAGGCCAGCGCCCATCCCGCGAGCAATCCCAGGGCATAAACCGACAGCGGAATCACGACCCCCTGGGAGAGTTTCAGCGAGGCCAGGGAAATGGCGACGAAGATCACCGGCGTTATTTGCAACGAGCGTTTTGATTTATTATTCGTGAAGCAGGCAATGACGCCGTAATAGGTCACGATGAAAAAAACCGCATAAACCCACAGCGGTGTACCGCGCAAAATGTCCAGTATAAAAACCCCTTGGCACTGCACATGCCTGAGACAAACAATGACGATCAGCCAACAACCGAAAGTTGATTGCGATGGTCGAGCAAACGATTGAGGCTGCCCCGTGGGTTATAGGAGAAATCTGCGTTGTTCGCCCACTTGACCACCGCAACACCACGCGTCACTGCCTCCTTCAACTTTGGAATCAGCAAGAGTTGCTCTTGCAGCCGCACGCCCCAGGCATCATTGATGACCGAAGGCTCGACATCGACAAGGACCGTAACGCTGTCCTTGCCTGCGTCAGTGGTTGACAGGCGCACCTGAAACGCCTCTGACGGCACCTTGGCGGCCACCAATGCCTGCTCAATCAGTGTCAGGCTGATGCGGTGCCCGCCGAGACTGAACTCCTCAGCCACGCGTTGGCCGATCTTGAGGTAATACTGGTTGTCTTCACTCAGGGTCAGCTCACCGACATCACCAATCCGGTAGCGAATGACCGGCACCACCGGGGCCTTCAGGTCGGTCACCAGTAGCTCGCCGGAATCGGTCTGCTCCATGAAGAACCAGTCTGACAATATCAAGTGCTGGTGCGGCTCCATGGCCGGCGTGTTCACCGCCGCGAACCCCAGCTCCGTGGCCCCGTACAGGCTATGGAATTGCGCCTTGGGCCACAGGCGCTGGATAAATTCGCGCTTGCCCAGGTGAAATGCCTCCCCGACAAACACGATCTTGGTGATGGCCAGATCCACGTCAAGCTGTTCCGCGGCCTGGGCGACCTGGATGATCCCGGTCGGTGAGCCCACCAATACGTTTGCGTTGAAACGCTTCATGGTGGCGAGTAACGACGGCATGTTGTTCATCACGTCGGGACGCCCTACCGGCAACACCGTCGAGCCGATCGGCTCAAGCATCCGGCACATGCCTTCATAGTTGTAACCCAGGCAGCCGGCGGTCAGCAGATTGACCACGGTGTCCTCGGCACAAAACACATGCTCGGCCATGAAACCGCGCACCTGATAAGGGTAGCTGTCCTCGGTGACACGCTGGAAGATACGACTGGCCAGGACCAGCGGCGCCGAGGTGGTGCCCGAGGTCGAGATGACGTAGCAATGCTGTAGCTTGCCAGCATCAATCAGCGTATCGCTGACCTGCATCAGTGCTTTTTTGCTCAATGGCGGGTATTTGTGCACGAAATCGTCATATCCCGTGACCGTTGGCAAATCCAGCGGATAACCCTGTTCGGCGTACTCGCCGATCATCTTGTTGAATTTTTCGATATCAAACGAAGTGCGGCTTTTTATAGTCATTATCCGATTCTTTTAAATATCATCGACGCGGCCAGGCCGCCCATGCCGAAGGAGTTTTTCAGGCAGTAGTCCACTGGACGCTGCAAGGTGAACGGAGAAACATTGGCCAGGCAGTCAGGGTCCCTGGACTCGAGATTGATCGTTCCCGGAATGAACCCCGAACGCAGGCTGATCAAGGTATTGAGGGTTTCCATGGCCCCGGCGGCGGCAATCATGTGCCCGTGCAAAGACTTGTTGGCGGTGACAGGCACTTGCTCTCCCAGTACCGCGCAAATGGCGGCGGACTCGTGCAAGTCATTGAGTATTGTCGAAGTCCCGTGCGCATTGACCATTCCAATATCGCGCGCCTGCAATCCGGCGTTTTTCAAGGCCCGGGTCATGGCCAGTTTCATCTCGCCGCTGTCGGGTGCGGGTTTGACGATATGGCTGGCGTTGGTACTGGTGCCAAAACCCACCAGTTCCATCAACGGTTCCCGCCCTGCTTTCAGACATGCGTCCAGAGACTCGAGCAGAAACAGCACCGCGCCTTCAGCGGGCAGATAACCCGAACGCCGCGCATCGAAGGGTCGCGACAGCGCCGTGGCGTCGAGTCGTTCATCGGTAGCGATGATATCGACTGACTCCAACCCGATGTAATGTTCGGCGGTGACCTTGGCCGAGATACCGCCAACGATCGCCGCATCCACGCGCCCTTGCCTTACGGCTTGAAAACCGGTGCCGATGGCTTGCAGGGAAGCGGAACACAGCCCCAGATGCACCGATGCCGGCCCCTTGAACGGCACAAACTTATGCACCGTGCGCAACGCATTGGTCGGGTCGTAACGAATGAAGTCCTGTACGCGAAAATGCCTTTCGAGTGCCGGGTCGAGATTGGCAAACTGCCCGTCCACCTTGTTCAGATCGTAGGCCAGGTCGACCGTTTGCTGAATGTCCACCGCGGGCTCGTCAACCCCCAGGAAACAACCAATGCGCTGCTCACCGATCGAGCCAGGATCAAAGGACACCGACGCCAGCAGATTTTCCATGGCGGTACGGGTATAGAACTCATCGTGACTGAACCGCCGCCGCACGTCGTGTGTGGGAAAGTTTCCCGACACCGGAATCCCGGCAAAATGGCTCTTGAATGTAGCGGTGTCATATTTGGCGATTTTTCTCACCCCGGAGCGGCCATCTCGCAGCGATTCTTCAATGGCTGCATAGTGATCGCCCAACGGTGTACAACAATCGAACCCGCTGATGACAACCCTTTGCTGATTCATGACGAGGCCTTCTGCGATGGCATTGATGACTTGCGCAACACGATCAAACCCAGGCCCATCCCTGCACCTTCGCCATGGATGATGATCACCCGCCCCGGCTCAATGGACGGGTCGGCCAACGCGCACACCAGATCTACCAGACCGCTGGTTGCCACTGCATACCGCGACCAGGGTTTGTAACGACGTAACTCAAAGGTGTTCAGACTGCTCTCCAGCGCCTGCACTTCCGCCTCGCCAATGCCAGGTGCACCGTTGTCGTAAAGCACCACAACCGGATGACTTTCACGTACCCAGGGTTCCAACTGTGCGTAAGCCTCGACCCAGTCCTGGTGTGAAGCGAACATGCTGGTGGAGAATCGACTGACCGCCAGCAACACTTCTGCCAGCGGTTGGACGTGCAACCGAGAAATCCGTTCTCCGGTTTCGACAACCAGCGACACCGCGCCACTGGTTCCATTAACGCTTGAGCGCTGGGGTTCCTTGGCATTGATCAACCCCATTTTTTTGAACACCTGGGAGTTATCGGCTTTCGACATATCACCGTAGGCACAGATCAACGCCCCGCTGGACTCACTGCAAGGTAGGTTATAAAAAGCTTCCTCCAGCAAGGAAAGCCCACCCAATGACATCTTGCGCAACGGATAACCGCCGCCGCGTAGCCCGAAGAGCTTGGATAAATGGTAAAGACCATTGGTAGGCAGCTTGCGAAACAATCGCAACGGATGCACAGCGTTGGCAACTTCCCCCAGATTGGCGAGCAGAAAATCTTTGTTGGTGTAGTGCTCGCTGGACGACTTGAATTGCCAAATTACTTCATGGAAATCACGGACCGTTTCATAGGTGGTGTACACGCACATGGCGTCCTTTTCATCCAAAGTGAAACCAGCATGTTGCTGGGCCATGCTCATGGCCAAGAAACCAACATTTAAGCTACAAATCGTTTGAGAGGTCAGTATCGCCCGATCTTCGCGAGCGATGTGCGGAACAATAGCCGCTAACAACTTTGCCTCTCCTGGCTGGTTGTCTGGCAAATCGTCTGGGCGCTCAGTCAGGCACTGAGCCAAGTCATATGGATTCAACGCTGCCTGTTCAATGCCATAGCCGGTGATGAATAGATTAGGCATTTAGAACCGTCTCAATTCGTCGGGCGCAGAATTCTGGCGTCCAGTATTGATCCAGCGACTTGGGATCTACCACCACACTGTCGTCCACACCTAATAGGTCATTTACAATTTTTCTACCTGCCTCAGTCCAGCAGCCTTCAGCATAAAATTGTGGATCGACCAGCAACCTCGTAAATGGCCATATATCATTCGGCTCAATACTTGGATCTATCTGCGCCTTGACCTCATAACAAAAATCAATGAAGTCAATGGAGGAAAAACCAATTTCCTCGAATGATGCATCGCCTTTTATATCGTCTGCAAAGCCCAAAAAAAGTATATTAGCAGTGATTTCTTTTATCTTAGTGAGATACATAGTCCTTATTATTTTCTCAATACGAGGCTATGGATATCATTTACATATTAATTTCAGCTTAAAACAGAAAGCAGACAAACTCACTGAAAAAGCCACCTCCTATTATTTAAACGCCACGACTCAATACAAAACTCTTATTTAAGACGTATTACTAGCTAAGTTAGCTAAGACGAACCGACCAATCCAATGGATTATCAAGTTACCGACGACGGACAACTATTACAAGTCGGCGGGATCCGACAAAGTTGTGGGCAAGGGACTAAGGCAGTGTAGTCTTGGTCTGAGGACGGGTACCCAATCTGAATTTCCATCACCTTCACCTTCCGTATCGCCATAAATATAGCTGCCACGCCAAGCCGATTAGTGCCTTGCCAGATGCCCCCCCAAAACCCGCCTCGAACAACGCTGGGTCGACGAAACCGCATGAACAATCCCAACACCCCACGCCAGGCCATCGCCCTCAAGTACGACGGCACCCACGCCCCGACCCTCACGGCCAAGGGTGACGACGCACTGGCCGAAGCCATTCTGAAGATTGCCCGCGACTACGAAGTACCAATCTATGAGAACCCCGAACTGCTGGCGCGGATGGAACTGGGGGAAAGTATTTCGGAAGAGTTGTATCGCACGATTGCGGAGATTATTGCGTTTGCGTGGAATCTGAAGGGCAAGTTCCCGGCGGGGCATGATCCAAACGCACCGGTGCTCGAGAAGAATGTGACCGAGCGTGGGGATGATTACTGATTCCGGGTTGAATTCAAAAGATCGCAACCTCGCTTCGCTCGACAGCTCCTACACCATGTACGCCATCCCGATGTAGGAGCTCGATCTGTCAATTACCGCTAAGGCTGCGGATCAAGCCTGTCCAGCATGCGATTCACCGCCAACTCACCCAGCATCACCACCTGTTGAATCCCCAGGATGGTGTTGCGTTGCGTGCCCTCCAACAAGCCCGCGGCATCACTGAGCATCACACTTGCCGACGCCAGGGATTCGCAGGTGTTGGCCAGCAGCGTTTCGTCATCCGCGTCGGGGTCGACAAAAAAAAGCGTGCTGGGTTTGCGTTGGGCGTCTTTGGGAATAACTGGTTTGAGGTAGTAATCGAGAGCGCGATCGGCGGCGTCGTTGAGTTTTTTGGAATCGGCGGTTTCGTACGGGGAAACGTCATCGGTTTCTGGCGGATTGGGGAGTGATCTTGAACATTTGGAGCTCCTTGATTAATGGAGCTACCACGTTTCGCTGCGAAACGAAGAGAGGTGGCAGCTATGCGCGGGTTCGCAGACCGGGAATCAAGGAACCCGGCAGACCCGAAGATCTCCCGCACACAGCCGCCATAACGCAATGCAGTAGACAAAAAAGCGTCGACTGAAAGGATACAGTGGCGCTATGCGCCTTGATTAACCCGGGCTGCGAAACCCGACCACTGATTAGCAGTGGCAGGCAAACGATAGGACTCGGGCTATAGACGCACAAGCCGGCGGATTCTGACGTAGCCGTAGGCAGCGGCGCAAGGATGTGTAGCCGCGGAGAATGTCTGGAGATGTCTTTTAAACATCGCTGTTTAATTGGCATCAGCATTCGTCAGGGAGGAAGGCAGGGACAGATAAATATATCCGTCCCGAATGGCAGGATCGGTCCCACGCTCTGCGTGGGAATGCAGCCCGTGACGCTCTGCGTCACATTCAACAGCGGAACGCGGAGCGTCCCCAGAGTCATTCCCACGCAGAGCGTGGGAACGAGCTCTGACAGGCGTCAGCTCTTGTGAAGCTTACTCATCAACTCCGCCTCAGCCTGGGTCAAGCCACACGACTGAGTCAGTTCATCGACGCTCGCGCCCATTCCCACCAGTCGCGCCGCTTGGGCAAACGACAGGCTCGAAGGATCGCGCTGTTCCAGCTGAGCGAGTTTGTCCGGCAACGGGCCGACCACCGCACGCAGTTCGTGCAGGTCTTCACCCATGCGCACGTTGCCGTTCTGGTAGTTGTCGACGCGCTTGGCCAGGTCCTTGATGCGCTGATCGCGCAGCGCATCGCCCTCGGCCTGTTGCGCGGCGATCAGCCGCTGACCGCGAATGTACGCCAGGAACATCGCCAGCGTGCCTGCCCAAAACAGGAACAGGACAATGACCGCAACCTCAAGAATCAATCAGATGTTCTCCAGATCCGACCATTCTTCTTCGCTCATCATCTTGTCGAGTTCGACCAGGATCAGCAGTTCGTTGTTCTTGTTGCACACGCCTTGGATGAACTTGGCGGACTCTTCGTTACCGACGTTCGGCGCCGTCTCGATTTCCGACTGACGCAGGTAAACCACTTCGGCGACGCTGTCGACCATGATCCCGACCACTTGCTTGTCGGCTTCGATGATGACGATACGGGTGTTGTCGCTGATCTCGGCGTTCATCAGGCCAAAGCGCTGACGGGTGTCGATCACGGTGACCACGTTACCGCGCAGGTTGATGATGCCCAGCACGTAGCTCGGGGCACCCGGGACCGGGGCGATTTCGGTGTAACGCAGGACTTCCTGAACGCGCATCACGTTGATGCCGTAGGTTTCATTGTCCAGTTTGAAGGTTACCCATTGCAGGATCGGATCTTCAGAACCTTTTGCATTCGTCGCTTGACTGCTCATACCTGACCCCTAGAAAACCGCGCTTGGCGGTGTGTGTCTGTGTGGCGGCATTCAACAATGCCGTCGCCTACTTGTTATGTCGGCTGCTATGTCGGTTTATGTAGCGGCTTACTGCCGCCCATGTGCTTTGCCCCACCGCTGGCGATCAATTCGGCCAGTGCGGAAACGTCCAGCAATGCACACATGTGCTCAATCACCGTGCCGGCGAGCCATGGCCGCTGACCTCGATGACTTCTCCATTTGATTTCGTTCGGGTCCAGGCGCAACGAGCGGCTGACTTGATGCACCGCCAACCCCCACTCGTAGCCCTGCACCGAAATAACGTATTGCAGGCCTTGGCGGAAGTCATCGCGGTAACGGTCCGGCATGACCCAGCGTGCGGTATCCAGCACTTTCAGGTTGCCGGCCTGGCTCGGCAGGATCCCGAGGAACCATTCCGGCTGACCAAACAGGGGCGTCAGTTCGTGGCCGGCCAGGGAATAAATCGAGCCCAGGCACACCAGCGGCACAGCCAGGGTCAGCCCGGCGACATCGAATAACAGGCATTCGAACGGCTCGGCAGCCCAAGACGGGCGGCCATCGGTTTCCACCGGTGGCGGCGTGTTGCTCGGCGGCAAGTGGACTTCGACCACCGGCGGCACCAAGGCTTGTAGCAGCGGTGCGATGGTCGATACCGGCGCCAGGATCGGTGCCGGGGCTTCGATCACGGCAACCGGTGCTTTTTCAACGACGGGCGCAACGGCTGGCGCGGCAACGGTCGCCGGTGGCCGCGCATCACGGGCCTGTTCTTCGAGCACCGCCAACTGGAACTCGTCCAGTGCGGCCTCGGCCTCGACGACTGCGACAACCTCAACGACTTCAGAAACCGCCTCGACTTCCGGCAGCAACTCTTCAGTCGCCTCCATCAGCAAGCTGTCCAGATAAGACTGGAGCGCCAGTTGCGGACGCGAGGTGACCTTCACCGGCCGGTTCATGCGCGCACCTGTGTAGGAGCTGCCGAAGGCTGCGATCTTTTGGCGGATTCGAAGGTGTCACAAAGCAGGATCAAAAGATCGCAGCCTGCGGCAGCTCCTACGCGAATTGGGTTCATGTCAGGCCACCGCCGGAACGAGTTGTGCGGTCAGCAGATGCTTGAGCAGTGCGCGGTAAGCCAGAACGCCACGGCTCTTGCCGTCGAATTGCGAAGGCGTGACCCCGGCCCGGCTGGCATCGCGCAGACGGGTATCGACCGGGATGTAACCTTGCCAAATTTCTTCCGGGTATTTGTCGCGCAGCACGCGCAGGGTCCCGAGGGACGCCTGGGTCCGGCGATCGAACAGGGTCGGGACGATGGTGAACGGCAACGCTTGTTTGCGCGAACGGTTGATCATCGCCAGGGTGTTGACCATGCGCTCAAGGCCTTTGACGGCCAGATGCTCGGTCTGCACCGGGATCACCAACTGCTGGCTCGCGGCCAAGGCGTTGACCATCAACACACCGAGCAACGGCGGGCTGTCGATCACGGCGTAATCAAAGTCTTGCCACAATTGCGCCAGACTCTTGGCGATCACCAGGCCCAGGCCACTTTGGCCTGGCGACTGACGCTCAAGGGTCGCCAGCGCGGTGCTCGATGGCAACAGCGAAATATTTTCGTGACTGGTGGGCATCAACAACTGACCGGGCAAGCCCTGAGGCACGCTGCCCTTGTGCAGGAACAGGTCGTAGCTGCTGTGTTCCAGGCTGTCGGGGTCGTAGCCGAAATAGCTGGTCATCGAGCCGTGTGGGTCGAGATCAACCATGACCACACGTTTCCCCGCCTCGGCCAGCAAACCGGCTAAAGCGATAGAGGAAGTGGTTTTACCAACACCACCCTTTTGATTGGCAACTGCCCAGACTCTCATTCGGATATTCCTCCCGGTCGATAACGCCGACCGAGAAATAGCTCAACGTATTAATGCGGGTGACGGAGAATTGACGGCGCTCTCTCGTCCCGGCGACTTGACCGGGGTCGGTGCAGTTTGTGTGCCAGCACGCTTCAACGCGGCATCCGGTTTCGCATTGGCGGTTCCGGTACCGGTGAGGCTGCGGCGTACATCGAGATTTCGCGACACCACCAGCACCACCCGACGGTTGCGCGCCCGGCCTTCTGCCGTGGCGTTGTTGGCCACAGGCTGGAATTCGCCGTAACCCACCGAGGCCAGTCGTCCAGGGTTGACACCCTGCATCGCCAGCATGCGCACGATGCTCGCCGAACGGGCCGAGGACAGCTCCCAGTTAGTCGGGTACTGCGAGGTGCGGATCGGTTGATCGTCGGTAAAGCCTTCAACGTGGATCGGGTTGTCAAACGGCTTCAGGATCGCCGCGACCTTGTCGATGATGTTGAAGGCGATGTCGCTGGGCATCGCGTCGCCGCTGCCGAACAACAGGCTGGAATTGAGTTCGATCTCGACCCACAGTTCGTTGCCACGCACGGTCATCTGGTTGGAGCTGATCAGGTCGCCAAACGCAGCGCTGATGTCATCGGCAATGCTTTTGAGCGGATCGCTGGCACCGGCGATGCCGGCATCAATCTGTTCGGCGTCTTTGACCAACGGCTTGGCCGGGGTCACCGTCATCGGCCGCTCTTCACCCACCGGGATCGGCTTGACGGCGCGATCCGAGTCGGTGAACACGCCGATCAACGCTTCCGAAATGACTTTGTACTTGCCTTCGTTGATCGAAGAGATCGAGTACATCACCACGAAGAACGCAAACAGCAAGGTGATGAAGTCCGCATAGGACACCAGCCAGCGTTCGTGATTGACGTGTTCTTCAGGTTGGCGACGACGTGCCATGGTCCATGTCTCCCATCAATCCATGAAGCCCTGAAGCTTCAACTCAATAGAGCGAGGGTTTTCACCTTCGGCGATCGACAGAATCCCTTCCAACAACATTTCGCGATAACGCGACTGACGCAATGCGATGGACTTGAGCTTGGACGCGACCGGCAGCAACACCAGGTTGGCACTGGCCACGCCGTAGATGGTGGCGACGAAGGCGACGGCGATGCCGCTGCCCAGTTGCGATGGATCGCCCAGGTTGCCCATGACGTGGATCAAGCCCATCACCGCACCGATGATGCCGATGGTCGGCGCGTAGCCGCCCATGCTTTCAAAGACTTTGGCGGCTTCAATGTCGCGGCTTTCCTGGGTGTAGAAATCCACTTCCAGGATGCTGCGAATCGCTTCCGGCTCGGCGCCGTCCACCAGCAATTGCAGGCCTTTGCGCGAGTAGTTATCCGGTTCGGCGTCCGCCACTCCTTCCAACCCCAGCAAACCTTCCTTGCGGGCGGTCAAGCTCCAGTTCACGACGCGATCGATGCCACCGGCCAGATCCACACGCGGTGGAAACAGGATCCAGGCAAGGATCTGCATGGCGCGCTTGAAAGCGCTCATCGGCGATTGCAACAACGCCGCACCGATGGTCCCACCGATGACGATCAACGCCGCCGGGCCGTTGGCCAGTGCGCCGAGGTGACCGCCTTCAAGGTAGTTGCCGCCGATGATGGCGACAAACGCCATGATGATCCCGATCAGGCTGAGTACATCCATCAGATACAGGCCTCAACCAGGTGCTTGCCAATGTCGTCCAGGCTGTAAATCGCGTCCGCCAGATCAGCTTTGACGATGGCCATCGGCATGCCGTAGATCACGCAGCTCGCTTCGTCCTGGGCCCAGATTGCACTGCCGCCCTGTTTGAGCAGGCGTGCGCCTTCGCGACCATCGGCGCCCATGCCGGTCAATACGACCGCCAGAACTTTGTCGCCGTAGGACTTGGCTGCCGAACCGAACGTGATGTCCACGCACGGCTTGTAGTTCAGACGTTCGTCACCCGGCAGGATTTTCACCGCGCCACGGCCATCGATCATCATTTGCTTGCCACCGGGCGCCAGCAACGCCAGGCCAGGACGCAGGATGTCGCCATCCTCGGCTTCCTTGACGCTGATGCGGCAGAGCTTGTCCAAACGCTCGGCGAAGGCCTTGGTGAAGGCCGCCGGCATGTGCTGGATCAACACGATCGGCGCCGGGAAGTTGGCCGGCAACTGGGTCAAGACCCGTTGCAGGGCAACCGGGCCGCCGGTGGACGTGCCGATGGCCACCAGTTTGTAGGCTTTGCGTTTCGGCGCAGGTGACGACGGGCTGGACGACGCAGGCGCATAGCTGCGAGTTGGCATCGGTGCCGGTGCCGGACGCACAGGCGCGCTGCTGCCATAACTGCTGGCGCTCGAAGGCGCAGGCGTCGGGGCTGGCGCGGCGACCGGGGCCGGGGCGGTGTAGGTGTTGGCGCGACGGTTACTGCGCGAAATGCTGAGAATCTTCTCGCACAGCAGTTGCTTGACCTTCTCCGGGTTGCGGGAGATGTCTTCGAAATTCTTCGGCAGGAAATCCACCGCACCAGCGTCCAGCGCATCCAGGGTGACCCGGGCGCCTTCGTGCGTCAGCGAGGAGAACATCAATACCGGGGTCGGACAGCGCTGCATGATGTGCCGCACCGCCGTGATGCCATCCATCATCGGCATCTCGTAGTCCATGGTGATCACGTCTGGCTTGAGGGCCAGCGCCTGATCGATCGCCTCTTTTCCGTTGGTCGCCGTACCGACAACCTGGATGTTCGAATCCGCTGAAAGAATTTCCGAGACGCGGCGGCGGAAAAACCCCGAATCGTCCACCACCAGGACTTTGACTACCATAAACACTCCATTAGACGGAGCGAGGCTCAGTCGCCCCGCCCCGCCAGAATCAAATACGCCGTGCGGCGTAACGCTTGAGCATGCTCGGGACATCGAGAATCAGCGCGATGCGGCCGTCACCAGTGATGGTGGCGCCGGACATGCCCGGGGTTCCCTGAAGCATTTTGCCCAATGGCTTGATGACCACTTCTTCCTGGCCCACCAGTTGATCGACGACAAAGCCGATCCGCTGCGTGCCCACCGACAGGATCACCACATGGCCCTCGCGCTGCTCTTCGTGAGCGGCGGAGCTGACCAGCCAGCGTTTGAGGTAGAACAAGGGCAGGGCCTTATCCCGCACGATCACCACTTCCTGGCCGTCCACCACGTTGGTGCGCGACAGGTCGAGGTGGAAGATCTCGTTGACGTTCACCAGCGGGAACGCAAACGCCTGGTTGCCGAGCATGACCATCAGCGTCGGCATGATCGCCAGGGTCAACGGCACCTTGATGACGATCTTCGAGCCCAGGCCCTTGGTCGAGTAGATGTTGATCGAACCGTTGAGCTGGGAAATCTTGGTTTTCACCACGTCCATGCCCACGCCACGACCCGACACGTCGGAGATCTCGGTTTTGGTCGAGAATCCTGGTGCGAAAATCAGGTTGTAGCACTCGGTTTCGCTCAAGCGATCGGCCGCGTCCTTGTCCATCACACCGCGTTTTACCGCGATGGCACGCAGGACGTTCGGGTCCATACCTTTGCCGTCATCGGAGATCGACAGCAGGATGTGGTCGCCTTCCTGTTCAGCGGCCAGGATCACCTTGCCACCGCGGGCCTTGCCCGACGCTTCGCGCTCTTCCGGCGACTCGATGCCGTGGTCGACCGCGTTGCGCACCAAGTGGACCAGCGGGTCGGCCAGGGCCTCGACGAGGTTCTTGTCGAGGTCGGTTTCTTCGCCGACCAGTTCCAGGTTGATCTCTTTCTTGAGCTGGCGAGCCAGGTCTCGAACCAGGCGCGGGAAGCGCCCGAAGACTTTCTTGATCGGTTGCATCCGGGTCTTCATGACCGCGGTTTGCAGGTCAGCCGTCACCACGTCGAGGTTCGACACAGCTTTGGACATGGCCTCGTCGGCACTGTTGGCGCCCAGGCGAACCAAGCGGTTACGCACCAGTACCAATTCGCCGACCATGTTCATGATCTCGTCCAGCCGCGCAGTATCAACCCGCACGGTGGTCTCGGCTTCGCTGGCCGGCTTTTCCGGAGGCGGTGCCGCCGGTGCGGCGCGAGCAGGTGCCGGAGCA
>Ga0105857_1000127_pt1 | contig 31878 bp, 33 predicted proteins | sample OrgsoiDNA_201061_FD_89682 | JGI IMG/M metagenome (GOLD analysis project Ga0105857, IMG submission 89682) | Permafrost soil microbial communities from the Arctic, to analyse light accelerated degradation of dissolved organic matter (DOM) -... | ecosystem: Environmental > Terrestrial > Soil >...
CGAACGCGGAGCGTCCGTGGAGGCATTCCCACGCAGAGCGCGGGAACGATCGTCACTCGGTGTCAGGCCGGTGCTTTCCAGCCCATCATCCGTTGCTGTGCGACTTGCAGCAGGTCGCAGCCGTCCTGGGTTAGCAGGAAGAGCGCGTGGGTGATGTGAGGGATGTCTTCGACGTCGCCGTTTTTGAAGCAGATGCAGTGCAGGGTTTTGAGGAGGTCGCTGGAGGCTCGGATGCGTTGGAGGGCGCCTTCGAGGATGTCTTGGGGGTTGGCCGCTGTGTCGATGATCAGGGGCGGGGAATCGGTGAGATTGGATTGCAGCGGGCGGTAGCGATCAGTGAGCGGATTCGATGTCTTCATTGGTTTCTCTCTTTTGTATATCCGAAGGATCGCAACCATCGTGACCAAGCGATGGGTGGCGAACTGTGTTCGGGTTGGTCAACCAAGGGAGAGGAAAACCCCGGCACGCCGAGGCGTCCCAAACACAGCCGCCATAAAACGTGCCGCACAAAAGATGTCGGCAAGCATACAAGGGCATGCGTAAGTTCTCTCTCATTTTTCAGGTGACCAAGCCCGAGTCGCTGATTTGGCAGCGACAGTCACGACTATAGGTTTGAGCCACGGGGCGGCGATAGGCGATAAGGAGTCCTCGCTTGTAGGAACGGGATGAAGCTTGGATAGGGCGTTACCTACAGCTTTTTCCCCTGTCGCAATTTCTCCCGTTTGATTGCAAATATGCGCCTGGCTTCTTCATCTGGAATGCTGGGTCGTGGGTCGTCCAGGCTGGCTTGTACTAGTGCTCTGAACCACGCGTCGTAGGTTGCTGTATCGAGTGGTTGTTGAATGTCGGGGATGTTGGTTTTCATCAGGTGCACCGTGTCATCGTTTATCGCGGGCAAGCCTGGCTCCCACAGGGATCTTCGTTCAGGCATCAGATTGCGGTGGTTTTCGGCAAGCGCTGCCGGGCGATTTCCAGGAGTTCGTGTCCGTCCTGGGTGAGCAGGTACAGGGCGTTAATGATGTTGGGGATGTCGCTCGGGTCAGCCTCTTTGAAGTTTTGGCAGTAAAGCGTTTCAAGCAGATCGCTGGCGGCGCGGATGCGTAGGCGGGCGGCGTCGAGGATGGCGTGCGGGTCGGCTTCGGTGTCGATGACTAATACTGGGGTGTCGCTGTAGTTGGTTTTGAGCGGGTGATAGCGGGTGGTCATCGAGGGTTGTCCTGTGCGAAATCACGGCAGGCCGAGACACTGTTTCAGCCGCGCCGCAAACTATAGAAGGGCGTGCAACTGCGCAGCAATAGCGCCGCAATGGACAGGTTTTGTAGGGGATTTACCGGCCGGTTCAGATTTGGCCTACGGGTTTTCTGAGGTTTTTTAGGTCCAAACCCCTAGAGGTTAAATTTCCTACGGGTTTGTCAGGCGTTGCGCGGCAAACCTCGGTATGGTGCGCGCCAGAATCTGTAGGGCGTTTCCAAACGTCCGACCAACGCTTAAAGGGAATTAGGTATGCAATGGCTACGTATGGCCTCGATTTTGTTGTTGTGGGCCGGTGTTTGTCGTTTGGCGGGGGCCACTGATGCGGGTGGCTCGATGGTGCTGACCAACATGGACCGCCCGGTTGGCCGGATGCACTCACCAGTCAGGCCGAATTCGATACCGCGTCCCGCGCCGAAGTGCTGATGGTTGGCAAGGCTCTGCTGGCCAGCGAAGCGCTGGACGAAACCGGCCTGAAACAACGTCTGGGCGTGCAGGCGGTGAAGCTCAAGTCTGTGCGACAAGTGCGCGACGGGTTGTGGGATCGGTTGCTGAGTACCTACCGCAATGCCAGTCAGAACTGTGATGACCAACCCTTTTGCCCGCGAGTGCGCAGCGTCGCTGATTTGCGTCAGTTGGCGGCGGCGTTCACCGGGGAAATAAGCCCGGCTCATGCGGCGTGGGCGAGCAAGAGCCGGGTGTTTCAGGAGCAGATGTTGAACGAGCAACTGCGGGTGGCCGTGGTGGTGCCATAGCCACCTGAATCGCAGTCGTCAGGATGTCCGCCAGCCCTGTTGGGCGGAACATTCAAGGGTGTCGCAGGTAGCGAGCAGCGGTGGTTCTGTGGGAAGTCCATCGCAGCCGCTCAGCAGCAGGGATGTCAGGATCAGGGTGATTGCAAAGAACGGTTTTTGAAGCATGGTCATTCCTTTTTCAAATGCCGCGCTCATCAGGCGTCCTGCCATGATGTGAAGTGCGCGGACCGTGGTTGTGCGAGGCAGACCTTACCGTCAGGTTGAGCCGCACCGCGAGGAGCAAAGTGTTTCGTTTGTTTCAACCTGTGGCAAAGGACCCAGGGGCGAGGCTGTATCATTCCGTATCGTTTTGGTCCCCGACCTTTTCTCGACTCGCTGCAATCGCCGACTAGGCTTTTGGCATCGCAGCGGTCAACGGAGTGACAGCTTATGCACAACACCCTGGAACAGGTTTTCGGTTATCCACAGTTTCGACCCGGCCAGGAGGCGGCGGTCAGCGCGGTGTTGGCCGGGCGCTCGGCGGCGGCGATTTTCCCGACCGGCTCGGGCAAGTCTCTTTGTTATCAATTGCCGGCGTTGTTGCTGCCGCACCTGACACTGGTGGTCTCGCCGCTGTTGGCGCTAATGCAGGATCAACTGGCGTTTCTACAGCGCCACGGCATCTCGGCGGGCAGCATCGATTCGGCCCAGAGCCGCGACGACGCCAGTGATGTGATGGCCCGGGCCAAGTCCGGCGAGTTGAAGATTTTGATGATTTCCGTGGAGCGCCTGAAGAACGAGCGCTTCCGCAATTTCTTGCAGCAAGTGACGATCTCGCTGCTGGTGGTGGACGAGGCACACTGCATCTCTGAGTGGGGCCACAACTTCCGCCCTGACTACCTCAAACTTCCGGACTACCAGCGTCAGTTCAACATCCCCCAAGCGCTGCTGCTGACCGCCACCGCGACCCCCAAAGTGATCGCGGACATGGAGGCGAAATTCGCCATCGCGCCTGAAGATGTGGTGACCACCGGTTTCTACCGGCCGAACCTTAATCTGCTGGTGGAGCCGGTACGTGGTCAGGACAAGCGCCGACGTCTGGTCGAGTGGATGAGTCAACGCCCCGGCCAGCCGAGCATTGTCTACGTCACCTTGCAGAAAACCGCCGAACACATCGCCGAACATCTGGGCCGCAACGGCATCCAGGCCGAGGCCTATCACGCCGGTTTGCCCCACGAGCAACGTGAAGGCATTCAAAAGCGCTTCATGGGCGGGCAGTCCAATTGCATCGTCGCCACCATCGCCTTCGGCATGGGCATCGACAAGAGCGACATCCGCAACGTTGTGCATTTCGACCTGCCCAAATCCATCGAAAACTACAGCCAGGAAATCGGCCGCGCCGGGCGTGATGGGCAGCCGTCCGATTGCCTGGTATTGGCCAACCGCGACAGCCTCAACGTGCTGGAAAATTTCGTCTACGGCGACACCCCGGAACTGGACGGCATCCGCTGCGTACTCGACGAGTTGCAAGCCTCTACGCCCGAGGGGCAGTGGGAGTTTTTGCTAGGACCATTGGCGGATCAAAGCAACATTCGCCAGTTGCCGCTCAAGACGTTGCTGGTGCAGTTGGAACTGCGCGCAATCATCGCCCCGCGATATGCCTATTACGCTGAATACCGTTTCAAGTATTTGCAGGAACCGGAGGCCTTGCTTGCGCGTTTCGAGGGCGAGCGCAAGGACTTCGTCGCGGCGATCATCCAGACCTCCAGCCGCGCACGAACCTGGGCCACGGTGAATTTCGATGCGCTGTATGAACAGCATTCGGCCGAGCGCAATCGGGTGGTCAAGGCACTGGATTACTTCCAGGAAAAGGGCTGGGTAGAGCTTGAAAGCAAGCAGATGACCGAGGTCTACAGCCTGCTGCAAACCGGTTTTGATGCCCAGGCCTTGAGCGAAGAGCTGCATGCCTACTTCACCCGTCACGAACAAACCGAGATCGCCCGGATTCACGCGATGCTTGATCTGTTCGCCACCGACCATTGCCTGGGTTATCGCCTGGCTGAGTACTTCGGCGACGAAAATGCGCCGCGGCAGTGCGGGCATTGTTCGGTGTGTCACGGGGATGTGGCGCGACTGCCGGCGCCGCCAGTGTTGCCGGCGCTTGTGGATAAAAACTTTGAAGCGTTATGCGGCGACTTTATCCACAGGCACGAACAGCACACCGGGCATTTCCCGTCGGCGGAGCGGGTGACGCGGTTTTTGTGCGGGATCAGCGTGCCGCTGTTCACCAAACTCAAGGCGCGGACGATTCCGGGGTCTGGTGCGCTTGAGGATTACCCGTATGCCGAAGTGCGGGAGTGGGCGCAAGCGCATCTCTGACGGTTGAAACATGGCCAATGTGGGAGCGGGCTTGCTCGCGAAAGCGGTATGACAGTCCGCAATGATGTCGACTGGCAATCCGTCTTCGCGAGCAAGCCCGCTCCCACAGGGATCTGCGGTGTTTGCGGCACCGCATCCATCTGCTGAATGTTGCTCATCACAGGAATAAATTTCAAAAAAGCGCGGCAGCTGACTATGGTGAAGGCTGTCTTTGGATCGCCAACAAGAGAACAACAATGAGCCAGACGCCGTTCAATATTCAGCGCGCCGCCGTGATCGGCGCGGGCACCATGGGCCGGGGGATTGTCATGTGCCTGGCCAACGCCGGGTTGCCGGTGCAATGGGTCGATAACAATCCGCAGATGCTTGAACAGGCGCTGGCTGCTGTCGCCGACACCTACGCCCACAACGTGCGTCAGGGCCGGATCGATCAGGCCGAAGCAGACGCCCGCATTGCACGAGTGACCAGCGCGGCCGATTACGCGGCGATCTGTGATGTCGATCTGGTGATCGAAGCGGTGTACGAAAACCTCGAGCTGAAGCAAAAAATCTTCCGTGAGCTGGATGGCCTGCTCAAACCCCAGGCGATCCTGGCCAGCAACACCTCGGCGCTGGACATCGACGCGATTGCCGCTGCCACTCGCCGCCCGCAACACGTCTTGGGCCTGCACTTCTTCAGCCCGGCGCACATCATGAAACTGCTTGAGATCGTCCGCGGCGCGCAAACCGCTCCGGCGGTGCTCGACGCCGCGCTGGCGCTGGGCAAACGCATGGGTAAGGTCAGCGTGGTATCCGGTAACTGCCATGGTTTCATCGGCAATCGCATGCTCAATACTTACGTGCTTGAGGCGCGCAAAATGCTGCTTGAGGGGGCGTTTCCTTATCAAGTGGATGCTGCGCTGCAAGGTTTCGGGTTCGCCATGGGGCCGTTCCGCATGTACGACGTGGTCGGCATCGATCTGGGATGGCGTGCCCGGCAACTGGCCGGCAAAGGGCAGGATGCGCCGCAAGTTCAGATAGAAAACCGGCTGTGCGAGCTGGGACGGTTTGGCCAGAAGAGCGGCGACGGTTACTACCACTATGAGCCGGGCAGTCGGCAGGCTGAGCACGATGTGGCGGTCGATGCGCTGGTGCTGGAAGTCAGCGAGGGGTTGGGCTTCCAACGCCGCGAGATAAGCCCTCAGGAGATCCTGGAGCGCAGCTTGCTGGCACTGGTCAACGAAGGGGCGAAGATCCTTGAGGAAGGCATTGCCGGATCGGCCCATGACATTGATCTGGTTTACCTCAATGGCTATGGCTTCCCGGCGGACAAGGGCGGCCCGATGGCCTGGGCGGATCAGCAAGGGTTGGCGGATATTCACCAGCGGTTGCTGGCGTTAGAGACCCGACAGGGTGATCAGTGGAAACCGGCGCGGTTGATTGGGGAGTTGGCGGCGGTGGGTAAGGGGTTTGCTGATAGGTGATTGATGTGGCGTCTGTCAGGGCGCCTTCGCGAGCAAGCCCGCTCCCACATTTGATCTTCAGTGAATGCAGATTTTTTGTACGACCAGAATCCACTGTGGGAGCGGGCTTGCTCGCGAAGAACGATAACGCGGTTTTCACCTTAGACTGACCATCCAACCCCAGGAACCGATGCTAATGTCCAGCCCGATGCCCCAACGCACCGACTACCCGCACTTCCAGCCCATTACCACCCGCTGGCACGACAACGACGCCTACGGTCACGTCAATAACGTCACCTACTACAGCTTCTTCGACACGGCAGTGAACACTTACCTGATCGAAGTCGGTGGCCTGGATATTCATGACGGTGAAGTCGTGGGTTTTGTGGTGAGTTCGGCCTGCGATTATTTCGCGTCCATCGCCTTCCCGGATCGCATCGAGATCGGTCTGCGAGTCGGTAAGTTGGGCAACAGTTCGGTTCAGTACGAACTGGCGGTGTTTAAGCAAGGTGAAGATGAAGCCTGTGCGGCCGGGCGTTTCGTGCATGTGTTCGTGGATCGGGCGTCGAATCAACCAGTGGTAATTCCTGCCGGTTTGCGCGGGGCGTTGGAACGATTGGTGGTTTGACAGGCAAAAAAAATCGCAGCCCTTGGGCTGCGATTTTTTCGAGAGGCCGGTAGCGGGGGGACGCCAGCCTCAGTCGTGATAGCGATGATGCTTGCGATGCCCATAGGCATGACCACGGTGACGACGGTCGTCATCACGGTAGTAGCGACGATCATCATGGCCACGATACGAACGACGATCATCTTCGCGGCTCGAGTTGCCCATGTAGTTACCCAGCGCGCCACCCGCACCGCCGCCGGCTGCGGAGCCGATCAGGCTGCCGGTGGTGCCGCCCATGCTGCGGCCGACCACGTTACCGCCGGCTGCGCCCAACGCACCGCCGATGGCGGCTTGGCCACGGCTGTGTCTGTCTGCGCCGACGGCACTACCACCCGCGCCGCCCAGGGCCGCGCCAATGGTGGAACCTGTATTGCCGCCAAGTGACTGACCGACGACCGAGCCCAAAACCCCGCCCAATGCGCCGCCCACACCTGCTTCAGCAGTGCCTCCAGCAGAAGCGAAACCACTGGCCAGGCTAAGGGACAACAAGAGAATCGAGGAGAACTTCATAGAGGAACCTCAAGGGGATGACGGCGCGATCCTGAGGCTGTGTCATAGTTGTGACAATCGAAATCCGACGAGTAACACGACTTGTACACAATTCTATAAGTTACTGTTTTTAGGGCGGAACTTAAGTATTTTTCGCCAGTCTTTAGTTACTTCGGATAGGCCGTTTCAATGCAGAAACGGCCTTTTTTGTGGGCGATTGGAAAGTTACTGGCCACTAAAAATCAAAAAAGCGGACACGTTCCTGTGGCGAGGGAGCTTGCTCCCGCTGGGTCGCGAAGCGGCCCCAAAAGCAGACAAACCCAATCTTTCAGTTAGATTGGGTTTGTCTGTTTTGCGACTGCTACGCAGCCGAACGGGAGCAAGCTCCCTCGCCACAGTGGTCCGTGCTTTGTGCTACGCCGACTTCGCCATAATCAGCCCAGTCTCGCTCGCCATTTCCAACCGAATCGCCACAAACTTCGACGTCGGTGTATGGCTGCCATCCCCGGTACTTTCCAGTGGCACCAGCGGATTCACTTCCGGGTAATACGCGGCGGCCTGCCCGGCAGGAATATCAAACGCCAGCAGCGTGAAGCCCTTCACCCGACGCTCACGGCCATCGTCCCAGATCGAAACGATGTCAGCCTTTTGCCCCGGTTTGAACCCCAGGCGAATGATGTCGGCTTCGTTCACAAACAACACATCCCGCTGACCCTTCACCCCGCGATAACGGTCATCAAGACCATAAATCGTGGTGTTGTACTGATCGTGGGAACGCATCGACTGCATGATCAGATCCGGCAAAATACCCGTGGCGCGCGTGCGCTCATGAACCAGATCCTTGGGCAGGACGTTCGCACGGAAATTGGCCCGGCCCGACGGGGTGTTCCACTTGCGGGCACCGGCACTGTTGCCGAGGTAGAAACCACCCGGATTCTTCACCCTCTCGTTGAAGTCGCGAAAGCCCGGAATGGTGTCGGCGATCAGGTCGCGGATGCGTGCGTAATCGGCCACCAGCCAGTTCCAGTCCACCGGTTTGCTGCCCAGGGTCGCGGCAGCGATGCCGGCAATGATCGCCGGCTCCGAGCGCATCTGGTTCGACAGCGCCTGCAACTGACCGTTGGAGGCGTGAACCATGCTGAACGAGTCTTCCACGGTCACCGCTTGCGGGCCTTCGGTCTGGATGTCGATGTCGGTTCTGCCCAGGCACGGCAGGATCAGCGCGTCTTTACCGTGAGCCAGGTGGCTGCGGTTGAGCTTGGTGCTGATCTGCACGGTCAGGTCGCAATTGCTCAAGGCCTGGAACGTGCGTGGGCTGTCCGGGGTGGCTTGGGCGAAGTTGCCGCCCAGACCGATGAATACTTTCGCGCGGCCATCGGCCATGGCGTGAATCGCTTCGACCACGTTGTGGCCGTTTTCACGCGGCACCTTGAACTGGAAGCGTCGCTCCAGGGAATCGAGGAACGCCACCGGCGGACGCTCGTTGATGCCCATGGTCCGGTCGCCCTGCACATTGCTGTGGCCACGCACCGGGCAAAGGCCAGCGCCCGGCCGGCCGATGTTGCCGCGCAGCAGCATCAGGTTGGCGATTTCCTGGATGGTCGCTACCGAGTGGCGGTGTTGGGTGATGCCCATCGCCCAGCACATGATGACGTTCTTGCCCTTGGCGTACATGCGCGCCGCTTGCTCGACTTCCACCAGGGTCAGGCCGGACTGCTCGACGATCTGCGCCCACGGCGTGTCGTCGATGGCGCCCAGGTATTCCAGCACGTTGGCGCTGTGTTCATTGAGGAAGTCGTGATCGAACACCGAAGGCTGGCCGGTCTGCTGCGCTTCGCGCTCCCATTGCAGCAGGAATTTCGCCATGCCGCGCATTAGCGCCATGTCGCCGCCCAACGCAGGTCGGAAGTACGCAGTGTTGGTCGGTTTGTCACTGTTGGTGAGCATTTCAATCGGATGCTGCGGATGCTGGAAGCGTTCCAGGCCACGCTCTTTGAGCGGGTTGACGCACACCACTTGGGCGCCGCGTTTCACCGCTTCACGCAGGGGTTCGAGCATCCGTGGGTGGTTGGTGCCGGGGTTCTGGCCCCAGACAAAAATCGCATCCGCATGTTCGAAATCGTCGAAGGTCACGGTGCCTTTGCCGACGCCGACACTTTGCGCCAACGCCACACCGCTGGCTTCGTGGCACATGTTCGAGCAGTCGGGGAAGTTGTTGGTGCCGAAAGAACGCACGAACAACTGATAGAGGTACGCCGCTTCGTTGCTGGCGCGGCCCGAGGTGTAGAACTCGGCCTGATCCGGGCTCGACAGCCCTTGCAGGTGTTTACCGATCAGGGCGAAGGCGTCTTCCCAGCTGATTGGTTTGTAGCGATCGGTTTCGGCGTCGTAGCTCATCGGCTCGGTCAAGCGGCCCTGATACTCAAGCCAGTAGTCGCTCTGATCCAGCAGCGAACTGACGCTGTGCTTGGCGAAGAACGCCGCATCTACACGGCGTTTGGTCGCTTCCCAGTTCACTGCTTTGGCGCCGTTCTCGCAGAACGCCACCATGCCGGCTTCCTTGGAATCGCCCCAGGCGCAACCGGGGCAGTCGAACCCGCCGTTCTTGTTGGTTTTGAGCATCATGCGCAGGTTTTTCAGCGCGTTGTCGCTGGTCAACCAGGCCCGGGCAACACTGGCCAGCGCGCCCCAGCCACCGGCCGCGCCTTTATAGGGCTTGTAACGGGGGACGGGTTTCTGGTCGGCTTGTTGATGTTGGCTCACGCTTGATTCTCCATCGCTGGGCTGTAGACCCGCGGTGCACTTTTCTGCGGCAGGTGGATGAGATTGAGGTTGTGGCGACGGGCCCATTGCACGGCAAGGCCCGTGGGCGACGACAGGCTGACGAGGGTTTGAATCCCTGCGCGCAGCACTTTCTGGATCAGTTCGAGGCTGCAACGGCTGGTGACAATCGCCAGGCCGCCAGCCGTCGGGATGTTCTGGCGGATCAACCCGCCGATCAGCTTGTCGAGGGCGTTGTGCCGGCCGATGTCTTCACGGCCCAGCAGCAACTCGCCCTGGCCATTCATGAACACCGCCGCATGCACCGCGCCGCAATGCTGGCCCAGCGGCTGGAACGCGCCGATACGCTGGCGCAGGCCATCGAGCCATTCGGCGGGTGGCAACGGTGCGCCGGGCAATACTTTGAGGTCGGGCAGCGCTTGCTCGACCGCTTCCACGCCACAGAGCCCGCAGCCGCTGGTGCCGGCCAGTTGCCGACGTTGCTGCTTGAGGTTCCAGAAAGCGCGGTTGGCGATGGTCACTTGCGCGTACTGCGCCGAGCCTGAGCCGCTGAGTTGCAGGTCATAAATGTCGGTTGCGTCTTCGATGATGCCGCTGCCGAGGCTGAAGCCGACGATAAAGTCTTCAAGATCGGTCGGGGTGACCAGCATCACAGCCTGGCTGATGCCATTAAAGGCAATCGCCAAGGCGACTTCCTCGGCCAGCGCGGTGCTGTCCGATTCCGTGTATTGGAGCGTGCTGTAGCTGTAGGTCTGGCTGGCGGCGGGCGCGGGCGTTTCGAGGGCGGGCGCCGCGCAGACTGGGCGCTTGGCGTTCATGGGGCATCACCGACGGTTTGGACAGCTTTAGGGGCGTTCTTTATTGGTTTGCGCAGCGTGGAAACTCATTGAGAACGCCCCCTAAGACTAGGCGCGTCAACATGTCGCGTCTAATCGCTAATACTGATCCGCCGATAGATGCCGTCGATCAAGACTCTATCAGCGATTTCTGATAAATCGCGAAACAGGCTTCCGCCAAGGCTGAACGCGGGGCGCTACGGCGCATGATCAGCCCCAGCCGGCCGAGGGTTTGAGCGTTTTCGATAGGTTGTAGGCGCAGGTGGTCGGTAAGGTTTTCGAGGCCGCCGTCCAACGGCATCACGGCGCAGCAGAACCCTCCGTGTACGGCTTGTAACAATTGATGGACCGCATCGGTTTGCAACAACGGCTGTGGCGTCAGCCCGCGGCTGTGGAAGTTGTGGTCGATGGATTGGCGAAAGTGCATGCCGCTGGTAAGCATTCCCAAGGGCAACTCAATCAGCGACTCCCAACTCAGCGGCGCCTCGCCGAACGTGTAAAAGCGCTGGTCGTAGAGCAACCCCATTCGGGTTTCGCTGAATGCCAGGGAATCAAAACGTTCGCCGTCGAGACGCTCCAGGTAGGACACGCCGAGGTCCAGCCGATTGTTCGCCAGTTGTTCGAGGATCTGTTCGGAACTCAGCGCCGAGAGTTCGAAGCGCAGGTTCGGGTGTTCGGCGTGCAGGCGCTGCATTAAAGGCAACGGATCGAAACTCGACAGCGGCACCACGCCCAACCGCAACGTACCCACCAGATTGCCGCGACAGGCCGCCGCCTCGGCCTGCAAACCGTCATAAGCCGCCAGCACTGTACGAGCCCAGGCCAGCACCCGCTCGCCCGGTGCGGTGAAGCCTTCAAAGCGCTGGCCGCGATTGACCAGCGGCAGCTCGAGTTCTTCTTCGAGGCTGCGCAGGCGCATGGACAGGGTCGGCTGAGTGATGTGACAGCGGGCGGCGGCCTGGCCGAAGTGCCGGGTTTCGTCGAGGGCGATGAGGAATTTGAGCTGCTTGATGTCCATCTTCGCTCCAGGGCGCGGTTAGGGCGGGGATTTTAGCGCTTGCGGCGGATCGACGTCATTGGTCGGGTTGGAACCGAGTCTTGCAACCTTGGTCTAGGCTTTTGCGTCTGGAAACTAAACCCCAAGGAGAGTGCACCATGAGCATTTTGAGCTTTGTGAAAGAAGCAGGCGAAAAGCTTCTTGATTTGCTGACACCGGGCAACGCTAATGCCAGTGATCAGTTGAAAGCGCACATCAAAGACGTCGGCCTGGGTAACCCGAATGTGCAGGCCACGGTGGATGGCGACAAGGTCACTGTCACCGGTGAAGTCGCAAGTCAGGAAGAGAAGGAAAAGATTCTGTTGGCCGTGGGCAATATCGCCGGCGTCGGCAGTGTGGACGATCAGATCACCGTGACCGGGCCGGTGGTGGTGGCCGCGAAGTTTGTCACGGTCGTGGCGGGCGACAGCCTCAGTAAAATTTCCCTGCGTGTGTACGGCGACGCCAATAAGTATCAGAAAATCTTCGACGCCAACAAACCAATGCTCAAGGATGTGAACAAGATCTATCCGGGGCAGTCGTTGCGGATTCCTGAATAAGGCTTGAGATTTGTGGCGAGGGGGCTTGCCCCCGTTGGGCTGCGAAGCGGCCCCAAAATCTCTGCGGCTGCTGCGCAGCCGAACGGGGGCAAGCCCCCTCGCCACAATGACCGCCTGAGGCTTTAAAGGCCTTCAATCAACTCGCGATAATCCCCAACCGCCGCAAACTCCGCCGTGTCCTTCGGCCCTTTACGGCTATCGGGCTCACGCACGGCCAACAAATGCGCCACACCAAAGTTGCGCGCACTGCGCAGGATCGGCAACGTATCGTCGATAAACAGACTGCGTGCCGGATCAAAATCGATATCCGCTTGTAAGGCATCCCAGAACTGCGGGTTCTCCTTGGCGAAACCGTAATCATGCGAGCTGATCAACCGCTCGAAATACGGCGCCAGTTCAATTCGCTCCAGCTTCAACGAAAGCGAATCACGATGCGCGTTGGTGATCATGACCACACGCTTGCCAGCCTGTTTGATCGCCGCCAGAAACGTATCCGCATCCGGGCGCAGGGCAATCAGATGAGCGGTTTCCAGCTTCAGCTCGCGCACCGGAATTTTCAGCTCGGCGCTCCAGAAATCCAGGCAGTACCACTGCAACTGGCCGGCGTTACGCTCGAACAGTGGCTGCAACTCCATTTCCGCCATGGCCCGGCTCACCCCGTGCAACTCGGCATATCGCTGCGGCAGGTGTTCCATCCAGAAATGGTTGTCGTAGTGCAGGTCCAGCAGCGTGCCGTCCATATCCAGCAGAACAGTGTCGATGTCGCGCCAGGGCAGCAGGGACATAAAGAACTTCTCCAGCGGTAAAAAAGATATCCGAGGTAAACAATCAGGATAGGCCGGGTATAGTAACGCGTTCACGCCAAGGAGCCGTCTATGCGCCAGAAACCCACCGTACTCGCCCGCGAGATCGTCGCCACCAGCCGTTTATTCTGCGTCGAAGAGCTCAAGCTGCGCTTTTCCAATGGCGTGGAGCGCACTTACGAACGTCTGGTCGGCAAGGGTGCCGGGTATGGCGCGGTAATGATTGTGGCGATGCTCGATGCCGATCACGCGGTGCTGGTCGAAGAGTATTGCGGCGGCACCGATGAATACGAACTGTCCTTGCCTAAAGGCTTGATCGAACCCGGCGAAGACGTGCTGGCCGCCGCCGAACGCGAGCTCAAGGAAGAGGCCGGGTATGGCGCACGGCAGTTGGAGCATCTGACCGAGTTGTCGTTGTCGCCCGGTTACATGAGCCAGAAGATCCAGGTGGTCTTGGCCACCGATCTGTACGAAGAAAGCCTTGAGGGTGACGAGCCCGAGCCGATGCGGGTGGACAAGGTCAACCTGCGTGAGTTGTCGGCCTTGGCCCAGAACCCGCAATTCACTGAGGGCCGTGCCTTGGCGGCGCTGTATCTGGCCCGAGACTTATTGACCCAACGTGGGGTGTTTTTGCCATGAATTTGAATTTTCCCCATCCGTTGATGGCGCCAGTGGTTGAGCTGGCATTGAAGGCGGGTGACGCGATCCTGCCGTTTTGGCGAAACGACGTTGCTGTTACTGCAAAGTCCGATAGCTCGCCGGTGACGGCGGCTGATTTGGCAGCTCACCATGTGATCGTGGATGGGCTAACCGCGCTGGATCCGAGCATTCCGATACTCTCCGAAGAAGACGCCAACATCCCCCAAAGCGTACGCGTCGGGTGGCAGCGTTGGTGGCTGGTGGACCCGTTGGACGGGACCAAAGAGTTCATCTCCGGCAGTGAAGAATTTACCGTCAACATCGCGCTGATCGAGCAGGGCCGCGTGGTGTTTGGCGTGGTGTCGATGCCGACCAACGGGCGTTTCTATGTCGGTGGCACCGGGTTGGGGGCGTGGCGGGGTGATGCAGGCGAAACACCGTTGCCGATTCAGGTTCGCGACGTACCGGCGGCGGGCGAGGCGTTTACCGTGGTCGCCAGTCGTCGACATTCCAGCCCTGAACAGGAGCGGTTGCTGGCGGGGTTGAGTGAGAGCCTGGGTGAGCTGCAATTGGCGAACTTCGGCAGTTCGCTGAAATTTTGTATGTTGGCGGAAGGGGCGGCGGATTGTTATCCGCGCCTGGCGCCGACGTCTCAGTGGGACACCGCGGCGGCGCAAGGTGTGCTGGAAGGGGCGGGCGGTGAGGTGCTGGATTTGAGTGGTGCGCCGTTTAGTTATCCGGCGCGGGAATCTCTGCTGAATGAGTTCTTTTTGGCGTTGCCGGCGAAGGCTGCGTGGCGCGAGAAACTGCTGGCGCTGGCGCGTTCCTGACCGCGTCGAAGTGGCTTGTCCAAATGCCAGCCCGTTAAGCAAGACCCTTGTGGGAGCGGGCTTGCTCGCGAAAGCGGTGTATCAGTCAACATTGATGTTGAATCTGATGGCCCCTTCGCGAGCAAGCCCGCTCCCACAGGTTGTGTGGCGGTTCCGGTTCAGCGGTGCAGCACGTATTGCCCCGTAAACGTCACCGCATCTTCTTCTGTCCCGACATTCACAATCCGTGAATGCAGTGTCAATCGCGCCCGCCCATAGCGCTCATACATCGCCAAAAACTTCTTCCAGACCGCCGCACTCGGCGCCTGGCAAATTGCCGTGGCATCGGTCGTCACTGGCAGCGGATAGCTGATGTGCCCTTCCTGAATCACGATGTGCCCGTCTTCAATGCCTTCTTCACGCAGACGCAAATGCAGCCAGCCCCAACCGGCCAGCACGGCGCCGCAATACAGGCTGCCGCCGAACATGGTGCTCTTGTGATTGACGTTGGCGTCCAGCGGCAAGTGCAGGCGCAGTTGCTGGTCGTGCCAGTCGAGCACCTTGAGGCCCATGTCCCGGGTGAGCGGGATGTCGTGGTGCAGGATTGATTCCAGATAACGACTGTCGCGATTCATGCATAGCCTCTGCGGTTGGATTCAATCAAGGTCGTCGGTTTGGCTGCTGGGGCCACCGTCGGCGAAATTCAGGCCGTGTTTACGCAGCTTGTCGTGTAGGGTCTTGCGCGGAATGCCCAAGGCCTCGGCGAGGCTGCGCACCGAGCTGTGAGAGCGCGCCAGTTCGGCGGCAATCAGGGTTTTTTCGAAGTTTTCCACCTGCTCGCTCAGGCCACCGCTAACCACTTCCACCGTGGTGCTGACGCCGCCCTGCGGCGCGCTGTTGTCCAGTTCCAGTTCCAGTCCCAGGGCAAAGCGTTCGGCGGCGTTTTGCAGTTCGCGCACGTTGCCCGGCCAGGCGTGACGCAGCAACAGCGCCCGTTGCCCCGGCTGCAGTTCGTGGGGCGGTAAACCGTGGCGGGTGCTGGCTTCGTCGGCGAAATGCTGGAACAGCACCAGTGCATCTTCGCCACGTTCGCGCAGCGGTGGAATGCGCAGCGGTGCGACGTTCAGCCGGTAATACAAGTCGGCCCGGAAGCGCCCTTGATCGGCGGCCTGGCGCAGGTCTTCCTTGGTGGCGGCGATGACGCGGATGTCCAACGGGATCAGTTGATTGCCGCCGAGACGTTCGACCACGCGCTCCTGCAACATGCGCAGCAGCTTCACTTGCACATCCAGAGTCATGCTTTCGATTTCATCGAGGAACAACGTGCCGCCATTGGCGAATTCGAACTTGCCGATGCGGCGTTTTTGCGCGCCGGTAAACGCGCCGGGCTCGTGACCGAACAGCTCGCTTTCCACCACCGATTCGGCCAGCGCCCCGGCGTTGATCGCCACGAACGGGCCGTTACGACGACTCGACAAGTCGTGCAGCGCCCGGGCCACCACTTCTTTACCGGCACCGGTTTCACCGAGTATCAACACGTCGGCCCGGGTCGCCGCCAGTGCACCGATTTGCTCGCGCAAACGCAGCATCGGCGCCGATTGCCCGACCAGTCGGGCGCTCAATTCATTGCGGTCGCTCAGGGCCAGGCGCAGGCTGCGGTTGTCCAGTACCAGCCGGCGCAAGGCCAGGGCGCGGCGCACGCTGTCGAGCAGGGCGTCGCTGGCGAAAGGTTTTTCCAGAAAGTCATAGGCCCCGGCGCGCATCGCTTGCACGGCCAGCGGAACATCGCCGTGGCCGGTGATCAGCAGCACCGGTAGCTCCGGGTCTTGGGCGTGGAGTTCGCTCAGCAACTCGAGGCCGTCCATGCCGGGCATGCGGATGTCACTGACCACAACGCCCGGCCAGTCGCGCTCCAGTTGCCCGGCCAGGCCCTTGGCTTCGGCCAGCGGCAGGATCTTCAGGCCGGCCAGGTCCAGGGTCTGGCTCAAGGCCTGGCGCAAGTGCGGATCATCGTCGATCAACACGACCTGGATGCGGTTATCGATGGTCATGCACTTCGGTCCTCGGACGGTTGCAGGCTCACGCCGGGTGCGCCTGCGCGTAGCTTCAAGGTAATCAGGGCGCCGCCCTCCTTATGGTTGGCGAACGACAGTTCACCACCGAAGGCGCGCATCAGGGTGTCGCAGATCGCCAGCCCCAGCCCAAGACCCTGAGTGCGGGTCTTTGTGGTGTAGAAGGGCTCGCCGGCGCGACCCAGCGCTTCCAGGCAAAACCCGGGGCCGTTGTCGCGAATGTACAGGTTGACGCCGTCGGCGGTGGATTGGGCACTCAGCCAGAGTTTGCGCGGCGGACCTTTTTCGGTCAGGGCGTCGAGGGCGTTGGCCAATAGGTTGCCGAGCACCTGACGCAATCGGGTTTCCCCGGCCTCGACCCACAGCGTGGCGGCTGGCAGGTCACGGATCAGCTCGACTTCCATGCTCCGTCGACGCTTGGCCAGTAACGCCAGGGCGTCGTCCAGCGCTGGTTGCAGGGCGACGCTTTCCGGGGCGTGGCGATCGCGGCGAGCGAAGGCGCGCAGGTGCGCAATGATCGAGGCCATGCGTCCGGTCAGTTCACTGATCAGCTTGAGGTTGCCGCGGGCATCGTCGGTGCGCTGATGATCGAGTAACACTTCGGCGTTTTCTGCGTAGCTGCGGATCGCCGCCAGCGGTTGATTGAGTTCGTGGCTGATGCTCGCCGACATCGTCCCCAGTGCCGACAGCTTGCCGGCCTGCACCAAGTCATCCTGGGCGCGCACCAGTTCTTGCTGGGCGTGTTCGCGTTCCAGCACTTCCTGTTTCAGGCGTCGGTTGAGGCCTTCAAGGTCGCTGGTGCGCTCGGCCACCCGGTCTTCGAGTTCGCGGCGGGCCTTGGCTTCGAAGGCGATCCGCTCCAGATAATGGCGGCGGCGCTGCATCATCAGACCGAGCAACAGCATCAATACCAGCAGCGTCGCGCCACCGATGGCCACGACCGTGCGCACCGGGCGGTCGATCAGGGTGCGGGGCGCAAGGATGCTGACGCTCCAGCCGGTTTCCTCGATCCGCTGGGTCTGGGTTAACCAAGCGTTGGTGTTGAGCTTCAACGGCCTGGAATCGCGGGTCGGGTAGGGTTGGATCGCGGTGATGGCTTTGTTCTCTTCATCACTCAAGTCGCGGGTGGAGCGAAAACGCCACTCGGGCCGCGACGTGAGAATGACCACGCCGTTGTGATCGGTCAGCAGCAGTTGTTCGGGGGTTTTGCCCCAGAGGCTTTCGGTGTGATCGAGATCGACCTTGACCACCAGCACGCCGACGACTTTCTCGCCCTCGCGTACGGCGGCAGCGAAGAAGTAACCACGTTTGGCCGAGGTGGTGCCCAGCCCGAAAAAGCGCCCGAGCCGCCCGGCCATGGCTTCGCTGAAGTACGGCCGGAAGGAAAAATTACGCCCGACGAAACTGTCGTGTTTGTCCCAGTTTGAGGCCGCCAGTGTCTTGCCGGTGGTGTCCATCAGGTACATGACTTCGGCGCCGGTCTGGGCGCTGATGTTTTTCAGCAAGCGGTTGGCGTTGCCCTGGGTGACGCCATCGTCGGGCGCGCCCAGTACGGCGCGCAGGGCGGGCAGGTCGCCGAGAATCTGTGGCAGTACTTCATAGCGGTGCAGGGTGCCCAGCAGGTTGGCGACGTAGAGGTCGAGGGTCTGACGGTTCTGCCCGGCCAGCTCGCTACGGTAGTAACGCTCGGCCAGATGCTGCAGCGGCCACAGCAACGGCGCCAGGCACAGCGCGAGCAGGGCCAGGCTGCGCCAGCGGGGTCTGCGGGGGAGGGTTGGAGTCATGAGCATCTAGCGCCTGGGGGGACAGGCGCATTATGCCTAGGGTTGCGGGCGCAGTCTGCGTAACCGGGGCCGGCGTGCTGTTGAAATGAAGTTTCAGACAGCGTTTCAGGAAAAGACGTCAGCGTCCTTGAAGAACGCGGCGGCCGCGTCCTTGCCCGATAGTTTTGGCGCTTCGTCCAGTTGCCAGTCGATGCCCAGGTCCGGGTCGTCCCAACGAATGCTGCGCTCGGCCGACGGGGTGTAGTAGTCGGTGGTCTTGTAGAGGAACTCGGCGAATTCGCTCAGCACCACGAAGCCGTGGGCGAAACCTTCTGGCACCCACAGTTGACGATGGTTGTCGGCGGACAAACGTACCGCCACCCATTTGCCGAAGTTCGGCGAGCTGCGACGGATGTCCACGGCCACGTCGAGCACTTCGCCGGCAGTGACACGAACCAATTTGCCTTGGGTATTTTCCAGTTGGTAATGCAGGCCACGTAGCACGCCTTTTTGCGAACGCGAATGGTTGTCCTGAACGAATTGTGTGTTCAGGCCGGTCGCTTCTTCAAAAGCCTTGGCGTTGAAGCTTTCGTAAAAGAAACCGCGCTCGTCGCCAAACACCTTGGGCTCGATGATCAAAACACCGGGCAGGTCGGTGGTGACTACATTCATGGGGTTTCTCCAGCAATGGACATTGATGTGTCGACATTCTTGCGCAAAGTGCCGTCCGGTGCGAGTCCTGCGATTGTCTTTTGCTTTGCGCCGATCAGGGCGGGGGTTGCGTCTCGCTCCAAGCGGTGGCGATATAAGCGCCTAATAAAATTTCAGGGGTCGTTGTATGCCGCTCGCCACGTTGCTTCACCGTGTCAGTTTGCCCAGCCCGCAAGTGTCTGCGGAGCAAGCACTAGAGCTGTTGCAGGCACATTACGGGTTGAACGGGGTATTGCAGCCCTTGGGCAGTCAGCAGGATCTCAACTTTCGCGTCGACAGCGATCGCGGTCGTTTCGTCCTGAAAATTTGTCGTGGCGACTACTCGGCGCTCGAGTTGCAGGCCCAGCACGCAGGGCTCAAGCATTTGGCCGAACATGGCGGTGTGCATGTGCCGCGGGTGATTCCAGCCAACAATGGCGCAGACCTGCTCTCGCTGGAAGTCGGCGGTCAGCCTGTCCATATGCGGCTGCTGGATTACATTGAAGGCCAGTCGTTGACGCACCTCGATTACTTGCCGGGCTCGGTGGTAGCCGGATTTGGCCGGCTCTGTGGCGAAATGGATCTGGCCTTGGCCGCTTTCGACCATCCAGGCCTTGAACGCACCCTTCAATGGGACGCCCGCCACGCCAACGCATTGATCGCCCATTTGTTGCCAGTCATCCAGGATGATCAGCAACGCGCGTTGATTGCCGAGGCCGCCGAACAGGCAGAACGACGTTTGCTGCCGTTAGTGGCGAAGCTGCCGGTGCAGGCAATTCATATGGACATCACCGATGACAACGTGGTCTGGCAGCGGGATTCAAAACGCCAGTGGCAGTTGCAAGGGGTGATCGATTTTGGCGATCTGATTCGTACCTGGCGCATTACCGATCTGTCGGTGACGTGCGCGGCGCTGCTGCATCACGCCGATGGCGATCCGTTTTACATCTTGCCGGCGGTTCAGGCCTATCACGCGGTCAATCCGTTGCAGTATGAAGAGCTGCTGGCGCTCTGGCCGCTGATCGTGGCCCGCGCGGCGGTGCTGGTGCTCAGTGGCGAGCAGCAGGTCAGCATCGATCCGGGCAACGCCTACAGTCGCGACAATCTCACTCATGAGTGGGAAATTTTCCGCGTTGCTACATCGGTGCCGTTGGCGCTGATGGAAGCGGCGATCCTGACCGCCGTCGGCCAGAGTCTGCCGAGTATTGGCAGGGAAGGGTTTGCGCCGTTATTGCCGGGTCTGGTGGGGTGCGAGTTTGCCTTGATCGATCTGGGCGTGCTCAGTCCACATTTCGAGGCTGGTAACTGGGAGCAAGCGGGTATCGATCGGCGTCTGCTGACCGAAGCGGCGGCAGCCCACGGTTTGGCGGCCAGCCGTTATGGTCAATATCGTTTGTCCCGTACCCGACCGGACAGCGCCACAGAACCGGACACTTGCCCGCTGCACGTCGAGCTACGAGTGCCCCACGGTACGACGGTCGAGTCACCGTTTGCCGGTGTCGTCCACCAGCCGGAAGTGGGTGTGCTGCAACTGGATGGCCCGCAACTGAGCGTGCGTCTGTGGGGCGTCACGCCGTCGCTGCATACCGGTGCGGCGCTGGTCAAAGGTCAGGTGCTGGGTTCGGTCAGCGGGTCTTTGGTCGTGCAGTTGAGCCGTGTGGCTTCGCTCAACGCTCCGTTGTTTTGTACGCCGTCACGCGCGGCGGCCTGGCAAGCGTTGTGCCCTTCGCCCGCAGCCTTGCTTGGGCTGGCCTGTGACGCTGAAGCAGAGCTTGATTCGCAGACATTGCTGGCCCGTCGCGACGCCAGTTTCGCCCGCACCCAAAAACACTATTACGTCGACCCGCCACGCATCGAGCGCGGCTGGCGCAATCACCTGATCGACATGCAGGGCCGCTCCTACCTCGACATGCTCAACAACGTCGCGGTGCTGGGGCACGGTCATCCACGCATGGCTGCCGTCGCCAGCCGTCAGTGGTCGATGCTCAACACCAACTCGCGGTTTAACTACGCGGCGGTTGCCGAGTTCTCCGAGCGCCTGTTGAAGTTGTCGCCGGATTCCATGGACCGGGTATTCCTGGTCAACAGTGGCAGCGAGGCCAACGACCTGGCGATTCGCTTGGCCTGGGCCTACAGCGGCGGTCGGGACATGCTCAGCGTGCTCGAGGCCTATCACGGCTGGACGGTGGGCGCGGACGCGGTCTCGACCTCGATTGCCGACAACCCGAAAGCCTTGAGCAGCCGCCCTGACTGGGTGCATCCGGTGACTGCGCCGAACACCTATCGCGGCGAATTCCGTGGCCCGGACAGCGCGCCGGACTACGTGCGCAGTGTCGAACACAACCTGGCGAAAATCGCCGAGCAGAAACGCCAGTTGGCCGGTTTCATCTGCGAACCGGTTTATGGCAATGCCGGCGGTATCTCGTTGCCGCCTGGGTATTTGCAGCAGGTGTATGCGTTGGTCCGCGCTCAGGGCGGTGTGTGCATCGCCGACGAAGTGCAGGTCGGTTACGGCCGCATGGGCCACTTCTTCTGGGGCTTCGAAGAGCAGGGCGTGGTGCCAGACATCATCACCATGGCCAAGGGCATGGGCAACGGCCAGCCACTGGGCGCAGTGATCACCCGCCGGGAAATCGCTGAAGCGCTGGAGGCCGAGGGTTACTTCTTCTCGTCGGCGGGCGGCAGCCCGGTCAGTTGCCAGATCGGCATGGCGGTGCTCGATGTGATGGAAGAGGAAAAGCTTTGGGAGAACGCACAGGTCGTCGGTGGCTATTTCAAGCAACGGCTTGAAGCGCTGATCGAAACTCATCCGTTGGTGGGTGCGGTACATGGGTCGGGCTTCTACTTGGGTGTGGAGCTGATCCGTAACCGTGAAACCCTGGAGCCGGCGACTGAAGAAACCACGGCGCTGTGTGACCGGTTGCGTGAGCTGGGGATTTTCATGCAGCCGACGGGCGATTATCTGAACGTCCTGAAGATCAAACCGCCGATGGTGACCTCGCGCCAGAGCGTGGATTTCTTTGTCGACATGCTCTGGAAGGTGCTCGCAGAGGGCCTGTAAACACCTACCCCTATTGTGGGAGTGAGCCTGCTCGCGATAGCGGTGGAACATGCACCATTGATGCTGACTGGGCCACCGCTATCGCGAGCAGGGATGGTGTTTAAGTTCGATTATTATCGGCTTTATATGGGTTGATTTAGACAGAAGGCATATCAATAGCTTTTAAAGCAGATATTTATCGGCTATAAAGTCGCCATTGCCCACGGTGTGATCAACCACGCCCGGTGCTTCTCTTTCTGTCATTGGTCGTCGTCACACTCGACCTTCAAGCAATTGCCCAGGAGATGATTCATGAGCCGTATCGTTACCGTCGCCGCTACCCAGATGGCTTGTTCCTGGGACCTTGAAGCCAACATCGAGACCGCTGAGAAGCTGGTCCGTGAGGCCGCGGCCAAAGGTGCGCAGATCATCCTGATCCAGGAACTGTTCGAGGCCCCGTACTTCTGCCAGAAACCGAACCCTGAATACCTGCAACTGGCCACAACCGTCGAAGACAACATCGCCATCAAGCACTTCCAGAAAGTCGCCAAAGAACTGCAAGTGGTGCTGCCGATCAGCTTCTACGAACTGGCCGGCCGCGCGCGATTCAACAGCATCGCGATCATCGATGCCGACGGTGCCAACCTCGGGATTTATCGTAAAAGCCACATCCCGGACGGCCCTGGCTACCACGAGAAGTACTACTTCAACCCGGGCGATACCGGCTTCAAAGTCTGGAACACCCGTTACGCGAAAATCGGCGTGGGCATTTGCTGGGACCAGTGGTTCCCGGAGTGCGCCCGCAGCATGGCGTTGCTCGGCGCGGAAATCCTGTTCTACCCGACCGCCATCGGCAGCGAGCCGCACGATAAGACCATTTCCTCCCGTGACCACTGGCAGCGTGTGCAACAGGGCCATGCCGGCGCCAACCTGATGCCGCTGATCGCCAGCAACCGCATCGGCAACGAAGAGCAGGACGGCTACGACATTACCTTCTACGGCTCGTCGTTCATCGCCAACCAGTTTGGCGAGAAGGTCCAGGAACTCAACCAGACCGAAGAAGGCGTGCTGGTTCAAAGTTTCGACCTCGACGAGCTGGAGCACATCCGCAGTGCTTGGGGCTCGTTCCGTGATCGTCGCCCGAACCTATACAATGCGATCAAAACCCTCGACGGTTCCCTGGAGTCCTGATCCCATGACCACATTACACAGCACCCCACGCGCCGACAGCTTCTACATGCCGGCCGAGTGGGCAGCACAAACCCAGACCTGGATGATCTGGCCCGAGCGCCCGGACAACTGGCGTCTGGGAGGCAAACCGGCGCAAACCGCACACGTCGCAGTGGCCAAGGCCATCGCCCGTTTTGAGCCGGTGACCGTCGCGGTTTCCGCCGGTCAGTACGAAAACGCCCGCGCCCGTCTGGATGTGCCGAATATTCGTGTTGTCGAGATGTCCAGCGACGACGCCTGGGTCCGCGACACCGGCCCAACCTTCGTCATCAATAACAGTGGTGAAGTCCGTGGTGTGAACTGGGACTTCAACTCGTGGGGCGGTTTTGATGGCGGTCTGTACTCGCCGTGGAACCGTGACTCGCAGGTGGGCGGCAAGATCCTTGAGATCGAGCGCAGCCAGCGCTACCGCACCGAGGGCTTCGTGCTCGAAGGCGGTTCTATTCATGTCGATGGCGAAGGCACGCTGATCACCACCGAAGAATGCCTGCTCAACCGCAATCGTAATCCGCACCTCAACCGTGCAGACATCGAAGCGGTGCTCAGCGCGAATCTGGCTGTGGATAAAATCATCTGGCTGCCGGACGGTTTGTTCAACGACGAAACCGACGGTCATGTGGATAACTTCTGCTGCTACGTGCGCCCAGGTGAAGTATTGCTGGCCTGGACCGATGACCCGCAGGACCCGAACTACCCGCGCTGCCAGGCGGCGATGAAAGTGCTGGAAAGCAGCACCGACGCCAAAGGTCGCCCATTCACGGTGCACAAAATGCCGATTCCGGGGCCGCTGTATGCAACCGAGGAAGAGTGCGCGGGTGTCGATCCGGTGGACGGCACACAGGAGCGCAATCCGACCGTTCGTCTGGCCGGTTCCTACGTGAACTTCCTGATCGTCAACGGCGGCATCATCGCACCAAGCTTCGACGACCCGCTGGATGGCCCGGCGAAAGAGATTCTTCAGGGCCTGTTTCCGCAGCACGAAGTGGTGATGGTGCCGGGCCGCGAACTGTTACTGGGAGGCGGGAACATCCACTGCCTTACCCAACAGCAGCCCGCGCCGCACAAGGAGTGAGTGGGGTTGTAACAGCTTGAGTTGATTGCATATTCAACCAGGCAGCAATTGCCGCACAGCGCATGAGAGAAAGCCCGCAGCCCGTCAGGACTGCGGGCTTTTTTGTATCCACTCATCGACACCTAAGAAATATTGGCACAGCTCTTGTATCTGTGATGGTGCAAAACAGGGAGGGGAGAGCTGCGATGTTCTGTCATAAACCTTGGATAAGTTAGCCGCTCACAAACCGGGAGAGAGCGCTGAAATGAACGCCGAAGTGAATGTAGTGAGCGAGCGGACATTGCATCCCCTGGCAGTCAATAGCGAATCGCTCCAGATCCTTGCGCACTGGTTGAAATCCAATGGAACGCGTCAGATCAGGGAACCTGATCCGCGCCGGATGATGATCGAGCGCTACCCCGCTGGTTTATTCAGCGAAGCGGAGCTGGAAGCGTTGTGGGATGTGATGGAAGGATAAAAAAGAAAAACAACGGATTGATAAAAGCGCTGCCGGGAAGGCGGCGCTTTTTTATGGGCGAAGATTTTTTTGATCACTGGAGATCAACTGTGGGAGCGGGTGGTGTCTGGTCGGGTCCGCTTCGGGCTCAAGTCGTTGCGGTTGTCGGTCACCCCGGGCATTCGACCGATTCTTGAAACAGACTGAAATCCATTCCGGCGTTTTTCCGCAACGGCCTGAGGACTAGTCTGCCGGCATCGAGTTTTCCTACTTCTTTGCCGGAGCCTTCCCATGATCCTTCATTACATTTACGACCCGTTGTGTGGCTGGTGCTACGGGGCAAAACCGTTGGTGCAAGCGGCCCAAACCGTCCTGCCAGTGATTGCCCATGGAGGTGGGATGATGAGCGGCGCCAATCGCCAGATCGTCTCGCCACAATTGCGCAACTATGTGATGCCCCATGATCGGCGCATCGCCGAATACACCGGCCAGCCGTTCGGTGAGGCCTATTTCGAAGGATTGCTGCGCGATGAAAGCGCAGTCTTCGATTCCACACCGCCGACGGCTGCGGTGCTGGCTGCCGAGCAGATCGCCGGCCGTGGACTGGAATTGCTGGGCCGTTTGCAGACCGCTCATTACGTGGAAGGGCGACGTATCGCCGACGAAGCGGTGTTGTTTGAACTCGCGAAGGGTCTGGGCCTCGAACTTCAAGCGTTCCAGGCCGCTTACGAGCAAGCCGGGACCGATCACCACATCAAGGAAAGCCGCGCACTGTTAGCCAAAGTCGGCGGCCAAGGCTTCCCGACCTTCGCCGTGGAACAGAATGGCCAATTCACCTTGATCGACATCGGCCCATGGCTGGGCAAGCCAGAAGCCTTTGCGGCCTGGCTGCGTCAGTCGTTGCCAACCCAAGCGTCTTCGTCCGAGCTTCAAGCCTGTGGCCTCGACGGCTGCGCCCACTGATTTCACCTGGAGTGACCCATGGATAACCTGAGCCTGATCAAAAGCACTTACGAAGGCGCGAACTCCCAGGAAAACGCGCGCAACACCGCCGCCGCCCTGGCCGCTGATGCGCAATGGACCGAGGCCGCAGGTTTCCCCTACGCCGGCACCTACGTGGGTTTCGACGCCATCGTCGAAAACGTCTTCAAGCGCCTGGCCACCGAATGGGAAGGTTTTCAGTTCAAGGTCGAGAACTACGTCGCACAGGGCGACAAGGTGTTTGCCTACGGCAACTACAGCGGAACCTACAAAGCCACCGGCCGCCCGATGAATGCGCGCGTCGCGCATTTGTGGACCTTGGCCGATGGCAAAGTCACCCACTTCGAGCAGTTCGTTGACAGCCATACCGTGCAACTGGCGCTCGCAGGCAACTGATTTCTTAGACGTTTTTCACCTATTCACAGACGATTCATGAAATTGACACAGGGTTAAGGGCGCGGATAGGATTCGCGCCAACGCCTGTGGCCGACCGCCACGACTCACAAAACAATAAAAGGCCCGCCGCGATTTTTCGTGGGCGGGCCTTTTTGTTTTTGGGTGAAAAAAGAGCGCGACAGCGCCGTTTCAGCCGTTCGGCACAGCGCGTATCAACCGGTAATAAGGAAAATAATATGTTGAACAAGCGAATCAGCCTGATCGCTCTGGGGATGTTGAGCGCTACACAAGCCATGGCTAACGACCAGGCCGAATCCAAGGGTTTTGTTGAAGACAGCAGCCTCAAAGTGCTGCTGCGCAACGCCTACATCAATCGTGACTACAAAGACGGCAACCCGGATAAATCCGAGTGGGGCCAAGCGGCCATTGGTACGTTCTCGTCCGGTTTCACCCAAGGCACCGTCGGTGTCGGTGTGAATGCTTTCGGTCTGTACGCACTTAACCTGGAGCGCAGCGAAGATCGCAGCGGTGCCCAAGGTATCGATTTCTTCAAAAAGGGCGACAGCGGCAGCCCGGCCAACGACCTTTCCAAGGGCGGCGCAGCGGTCAAGTTCCGTCTGTCCAGCACCACGCTGACCTACGGCGACCAGATGCCGGAATTGCCGGTGCTGAACTACGACAACTCGCGCCTGCTGCCAGAAAGCTACACCGGCACGCTGATCACCTCCAAAGAGATCCAGGGCCTGGTGCTGAACGCCGGTCGCTTCACCGCCGAATCGCGTAAGAGCGCTGAAGGCCGTGACAGTGGTGGCTTGAAGTCGATTAACGTATTGGGCGGTAGCTACCAGTTCACCGAACAGTTCAAGGCTGCGGTTTACGCTTCCGACGTCGAAGACGTGCTGAAGAAGCAATACGTGAACGCCAATTACGTGTTCCCGATCGACAAGGATCAGTCCCTGACCCTGGACTTCAACGGCTACCGCACCAAGCTGGACGATTCCTACGTCCGTGAAAACGGTATCACCGGCGACGACAACAAGATCTGGAGCCTGGCAGCGACTTTTGCCACCGGCCCGCACTCGTTCACCGTTGCTCACCAGCGCAGCACTGGCGACAGCAACCTGGGCTACGCCTACGGCGGCTATCAGAAAGACCAGGGTCGTGTCGGCGACGGTGGCAACACCATCTACCTGTCCAACTCTTACTGGTCCGACTTCAATGCTGAAGACGAACGCAGCTGGCAACTGGGCTACGGCCTGGACTTCGGCGCTTTCGGCGTTCCGGGTCTGAGCTACAACTTCGCCTATGTGCGCGGTGACAACATCACCACGTCCACCAGCGAAGGCGGGACCGAGCGCGAGATCTTCAACCAGTTCAAGTACGTCGTGCAAAGTGGCCCGGCCAAAGACCTGAGCGTGAAACTGCGCAGCTCGATCCTGCGCGTGTCGCAGAAATCCAGCGAGTACAACGTCAGCGGTAACGAAGTACGTGTGTTCGTGGATTACCCGATCAACATCTTCTGATGATCGGCTGAGTTGATAAAACTCACTAAAAACCCCGACTGGCTCGGGGTTTTTTTTTGCTGATTTTTTGTAAAAACGTTCTAAAGACGCCTCTTTTGGCATAAAAAAGTCGATTCAAAGCATCTTTTTACCGCGTTTAAAGCAACGCTTGATATGCCTGAAATTCTTTCTCATGGGCCGAAAATCCTGCAGATACTAGATTGAGCCGCTAAATGCAGCGGAGACTAGTAATGATCGTTTTAAACAGAGAAGTTGGCGAATCGCTAAGGCGCGACAAATTTGTCAACGTCCAGGGTGGTGACTTCAATCTCTACGGTCATTTCGCCGACTTCGTCAGACTGACCAGAAGTTGGGAAAACATGGAGCCGGACAGCTATTACGGCCAGTCCGAATCCGGAATGCGTTTCCGTCGCTACAGTGACTTCGAATACAACCCGGTGACCCGCGACTTGAAGCAGCTGGAGCACCGTGCCTATGTTCAGTCCAAAGCCAACAACAGCTACGTCGGTGGAATGGTTCGCCACTTCCAGGACTTCTCCGATGAAGTGATCAATTCGCCGGTGATGCGCAGCCTCATCGATATCGATTTTGAAGTGTACAAAAACGTCCTGCCGCCGGAATTGCACGATGAAATCTGGCAATGCCAGATCCATCAGATCCGCATTGAGATCAAACCCGGCAAACAACTGGAAATCACTCCTGAAGGTATTCATTGCGACGGTTACCCGTTCAGCGGTGTGCACTTCTGGGGACGTAACAATGTGGACGGCGCCGAAAGCCGCCTCTACAGCGCCCACGAAGAGCAACTGGCGTCGACGACCTATCAGGAAATCCTCGACACCACGTTCTTCCTCGATCGCGACATGCGCCACTACGTGACCCCGGCTCGAAATACCCATTCCCACGACATGGCGTACCGGCAAATCCTGGCGATTTCCTTCTCGCGGCCCGGGACCGCTTTCGACATTGTTCGCTGAACAGCTCGACCCCATGGACAACCCCTCTGCATCAGTGATGATGTGGCGGGCCAATGCAAAGGATGCTGTGCGCCTGGAGCGCTTTTTCCGGCAGTTCGACGAAGTGTCGTTCTGCGAGTGGCAGGACGCCAAATGCCTGCGCGGTGTGTTGGTGCAGAAGACCACCACCGCGTACCTGGCGCTCGACCTCAGTGGCGAAGTGGTCGGCGCGGTGCTGGGCGGTATGCTCGGCAGCCGTGGCACCATCAACCATTTGGCGGTGAGCCCGCAGTATCGCGCCCAAGGCGTGGGCCAGCGCTTGGTGGAAGCCGCTTCGGCGGACATGAAACGGGTCGGTGTACTGCGGATGTTCCTGTTCGTCGACGATGCTAACCTTGCCGGCAAACGCTTTTGGACCGCCCAGGGTTTTTGCGAGCCTCGCGGCGAAACGACATTTGAGAGGGACCTATGAATGAGACGTCCAGCAGCCAGCCGCTGATGGTCGAGCCGCAGCCTTCGCGCACGTTTGCTGAAGCCAGCCCGGTAGTGGCCGGCTACTTCACGGTGTCGTTTGTGTTTGGTTTGATGGCCGTCAACGCCGGGTTGCCCGTGTGGTTACCGGTCGCGATGTGCCTGTTTGTGTATGCCGGCGCTTCGCAGTTCGCCGCGCTGGCGCTGATCTCCAGCGGCGCTTCGCTGACCACGATTATCCTCACCACGTTTTTGATCAACGCGCGGCACATGCTGATGTCGGTCTACATGGCCAAGGCCTTGCGGGCGTTGGGGCTCAGTCGTTTCGAGCGCTGGTGTTATGCCGGCGGGCTGACCGATGAATCGTTCGCCTTCCACAGTGTGAAACTGGGCAGCGGAGCGCCGGTCAACGTGCGCTACCTGATCGGCTTCAACCTGTTCTGCCACACCTCGTGGGTGCTCGGCGGTTTGCTCGGGGCGATCTGCGCGCAGTACGCATCGCACCTGATCAAGTACCAACTCGACTACGCCCTGACCGCGATGATGCTCTATGTGCTGGTGTCGCTGTGCAACACCCGCAACAAGCTGATCGCCGCACTGGCCGCGGTCGTCTGCATGGGCGCCCTCAGCCTGGTCGGCAGCTCACCGTTTAATGTGTTTATTGCCACTTTCGTCGGCTGCGGGGTGGGTGTATGCCTGACCAAACGTTCCTGATTCTGGTTGTCGTGCTGATGATGGCCGTGACCTTCCTGCCGCGCGCGTTACCGCTGCAAGTGAACACCGACCATTGGCCACCCTTCGTTGCCCGGGCGCTGGAATACCTGCCAGTGGCGATCGTCGCTGCGATCAGCCTCACGCCCTTGTTAATCAAGGACCAGCATGTGCAGCTCGATCGCCCGGAATTCTATGCGGCGATTCCGACGTTGTTATGTGCGTATTTCAGCAAAAACCTCTTTCTGAGTGTGGCGGTCGGGACGGCTGCGTACATTGCGCTCGGCTCGTTCATGTAGGCGCAAATCGACGACATCACTCAACGCCTGACCCGACAAGTCAGGGTTGTTGATTGCCAGCCGCACTTCGAGGAAATCCTCGAAACCCGGGAAAATGGTCAAGCCGTTACGCTGGGCCGCCTCGCGAGACACCATGCCGAGGCCGTCCATTTGCGTGATCAGCGACAGCGTCAGGGTCTCGCTGCAGGAATAAATCGTCCGTTGACCTGTTTCGTAATTGCCGAGACCGGCGTCGAGAAAGCGCAAGAAACTGTGGGAATACGGACAATCGTCCGCCGGACGCACCTGAAGCTTATCGCCCAGCAACACCAGTGGGTCGTTCTCCTGGCCACAATGAGCGCCGACCACCTGAACGTGCACATCCGGCAGCACAATGCTCGGTAAACCAGGCTTTTGCGGGCCGATCAGCACGGCCAAATCGAAGTCTTCGTTCTTCAGCTTGCTGAGGTTCTCCATAGACTCGGCGTAAGAGAATTCCAGTTGATGGTCAGGAAACACCTCAAACAGGCGTCCGATCATTCGCCGATTGAAATCCTCCGACAGCGTGGTATTCAACGCCACCTTCAGCGTGCGCTGACCGGGCACCTTCAATGCAGTGACTTTCTCTTCCATTTGCCGCGTGGCGACCAGGACCTTGTCTATATACGGCGTGAGCTCCGTGCCCTGCGCAGTCAGGGTCAAGCCCTTGTTGGAACGTCGAAACAGGCGAAAACCAAACTGCTCTTCGACCTTGTTCAACTGCGCGGCCAACGCCTGCACCGTCAAACAGGAATGCTCTGCCGCCGCCGACAACGAGCCGGTCTGCACGATGCGCATGAGGTTGCGTAAGGTTCTGCTATCCATGGGGTAATGCCCTCTAAAGTGGGCTGGCAATTGTTGTGTACCTTGCGGCCTATCCGGCGCCTATGCCGGCTATATTCCTGCACCTGAGCATAGTTGTCGCGGCTTTAGTAGCGAATTGATTCCGTAGCCGATGGCTGGAGGCTTACACAGGATCGGGGTTTTTGGTGACTTGGGAGTGATTGAGGTAAAAAAAGTGTGAGGGTTGTACGGATTTTTAGATCGGCGAGTTAGAAGGTGGCTGTTCGCATGCGGATTAAATTCACACAATTATCCGTATCTGTACTAGGCTGACCTTACGATATTTTAAAGGAGGCCTCCCTGTGCCTACCTCATCCCCAGCCCTGACCCCACAGCAACAAATCGACTCCCCCGAAGCCGGCCGGGTCGCGCTCAAGTTCTTCTTCAACCTCATGGAATGCTGGGGTTGCAGCGCCGAGCAACAACGTACCCTGCTGGGTAAAGTCGGCAACACCACGTTCTACAAGTACAAACACCTGCCGCCCAACGTGCGTTTGCCCCACGACACCCTGGAACGCATTTCCTACCTGATGGGCATTCACAAAGCGCTGAGCATCATCTTCAGCAACAGCCGCGAGCGTGCGTATAAATGGGTCAGTAGTCCAAACACCGCTGCGCCGTTCAATGGCCAAACGGCCTTGGATTACATGCTGGTCGGCCGCGTCGTGGACATTGCTGACGTGCGCCGCTACCTCGACGGAGTGCGCGGTTGATGGCGCCGGAACTGGCCGATCCGCAGTGGTCGCGGGCCTATCGGATCGTCAACAGCAGCTTCCCGCCGATCGCGTTGTTCGAAGACGTGCTCGACCCCGAAGACCTGCCGACCGCTTACGCTCTCGAAGCACTGACCAATGACCGATTGATGGAAGAGGCCGGCATGCTTTCTCGCGTGCGTCCCGAAGACCGGATTTCAGGCCCCGGCTCTACGCCCGTCATGGCCGCGTTCACTCA
>Ga0105857_1000131_pt1 | contig 31488 bp, 39 predicted proteins | sample OrgsoiDNA_201061_FD_89682 | JGI IMG/M metagenome (GOLD analysis project Ga0105857, IMG submission 89682) | Permafrost soil microbial communities from the Arctic, to analyse light accelerated degradation of dissolved organic matter (DOM) -... | ecosystem: Environmental > Terrestrial > Soil >...
AGGGCAGGGTGAAAATCGTGTAGCTCAGGATCAACGCCCAAGACGTGTTGTACAGACCCAAGGCGCGGATCACTTCGAACAGCCCCGACAGTACAGCGACCTGGGGAAACATCGAGACGCCAAGAACCATCATCAATACCGTGCCACGCCCACGGAACTTCACCCTGCCCAAGGCATAGGCGGCGGTCAGGCTGAGGAACAGCGCCAGCGTCACCACGCAAAGCGCAACCACCAACGAGTTACCGATAGCTCTCAGGAATGAGGATTGGTGGAGTACCGCCGCGTAATTGGAGAAGTCGGGACTATCGATCCAATAGCTCACCTCGAACAAAGCGCTGGATGGCTTCAGCGAAGTCACGATGGCGTAGTAGAAAGGGAAGACCGCATACAGCAGCAAAATCCCGATCAGGCACCAGAACCCGAGGCGCAACAGCGCTTTTTTGAGTAGACGCTGGCTCATGAGCGAACCTCCAGTTGACGGCGTCCGAGGTAGAGATAAAGCATGGCGATCACCGCAACGATCAGAAACAGCAGAGTTGAGGCCGCGCTGCCATAGCCAACGTCCTGGAACTCCACCAGGTGCTGGCGGGCATAGACCGACATACTCATGGTGCTCGAAGAGTTCGAGGTCAGCACATAGATAACGTCGAATACCCGCAGGGAGTCGAGGATGCGGAAGATCGCCGCGACCAGCAATGCAGGCATCAACAGTGGAAGCGTGACACGCCAGAACACTTGCAGCGGATGAATGCCATCGACCCTGGCGGCTTCGTAGCAATCGCTCGGCAACATCTGCAAGGCCGCCAGCATCAGCAGCGTGACAAAAGGTACGGTCTTCCAGACGTCGACGATGATGACCGCCCACATCGACAGATCCGCATCTGCCGTCCAGGCCAGAGGAGCGTCAATCAGGCCGAGGCTCAGCATCAGATGATTGATGATGCCGAACTGGTCGTTAAGCATCCATGACCAGATCTTCGCCGAGACAATGGTAGGAATCGCCCAGGGAATTAGAATCAACGCACGCACCAGGGAACGGCCGGTGAACTTGATGTTCAGCAGCAACGCCACCAGCAGCCCTAGCACGACTTCCAGTCCCACCGACACCACGGTGAAATGCAACGTGTTGCGCACAGCGTTCCACCATTGTGGATCGACCAGAATGCCCGACCAGTTGGAACCGTCGTGGAACAAATAATTGCTCAAGCCTACGAAGGAGCCGCCACTCGTGTCCGCCAGACTGGCGTCGGTCAGGCTGAACCAGAATGTGCGCAGTAGCGGCCAGGCCGCCACCAGGGCCAGACACAGCAACATCGGTGTCAGAAACAGCCAGGCGGCGTGAACTCGGCGACGCTGTACGGGCGTTTCCCTGGTGAGCAGGTGCTCGTCACAGGGGGCAGTAGTAGAGACAGACATGGTGATTTCCTTCCTTGTGGCTTACCAGTTCCGGCGTTTGATGCGGGTGAGTTCACCTTCCAGTTCGGCCAGCGCCTGATCGACAGGCAACTCACCCGCCAGCACGCCATGCACTCGATCGAAGAACGCATTGGAGACCCGTGGATAGCGATCGGCGGTTATCGAGGCGGGGCGCATGACCCCGTCGTTGAGAATGCTGTGGAGCTGACTGTAATAAGGCATAGCCGCAAGCAGTTCGGGATCTTGATACAGCGACTCGATAACCGGGTTATAGGCGCCTGCCAGAGCACGATGTTTTTGCTGTTGGGCACTGGTCAGGTAGCTCACGAGCTCTGCGGCAAGTTTTGGATGGGCGCTGTAGCGCGAAACCGCCAGACCCCATCCACCGAGGGTGGATGCATGGGTGCCGGTCATGCCGCCTCGGGGTAGGGGAGCGACCCCCACCTTGTCTTTTACGACGCTGTCCTGGCTTTGCACCAGGGCCCAGACATAAGGCCAGTTACGCATGAACAGCGCATTTCCCGACTGGAATACGCCACGTCCTTCTTCCTCGGTGTAATTGAGCACGCCACGCGGGGATATGTCTCCCACCCAGCTTTTCGCCAGGGTCAAAGCAGCTCTTGAGGCCTGACTGTTGACCACGATGTCTCCTCGTGGATTGACCAGTCCGCCTTCCGGTTGGCTGCTGATCCACTCCAGCGCATTACAGGTCAGGCCCTCGTAGGCGCGTCCCTGAAATATGTAACCCCACACATTGGGGTTACCGGCGTTGCGTTCGGCCTGTTGAACATCCCTGGCGGTAGCGGTCATTTCCTCCCACGTCTGGGGAACCTGCTTGTTGTACTTCTCGAGCAAGTCCTTGCGGTAATACAGCAGACCCGAGTCGGTGAACCACGGCATCGTCACCAGCCGTCCGTTTACCGTGGCGTTATCGACCTGTGACTGGAAGTAGCCTTGGGTAGCGTTGGCTGGAAGCACCTCTCGCAGATCCATCAGATGTTTGGCCAGCATCCCCGGCCACACCATATCGATTTGAATGATGTCGATGTCGGTGGACTGCGCACTGAGGATCTGTTGGTAGAACGACAGCCTCTCGGTCGCCGAGTTAGGCGTGGAAACCACCTCGACATTGTTGCCGGTCTGTTTTGACCACGCCTCGACAGCCTCCTTGCAGAGTTGTAACTCTGCACCCACCGCACCGCATGAGATCGTCAAATCGGCTGCGCTCGAGACGGATGGAAGTCCGGCACAGAGGGTGAGTAGCGCTGCTGGAAGGAGAGTTTTTAGCCGTTTCATAAAGCCCTCTTTATTTTTGTTTTTAGAAAAGTTAACGTTAACACGCTCAATGTAGCAGCGTATTTGCGATGAGGCAGCTTTTTTTTGTCGATTTGGACAATTCACAACTCACGAAAAAACGGTCTGTCGCTGGAACAAAACAATAAAAACAAAACAGGGAAATCCACATGCAGAAAGCATCAAGATGGCTACTCGTAGGCGTGCTCAGCACCTCGGCGGCAACCTCTCAGGCTGACACTCTGGAGGAACGCATGAGCGCGTTTGAAGCCCGTGCCAGCGCAGCGGAAAAGCGTGCGGCCGCAGCCGAGCAGCAAACCCAGGCACTTGCGAGGGAATTGCAGCAGATCAAACTCGCCACTCCCGCTTTGCAGCCCGCTGCATCCACTGTATCCCAGGCAACGAATCCCGTTCTGGACACCCGACTGGCAAAACTCGAAGCCCGCCAGGAAAGCATGGAAAAACAGGCCAGCACTTCAAACCTCACTGATGGGTTCAGCTTCAACGGCTATGCCCGCTCTGGATTGCTGATCGACGAGGGGCTTGGTGGTGGCCGTGGCGGCCCTTATACAACTCCGGCCGGCTCGGTTGGTGGTGCCGTCGGGCGACTCGGTAACGAAGACGACACCTACATGCGTATAGACCTGTCGAAAGAAATCTATGCGCAGAATGGCACCCGTTCCAAATTCACGGTCTCCATCGCCGACGGTGTGGAAAGCTCCAATGACTGGACGGCCGATGAAAGCAAACTGAACGTGCGCCAGGTATTCACAGCGCTCGACCATGTCGCTGCGTTCAAGGGCAATTCAGTGTTCGAGAACTCTACCCTGTGGGCGGGTAAGCGATTTGATCGGGATAACTTCGATATCCACTGGCTGGACTCGGACGTCGTCTTTCTGGCCGGCACCGGCGGGGGAATCTACGATGTGCAGATGAACAAAAATTGGCGCTCGAATTACTCCTTGATTGGGCGTAGCTACGGGGATTTCAGTCAAGGGGGTGTTAATGCCGATGTGGCGAGCTACATCCTGACCTCCAACCAGTTCTTCGAGGATGGTCAGTGGCAGTGGATGTTCAATGGCATCGGCGCAAAGAAAAACGATTTCGGTACCCGCACCAATGAAGCAGGTCTGACGCCTGCGGAATCCGGCTTGCACAGCATGCTGGCCAATCACCAGAAAAACTTTTTCGGCAGAGAAGGCTTCTTCAAAACGGCGCTGCTCTATGGGCAAGGTCTGGGAGCAGAGGTCAAGAACGTCGGCTCGGATGGTGAACTGATTGACGATGCCCGCGCTCTGCGTCTGGCACTTTACGGCGAGACACCCCTTGCGCCTGACTGGCGTATCGGGCCCAGCTTGCTGGCCGAACATAGCAAGGATAGATACGTCAAGGGTGACGACTACCGCTGGCTGACCCTGAACGTGCGATTGGCTAACACAATCAACAGCAACTTCGAGATGGCCTACGAAATGAGCTGGCAAACCATGAACCTCGACCCCAAGGGCTATCTACAACGTAATGCGGTCGACGGTAACTTCTGGAAATTCACGGTTGCCCCGACATTCAAACTTGACGTTGGAGACCTTCTCACACGTCCCGAATTGCGAGTGTTCGCAAGCTTCATGAATTGGTCTTCCGATCTGGACAGATACAGTACCTCAGACTCCTTCGGCAAGACGGACTTCAACGCCGGAGGTGTATGGCAATACGGTATACAAATGGAAACCTGGTTTTAATATTTGAACGCGCCGGCCAACACGCCTTCAGCGCGCCTGCAGGCTGTTGTTGCAAACAGAAATGTCGGTTGCAGAAATCTGCTTTGAGGTTGGCTATGAAAATCTCTCTAACTTCAACAGACACTTTCGCATCGAAAAGGAACAGACACCGAGCGAATATCGTCGCGGAACAGCGATGACGATTATTCAATCGAAACGGTACTCATCGATCCCTGCCTTTCACCAATGCGCATTGAGTGAGTGATTACCGGTCGAAGCTGATCAGCCAGCAGTTATCCCTATGACAAAAAATTGAGGAAATGACGATGGTATTGCCTCGCGCGGTAGTATTTGGCGAAGCCCTGACCGACCTTGTCCAAGGCACTCCTGGACAGTGGAAGGGCTACCCAGGTGGTGCTCCCTGGAACGTTGCACGAGCGCTAAGTCGCTTGGGTGTTAGCAGCGCTTTTGCTGGGTCGGTGAGCATGGATTCACTGGGTGACGAGATAGTTTCGCAGTCGGAAGCGGCAGCGTTAGATATGAGCTTTATCCAACGAGTAGATCGAGATCCTTTGGTCGCCATCGTTCCATCGAGCCGTCCTCCAAGATACTTTTTTGCTGGAGATGCCGATCTGTTTTTTGATCCGGATCTGATGCCCGAAGGATGGATCAACGAAGCAGAGCTGTGTCATTTCAGCTGCATCAGTTTAGCTCGACAGCCACTCGCAGATAGGCTGGTTAAAATTGCTCAGCAGGCCAAAGAAGCCGGTAAACGGATTAGCTATGATCCGAACTGGCGCAATTTAATGGATAGTCATTATCGGGAGCAGACCTTCCCTACGATGACCACCCTTGCTGACATGATTAAGCTTTCCGACGAAGACCTTCGGCAAATTTATCCAGGGCTGACCGAACACCAGGCAATGGATGAGCTTCGCGCTCTTAATCCTCAGGCGCAGATATTGTTTACCCGAGGGGAACACGGGATGATTCTCCACACCCCGGACAGCCAACTCGATCAGCTGGCTATTGCCGTGAAAGTGGAAGACACGGTTGGAGCAGGAGATGCTTGTATGGCTGGTTGGCTGGCTGCGGAGTTGCTGGGGATCGCAGACTTGAGAGAGCGCCTGCGATTTTCAGCGGCTTGCGCATCCATATCTTGCCGCCATGCCGGAGCCCATGCTCCTGCGCTAGCTGATGTGGAAGGTTTGCTTAAGCTGCTAAAAGATACCTGACCATGGTTGCCAGCGCCGAGAAATTGTCTAAGTAAAAAACGCGGCACCGACTCTCGCCCCGGCCATAAGGGTTGCTAACTATTTCTGATTAAAAAGTTCGACTCCCTGCTATACCGGTTTATGAAGCTCTCCGGCTTCAGTATCCGCACGCACCTGATTGAGCTCCTTGATAAATGCTTTGTCCTGAGCCGTAGACATACTGGTATATGGCTTGCGTTCCGGCTCAGGCTTGGTGGCATAAGTCGTCACTGCGTCAGGGGCGTGCTGACGCTTCTCTTGAACTTGAGATTCCAACATCACACGAAGGGCATCTTTGTCAGGGTGGGATAGCACTTTTACGACTATCAAGCGAGCTATGCTCTGAGTGCGTCGTGCGCGACGTCCCTCAGCACGTGGTAGACCTGGCGGGCGATTCAGTCCTATGCGGAAAAACTGACGCATTCCGGTTACTTACAAGGAGATATTTATATGGAAGTACGTTGCACATCAATCGAAGAAGCTCGTCAGCACATACCCATGACTTTTTGCTATTTACTGACGACGGTGAGGGTAAGATGTGCCACCACTGATAATCCTCACTCTCCTATTGGGAGTCATTAAATGTCTCGTCTAGCTGAATACCGAAAGCTCGAACAACAATTAGCTGCCCAACTCGCAGAGCTTGAGTCGATGAAAAGCGACTCCGGTTTGAAAAAGGAAATTGAATTCGAAACGAAGCTTCGCGATCTGCTGGCCAAGTACGGCTATAGCTTGAAAGACGTAGTCAACCTGCTGGATCCTCAAGCCGGTCGCCGCACACCTGCAGCCGATTCAAAATCCGGCACTCGTAAGCCACGCCAGGTGAAGGTCTACAAAAACCCGAACACTGGTGAAATCATCGAAACCAAGGGTGGCAATCACAAGGGGCTTAAAGAATGGAAAGCTGAGCACGGCTCCGACACTGTCGAGTCTTGGCTGACCAAGTGAGTTTGGTTTGAGTACAAAAGGGCCCTTGATGGCCCTTTTTTGGTTCAACTTTTACTGCGCCGGCTTCAAACCGGCAGGCGGAATTGCTTGCGCAAGCTCCTATCAAAAATCCCTGCTGGGGCAAAACGGCGCAGTATGCTGATTTGTCGTGCTGCCTTGCCGGCAGTGTAGCGATGCTTAGGGTGGACATCGGTCGCCGCTTTCACTACAACAGCCGCCACGACTTCTGGAAGGTCGGCTTTCGGCATCACATCGCCTAGCAGTGCCCTGAACCCGGCTCGAGCCTGATCGTACTCTTTCAACTGCGAGTCCGGCTCGATGCCGTTTTGATCGAAGACAGTACGCACGAATGCGGGCTCAATGACCGAGACCCGAATATCGAAGGCACGAACCTCATGATCAAGAGATTCCGAATAACCTTCTAAGGCGTGCTTGACCGCCGAATAATGAGCGGAGTAAGGCGCGGGTACCAACCCTAGAATCGATCCGATATTGATGATGCGCCCTTGACCACGGTCTCGCATCGACGGTAATACCGCGTTGGTCATGCGGATTACTCCAAACAAATTGACATCGAACAATGTCTGCACCTGTGAAATCGAAAACTCTTCAGCACCACCAAGTAGACCGATACCAGCATTATTGACCAAAAGGTCGATCCGCCCGGTCTGCGCGAGAACGGTAGAGACAAGAGCACTGACAGAGTCGTCGTCTGTCACGTCGCAGGTGAGCATAGACACCTGCGTTGGACTCGCACCAGCCTTCCGACTCGTGCCAAATACCGTATACCCTGCACGCACCAGAGCCTCAGCAGTAGCTTGACCAATACCGGATGATGCACCGGTCACTATCGCGGTTCTTTCGGAAGATGTTTTCATTTGATACTCCAGTGTGTCCGTAAGTCGCTTTCGGCTATAGCAAGGTGTTGGTTCGGCGTTATTGCTCCAGCATTAATTTGCGCCAGACTATTGTTGGGGGCGTTGTGGGAGCGGGTTTGGACAGCAGCTCAACTTTTCCTGGCGGTGAAGCCAGGTTAATACAGGACACTTCTGATAAGTGATCTTCACGTATAGCTGAGCCAGGAGTCTCGTCCGGCAGGATGTTCGAGTTACAGATCAGTAAGTCAACGCTGCCTACTTGACCTTGACCTGATTCAAGGGTCGGCACGGATTTCCGTGTCTTCAAATTATCGACAGTCATTAGCTTATTTTCCTAACCTGCTCGCATACTCCTAACTGCAAAAATATGAACCCTCGTCCTGAGCTCCAGTTATTGAATGCCTGCTTAGTCATATGAGCTTGATGACCACCTTACCTTTGGCTCTGCCCCGTTCGACATAGCTCAATGCCTCAGCCGTTGACTCGAAAGGGAAGGCTCGGTCGATCACAGGTGTGATAACTCCGGACTCGACAAGCGCAGTGATTTTCTCCAATTGAGCACCGCTCGCACGCATGAACACGAACTCATATTTGATGTCCTGCTTGCGGGCTTTTCTGCGTATGCCGCTGCTTAACAGACGCATTACCCAACCCAGTCCCCAGAACAGCTTTTGCTCTTGTGCGAACTCTGCTGTCGGTGGCCCTGAGATGGAGATGAGCTGGCCACCAGGCTTGAGAATGCTGAGTGATTTTTCCAGCTCGACAGGGCCGAGGCTGTTCAATACAACATCGTAGTCGCGCAAGACGTTTTCGAAGTTTTGCTGCTTGTAGTCGATGACGACGTCTGCTCCCAAAGCCTTAACCCAATCCACGTTACTTGTGCTGGTCGTCGTCGCAACGAAAGCGCCCAGATGTTTTGCAAGCTGGATGGCAACTGTGCCGACGCCACCAGAGCCCGCGTGGATAAAGACTTTTTGCCCCTTCTTCAACCGTGCTGTTTCAACCAGCACCTGCCACGCAGTCAGCGCAACCAAGGGGAGGGAAGCAGCTTCTTCCATGGTGGTATTTTTGGGTTTCAGTGCGAGGGCGCTTTCCTCAATCGCGATTAGCTCGGCAAAGCCTCCGATGCGCGCCTGGGGCGGGCGGGCATAGACCTCGTCACCGGGCTTGAAGTTGCGTACGCCTGACCCCACGCGAACGACGATGCCGGCTAAGTCGTTACCCATAATCAGCGGGAACGTGTAAGGCAGGATCAGTTTGAATTCACCTTTGCTGATCTTCGAATCCAGCAGGTTGACGCTGCTGGCATGCACCTTAACCAGGACGTCGTTAATGCCTGGTTCTGGTTCCGGTACCTCGCCAATACGTCCATGATTCTTGCCGTAACGGTCGATCAGGAAGGCTTTCATCATTCAGTTCTCATGGTTTCAATGGGATGGCAGCATGCGCAATCCAGCGTGCTGCTGTAAGGCGAGCCGAAGGTCTTCAGGCATTCAAAAATGCCGTCGCTCTCGTCACGAAATCATTGTGATATTGGAAGATCCCGCCATGACCCGCGTCTGGGTAAATGATCAGTTGCGAATTTGAAATGCGGTTTGCCAACTCGGCAGAGTTCACAGTGGGAACCATGATGTCGTTATCACCGTTTACGATCAGCGTGGGTATCTGGATGCGGCTGAGATCCTGTGGCGGTTGCCGGCCCCAGGCGTGAATCGCCTTCAGTTGCCGTATGAAGGCGCCAAGCGTTGGGTTTTTGTCTCGGTCTTTATCACGCTCCTTCAGGCGAATTAAAAAATCCTTGGCAGCTTTTCGCCCATTGGCCGTAGCGGTGAAGAAGAGGTAACACTTCGGGTCGCGTACTGTCAGAAGCCCCTTGAGCATCAACGGCCACGACACAGACCACACCTTATCTATACCTTGGCCGCCCGCCGGCCCGGTACCGGTTAGAATAAGTTTGCGCACCAGCTCAGGGGCTCTCAGCGCAATGTCCTGTGCGACGAACCCGCCCAATGAAAAACCCAGCAGGTCGACTTTTTTGAATCCAAGGGCGCGGATCACGGCGATGGCATCGTTCGCCATCTCTCCGACAGTCAAAGGGGCGGTTCCACCCGATGCGCCGATTCCCCGATAGTCAGTGGCAATGACTCGCCGGGTGCGGGCCAGTCCGTCGAGGATGCGTGGGTCGAAGTTGTCCAGGACTGCGCCCCAATGATTCAACAGAACGAGTGGCAACCCGTCTCTCGGCCCCAAGTCCCGGTAGGCAAATGCTGTTCCTTCTACAGTCACCCGCTGGTTCGCGGCGCAGACGAACTGGGCTGGCGATCCAAGGTCACGATTTGTGGCTTCAACGATCATGTGCACACCGTGCCCTGATGAGGGGCGGATGAGTGAATGTAAGAAAATCTGCAGCAAGTGCCTTTACATCAAGGAGTGCGTATCAGCGCCTGCAGCGTAACAATCACGCCTCGGCTTGATAGCGCTCGGCGACTACAGATTGGCGAATCTCTGAAAGCAAACCTTGGCGGGCAGCCTGCAGAGCATCCCAACGAGCGGCGTCTTGTAACGGCGGAATGGTCACCGGCTCGCGACGATCAAAACCGACCAGCGCAGCATCGACCAGATCGCCCGCATCCATAATTTCGCTCAGGGTATTTATGTCGATGCCCGCACGCTCCCAGATTTCCGTGCGGGTGGCCGCTGGGAGAACCGCTTGCACATAGACGCCTTTGGGCGAGAGCTCAAGGCTCAGCCCTTGCGATAGAAACAGGACAAACGCCTTGGTCGCACCGTAGACGCTCATCCCGAATTCCGGTGCCAGTCCCACAACCGAGCCAATGTTGATAATCGAGCCATTACCGGCTTGTGCCAGGCGTGGAGCGATTGCGCTGGCGAGTCGTACCAGAGCAGTGGTGTTGAGCGCGACCAGGTTGGCAACGCTGTCTGTGGATTGCTCAACGAAGCTGCCGGATTGGGCGGCTCCCGCATTATTCAAAAGGATGCCGATGCTGGTGTCATCACGTAGGCGAGCTTCGACGGTCGTCAAATCCCTGGTTTGAGTCAGGTCAGCCTGGATAACGTCAATGGAAACACCGTGTTTCTCACGCAGCCGGGAGGAAAGTGCGTCTAACCGGCTTTTGTCGCGGGCAACCAGCACTAGGTTGTGCCCACGTTGGGCGAAACGCTCGGCGTAGGTCGCGCCAATGCCTGTTGAGGCGCCGGTAATAAGTACGGTTTCAGGGAGGCTCATAAATAGATGCTCTTGAATGGATGTCGATAAGCGATTCAGTCTCTATGACTGTTCAGCCCTGCGCGGAGCTGGACTCGGCAAGCGTCGGGTAGTCGATATAGCCAGCTGCACCACCACCGTACAGAGTCGTAGGGTCGAATGCGGATAAGGTGGCATTGCTCTTGAGTCGCTCTACAAAATCAGGGTTGCCAATAAACGGGCGTCCGAAGGCGATCAAATCAGCCTTGTCGTCGTTGAGTCGGCAGGTCGCTAGCTTCAGGTCATAGCCGTTGTTGGCAATGTAGGTATTTTTGAAGCGCTGGCGTAGGGAGCCAAAATCGAAAGGGGCGACGTCGCGCGGCCCGCCAGTTGCACCTTCAACCACATGCAGGTAAACCAGGCCCAAGGCATCGAGCTGATCGACGACGTAATCAAACTGCTGCTGCGGATCACTGCTTGAAACGCCATTGGCAGGTGACACTGGGGAAATACGGATTCCTGTTCGATCAGCACCGATCTCGTTCACCACTGCAGCAGTGACCTCGAGCAGCAAGCGAGCACGGTTTTCAACCGAGCCACCGTAGGCATCAGTGCGAATGTTAGAGCCGTCCTTGAGGAACTGATCCAGCAAATAGCCGTTTGCGCCGTGGATCTCTACGCCGTCAAATCCCGCAGCGATGGCGTTTGTCGCCGCTCGGCGAAAGTCATTAACGATCCCAGGTAACTCTTCGATATCAAGAGCCCGGGGGGCTGAGACATCTGCGAAGCTGTTGTTGACGAATACTTTTGTCGCGGCTTGCAGAGCAGAAGGCGCTACCGGAGCAGCACCGTTTTCCTGAAGGTCAACGTGGGATACGCGCCCGACATGCCACAATTGCAAGAAAATGCGTCCGCCTTTGGCATGAACGGCCTCTGTGACTGTGCGCCATCCCTCGATCTGCGCCTGCGTATATATCCCTGGTGTGTCTTGATAGCCCTGTCCTTGCTGTGAGATCTGAGTAGCTTCGGAAATCAGTAGGCCTGCTGACGCTCTCTGACTGTAATAGGTGGTAGCGAACTCGCTCGGAATAAAGCCTTCCCCAGCACGGTTTCGCGTCAGTGGCGCCATTACGATTCTGTTGGAAAGCGTCAGCGAGCCGAGCGTGTAGGGCTCAAACAAGGTCTTGTCGTTCATATCGATTCCATACTCGTTAATCAATGACTGCGATCTGCGCCGTGGCGGCAAAGGCATGCGGTAGTGGATTTATGATGTCGATCATAATCAAAGCTGTCAACAGTTTTGATTATGATCGACATCAGAGTATAGTCAGGCCATTGTTTAAGAGGCATAGGGCGAGAAATGAAGATCACCAAGACGCAATCAATCGCCAACCGAGCTCACATTGTGGAGACGGCTTCAGAGCTATTTCGTGAGCGTGGCTACGATGGTGTGGGTGTGGCGGAGCTGATGGCAACTGCCGGTTTTACCCAAGGAGGCTTTTACAAGCACTTCGGTTCCAAGGCGGATTTGATGGCCGAGGCAGCTGAAAATAGCCTTTCGCAATCCCTCGCCAGTACCTGTGACCTCGACATTGCGAGCTTCATTAATGTGTACGTTTCGAGGGGGCACCGAGACGGCAGGGGCGGCGGTTGCACCATGGCGGCCCTTTGTGGAGACGCTGCGCGTCAATCAGCTGAGTTGAAAGCCACCTTTGCCAGCGGGGTAGAAAGCACGCTGGCAGCGCTCGAAGAAAAGTACAAGGCGGGGCAAGACGCACCGCAGGATGGGGTAAGGGCAAAAATGATCGACATGCTGGCGCATGCAATCGGTGCGGTCATGTTGTCACGCGCCTGCCCAGATGATTCTTCTCTGGCTGATGAAATACTCGAGGTTTGCCACGCTGAGATAATTGCTTCATTGCCGTTGTCGGCAGTCAGTGAACGGCAGGGGAATACCTAGATGGTTGCGTGCAATTAGGTGATGGGGCGTTCTGGGTAACTGTTGGTCTCGAAAGCCTAATTGCCACCCACTGAAGTAACTATGCATCTATCAAACAACTCTGACGTAACGGGCAGCATTCGACCCTTAGTCGACATCTGATGTCTCTAGCTCGACTTGCCAAGACAATGGCCCATTCCATGCGCTCTCTTAAGATAAGGCTTCACTTCGAAGAGCATTCAGAACAAGCGAAAACGCCGGTGTTGGCAAACGACGGCTTGGGTAGTACAGGTGATATCCCGAGAACAAAGGGCACCAGTCTTCCAGTACCCGCACCAAGCGACCATCTTCAATATGCGGGGCAAATTCTTCCTCCGGCAAATAGGCGATACCCAAACCGTTAACTGCCGCCGCTGGGACATGTGCGCTGGTGTTCACAATGACCTGGCCGTCGACACGCACATTGACCTTGCGACCACGTTTTTCGAATTCCCAAACAGCGAGCCCACCTAGGGTTGGGTAGCGTATGTCGATACAGTTGTGACTCACCAGATCCTGCGGCTTCTTTGGCGCACGGTTGATTGCGAAATAGGAGGGCGATGCCACGGCAGCCATCCGTACCTCGGGCCCGATTGGAACAGCGATCATGTCTTTATCGACGGTGTCGCCAAATCGTATGCCCGCATCGAAACGGTCAGCAACGATGTCTCGGAAGCCATAGTTGATATCAAACTCAACCTTGATGTCAGGGTATTCGAGGAGCAAAGGCGTGAGTCGCGGAAGCAGGATGGTCTTCAGGACAAAATCACCACAGGTAATGCGCACCGTGCCTGCAGGCTTGTCACGAAGCTCGGTCAACGCATCCAGCTCGGCCTCGATCTCGTCGAAGCGATGACCAATAGTGTGCATCAGTCGTTCACCGGCGCTGGTCGGCGAAACGCTGCGAGTGGTGCGCGTTAGCAGGCGAATTTTCAGGCGCTTTTCAAGTCCGGAAATCGTCTGGCTCAGTGCGGACTGCGTGACACCCAAGTGGGCGGCCGCTCGGGTAAAGCTGCCCTCCCTGGCGACCGTCACAAAGGCCAGAAGGTCGTTAAAATTATGTCGTGGCATCGAAGTCCGCCTATCGATATTGATTAGCTGTGCTTATAACTTCAACAACCTTTCATTAGATTATCAAGCGTGACGCATTCCCAGAGAATAGGGCAAGCCTTACCTGTCGTCACAGGTATGGCCCATGCCACTGCTGATCCAGACCCAAAACCCGGTCGATCAGCACCTATTCACTGATGGGAGCAACTCATGAGAAAACTCGTTATCTTGCTCGGCCTTCTGATGGCGTCGCTCTCCGCACTGGGAGCAGACATGTCTAACGGAGCCGATAATTTTTACAGAAGTGAGAAGGTCACGATGCAAAAGGTGACCTTCAAAAACCAGTACCAGATGAACACTGCAGGCAATCTGTTTGTCCCTAAAGATCTGAAGCCCGGTAGTAAAAGTGCAGCGATCATCGTTGGCCATCCCATGGGGGCGGTCAAAGAACAGAGTTCGAACCTGTATGCCCAGAAACTGGCGGAGCAGGGTTTCGTGACCCTTGCCATCGATCTATCGTTCTGGGGCGAAAGTGATGGCCAGCCGCGCAACGCGGTTTCGCCAGAAATCTATGCTGAAGACTTCAGTGCTGCCGTGGATTACCTCGGCACACAGACATTCGTTGATCGGAACCGGATTGGTGCCCTGGGCATTTGCGGTAGCGGGAGTTTTGTCATCAGCGCTGCCAAGATTGACCCTCGAATGAAGGCCATTGCCACGGTCAGCATGTACGACATGGGCGCAGCCAATCGAAACGGCTTGAAGCATTCCGTCACTGTCGAGCAGAGGACGCAAGCTATCGCCGCTGCTGCCGAGCAGCGCTATGCCGAGTTCACCGATGGCGATATCAAGTACACCAGCGGAACTGTTCATGAGCTGACGGACAAATCCAACGCTATCGAGCGCGAGTTCTACGACTTCTACCGCACGCCACGCGGTGAAGTCACCCCCAAAGGCCAGTCACCGTTACTGACCACTCACCCGACGCTGACCAGCAACGTCAAGTTCATGAACTTCTATCCGTTCAATGATATCGAGACGATCTCGCCACGCCCGATGCTGTTCATCGCCGGTGAAAATGCTCACTCGCGTGAGTTCAGTGAAGAGGCCTATCGACTGGCGGGTCAACCTAAAGAGCTCGTGATTATTCCAGGTGCGGGCCACGTGGATCTCTATGATCGGGTCAACCTTATCCCGTTTGCCAAGCTGACCTCGTTCTTCCAAACCAACCTTAAGTGACATTTGTCGTTGGGCGACCAGGCGACTGAGTAGCAGGCCCCTCGATTGAGTGGGGCCTTTCGATTTATCCATCTCAACCGTTCTGAGCTGATGCCGACGGCATGAATTGCTCGACGGCGTTGGCGCTTTGCGCATTGGGGGAGACTAGATGAGCAGCACCGCTTTACCTATTCAACCAGCGAGCCGCCAAGTGTGGGGCGCCGTCCTGGCAATGTCGCTGTGCGCCTTCGCTCTGGTAACTTCCGAGTTTCTGCCGGTGAGTTTACTCACGCCGATTGCGACCGATCTCGCGCTGACAGAGGGACAGGCCGGACAAGCGATTTCCATTTCTGGCCTCTTCGCGGTCGTCACCAGTCTGTTCATCTCTTCAGTCATTCGCCGGCTCGACCGAAGGCCCGTTTTGCTTTTCCTGACAGCCTTGATGATTGCCTCTGGCATGCTCGTCGCCTTCGCCCCGAACTACTCGACACTGATGCTTGGTCGAGCCATTTTGGGGATCTCTATTGGTGGCAGTTGGTCAATGTCGACCGCCGTTATGATGCGGATTGCCCCCGAGAGTTTCGTGCCTAAATCCATCGCTTTGATCCAGGGCGGTACTGCACTCGCCACAGCGGTTGCCGCACCCATCGGCAGTTTCATGGGCGGGCTGATCGGTTGGCGAGGGGCGTTTTTCTGCGTGGTTCCGCTCGCCGCTGTGGCGCTCTGTTGGCAAGCATTCACGTTACCGAAAATGCCAACTCAAAATGAGTCTGGATCTGCAACTGATGTGTTTCGGCTGTTAGGTAGCGCCAAAGTCTCACTGGGCATGGCTGCGGTGGCATTTTTGTTTATGGGGCAGTTCGCGTTATTCACCTATCTGCGTCCGTTTCTTGAGTCGGTGACCCGCGTTGATGTATCTGGACTATCCCTGATACTGCTGATCATTGGGATGGCAGGCCTGGCGGGCACGATGGTGATCGGAGCAGTGCTAAACCGAAGTCTCTACCGAGTGCTGATGTTTATTCCACTGTTGATGTCGGGAATTGCCCTGGCTCTACTAATCTATGGCAGTTCGTTCTGGGTCACAGCAGTTTTGCTGGGGATATGGGGTCTGATCGCTACGTGCGCGCCGGTGGGTTGGTTTACTTGGCTATCACGCGTACTTCCACAAAATGCAGAGGCGGGAGGCGGCTTGATGGTGGCCGTGATTCAGCTGGCAATTACTCTCGGCGCGACCGTGGGTGGGATTCTGTATGACGGCGTTGGCTATCAGGCGACATTTATCATCAGCAGCGTATTTCTTCTCGGGGCTGCCGTACTAGCGTTGCTCGCATCTCGAACGGCTACACCCTTACGCTGAAAACCTGGTGATCGTGACGAAGGTCGGCGCCTTTCGCGGTGTTGATGGCTCTTGGAATCCAGCGCTGAGCCCCACCGAATTAACCAATGCCGTGCATGACAACCTGCGTAATCTTGGTGTTGACGTACTGGATGTGGTGAATTTCCGGGCATGGGGCAACCAGCAATCACCTAGCGAGGAGTCAATTGAGAAATCATTTACCACGCTGGCCGAATTACAGGCTCAGGGACTCATTCGCCACTTGGGGGTAAGCAATGTCACGCCATCGCAGATCAAGCAGGCGCAGGGGATCGCTGACATCATTTGCGTGCAGAATCACTACAATCTGTCTCATCGGGAAGACGAAAAGCTCATTTCTGAATTAGGTCAGCAGGACATTGCTTATGTGCCGTTCTTTCCTTTAGGTGATTTCACACCGCTTCAGTCGCAAGTGCTCTCAACCGTAGCGGCACGTATGGAGGCTTCACCTCTGTGCGTGGCGTTGGCATGGCTGCTGCAGCGTGCTCCGAATATTCTGTTGATACCTGGCACGTCCTCGGTAGCACATCTTCGGGAGAATCTCTCTGCGAGTGAGTTGGTAATTGCCCCAAACATGCTGGACGAGTTGGAGGCGTTGGGATAGAGGGATGGCGAGTCCTAGGTTGTGATACCGCATTACCATCGCACTAGATTCGGCTTGCATTTGCTTTACCCAGTCGGCAACGTTTGCTGTTGGCGGAATTAGCATTCATTGGATTGGTGATGAAGGAAATGAGAGAGCGAGCATTCCCAGCAAGGGATTAACCTGAGCAGGTTTGACACGTTATTCGGGATATGACCGACATATCACAGGCGAGGTTCTGGCTGACTGGATCGGTGGCACCCGCAAGCCACGCCAAGTGAAGGTCTACAAGAACCCACACACCGGTAAAGTAGTAGAAACCAAAGGCGGTAATCATAAGACTCTGAAAGAATGGAAAGCAGAACACGGCTCCGACACAGTCGAGTCATCGCTGACCAAGTGAGTTTTGTTTGAGTACAAAAAAGGCCCGAGAAGGGCCTTTTTACTGATTAACGGACGTTGATTCTAGAGTTAGTTTGCCTGCTCAGCCCGCATGAATGGGCATGATCCTTATGCGTATCTCAAAGATGTGCTGACGCGCCTGCCGACGCAGCGAGCGAGTAAGATCGACCAACTGCTGCCACAGCATTGGGTCTCGGTCTGACGTTCTCAACGTGAGGGTGCTCTTGCATTAGAATGACCGCTCAACTCATATGGAACAGGACTGATCCGAATGGAAGCGCGAGCCACTTTTTCCTCCAAGAATTTCAAACCAACTGACCTGACTCCCACGCCCGAAATTACAACAGGCTTACCAGTGTCGATCAGCTCCATGGAAAAGTCCTATACAGGAGCTATCGATGGTATTTCTTCAACAGCCTTTACTGCGGCGTTCGACCAAGCGTCAAGAAGGGGCAGCTACATCGCGATGGAGAGCTTCAAGGGTACGGTGAATGGGGTAGAGGGTTCCTTTAACTTCATTCATTCCGCCTCCACGACCGGAGTTGATCGTGCAGATGAGTTTTTCTGCATAGTTGGAGGCAGTGGTACGGATGGTTTGAAAGGGATATCAGGGTCAGGAGGGATCACAATTGACATCGATGGAACGCACCATATTTGGTTGAATTACCACCTCGAATAATTTAACAAGCCGTAAAGGGCACCGCCCCTGACGCATCAGGGAGGTGTCTTCGCTAGGTGCTTACCGTGGCTTTGCCGGACGCTTACCAACAACCAAGTCGAATACCAGATACGGCCTTGGGTACTTGGACGCTCGAACTGGTTATTTGCTGGATCGCTACGAAGCGGAAAACGGGCGGCGGCGATCATGAGTTTGATCCAGTCAGCACGGCTCAACAGACATGATCCGCATGTTTATTTAAAGGACGTGCTGACTCGATTGCCGACTCATCCGGCGAACGCGATTAGCGATTTGTTGCCGCACAAATAGGCAACCGTTTGAAGAGTTGCTGGCCTGATGCTTGCCGCTCGCTCAATTGGTATCGCGATGTTGGTACAACCACTCATCGACGACTTCTCCGAGAGTTTTAGGCACGTCATTACGTATCCAGGCCATAAAATCCCTGTCAAATTTAAAGTCCACGCCGCAGTGCTCCACCATGAATCTGCGAACGTTCTGTGTATTTCGATAACTCTTGCAAACTTTCGTATTTCTAGTGAGCTGATCACTGTGCCAGTTAAAACTCATTGGGCAGACTCCATACCTAGTGGTCTGATTTATAGATTTATAGCAGGCTTCGATCCAACAATTAGGATGCTTGGGCTCTTGCAAGCGGTATCCACACATCCACGTAACCCTTACCTCGGGATGGTTCGAAATCAGAGCTGTACTGCTCGAATTCAGCAGCGTCGGCAAGCTCATATTCAGATTCAGGCAACCAGTGATTGAAAATGGTGAAGAATGTCTGATGGATTGTCGAGATATGGCCCTGGTGTCGAAACACGACATAGTTTTGCTGAGGCACTTTGAAGTACCTAAAAGCTGGAGGAAGACTGTCGACGCTGGACACCTCTGTGCCAGCAATGTACTGAAAACTACCATCCTCTTCAGGATTACAGCATAGTCCATAGTTCCAGCAGTTTACCTGACTTGGTATTCGCCCTATGTAAGGGGCGAACGCTTGCCACAAACTGACGATCCCTTCGTTCCTATCGAAGGTAAAACGATCCCCCAGACCAGCAATGAAAAACTCCGATCTAGTTTCAAAGCGGGGTTCAGACAGGGTTATGAGCTTCCTTTCTTTCATGCGTAAAGGCTCCACCAGTGAGAGGTGTTCATCCTCGTGCTCACGAACCTGCTTCGGAGTGAACCCAAACAGATCGCAGAAGGCGCGCGTAAAAGCTTCATGTGAACCGTAGCCAGCATCCAGCGCTACTTGCAGGATATCCGGTGCACCTCGACGCAAGGTCAGTGCCGCTTGGCTCAAACGCCGCGCACGGATGTAACGCATCACCGGCCAACCCGTCGACAGCGGAAATAAACGGGCCAGTGCAAAAGGAGACATATTGCAATGGCGCGCGATACGTCCTAGATCGAGGTGGGATCCTAGCTCCAGCTCGATGTACCACAGGGCTCTCTCGATATTCAGCATGACGAACCTCCATGAACGCTAGAGCAACATTATCAAATGGAGGGGGGAAGCATTTGATCGTTCTTGCGGTTTCTGCTTTCCACCCAGAGCGTATAAGAGACCTCCACGTCTCCTCGCTCTAGCTTATGAGGATCTCATCGAAAGGATTGCCGAGGCGCTCATTCAAGTTGACGCTTTAGGTCAAGGTGTCTTGGTTGGACGCTTACGTTTATTCAAGCGCTCCACAAGTTTGATCCCAAGGTTCTCGCCGTTGACCTCTACCAACGTTTTGTCATCCCTGACCTTCCACTTGAAGCCGAGCACCTCACTCTCTTTTATTAGGGTGTCGAAGATCAGTGCGCAGCGATCAATAAGTTCGGCGGATATTTTAGCATCGAGCACATTTTTGCCCGTGGTCACGAGATGGCCTTCATGTGGCTTGGCTGCGTAAACGCATTTCAGCCACTTGCTCACCGGGGGTGAGGCGCAAGGAGGGTATGAGGTACTTCGATTGCTGAACGCACTGCTTTCGACAGAGGGGGCACAGTGCTGCGGATTGGAAGCGTACTTCGATCCAATACCGTGAACCTAATGGGGTATTCGTCTGTGGGAGGTACAGGCTTGCTCGGGCGCTTAGACACTGGCTTTGCCCAATGCCCTCGAGGGAGAAGGGGCAGGCCAGCTTTGCGACATGCTTTGTGTTGGGGACTGAGATAAATACCAGGGGGAACGTGAGATAAACCTGGGCCAATCCGGGATAGGCTGGCACAGGTTGGGATGGATTGTGTAATTCAGTTGCAGCCAGTGCAATAAGAAGACGCCCCGCTCAATCGTCAGTGAGCGAGGCAAACATATCAACCTGACGGCGTGCAATCTCATCCTTTCGCACCGCCTTGACGATCTTGTAGATCCACTGGAGCGAGACGGCATACTTCCGCGCCAGCTCGCTGTGGTTGGTTCCATTGAATTCGTCGTAGATTTGTCGATCACGACGGCTCAACTTGACCGATAGGCCCATCGGGAAATACAGGTTCTGGCCGCCCCAGTGCGCAGCCATGCGGTCAGAGACTTCCTGCGCCACATGGCGAGCGGCATCTGCCTCCATCGACACCAGTTCTACGAGCGCGACTGCAATGTGTTCGGTGAGATCCGTCAGCAGTTCCGGGCCTTTGCTTCTGAACTCTGTCATACACCCTCCTGTACGGCGGCCGGGGCCGGCTCAATACGTTGCTGCCATTGCTTCAGGCTTTCGATGACGCGGCTGGCCTGCGAACCCTTGAGCCATTGCAACGCTGCAACGCCAGTCAAGTTCAGAACGAACTTCGCTAGCGCCTCCTCGGACGGATCGCGCACCGCACCGAGGCCGTGAAGGGTCAGCCACAACGACCGGATCTTCCGCGACTGGCCGTCGTCAGCCTTCGGACGCTGCTGTGCTTTCTTTGGACGAACCGTAAACCCGCGCTGCTTGAGTTGCTCCAAAACCCGTTGCAGTTTTGGAACGCTCAAGTCAGCGGAGGACGTCGCGCCGTCCAATCCCGTCATGCTGGCCAACATCAGGCGGAAGGTGTCGTCATCCATGCGTAATTCGCGCCGGGCAACGTGGATCAGCTTGATCAAAGACAGCCGGGCTGGGTTGGTAGGCGCTTTTTTCACTGGGCACCTCCGGGCCGTGAGCGCGGGCCGCCTTGCCGCTCATTCCGGTCTGCGTGGATCTGCTGCCGGATCTTGCTGCATTTAACGTGGTTTCCTACGGAGCGAGGCCATTGGCATTGGTCGCAGATCGCCTGGAACTCCAGCACTCCGGATCTGAGTTTTCCTGTGCTTGTTGAGGCCATGTTCAACCTCCTGCGGTCAGATCGGGGGCAGTCCCGGACAGTTCGACTACGGCGCGAATAAAGTCTGAAGAGGCGGCAATCTCTGTCTGCAACGCCGCGTAGGCTTTACGCTTTGCCATACCGCCCAAGGCACGCAGTTCAGTGAACCGTTTCGCCGCCGTCTGGGCTTTGAGGTCTTGTAGTTGTTGAGACATGTCACACCCCCGCCAAATCAAGTGAGATGGCTTCATAACGGTCGGTATCGCCAACGCGCTTGTAGAAACGGACATAGCTCCGACTACCCGCAACCTGAATTGCATCGCCGATAGCCTCCATCGCCTTTTTCCAGCGCGGGTCGTCAATATCATGCCGCCGGAGCGACAGGATTCGGGCCGTCCGCAGTTCGCCGTTGCGGTCGGCTCGGAATGCGTCATTGATCAGCACTTTGACGCCGGGGTGCGAGTTGGCCGTCCATTCGTGGGCGCATTCATCGAGCAACGCCTTGGCCGACTGAAGGTGTTCGTTGAACTCGATCTGATCCTGGTTGGCACGCATCAGCTTGTAGCGCCCGTCGAAACTGACAAGGGTCAAATTGCCCTTTGTGCCACGCGATACAACGCCGTACTGCTCTTTGCTGATCTGCAGCAGCGCATCAATCTCGCCGAAAATATGCGCTTTGAAGTTGAGCAACGTCGCGCTGATAACCAAGGCTTGGTCAACGGCATCCGTCACCACCTTGTCGCGCAACAGATCCGTAGGCTTGATAGAGGCCTCGGGCACCATGCGCCCGAGGGCGTCGACGCGGTAACCGGGCGGGATTTGCAGAGCGTCATTGTTGGCCATTGGTTTTACTCTCCAGAAGTTGGCGGAGCTGTTGCGCAGCACGCCGGCAAGTTTCATCAGCGCCCAAACCGCTGACCTGTACCGCCAGGCGTTCAACGCCGCCGGCTTTGTCGTAAACGGTAACGACCCAGTCGCTGACCCGGTTGTAGCCAATCTCCAGCCACAGGAACGGCATCACCCCGTGAGCCTGATCGAAGGCGTCCAACAGCTCTGCCTGCCGTACAACGCGTTCGCCAGAACGAATGTCCAGAGCGATCAGCGCCCGGCGAAGATGCCGGCCGGCATCGTAAAACCGGCTTTCAGCGATAGCGGCGCTGGCCGCTGCTAGATGTTCGGAAGGCACAGATGGGCGGTGAACATGCTCAAGCACAGTTGAAACGTGCTTCATGGCGTCTGCCCAAGACATGGTTGGCAACTCCGTCCACACAGCGTCTTGCAAGGCCTCAATTGAGGCGTTCAGTGACTGACTCATTTGTCCTGCTCCTTGACCAGGGTGAACCAGACAACGCCGACGCCCCGGATCGATGCGGTGTTGCGGGCGAGCCGCCCCTCAGCGTTGCAGCGCATGCCGCGAAGTTCGTGCCCAAAGCGCCGTGACAGAAGTTCGAGGCTATCGGGGTCAACAAAAATCTTGTTGTCCAAAAGCACCAATGCCTTGATGACAATTCCCGCCTCACGCATGTCGCGGGTCAGGCCGTTGAACGCGGCCAGTTTTTTTGGATACTCTTCAGCGAGGATGCTCAGCGGCTGCGCCTGAGCCGGAGCTACAAGGTGTAGAGCGGCCATGTCACACCCCCTTGACTACATCGGCGGTGACAATTGGCACGCCGAGATGCGCGGCCAAGTTCAGTGCTGCGATCATCAGGTTGCCGATGGCCAGCGGGTACAGCAGCGAAACAGTTTCGTCGCGGCCGCCATTGCGTTTCGGCTGAGACAGGCGCGCTGCAATTGCATCAATTCCCCCCTGATCAATCACCTCGTCAAGGGTCTTGCCCGCCCGGTCAAAGCGGAACTTCAAGAAGTCCTCCAGCCGGGAGGCTTCAATCGGCGTGAGCGTGACCCGCTCACAGCGCTGCACCACTTCGCGCACATCGGCATTGCGCTCGCTAAGCTTCACGCCCAGCTCGGGCTGGCCGATCATGATGATGCTGACCAGTTTGGTGAACCCGACCTCCAGTTCAAGGATGCGCTTAAGGTGCTTTAGCGTAGGAATCGGCAGGCTGTGAGCCTCCTCAATGACCAGGCAATGGCGGTAACCGGCAGCGTGGGATTCCTTCAGCGCTTTATGCAATTGAGCGAACCGCGCCTCGGGGCTGCTCTTGGGTTTCGCCAGCGGCGCAACAGCGGCCATCATCGACTCGGCAATGTGCGTGCTTTTCAGGGATTTTCCCTTGGTGTCATTGTCCTCAGACGCCAGCACGTAGGGTTCAATAATGATCACCGGGTCGTTGTTTTCGGCGATACGGTTCACCAGATCGCGGCGCAACGTGCTCTTGCCCGCTCCCGATTCTCCTTCGACCGCGAGGAAGCCGCCGTGGCGGGCGGTCTGGTACATCACTTCCCGCACATAGCGAATATCAGGGCTCACCCACATGTCCTGGGCGCACTGCAACTCGTCGAAGGGATCGCGGAACAGGCTGAACGCTTTACGGGTATTTGGCTGAATGGTCTGTTTTGGCAGTAACATAGGTTCGTCCTCCCCGGACGGCTCTTTCTTAAGGGCCGGATCTGCCGTGTTGGCGCACGGCAGATCCACTTCTTCAAATGCGTTGGCGATATCGGCGTCGTTGGCGCCGGACTCGGTCAGGAACACACGAATGCGCCCCTGTAGTTCGTCACTGTCCAGACTGCGCGGCCAGTGCCCGTGGTTCAGCAATTGGGCGACCGTGGCGCCGCTGAGACTCAACGACTCGGCCAAGGCCGATTGAGGGCGGCCCACGTCCTGTAGGATTTTCTTCAGCTTCAACATCACTCACCTCCAACCGCTGCCAGCACCAGGCTGAACGGTTTGCGCATGACCTCAACGGGTCGTTTCAGCTCCGCCTCGACGGCGTCGAGCTGCTCTTCGGGAACTCCTTGCGGGTAACGCTGCTGCAGCCAACCAAACGTTTCCGACGTCCAGAGGTTGCCCAGGCGCGGGCGCAGCAGCTTCGCGGCTTCAACGTGGCTTAGTGGGGCAAGCTCGACAGTTGGGGCGTTGACGTTGAGGCTGGTGCCGCGCCTTGGCATGTAGGCCGGCAGCACGGTGTCGTTAACGTGTTTGTGCGGATCGATCAGGCCGCCGAACGGAATGGCCTTGGCCTTGCGGGCTGCTTCGGCGTCCGCCTGATTGGTGGTGCCAGTCGCGATTTGCTCCAGCACTTTGCGCGAAAGCTGGGCCGGCGTTTCGGCGTGGCGCTTGTACGTTTCGCCAATGGTGGCGGAAGTTTCGGCAAAGCCGAACTCATCCACGCCGATCCGCTCGATGACGTGGTAGTTCTCGCGGCCATCGGCCCCAACCAACACGGCAATGGCCGTGTCCTTGTCGCGCCAGCAGTTGCGGGTGATCAGCAGTTTTTCGCCGACCATCACTTCCGGCACCGAACTGACATCGAACTGAGCGCCCCGGAACGAGACACGCAGCAGGTTGCTGACTTTGCGGTATTCCGGGGTGCTGACGGCCAGCTCTCGGCAGACCTCAACGTTTGGCGCGAGGCGCAACTGCTCCTGCCGGATCAATTGCCAGACGCCGTACCGGCTGCGCCGGGTGCGGGTATGGATGGAAGTTGCGTTGAAGTAACGCATCCACTTGCCCGCCCACGCGTTGATCTGCTCCAGGCTTTCCGCTGCCTCAAACTTGAGCGCGCTTTCAAACTCGCGCTCGACGATGTTGTGAGCCTGTTCAACCTGGCCCTTTGCCCGAGCATTGCCGACCTGGTTGATGATCAGGTCGATGGACATGGCGCGACAGAGGTTGCGGAAAATGCCGCTGGTCATTGCCGCGCCGGGGTCGGTCATCAGCATCCACGGCACGCCGTGGAATGGGTCTGACTCGCCGCGCTTCTGCATTGCATTTATCAGCACGTTGCACAGGTTCTCGGCCGATTCGGCGCCGAGTACGTACTCGACAAACAGAGTGCCGCTGGTGTGGTCTGTGATCACGTAGCGCCACAGCCGCTGGCGCTCGATCTTCTTGAGGTTGCCGGGCTTACCGTCGTAGAACTCGGCCTTGTTCATCACCCGCGCCCCGTCATCTGCCAGATAGAACTGGGTAGAGATCGACGCGTCCACTTGCCAAACGTGGTTCGGGTGTTTGCTAGCCAGCGACACCGCCGGGGCATCGTGCAACAGTTGCTCGGGGTGCAATTTGTAGGCGCGCAGCGCCCGGCTGATTGCGCCGCTGGTCAACGGGCTGAGTACGCCTGTTTGTTCATCCACGCGGCCGGCGACGATCATGTTGTTACTGCGCAGCCGCTCTACGGCCCGTTCGATGGTGGACAACTGTTTGTTGTTGGCGCGGATCGATTCCAGCAACACGGCGGATATCATCCGGGCTTCTTCAATCGGCAGCGCGCTGCAACCGGCATCACTGCGGCGCTTGCGAGGTTTAGCCACGCGGATCTCCTTCAACTTGCGCTGCAGGGTTTGAAGGGACACACCCAGCTCGGCAGCGCCCGCTTGGTAAACGGCGGTACGCTGGCCGTGCGGGGCGTTCTCTGCACGTTGGGCGATTTGGGCCAACTGCTGGATCTGGACCGGGTTCATGGCTTAAGCCTCGTCCGCCGTCATCCACGCGGGGGCGCTGCCCTCGGCGTGTTCGGGCAGGTTGAACTCGCTGCGGACGGTGGCGAGGGAGACCTCTAATTGTCGTATCAGATCCGCCTGATAACCCCGGTGGTCTTCCCCGTTCGCGGCGCCGTGTTTAGCCATCTGAGTGAACCCATCGCGCAGCTCGCCGAGAATCTTGGCCTCGACCTCAAACTGGATGCCTACGACCTCGGTGCGCAGGTCTTTGATGACATCGTCCGGCGTCGCGGTTTGGATGCGTTTGCGGTTTTTCTCCAGCTCCTGCTTGGCGCTGTCCAGTTCCTTGGTTTTTTTCGCCATGACTTCGCTTTGGGCTTCGTAGTCGGCGTTGACGTCATCGATCCGCTGAGTCAGCGCCTCTTTTTCCTTGGCATTCTTTGAAATGATTTCTTCGGCAAGGTCGAGAAATGCCTCTTTGTCGCCGGCCTTGGCGACTTCAATGAGTGCGGCTTGTTCGTTTTCAGGAAGGCGCCGATATTGGCGCAGTTCGCGGTAGCCGATACCCATGCGTGACATCGAATCAAGTGCTTCCTCGCCGAAGGCACGAAGGTTGGCAATGTCCCGGTCAACCTGGTCAACCGAGCGGCCCAGCAAGGCGCAGAACTCGTCCCATGTGCCGTTAAGTATTTCCGCACCGTGCGGACTTTTGCGCCCGGCAATGGCCCGGTAGAGCTTGTTTTCCTTGACGAAAGCCAGTTTGGAAGTCCGCACCGTGCGGGAAAACTCCTCAAATGCGCCGGCCATTTGAGCCTGCCCCAGCAACTGGTTAACCATGTCGCGTTCGTCGCTGTGCGAGGCTTGGATGGTTGCCATTGCATTCTGGTTGGCCGTCAACATTTCGCCGTCCAGAACGGGCAAATCAGCGACTTCTACGGGTTGGGTTTTGGTACGTGCCATGGGGTTCTCCTTAGCTCATCGATCCAGCGGCAACGCGCTGGTTGATTTCATGTAGTCGGCCGGTCAGGCGGGCCATGTGTTCGGCGTGGGCCTGGGCGATTTGCAGTAACGCGATGGAATGGGCAAACCGGCCGTTATCCAACTTCACCGCGAAGCCTTCTTCGATCAGGGTCTGAACCGCCCGAGTGACGTTGCTCGGGCTATCTCCCGTTATCTGGGCCAGATCGTTGTTGCTGATGCCCGTGACCGTGTGCCCCTTCAGCGCTTTGAGAACGCGCAGGACTCGGCCTGCGCCGGATACGGTGCGGCTCATGGCTGGCCCTCCAGTTCAAGTTGCGGGTTTTGGGTTTGGGTGACATTGCCCCGGTGCCAGGCAAGCCCTTCCATTGCGGCTTGAATTGCGGCCAAGGCCTCATCGGCGTCGCAGTTCTGCGCGTAGAACGCCAGTAGCTTGCCGGCCGCCGTGGTGAGTACTTCTTGCAGGGCTTGGGTGTCCTGCGCGGTGCAGTGACGACCTGTTGGGATAGCAATGGTCAATTGACCAGCGCTGGCGGCGATCCAGCGGGTGACGTAATCGCAGCCACAAGCGCGTTCGTAGGGGCGGATCAAGTTGGCCGGCATGCGGCCAGTTTGTAACCATTTGTAGACTGACCAGTGATCCGCGACCCCCATTTCATCAGCGATCCGATCCACGCTTTTGTTGTGAATTTCCTTCGCGAAGTCCTTACACAGCTCAAGCGCGTGGCGTAGGGACGTCGGCTGCATGCTTTTCCAGCGGCGGCGGCTCATTGGAATGTTCCTACACGGGCGTCTTCCAAACAAAAAGCCGGTTTGCACATATGCAAAAGGATTACAGCGGGTGCAAATTTTTGGGGTACATTCGCAAACGTGGACATGAGAAATGACCGACCGAATTGAAAGGCTAGAGGCACAAGTGAACGCATTGGCGCAGGGCTGGTTGCGCCTTGCCGCGATTCTTGAAGTTGAGGGGCTAGTAGCGCCGGGGCGTATTGACCGAGCGTTAAAACCCGTTCAGTGGCCGGGGCAACCGATTGAGGCCGAGGCAACAAAAACACTTGCCTGGCTGTGTGATCAGTTGGCTGAAGCGCGTGATGCTCGCCGGACTTCCGCTGGAGGGTGATCATCAGGCGGCCATCGCTGGTGATGGTTTGAGGCCGAGCTTTACGGCGATGTCATGAGCCTTGCCATAGTTGGCTTTGGCTTGGCCGTTGAGTACGCGGTACACCTCGTTACGGGTGTAGCCGTTTTCGGTAGCCCATTCGGTGATGGTTTTGCCTCGCTGACGAAAGTTTTCTTTCACCTGGTCGGCGGTTAGGGCTTTGGCATGGGTGGCCATGGTGGTGGCTCCTGTGATGCAAAGATGATTGCTGTTTGTTTGAATTATTTTGGTGGGATATATACACCGTGTCAACTGTTTTGGTGGAACAATTACACCTTCGCCTGCGCGAAGAGATCGACCGTTGCGGCCTGTCATTGGCTGCGGCGTCCCGCGCTGCCGGCGAAACAAGCCCGCAGCGCTTGAAAGAAGTGGTTTCGGGCCGGCAAAAATGCCCGGCCGACCTTGTGGCGAAACTGTTGGTTATTGGCGTTGACGCGCAGTACGTCTTGATAGGCGAACGCACTCAGGCCGCGAAGCCGAAATTGGCGCCCGATGAGGAAATGCTGCTGGATGGATACCGCGCCTTAGATGCGGCCAGTAAGAAACGAATGCTCGCCGGCATGATCTTGGGCGAGTCAGGCGGCGCCGTGGGGGCACAGGCGTCAACAACTACAAAAGTGTCTGGCTCAGGTAACCGTGTGGCGGGAAGGGATTTACATACTACGAAGGAATGAGGTGGGGAGATGCGCGTCGAAGGGAAAAACAACAGGGTAGCAATGCGGGACTACTACGAAAAACCGACCCTAAACCTGACGCCTGAGCAGCTCAAGGAGCTTTCAGTCAAACCCTGCGGAAGGTGCGAAGCACGACTTGTTGTAGCTGGCGCAAGTGTCTGCAATCACTGCCGCCGAACACGGGCAAATTATGACCGCCTGGCGCACTACGCGGCGGCGATTTTGTTCGCTTGGTGGGCGCTGATTCAACTTCATGGCAAAGAGGCCGTTATTGGCTTTTTTCGTTTCCTTGAACTCGGAATCATTTCCACAGCGTTGGTTTTGACCGGAGGGGTTCTTTGGAGGGTTGCCAGGGAGTGGTGGCTTCTCAACGGGGAAGAATTGCTAACGCTGATCAGTAAAGCAGTTAAGAATCGGATCAAATGACCATTATGAAAACCAACGCCGATATCAGCCAAGGGCGCTATTTGTTATTCCTAGATATTCTTGGTTTCAGCGAACTTGTGGAAACCAAGAGCCCTAAAGAAATTTACGCCATCATCGATAACGCACTTAAGGCCTTTGGGCGATGGGAAAAACTGAACGGGCTCTTCAAGACCATTTACTTCTCAGACACGTTCCTCTTCTATCAAGAACCCAAAGGTTATGGCAGTTGGGCTTTCTTGGACATTTATGCCATCGGTAGCATGGTCCTATCCGCGCTACTAGCAGCAGGTATTCCAGCAAGGGGTGCAATCTCATTTGGGGAGTTTGAGGTTGACTTTGACTCCACGGGCCGTCATCAAGTCTATTTCGGCAAGGCGCTGATAGAAGCTTACAAAGCAGAGCAGAAGGAAAAGTGGATTGGGATCACGATCATGCCTTCGGCATGGATGCCCTATGAAGCTGAGAAACCAGGAATAATTGACGCATTCGCGAGTGAAAAAGTATGGTCAAAGAGGGAGGACGGAGTTCTACTTTTGAATCCATTCATTAAGCTCCGCTCCTGGTATTCATCGGCATTGATTGGAGAGGTCGATAAACCGTACTCGCAATGGAATGCACCGGAATTTCCCAACGATATTCTTGGTTTCAAGTTTCTTCGGGAAGAAGCAGCTTCGTACGCGGCTAAAAACGACTTCACCAGTCCTGTAGCCATCAAATACCACACGACGATTCGCTTTCTTCAGTGCATACAGGGTCAAGGCCTCTATGACTGGGGCGAAGAAGCGGCCCTACCGGGCAACTTTTAATGTCAATGTAACTAGGTCCACAAGATAACTCAGTTAAACCCCTCCTCTTTAAACTCGATTAAAAGCCCTCCTGAACCACGCCGCCCATGATGGCGGCGTGTGTATTTCTGGCGCCCGAAAACAGCGGCGCCGTAACAGGAGGCGTCCATGCGACCCGAAAATCCTCGCGGAATCCGCAACTTCAATCCCGGCAACATTCGCCACGCCAAAGGCGTGCGTTGGCAAGGCATGGCCGCCTCTCAAGGCGACAACGAGTTTGTCCAGTTCACCGCCCCGCGTTGGGGGATTCGTGCAATTGCCCGCGTGCTGATTACCTATCAGGACAAACGCCTCGCCAAAGACGGCAGCCGGATCGACTCCGTGCGCGAAATCATTGAGCGCTGGGCGCCACCCACCGAAAACAACACCGAAGCCTACGTCTTGACCGTCGCTCGCGCCGTGGGGTTTGACCCGGACTTCGAAGGCGTTGACGTCTACGACTTTGATGTCATGCGCTCTCTGGTCAAATCCATCATTCGGCATGAAAACGGCGCCGGCCCATTACCAGGCGGCCAATGGTACGGCGACTCGATTATCGCGGATGGGCTGACGCTGGCGGGCATCGAGCGCGGCGCCACTCACGGCCGAATCGCAGGGCTAGCAGCATGAGGCTCATTTGCGGTTGGCGCCGCTGCTACAAGCTCTACAGCGTCCAGCTCGGGCTGCTGATCGCTTTCTTCGGTCTAGCCCAATTGGAACTGCTGCCAATGTGGGAAGCGCAGCTTTCGCCCAAGGCATACGCCGCGCTGAACAGCGGCTTAGCGCTGGCGCTGTTCATCGTCCGACTGATCAAGCAAGGCCCGGATCAGGAGGCGCTCAAATGAGGCTGAACCTGTTTGGCCGCGCTTTCAGCGCTCTGCTTGCCGGCCTGTTTTGTGGCCATTCTTGGGCCGGCGCTTATCACTCCCTCGGAACGTGGAGCGGCCCCCAAGTCGTCCGTTTCTGCCGCCAAGGCAAGACGGGAGTAGCCGCCGCGAAACGCCGCGCCCGGAAGTCCCGCAACTGCCGGAGACAACGCCATGGGCGCGCTTGATTCGATTGTCTGGCCGCGTCCCGCTCGGATTCTCGCCATTGCCTTTGCCTGCTTGTTGAGCGCAATTGCGGGCGGCGCTGCAACCGCCGGTTTTGCCTTCAACTACGCAACGGCGTTGGGGGACACAGACTTGGCGAACCTCAAAACCCAACAGGCAGAACGGGCCACGACAGCGGCGAATGAAAGCCGTGTTCTGCTGCTTCAACAGGTCGCACGCGTCAACGAGACCGAGGCGCAGGTGTACGCGGCCATCGACCAATTCGCCGAAGAAAAACGCCAACTGCAGGAGCGGATTCCCCATGTCACGACCCAATACATTTCGGCGCCTGGCGCTGCGGCTAAGCCCGTTCCTCATTGTGTGTTCACTGCTGGCTGGTTGCGCGACTACAACGCCGCCCTCGGCGTGCCTCCCCCAAGAGCCGGCGCCGCTGACGCCGCGTCTAAAAAAGCGGCCTGGCCCGCCCCCGGCACTAACGCCGAACTACTGGAAAGCGGCGTCACTCCGGCCGACATCCTTGCCCACGCCCAGGACTACGGCGAGTGG
>Ga0105857_1000143_pt1 | contig 29968 bp, 22 predicted proteins | sample OrgsoiDNA_201061_FD_89682 | JGI IMG/M metagenome (GOLD analysis project Ga0105857, IMG submission 89682) | Permafrost soil microbial communities from the Arctic, to analyse light accelerated degradation of dissolved organic matter (DOM) -... | ecosystem: Environmental > Terrestrial > Soil >...
CTCTTCGCCCAAGCCGGCTTTGGCCATTTTGACAATTACATCATTGGTAAGCGTCGCCTGGGTAAAACCAGTGACGACCAAGAGAGCCGGGAGCGTCCACAGGGCCCATTTGATTCGCATAATAACCTCCGCAGTAGTCGAAAAGGAATCGGCAAGCGCTCCCCAGGATTGCCGTTCGGGAATGGAGAGCATACCGTCCGGAAGTTTATACTGGTTCGAAGTCGAGCCCCAATACCGGAAACGGGCGCTTGCCGTTGCGGCGGCTCCAGGCTTCTTCCTGAGACCAAGATTATTGTATCACTATAATCGCCTTATGCCCTTTTCCCGCAGAGAAGGGCTCTACCCGGGCGCATTCTGCAAGGGAACGGAGCGTTATTTAACGCGATGGGTTAGCGTTCGATCCCCAGCGAGCCGGCCACGCGGTCCAGAGTGTCGACCAGCCGCTCCACGTGCTTTTCGGTGTGGGCGGCGGTGCAGGAAATTCGCAGCAGGTTCTGGGCGGCGGCCGGCCGCAATACCGGATTGATGTAGATGCCCTGTTCCAGCAGCGCCTTGCAGAGGCGGCACAGTTCCATTTCGTCCTGAAACACCACGGGGACGATCGCCGTTTCGCCGGGAAGCACCTGGTAGCCGCGTGCCCGCAACTCGTCGCGCAGCATGTTCGCGATGCGCAACAGGTGCAGGCGCCGCTCGGGCTCCTTGCGCATGATCTGCAGCGCCGCGCCCACGGCCGCCACCGAGGCTGGCGGCAGACTGGCGGAGAATACGAAGGGCCGGGCGGTGTGTTTCAGGTAATCCACCACCGCGCGCTCGGCGGCGATAAATCCTCCCACGGAAGCCAGCGACTTGCTGAACGTGCCCATCACGATATCCACTTCGTCGAGGACGCCCAGGTGCTCGGCCGCGCCCGCGCCCGTCGGCCCCAGGACACCGATGCCGTGCGCCTCATCCACGTAGGTCCGGGCGCCGTATGGTTTGGCGAGCCTCAGGATGCCAGGCAGGTCGGCGATATCGCCCTCCATGCTGAAGACGCCTTCGGAAACAATGAAGATTTTGTCCTCGGGCGGGCAGTTTTCCAGGCAGCGCTCAAAGTGGTCCAGATCGTTATGGCGGAACCGCATGGTGCGGGCCGGCGACCGCAGCGCGCCTTCCACCAGGCTAGCGTGCAGGTTGTGATCGCAGATCATCACGTCGCCTTTTTCCGTGAGGGCCGAAAGCGTGGCGTAGTTGGCCTGGAAGCCGGTGCCGAAAATGAGGGCGGCTTCCTTGTGCACGAACGCCGCCAGTTCCGATTCCAGCTTCACGTGCAGGTCCAGCGTGCCGTTGAGCAGGCGCGACCCGCTGCACCCGCTGCCGTATTTCTTGAGGGCCTGGACCGCGGCTTCCTTCACCTTGGGGTTGTTGATCAGGTCCAGATAATCGTTGGACCCGAACATCAGCACTTTGCGCTGCCCCATGCGGACCTCGCCGGGGCCGCACCCATCGCGGTCGCCGAATACCTCGAAATACATGTAGAGGCCGGCGGATTGCAAATCGCCCGGACGAGTGAAATTGCGGCACTTTTCGAAAATATCGTTCGAACCGCTGCCCTTCTTTTTGGCGGTGAAATCGCTAGTCGATATGCGCATGGTCCTCAGTTCCAATCATATATTCGGTAGGTCTTGTACGGTTTTGCCCCCATGACTTCGAGGGAGCGATTCATGAGCACATTGTCTTCCAGTATCCAGGACATCTCACAGTCACCGAAGCCCAGTTTCCTGGCATTGCGCACAAGCGTAGCGTAAAAACCCGCCGCAAGGCCAGAGGCACGGTACTCTTCCACGACCCCCAGGGCAAGGACCCTTACCTTCTTGATCAAACGTTGATAATACAGGATTTTGAGCAGCCCCGTGGGGAAGAGGTTCCCCTGGGCGTGTTTCAGCGCCTGGTTGACGTCGGGCAAGGCTAGCGCGAAACCCACGACGCGGTCCCCAACCTCCCCGATCAGCACCAGTTCGGGCTTGAGAATCATCTTCATCTCTTTGCCCATCAGGACGAATTCTTCGCGGGTCATCGGAATGAAGCCCCAATTGCGGGCCCACGCAGCTTTGTACACGTTCCACACCTTGTCCACGTCCGCGGCGAAATTCTTCATGTCGATGGGGCGGACGCGAACTCCGTGAGCGGCCAGCACCTTGTCCGCCACCCGCCCGATCTTTTTCATGTCGATGGTGTTGGCGTTGCTCAGATAGGCCAACAGGTCCTTGGCCTTTCGCAAACCCACGCGCTCCATCAGTTCCGGGTAGTACCGGGGATTGTAGGTCATCATCACCATGGGCTCCGAGCCGAAGCCCTCAATCAACATGCCGCATTCGTAATTGGTGGACGGGTTCACGGGGCCCCGGAGAAACTCCGCGCCGCGTTCGAACACCCACTGGCGGGCACGCTCCAGCAGCGCCCGGGCTACAGCCACGTCGTTCGTGCTTTCGTAGAATCCGAAAAAGCCCGCCTTCTCCTGGTGGAACTTGTCATGGTTCCGGTCGACGATAGCGGCTATGCGACCCGTCACCTGCCCGTCCTGGCGGGCCAGGAAAAACTCGGCCTGCGCGTTGGCGTAAAACGGATGCTTCTTTTGGTCGAGCAACTCCTTGACCGCGATCCGCAATGGGGGAACCCAATTGGGGTCGCCGCGGTAAAGCGAGAACGGCAGTTCGACGAACTCGTTCAACGCCTTCTTACAGTTTACCGCAACGACTTCAATTCCTCCCAATCGTTACCCCTTGTGAAAGTTTTTTAAAAAGCACGGGCGTGAGCACAATCAAAGCTATCGCGAAGAAGGCCCCCGCCATCACGTCAACCGTATAGTGGTATCGAAGATAAACTGTAGCAAAAATGATGCACGGAGTGTAGGCCAAATATACTTGGAACAGCCGTTTTGAAACCATCCGGCTGCCCCACCACGCCAGCATGGTGAGTTCCGTGTGCCCGCTCGGAAAACAATCATAATGAGCCGATTCCAGGCGATCGAGCGCCTTTTGCATGCCCTGAAACAACCACATTCCCTGCAACGGTATATGCTGCAAATGTTTTAACAAGAAGCGCGGACCGCGCGCCGGAACGAAAAGGTATCCGATGTACGAGGCCAGGAAACCCAGGGCGATCAGGAATGCATAATATTGGAACTCGGCGTACCGGCCCTTGAGCCAGAGCAGGCAGGCGACCAGCAGCACGGCGGGAATGAAGAGCGTATAGACCGTCTGCAGGAATTCAGTGAAGGCCGGGCTATGGAGCCTTTCCAGCCAGACCGTGGGGTTGGCGTGCCAGACTCGATAATCCAGGCCGGCCAGCCACTGGTCGGAATCGGTGTGCCGCACCACGGGTATGAACAGCGCCATTTCTTTATAACAGGCACCTACGAAGGGCACGGGATACCAGTTCCGGAATATCCAGGAGGTGGGGTTGGGCCGCTTGACCTGGTAGACGATCAGCGCGCCGCCCAGTATGTGGGCCGTCACCAGCGATGCGGCATACGGCAGTTGGTTCCACCAGCCCAGGATTACGGCCACCGAGCCGGCGAAATAAGCCAGGATGATCTTGTCCACGGCCCAGAAGCGGGTACCGCAAGTCAGTACTTCAGCCACCCGGCCTCCTTATACCATGCCAGGGTTTCGGCCAGCCCCTCTTCGAGCGAAGTGGCCGCCTGGAACCCGAGTTCCGCCGCGGCCCGGCTGGAATCGCAGGTCCAGGACATGCACCGCGCCTCCGCCACTTTTTCGCGGGAGACGATGCCGGGCTTGCGGGTGATTCGAGACCAGACTTCCGCGCCGAAGCCCGCGGCATTGGCCACCGCCACCGGAACGCGGATCACGCGCGGGTTCCTGCCCATGATACGGCCGGCCACGGCGCCCAGTTGGGTCCAGGAGGCCGGCTTCGGGTGCGCCAAAAAATAGGACCGTCCCGCCGCGCGGCTGCTCCCGGAAGCTGCAATCAGGCCTTCCACCAGGTCCTTCACATAAATGGCGCTGAACCATCGCTCACCGCCCGAGATCTGGAGCATCAACCCCCTGGAGACGGATTTCAAGAGCTGGAACACGTCGGTGTCGCCGGGCCCATAGACCACCGGAGGCCGCACGATCACGGCGTCGGGCGCCAGTTCCCGCACCACACGCTCCGCTTCCAGCTTGGACTTTCCGTAGTGCGTGAGCGGCCGCGGCCGGGCATCCTCGCCTATCGGCGTGCCATCCGGGCTGGGACCGATGGCGGCCAGCGAGCTCACGTGTACCAGCCTGACAGGCCGGCCAGCCATAGCGTTCACCAGCACGGCATTAACCAGGGTACGGGTGGCGCGCGCATTGCCGGCGTAGTAATCGTCGGGCCGAAGAGCCTTGGTAACGCCGGCCAGATGGATCACGATATCGACGCCGCGCAGGGCTTCCGGCAACCCCTCGCCGCCGTTCAGGTCACCATACACCGTCTCAACCCCGGCAGGCATGCCGCGCCGGCGAACCTTGCGGCGAACCAGGCATCGCACGGCGCAGCCCGACGCCGAGAGCTTCTCCACCAGATGCGTACCGATGAAGCCGGTACCGCCGGTAACCAGAATCATTACTGCGGCGTATTGCGGAAGGCCACTTCGCCGAAGTAACTCTCCGCGGTTGTGCCGGTATGTTGGGAGTTGATTTGGAGGCGCAGCCCCTTGACGCGCGGCGCCGGGCGGCTATAAGCCCGTTCGTAATCGGCGGCCACGTTCCGGCTCTCCGCAATCCATCGGTTGGCATCGATCAAGCCCGATCGGCAGACCACCGCGAAAATGTGGACCAAAGGAATATTACTGGCGTTTTGCGCGGCGCCCTTGGGAGCCGTGCTGTCCCAGAGGTAGGTGAGGATGCGCCGGTCGGCGAACGCCACCATAACCTGGGCAGCCTGATCGTCGGTATTGGCGCGCCGGAAATCGCCGCCGCTCGGAAGACGCGCCACCTTCCAACGCCAGGTTAGAAACGGCAATTGAACCGGATCCACGTTCACTTCATGCTCCAGCCCGACGGAGGATTTCACGCTCTTGAGGTGCAGGCAGGAGTCGTCCTCGGCACAGACGGAGATCTCCGGCTTGCCGTGGTTGACTTTGATTTGCCAATCCGCGGGCAGCCGTCCCGCGCCCCAATTTGCGGTGTTCAATACGATGAAAGCCAACTGGGAAGGGCGCGCCTGGATCAGGAAGACAAGAACGGTGCAAACCAGCAGAAACTTTTTCAAATAACCTCTCAGGGCATGGCTCCGTACTCTTCATTAATATCTCATGAATGACCGTCCTCTCGCCATCATCGGGAGCATTAAACTCTCTAAATCCTATGCTCACTCCGCAGCTTTGCGGGATTGAATTTGCCGCGCTGTCAACGCCGCCTGCCGCACCACGGTCTCGGACATGCCGGCGACCGGGCGCATGAAGCGTTCGACGTCCTCCAGATCGGCGGGTTGGCCCACCACATAGAGCGCGCGCAAGGCTTCCCACACGTGGTTCTTGTCCGCCGCGAGACTGGCCAGCGGGTCGCCGGGCTTGACTGCCGCGCCATCGTCGCGAGCAAGCGTTTGGACTTCACCCGGCACCGGGCAGCGCACCTCCCGATCGCCCGCGTGCGCTTGCTTCACGTGTGCGATCAGTGTTCCAGGGTTCACATAATCGGATACCTTGAGGCGGTATTTCAGAGTGCCAGCCGCCTGAGCGGTGACCGTGTAGGGCCGCAGCATGGCGACCAGTTCCGGGCGTGCGGCCGCGTCCGAGAAGCCTGCCAGCGCCAGCGCGGCATTGCGCCGGACCATGGGCTCGGGATCGTGAATCAGCCGCAGCAGGGCCTCATGAAAAGGCGCGTACTGGCGACCCTGGCCCATGATCCAAGCCGCGGTCTGGCGCAGTTCGAGACTGGGACTCGAAGCCTGACGGATCACTTGGGGATACCACCGCGAGACATCCCGATGGCGTGAAAGGCGCTCGCCGATCTGCACCAGCGCATGCTGCGCGCGGCGCGGCTTGGCGCTGTCCGCAAAGTACCGGTCCAGATCCGAGTCGCTCAACTGGCGGCCGAACCAGGTTCCATACCAGAAGAGAAACGGGAACGCCACCAGCGCCAGGACGAACAGCGCGATCAGAAGGTAAGCTCTTCGGCCGGGACGGCGGTGCGCCGCGGGCGCCTGTGGAGTCATCCGAAACTCATGATACCGCAGGCGGGCCTAATCGCCATCGAAGAGGGCGTCGAGGGGCACTACGATCTCGGGATTTTCGGTGCGGAGCTCGCTGACTTCAGAGATTGCGCCCTGGGTGCAGCGCCAAGCCTTGCGGGTGCGCGGGTCGATGACCCAGACGTAGCGGACGCCGAAGTTGAGGTAGTCGGCGATGCGGTCCTGCATGCCTGAAAGACGGTCGTCTTTGGACAGGATCTCGATGCAGATAAAAGGCGGGGTCTTGAAGATCTGTTCCGGCGGTTCGCCTAGAACCACACAGACATCCGGCACCCGAAGGCGGGTGGGCGAGACCTGAACGCGCTGCTCCGGCACTACGCGAATTCCCCACTCCTTGCGCCGCGCATGAAAATAGGCAAATACCTCGCCTTGTAGACGCGCGTGGTCGTATTCTCCCAAATTGCGCTCCAGGACCACGCCGTCTACGTAGTCGCAATCCGGGCGGTAGCTGGTCGATAGATACTCGTTAACGCTTACTAAACTGCCGATATGTGTGCTCAAGCAGACCGCCTTGTTTTCGGCGGGCTCGAAAAAGCCGGAGAGTGGGATTCAATTCTCCGCATCGCCTCCCGGTCGAAAACTCGTTCGCCGCAGCGTGGGCACGAGTGAAACTCCAGATCCGCAACCTTGTAGGCTCTGTCCCGAAATTCGCCCGTCCAATCCCGGCGTACCTTTTCAATCTCCTTGCTTCCGCACGATGGACACTGAGTGATGTTCATAGGTCAGATCGCCCGTTTTGACGAGATAAGAAAATAGTATGTCTCGACTCCATTTTCCGTGACGAGCTTGCCTTTGGAGTATATCGCAAGACCCTCCAGATTGGAGCTTTGAATCACGTAGAGGTACTCCCTCGCATTTCGAAGCGAACTCGTGGAACGAAGCTTTTTGTAAATCGCTACGGCATTCAGAATCGACTCGGCAACATCGAGCTCCAGCAGCCCATCGCACTCCATCTCCAAACGCGCTTTCTCGCTGAAAGCATAGTGCCCTGCCAAGACCGCTCTCTTGATTCGGATCAGGACATCGCTCAATTTGCCCTTGCTGACCTCTCCATTTACATAATGGCCCAAAACAAGACCGCCGGTACGAGCCGCAACTTCGCGGCCGAACCGGCGGCAACTACCGATCTACTCCGCCTTACTCGGCCAGCGGCGATTCCTCGCCGCTATCCTCAGGCAGCCCGCCGCCGTACTGCAGCCGCGTCTCTTCGTCGTAACCCGCGATGGGGTCCACTGAGGGCTCTTGCACGGCTTCTTCCACCACGTCCTCGCCCGCGATCCTCACCTGGCGGTAATACTCCATGCCGGTACCGGCCGGAACCAGGCGGCCCATGATGACGTTTTCCTTCAGGCCGCGCAGGTAGTCCACCCGGCCGTTGATGGCGGCTTCGGTGAGCACGCGCGTGGTCTCCTGGAAAGAAGCCGCGGAGATGAACGAATCGGTCGAAAGCGAAGCCTTGGTGATGCCCAGCAGCTTGGCCTTGCCCTGCGCCGGGCGCCCGCCCGCCTCCAATACGCGCAGGTTTTCGGCACGGAACTTGAACTTGTCGACGATCTCGCTGGGAAGGAATTCGGTGTCGCCGATGTCCTCCACCTCCACCCAACGCATCATCTGCCGCGAGATGGTCTCCAGGTGCTTGTCGTTGATGTTCACGCCCTGCAGCCGGTAGACTTCCTGAATCTCGTTGACCAGGTACTTCTGCAGTTCCTTTTCGCCGAGCACCGCCAGAATGTCGTGCGGGTCGCGCGGGCCGTCCATCAGAGGCTCGCCGGCTTTCACCTTCTCGCCTTCCTGAACATTGATATGGACGCCGCGGGGCAGCGCATATTCGCGTTTCTCGCCGTCTTCGCCTTCGACGTAAATCTTGCGCTGGCCCTTGCTGACTTCGCCGTACTTCACGGTGCCGTTGATCTCCGCGATGATGGCCGTCTCACGCGGCTTGCGCGCTTCAAACAGCTCCACCACGCGCGGCAGGCCGCCGGTGATGTCCTTGGTCTTGGTGGTTTCGCGCGGGATCTTGGCCAGCACGTCGCCCGAGTGCACATCCTCGCCGTCCTTAACCATCAGGTGGGCGTGCGTCGGCATCAGGTATTTCTTGGCTTCCGAACGCGAGCCGCCCGCGCCTTCGGGGCGCACCATGATGATGGGCTGCCGCTTCTCATCCGGTTCCGTCACGACCAGTTGCGACATGCCGGTGACTTCGTCCACCCGCTCCTGCATCGTAAGGCCGTCGATCAGGTCTTTGAAGTGGACCGTGCCCGTGACTTCGGTCAGGATCGAGAACGTGTACGGATCCCATTCGAGCAGAATCTGGTTGCTCTTCACGGGAGCGCCGTCTTCGGCCAGCACGCGCGCGCCGTACACCGCGGGGTAGCGTTCCTTTTCGCGGCCCTTGTCGTCCACCACCGCCATGATCCCGTTGCGATTCATGGCGATCAGCTCGCCCGCCTTGCTGCGTACCGTCTGGATGCCGATGTAGCGGGCAAAACCGTCGGACTTGGCATCCTGCGTGGATTGTTCGTTGATGCGCGTGGCGGTGCCGCCGATGTGGAACGTACGCATGGTCAACTGCGTGCCGGGTTCGCCGATGGACTGCGCCGCGATCACGCCGACCGCCTCGCCGCGCTCCACCAGCCGGCCGGTGGCCAGGTTGCGGCCGTAGCAGGCCACGCACACGCCGCGCTTGGATTCGCAGGTCAGCACCGAGCGGATCTTCACGCGCTCAATACCGGCCGCCTGAATGGCCCCCGCCAGGTCTTCCGTGATCTCCTCGTTTACCCCGACGATCACGTTGCCTTCGTAGTCCCTCTGGTCTTCGAGAGCCACGCGGCCCACAATGCGGTCGCGCAGCGGCTCGATGATTTCGCCCGATTCGATGATCGGCTCGACGTAGATGCCTTCCTGGGTGCCGCAGTCGTTTTCGCTGACGATCACGTCCTGCGCCACGTCCACCAGGCGGCGGGTCAGGTAGCCCGAATCGGCCGTCTTCAGCGCGGTGTCGGCCAGACCCTTGCGGGCGCCGTGCGTCGAGATGAAGTACTGCAGCACGTTCAGGCCTTCGCGGAAGTTGGCCGTGATGGGGGTTTCGATGATTTCGCCCGACGGCTTGGCCATCAGGCCGCGCATGCCCGAAAGCTGCCGGATCTGCTGCTTGGAACCGCGCGCGCCGGAATCCGCCATGATGTAAATCGGGTTGAGGTAGCGGCCCGTGCGGTCGTCCTCTTCCATCGACTTGAACATCTCATCGGAAACCTTCTCCGTGACCTTGGACCAGATTTCAATGATCTTGTTGTAGCGCTCGCCGTGGGTGATGGCGCCGTCCTGATACTGATTCTCGACCACCACCACTTCCTTCTCGGCGTCGCGGACCAGGCCGGCCTTTTCGCTCGGGACCACCATGTCGTCGATGCCGATGGAAATGCCGGCGCGCGTGGCATAAAGGAAGCCCAGCGCCTTGATCTCATCCAGCATGTGGACCGTGATGTGCAGCCCGAATTTGAGGTAGCAGTACTGGACCAGTTGGCTGAGGCCCTTCTTCTTGAGCAGGCCGTTTACAAACGGCATGTCCCGCGGCAGGTTGTCGTTCAGGATCACGCGGCCGACGGTGGTCTCCATGTACTGCTTGACGAATTCGATGGGCTCGGTGTGAAGCACGTTCTGGTTGTCGAAGGCGTGCACCAGGTCGATGACCCGGCCGGTGTAGCGCAACTTGATGGGGGTCAGCGTTTCCACCTCTCCCATTTCGAGCGCGATCAGCACGTCGTCGGTGGAGGCGAAGGTGCGGCCTTCCCCCTTGGCGCCCGGACGCGCCTTGGTCAGGTAGTAGCATCCAAGCACCATGTCCTGCGTGGGGATGGTGATGGGAGCGCCGTGCGCGGGCGATAGAATGTTGTTCGACGACAGCATCAGCGTGGAGGCTTCAATCTGCGCCTCGGGCGAGAGCGGGATGTGCACCGCCATCTGGTCGCCGTCGAAATCGGCGTTGAACGCCGTGCAGACCAGCGGGTGAATCTTGATGGCCTTGCCTTCCACCAGCACCGGCTCGAACGCCTGAATGCCCAGGCGGTGCAACGTGGGCGCGCGGTTCAACATGATGGGATGGTCTTTGATGACCTCTTCCAGGATGTCCCACACCACCGGGTCCTGCTGCTCCACCAGTTCCTTGGCCTGCTTGATGGTGGTGCAATGGCCGCGCTGCTCCAGGCGGTGATAGATGAACGGCTTGAACAATTCGAGCGCCATCTTCTTGGGAAGACCGCACTGGTGCAGCTTGAGTTCGGGACCGACCACGATGACCGAACGCCCGGAGTAGTCCACGCGCTTGCCGAGCAGGTTCTGGCGGAAGCGGCCCTGCTTGCCCTTCAGCGTATCGGAGAGCGATTTCAGCGGACGGTTGTTGGCGCCGCGCAGCACCCGTCCGCGGCGGCCGTTATCGAACAGCGCGTCCACGGCTTCCTGCAGCATGCGCTTTTCGTTGCGCACAATCACATCGGGCGCGTGCAATTCGATCAGCTTCTTCAACCGGTTGTTGCGGTTGATCACGCGGCGGTACAGGTCGTTGAGATCGGACGTGGCGAAACGGCCGCCATCGAGCGGCACCAGCGGACGCAGTTCCGGCGGAATCACCGGGATCACGTCCAGAATCATCCACTCCGGCTTATTGCCGGATTTGCGGAAGGATTCCACCACGCGCAGCCGCTTGGCGAACTTGAGCTTCTTCTGCTGCGACTGCTCGGTCTTCATCCTCTCGCGAATGTCTTCGCTCAAAAACTCGACGTCCACCTTCTTCAGCAGTTCCTTGATGCCCTCGGCGCCCATCATGGCCACGAACTTGCCGGGGTGCTCCTGGTCGAGCGCGCGCTTCTTTTCGTCGGCGATCACTTCGCCCTGGTGCAGGCCGGTGCCATCGCCGGGGTCCACCACCACGTAGGCCTCGAAGTAGAGCACCCGCTCCAGCTCGCGGAGCGTGATGTCCAGCAAGTGGCCGATGCGGCTGGGAAGGCCCTTGAAGAACCAGACGTGCGAGCACGGGCTGGCCAGCTCGATGTGCCCCAACCGTTCGCGGCGCACGCGCGCCAGCGTAACTTCCACGCCGCACTTGTCGCAAATCACGCCGCGGTGCTTCATGCGCTTGTACTTGCCGCACAAGCATTCCCAATCCTGGGTCGGGCCGAAGATACGGGCGCAGAACAGCCCGTCGCGCTCCGGCTTGAAGGTGCGGTAGTTGATGGTCTCGGGCTTGGTGACTTCACCATGGGACCAGCTCCGGATTTTTTCCGGAGACGCCAGAGAAATACGGATGGAATCGAAATCCGCGATCAAATTCGCTCGGTCGTACGGAGAGGATCTCATTACAGCCTCCAGTCTCTAAAAAACGGTAACGCCGGCGGTCTTGCCGCCGGTGGGTTTTGACCGGCGGCAAGACCGCCGGCGCTACCTAGTCCGCCGCCAGCGCCGTGTCCGGCACTTCACGCGGCTTCTTCATCAACTCCACATCCAGACACAGACTTTGCAACTCGCGAATCAGCACGTTGAAGGATTCCGGCACGCCCGGTTCGATGGCGGCTTCGCCCTTCACAATGGCCTCGTAGATCTTGGCGCGGCCGTAAACATCGTCCGACTTCGCCGTCAGCAGCTCCTGCAGAATGTACGCCGCTCCGTATGCTTCGAGCGCCCACACTTCCATTTCGCCGAACCGCTGTCCGCCGAACTGCGCCTTGCCGCCGAGCGGCTGCTGCGTGATCAGCGAGTACGGTCCGATGGAACGCGCGTGGATCTTGTCGTCCACCAGGTGCGAGAGCTTGAGCATGTAAATGTAGCCCACCGTCACCGGCTGCTCGAACGCCGTTCCGGTCATACCGTCGTAGAGAATGGTCTTGCCGGAAGTGGGCAGTTTGGCCTCGGTCAGCGCCTTCTTGATTTCGCGCTCGGTGGCGCCATCGAACACCGGGGTCGCATACTGCACGCCCAGCGCCTTGGCCGCCCATCCCAGGTGCGTCTCCAGAATCTGGCCCACGTTCATGCGGGAAGGCACGCCCAGCGGGTTGAGCACGATTTCCACCGGCGTTCCATCCGGAAGGTACGGCATGTCTTCTTCCGGCAGAATACGGGCGATCACACCCTTGTTCCCGTGGCGGCCCGCCATTTTGTCGCCCACCGAAAGCTTGCGCTTCATGGCGATGTAAACCTTGACCAGCTTGATTACGCCCGGAGGCAGCTCATCGCCTTTGCGCAGCTTGGCGATCTTTTCGTCGGTGATCTTTTCGAGGACCGCGATCTGGCGCGACGTCATCTCTTCGATTTCGTCGATCTGCTCATTAAGCCGCGGGTCCTTATTGGTCAGGCGCATGCGCTTCAGGTCGCGCGATTTCATCTTCTCGATGATGTCGCGCGTCAGATCGGTGTCTTTCGAGAGCAGGCGCTTGTTGGTCTTTTCGTCGTGCAGGTCGGCCAGCAGCTTCTTGCCGTCCAGCAGGCTGCCCAGGCGCTTGGCGCGCTCGTCCGTCAGGATTCGGATTTCATCCTGCAGGTTGCGCTGCAAACGCTGGATCTGCGATTCTTCGATGGATTTCGACCGCTCGTCTTTCTCCTGGCCCTTGCGCGAGAAAATCTTGCAATCCACAATGGTGCCCTCGATTCCGGGCGGGCAGTAGAGGGAAGCGTCCTTGACGTCCCCGGCCTTTTCGCCGAAGATGGCGCGCAGCAGCTTTTCTTCGGGAGTGAGCTGGGTTTCGCCCTTGGGCGTCACTTTACCCACCAGAATGTCGCCCGGCTTGACCGTGGCGCCGATGCGGATGATGCCGCTGTCGTCCAGGTTGCGCAGGAAGGAATCCGCGATGTTGGGAATATCCCGCGTGATTTCCTCGGGCCCGAGTTTGGTGTCGCGCGCTTCGATTTCGAACTCCTCGATGTGAATGGAGGTGTAGTAGTCTTCCTTGACCAGCTTCTCGCTGACCAGGATGGCGTCTTCGAAGTTGTAGCCGCGCCAGGGCATGAAGGCCACCAGCACGTTGCGCCCCAGCGCCAGCTCGCCCAGATCGGTGCAGGGGCCGTCGGCCAGAACCGCGCCCTTCGGCAGCCGCTGCCCCACCTTTACAATGGGCTTCTGGTTGATGCAGGTGTTCTGGTTGGAGCGCTTGAACTTGGTGAGCTGGTAGATGTCCGCGCCCACCTCGCGCGAAAGCTGGCCTTCCTGGGACGCGCCTTCCACGCGCACGATGATGCGCTCGGAATCCACCGAGTCCACAATGCCCGGACGTTTGCACAGCACCACCGCGCCCGAATCGCGGGCCGTCACCATCTCCATGCCGGTGCCCACATAAGGAGCGTCGGCGCGCAGCAGCGGCACGGCCTGGCGCTGCATGTTAGACCCCATCAACGCGCGGTTGGCGTCGTCGTTTTCGAGGAACGGGATCAGGCTGGCGGCTACCGAGACCAACTGCTTCGGGCTGACATCGATGTATTCGATTTCATCCCTCGGCTTGAAAACGAAGTTGCCGGCCTGGCGGGCGTTCGAAAGATCCGGAACAATGCGGCCTTTCTCGTCCAGTTGCACGTTGGCCTGGGCGATGGTCCACTTGTCCTCTTCCCATGCGGAGAGGTACTCGCAGTGGGCCTCGAACTCGGCAGCCTGTTTCTTGGGGCCGAGCTTGCGGTTGGCTTCTTCGATTTCCGAGCGCTTCAGAATGTCGCCGACTTTGTAATCGGCGTCGCCCGGATTCAGAATCTGGACTTCGTCGATCACCACGCCCTTGATCACCTTGCGGTACGGGCTCTCAATGAAGCCGTACTCGTTGATGCGCGCAAAGCAGGAGAGCGACGAGATGAGACCGATGTTGGGGCCTTCCGGCGTCTCGATGGGGCAGATGCGGCCGTAGTGCGTGGGATGCACGTCGCGCACTTCAAAACCGGCGCGCTCGCGGCTCAAACCGCCGGGTCCCAGTGCCGAGAGACGCCGTTTGTGCGTAATCTCCGAGAGCGGATTGGTCTGGTCCATGAACTGCGAAAGCTGGCTCGACCCGAAGAATTCGCGGATGGCCGCCATCACCGGCTTGGCGTTTACCAGGTCGTGCGGCATGGCCGTGGACATTTCCTGGTAGACCGACATCTTTTCCTTGATGGCGCGCTCCATGCGCACCAGGCCGATGCGGAACTGGTTTTCCAGCAGCTCGCCCACGGCGCGCACGCGGCGGTTGCCCAGGTGATCGATATCGTCCACCGCGCCGATGCCCTTGCGCAGTTTCAGCAGGTACCGGATGGTGGCGCGGAAGTCTTCCGAATCGAGCGTGCGCTTGTCGAGCGTGGTGGAATCCGACTTGTCGTACAATTTGATGTTGAACTTCATGCGGCCCACGCGCGAAAAATCGTACTTGCGCGGGTCGAAGAACATGCCCTGGAAGAGTTGCGTGGCGGTGTCGACCGTGGGCGGATCGCCCGGACGCAGCTTGCGGTAGATTTCGATCAGCGCGTCGTTCTGCGTCTTGACGGCATCCTTCCGGATGGTCGATGAGATAACCGTGCCGCAATCGTCGCGCTCCGGGAAGAAGATGTCGAAATCTTCGATGCCGGCTTCAATCAGCTTGGCGAGCACAACCGGAGTCAGCTCGCTGTTGGCGTCGATCATCACTTCGCCGGTGGACATGTCGACCACATCGGCCACCACGTAGGCGCCTTCCAGATCGTTGGCCGCTACCTCCGCCTGCAGGATCTTGGCCTTCTGAATTTCCTTGAACAGCGAGGAGGTGATCTTCTTCCCCTGTCCCACCACGGTTTCGCCGCTTTTGGTCGTGATGGCGTAGGAAAGCTTCAGCCCCGTCAGGCCCTCATCCACGTTCCAGAACAGCTTCTTGTCTTTGATGGCGATCTTGCTCACGCGGTAGAAGGCGCGCAGGATCTGCTCGTCGGTCTTGTAGCCCAAGGCCCGCAGAAAGACCGAGCCGTAAAATTTCCGCTTGCGGTCGATACGGACGTACAGCAGGTTCTTGTTGTCGTACTCGAATTCCACCCAGCTTCCGCGGTAGGGGATGATCTTGCCCAGGTAATAGCCCTGCAACTGCTGTTTTTCGAAGAAAACCCCCGGCGACCGGTGCAATTGCGAAACGATCACGCGCTCGGTGCCGTTGATGATGAACGTTCCGTTGTCCGTCATCAGCGGAATTTCGCCGAAGAAGACTTCCTGTTCCTTGATGTCGCGAACGCTCTTCTTCTGGGTCTCCGGATCCTTGGAATAAACCGTGAGGCGGATGGTGACCTTGAGCGGCGCCGCGTACGTCATGCCGCGCTCCTGGCACTCCAGCATGTCGTATTTCAACTGCAGCCCCACCGGGTCGCCGCACTTGTTGCAGAATGTGACCACGTTCTTGTTGAAGGTTCCGCAATGATGGCAGAGAATGTCGCCGGCGTGGAACGGGTCCGTGCGGATGGTGGCCCCGCAACTGCGGCAGGTGGAACGCAGGTGGTGCAGACCTTTCAAATTGCCGCACTTGCATTCCCAGTTGCCAATCGAATAATCGACAAATTCCAAGTCGCTGACGCCGCGAAAATCCGAGATCGGAAACACCGAATTGAACACGGTCTGCAGACCGACGTCCTCGCGCTCGTTAGGCAGGAGGTCCATCTGCAAAAATCGCTCGTAGGAGTTCCTCTGAACTTCGATCAGGTTAGGGATCGGTATCGAGGTCTTAATTTTAGAAAAATCAACCCGCTCGGGGGCAGCGCCGTTATTCTGAATATCCATATTTTAGACTCCTGACGGCCGAACAGCCAATGCCAAGGGAACTGGGCTTAACAGCACAAAGCCAATAACGCTCCGGGGGGAGAGCCCTCCCAGGGCGCCAAAAGATGAAACAGGGGCAGGAAACGAAATGGTCCCGGAGGGTGCGCGAAGAGGACAGAGTTAGGGGGTGGGCTGACGCACGAATCCTGTTGGGTAAGCCGCGGGGTAATTCCAGGCGTACACACGCGCAGAAAAACCCTCTCCGCAGTTTTGCCCAAACTGCAATTGAAGTTCCAGGATTCAGGAATCACAGTCACCAATGGGAAATCGAATCCGGCCAATCGAATCCCCAACCATCTACTCTAGCAGGGCTTACGCCCTTCGTCAAACTACGGCTTGTAGCACCGGCATCGCCCCACGGGCGGGCATGTCTGTGCTACGCAAATTATTTCACGGATCTCAAGAATCACTTCACTTCTACACTCGCGCCAACGTCGGTGAATTTCTTGGCGATGGCCGCGGCTTCGTCCTTGCTCACGCCCTCTTTTACGGCCTTGGGAGCGCCGTCCACCAGATCCTTGGCTTCCTTCAAACCCAGGCTGGTGACTTCGCGAACCGCCTTGATGACGTTGATCTTGTTGGCGCCGGCCGCCGTCAGAACCACGGTGAATTCGGTCTTCTCTTCCACCACCGGGGCTGCCGCCGCCGCGCCGCCGCCCGCCATCGCCGGGGCCGCAGCCGCCGCCGAAACGCCCAGCTTCTCTTCCAGCATCTTAACCAGCTGAGACGCTTCGAGCAGCGTCAAGCCTTGAATCGATTCAGCAATCGCGTTAATGTCCGCCATTTCAACTCCTATGTAATCGAAAAATCGGTCGTGGCACGCCGGCTGCCGGTCATGCCTGGAACTTGTTCTCTTTCACGCCCTGATCCACCACCACCGCCAGGTTGCGGCCCACGGCGCTCATCGCCGTCACCAGTTGCCGCGCCGGACCGTTGATGACGTACAGCAACTTGGCAAAAATCTGTTCCTTCGAGGGCAGGGCGGCCAGTTCGGCGATCGACTTGACATCGATCACGCGGCCTTCCACCAGGCCGGCTTTGAAGGTGAAAGCCGGGTTGATCTTGGCGTATGCCGTGAGCGCCTTTGCCAAGGCCACCGGATCGTTGATGGTGTAAGCCACCGAAGTCATTCCGCGCAGGTCCTTCAGCACCTGTTCGGCGGCCGTTCCCTCGGAAGCGATGGCCGCGACATTATTCTTCACCACGCGGTATTTGGCGCCTGCGCCGCGCACCACTTTGCGCAGCTCGAAGTCCTGACTCACGCGCAGCTTCTCATAGCCGGTGACGAACAGGTTCTTCAAGTTCGCCAGATCCTGACGCAGAGTCTGAATATCTTTCTTCTTGTCTTCCTTCTTTTTCATGGAAACACCCGTTCGGCTTTATGTTCGAACTACAATGCCGCCGCTTTCACACTGAACGGCGCGGTATCGATGGACAGGCCCGGGCTCATGGTGGAGCAGAGGGTCGCGCTTCTAACGTATTTGCCTTTGGCCACCGCCGGCTTGGCCTTGATCACGGCCGAAATCAGGCTGGCCGCGTTTTCCACCAGCTTGTCGGCGGCGAAGCTGATCTTGCCTACCGGAGCGTGGATGATGCCCGACTTGTCGACGCGGAATTCCACCTTGCCCGCCTTGATTTCCCGAATCGCCTTGGCCACGTCAACCGTCACCGTGCCGGTCTTGGGATTGGGCATGAGGCCGCGCGGGCCGAGCACTTTGCCGAGCTTGCCGACGGAGCGCATCATGTCCGGCGTGGCGATTACGGCGTCAAAATCGGTCCAACTCTCGGACTGGATCTTGTTGACCATGTCTTCGCCACCCACCAGATCGGCGCCCGCTTCGGTGGCTTCCCGCTGTTTGTCGCCACTGGCGATCACCAGCACTTTTTTGGACTTGCCCAAACCGTTCGGCATGACCACCGTGCCGCGGACCATCTGGTCGGCGTGCTTGGGATCCACGCCAAGGCGCATGTGCACTTCCACGGTCTCATCGAACTTGGCGTATTTAATCTTTTTGAGAAGCGGTACGGCCTCGGCCAACAAATATTCCCTGGCCTCTACCTGCTTCCGTGCGGCTTGATATTGTTTACCTGCTTTGCGTGCCATGTTTCCTCATTGGTGCAAGCGGTTCGTCCCGAAAAAAGGCAACGAACCTCCCACTGAGCAATTCTCAAAAGGGGACAGCAGGTAGTGTACCAAACGTATGGACGCCATGTCAAAGCAGCTATAGCTCTTTTGAGTATTGTGAACTGGCACGATCCAAGAAACCTGGACAGGGCTCCAAGACATCCAAAACGTATGCCAGGACACCACCCAAGACTTGCCGCGATATCCCTAGCCTTACTATGGTTTGCAGGCATAGCACAGGCACAGAGCGATGCGGCCATCCCGGCAACACCCACGGACAGGCGGGTTTTCGGCGTAATCCCCAACTATCGCACCACCGAGAATGCGCTTCCCTTCATACCGATTTCCGCCAAACGGAAAATGACCATTGCTTATAAGGATTCCTTCGATTGGCCCGTCATTCCCACGTCCGCGTTATTCGCCACGCTGTATCAGCTTGAAAATCAGAACCCCTCGTTCGGCCAGGGCGTGGCGGGATATGCCAAGCGGCTGGCCACCTCATATGGCGACCAGATGATCGGCAACATGATGACCGAAGGCATTATGCCTTCGCTGCTGCATGAAGATCCGCGATACTTCCGTTTGGGCGAGGGTACCAAGGGCGCGCGCGTGAAGTATGCGCTCACCCGCATCCTGATCACGCGCACCGATTCGGGCCACCGGCGTTTCAACTTCTCGGAAGTGGGCGGCAATTCCATGGCTGTGGCCGTTTCGAACGCCTGGTATCCGGATACGCGCACGGTTTCCGACAACGCCGAGAAACTCGGAATCCAATTGGCCACCGATGCCTTTTCCAACGTGCTCAAAGAATTCTGGCCCGATGTAAAGCGCTACCTGCATCGCAAGCGGCACAGCCAGGATAAGCAGGGGGACTAAGAACCGGCGGGCACGAGTGCCTGCGCCACGCCTGAGGCGAGTCGCTGAGGCCGCGGAAAAGGAAGTCCGCAGTCCGCTTTGCCGAGACCTCCGCCTGGCGGATTTCCTTGAGCTTCTTTTCAAACGACTCCCAGCTTCTTACGTCGATTTGCGGCAATCTGAATCTCCTTCGGAGTGGTGGTTTAATTGGCTGGATAAACACCCAAGCTCTGAAGTAACCGGCGCTCGGCCAATCTCTCCGCTGCATTCAACCGAAGCACGCGTTCCGTAACGCTTCCCACGCCAGAAACCGGCTCGATACGTTCCGCCTCCAGGCGGAAATGATCGGCCCATCGATCGCGCCGCGGATGAAATAGAGGGACAGCCTCTCCGGTATGTGAATCGATGGAGGCGACGTCGCTTCCTTTGTGCCGATTGCACAGAACGCAGGCGTAGGCGAGGTTATCCGTAGTGGAAAGTCCGCCATGTTTGCGGCTGACTATGTGGTCGATTTGGTGTGGGAAGCCAGCGTCGTCTTCAGGTATGAGACAGTATTCGCAACGGCGGCCGGCGCGTTGGGCTACCTGGGCGCGGAGTTTTTCGCCAATGTCACTGGTCACAAGAAAGGATTTGGCGAGCTCTCGCCTTGGCCATTCTCAAAATGTGCTCCAACTCCATGAAGTGGTCCAGCTCCGCCTTTTCTTCCGGCGACAGGGCGCTCTCCTTCTCGCGTTCGATCAATTCGGCGAGTCTCTCCTGCGCTTCAGGCGAAGGCCGGAAACGTGCGACCGCCTTGGGTGTAGTACCGGCAGCGATGAAGTCGATAATCTCAAGATACGCGGGACTGGCGGATCGCATCCTGACCTCATCATACATTAGCGCGGCGCTATTCGATATCGGCGGTCTTCACGCCTTTTACATCGCCGTATGACGCCCATTTGACATAAGCGATCACATCGGCCAACTGCTGGGAGGTAAAATCGGCGGACGAAGGCGGATGTTTCCACTTCGAGTTTACCAGCGTGGAGGCCACCTCGTTTGGCGCGAACTTGCGCAATACCGGCGGCTTGGAACTTAGGTCGTAGAATTGCAGCGAGCCAGTGACTTTGGCGGCCGGCATGCCGGGAAACTCGCTGCCCGCCGTCAGCTTGACCGTTTGTACGTACTCCGTGATGGTGGCGCGGATAGCCGTTACGATGCCGCGCGGGCTCAGCTTGGCGAGCCGCGAAATATCCGGACCCACAGCCGTGCCCTTTCCTTCCAGGGAGTGACAGCTCCCGCAATGCGCGACGACGCTTTCATCGAAAAAGATGGCTTGGCCGCGCGCCGCCTGCTCGGGTGGCTTGGCGCCACTGGCAGGCGCCTGGCCCGACGCTATCGCCACCGGCATCGCCATCAACAACCAAATCGCAGTCATAAAACGTCTCCTTCGCGGCGCTTTTCGGCTACCGCATTGAGTACGATCCCAGCATCTTCATGTAATTGACCCGCTCGAACGCCGCGGGCTGCGGCGCCGCATTGCGGCTCATGCTGCCCTGCATCTGGCGAATGGAGTCGTACTCGTGCTCGTTCATCCAGATCAGCAGTTCGTTGGTGAGCGTTTCCAGGTGGCTGATGCCGAGCATCAGCAGGGCCGAAGTCATCATCGCCACTTTGGCGCCGGCCATCATCGCCTTCACGACGCCGGTAGCGCTGTGGACGCCACCCGTCAGCGCAAGATCCGCGTTGATGCTGCCGTAGAGGACGGCAATCCAATGCAGCCGCAGGAACAGCTCATGCGGGCTGCTGAGCATCAGGTTAGGAGTTACTTCCAGCGCTTCCAGGTCGAAGTCGGGCTGGTAGAAGCGGTTGAAGAGCACCAGGCCGCCCGCGCCCGCGGCATCCAGTTTCTTCGCCATGTTTGCCATGGAGCTGAAATACGGGCCCAGTTTCACAGCCACCGGAATTTGAACTTCCTGGCGGACGGCCTGCACCAGTTCCACGTACTGCCGTTCCACCCGCTCGCCGTTGACGTCCGGGCTCACCGGAATGTAATAGATGTTCAGCTCCAGCGCATCGGCGCCCGCCTGCTCCATCTGCTTCGCGTACTTAAGCCAGCCGCCATTGGTGGTGCCGTTGAGGCTGGCGATCACCGGAATTCGCACGGCCTGTTTGCACTTTCGCAGGTGCTCCAGATAGGTCTCCGGTCCCTTGACGTGACCGGTCATCTCCGGGAATTGCGTGGTGGCTTCGGCCGAAACGTCCGTGGCGTTGCCGATGAAGCGGTCCAGTTCGTCGCTCTCGCGCTCAATCTGCTCCTCGAAAAGCGAGTGCAGTACCACGGCCCCGGCCCCTGCGTCCTCCATCCTCCGGATATTGTCCACGTGTTCGCACATCGGCGAGGAAGAGGCCACCAGCGGGCTCTTCAACGTCATCCCGAGATACGTAGTCGAAATATCGATCGTCTTGCTTAGGTCAATCATTTGGTCACCTTTGGCAAAGACACCGGCGACAAGATTGCCGGCGCTACCGACGCCCAGTTTTCGTAGAGCTTCCAGCGGTTGGCGACATCCGCTTCCGCCAACTCCAGCAGCTTTTTGGCGTGCTCCGGATTGCTCTTCGCCAGCATCGTGTAGCGGGTCTCGTTGTAGACGTAGTCTTTCAGCTTGACGCTGGGCGGGCGCGAATCCAGTTGGAACGGGTTCTTGCCTTGCGCGGCCAGGCGGGGATCGTAGCGGAACAGGGGCCAGTATCCCGAGTTCACGGCGGCCTTTTGCTGGTCCATGCCGTTGGCCATGTCGTATCCGTGCGCGATGCAGTGGCTGTACGCGATGATCAGCGATGGCCCGTCGTGAGCCTCCGCTTCCAGGAACGCCTTCAGGGTGTGCATGTCGCTGCCGCCCATGGCCACCTGCGCGACATAGACGCTGCCGTAGGTCATGGCCATCATGGCGAGATTCTTCTTGCCCACCGCCTTGCCGCCCGCTGCGAACTTGGCTACGGCGCCGCGCGGTGTGGATTTCGACGCCTGGCCGCCGGTGTTCGAATACACTTCCGTGTCCAACACCAGCACGTTGACGTTGCGGCCGGAAGCGAGCACGTGATCGAGGCCGCCATACCCGATGTCGTATGCCCAACCATCGCCGCCGACGATCCAGACCGTCTTCTTCACCAGGGCGCCGGCCAGGCTTAGCAGGTCGCGCGCTTCGGACCCGGTCGCGCCGGCCAGCTTTTCCTTCAGAAGCTGAACCCGCTCGCGCTGCAGGCCGATGCCTGCTTCAGTGCTCTGATCGGCGTGCAGAATGGCGTCGGTCAGTTCACTGCCGAGTGTACTGCCTAATCTTGCGACTAGCTCCAGGGCGTATTCGTTCTGCTTGTCGGCCGCCAGGCGCATGCCCAAACCAAATTCGGCGTTGTCTTCGAATAAGGAGTTCGACCAGGCCGGTCCGCGCCCGGCTTCATTGGTGCAGTACGGCGTGGTCGGCAGGTTGCCGCCATAAATGGAGGAGCAGCCGGTGGCGTTGGCGATCAGCATGCGGTCGCCGAAAAGCTGCGTCATTAACTTGATGTACGGAGTTTCGCCGCAGCCGCTGCAGGCGCCCGAGAATTCAAAAAGCGGTTGCAGCAACTGCACGTCTTTGACCTGGCTCATGGAGAGCGCGGTGCGCTCGGTATCGGGAATCTTCAGGAAGAACTCCCAGTTGGCGGCTTCGGCGTCGCGCAAAGGCGCTTGCGGAACCATGTTGATGGCGCGGTGTTTCGGCTGGCTCTTGCTCTTCGCCGGGCAGACCGCTACGCACAGCGTGCAGCCGGTGCAATCTTCGGGCGCAACCTGCAGCGTATACTTGCGGTCCTTCATATCCTTCCAGCGCGCGGGGACCGATTTGAACCCGGCGGGCGCGCCTTTCAGCAGCGGGTCGTCGTACACCTTGGCGCGGATCACGCTATGCGGGCACACCAGAACGCACTTTCCGCACTGTATGCACAGCCCTTCATCCCACACCGGAATCTCGAGCGCGATATTGCGCTTCTCCCACTGCGTGGTTCCCACGGGGAAGGTGCCGTCGATGGGCATGGCGCTCACCGGCAAATCGTCGCCATCGCCGGCGATCATCACGGCCGTCACCTTCTGCACGAATGCGGGCGCATTCAGTGGCACGGACGGCCGAATGTCGAACACCGCCGTGATCTTGTCCGGGACCTGCACCTGGTGCAAATGGCTCAGCGTTTCATCCACCGCCAGATAGTTCTTCTGCACCACCGAATCGCCGCGCTTGCCGTAGGTCTTCTTGATGGCATGCTTAATGGCGGCGATGGCTTCGTCGCGCGGCAGCACGCCGCTTATGGCGAAGAAGCAGGTCTGCATGATGGTGTTGATGCGCCCGCCCATTCCGGTCTGCCGGGCCACTTCAAAGCCATCGATCACATACAGCTTCAGTTTCTTGCCGAGGATGTGCTCCTGCACGCGGCGCGGCAGTTTATCCCACACCTCTTCGGGCCCGAATGGACTGTTCAACAGGAAGGTTGCGCCCGGCTCGGCTGCCTTCAGCATGTCGATGCGCTCCACGAACGAGAACTGGTGACACGCCACAAAATTGGCCTTGCCGATCAGGTAACTGGAGCGGATGGGCTTGGGTCCGAAGCGCAGATGGGAAATGGTGACGGAACCGGATTTCTTCGAATCGTAGACGAAATAGCCCTGCGCGAAGTTCTCGGTTTCCTCTCCGATGATCTTGATCGAATTCTTGTTGGCCCCGACGGTGCCGTCCGCGCCCAAGCCGTAGAACATGGCGCGCACGGTGCCCGGCGTCTCAGTCGAAAAGTCCGGGTCGTAATCCAGGCTGGTATGGGTAACGTCGTCTTTGATCCCGATCGTGAAGTGATTCTTGGGGGCGGTCTTTTTCAACTCGTCGAACACGCCCTTCACCATCGCGGGCGTGAACTCCTTGGAGGAAAGCCCGTAGCGGCCGCCAATCACTTTCTTGCTCAACTCCATCTCGGCTAGCGCCGTGATCACGTCGCAATAAAGCGGCTCGCCCGTGGCGCCGGGCTCCTTGGTGCGGTCCAGCACCGCAATCGATTTCACGGTGGCCGGCAGCGCCGCCACAAAACTCTCCACGGCAAACGGCCGATACAGCCGCACCGTCAACACTCCGACCTTCTCTCCGGCAGCGACCAGGGCCTCCGCCGTTTCGTGCGCCACTTCCGCGCCCGACCCCATGATGACGACGATGCGTTCGGCATCGGGCGCCCCCGCGTAGTCGAAGAGACGATATTGCCGTCCCGTGAGCGCGGCGAATTTATCCATGGTGTTCTGCACGATCAATGGCGCGGCCAGATAAAACGGATTGCAGGCTTCGCGCGCCTGAAAGTACACGTCCGGATTCTGCGCGGTGCCGCGCAACACCGGCTGGTTGGGATCGAGAGCCCGCGCGCGATGCGCCCGCACCAGGTCTTCGTCGATCATGGCGCGCAGATCGTCCGCCGTAAGCTGCTCCACCTTGGCGACTTCATGCGAGGTCCGGAAGCCGTCGAAGAAGTGCACGAACGGCAGGCGCGATTCCAGGGTGGCGGCGTGCGCGATGAGCGCCATATCCATTACTTCCTGCACCGAGTTCGAACATAACATCGCAAAGCCGGTGGACCGCGCGGCCATCACGTCGCTGTGATCGCCGAAAATCGAGAGCGCGTGCGCCGCGAGCGACAGCGCCGCGATGTGAAACACGGTGGAGGTCAACTCGCCCGCAATCTTGTACATATTCGGAATCATCAGCAGCAGGCCCTGCGATGCCGTGAAAGTAGTGGCGAGCGACCCGGCCTGCAAGGCGCCATGCAACGCGCCCGCCGCGCCGCCTTCGCTTTGCATCTCGACCACCGAAGGCACGGTGCCCCAGATGTTGGTTCTGCCTTCGGCGGACCACTGGTCGGCCCACTCGCCCATGTTGGACGAGGGGGTAATGGGATAGATCGCAATTACTTCGTTGAGCTGATGCGCGACGTATGCGGCAGCTTCATTTCCGTCAATCGTAACTTTAAGCCGTTTAGTAAGAGGTGATGGGGTCAACTGGTCTCCTGGAATCCGCGGCGGTGCTGAGAGTGTAAGAGGGGCAATTGAAAGTCCGATGGTAAGCCTTTGAATTTAAAGCGCGCGATCTTGCGGTGGAGGCGCCGTAAGCGCGAAGGGACGACCCGGTTGCGCGATTTGGCGCGATCTCAAAAGGTGGAGCAGGGGGCCGTCCGGGCACGGACCCGTGTGAAGTTCGGGACGAAGCCCCACTGAACGGTTCAGTCCAAGGCATCGATTTGCGCTTGGAATTACAAGTGGAAAACTTCGGTCGGGGGCAGGGCATACCCAAAATGCACGGAGTCCTCGTGGGGCGGGCGCCCTCGCCCGCGCGGAGGCCCCTGCCTCCGCTTCCGTAGCGGGACGAGGGCGTCCCGCGCGGTCCAGGGGGGACCGCCCTACCAGCGCCCGTGCTCGCACACGCACTTCACCCGCTGGCCAGCGCCCGGCGTACCGCGGCGGGTTCTTTCGCGATGACGGTTAGATAGGCGCGTGCGGCCGAGTCCGGCTGACGCCCGCCCTGCTCCCACTCCTGCAACGCGCGTTTGCCGATGCCATAGGTTCGCGAGAATTCGGCCTGCGACATTTTTTCCCGCTTGCGAATGGCATTCACGTCGATCGGCTTCGGCCAAACCTGCTCCAGTTCGAGTTTGCCGCGTTGGTGGGCCAGGACGAGCGATTGGCCATTTGCGGGCGAGGCATCCGGGTGAGGCACGGACAAGTCGCCTCGCCCCTACAAGCACATATAGGGGCCGGGCATGCCCGGCCCTTGACAGGCCAGGAGGCCTGCCCCACTGGACATCCGGCTGACTAACATCTGGCGAAACGCCTTGAATACTTTGCGCATCTGGGGCTGTTTGTAGGGAAAGATGCCGACGGGATCCATCGCGTGAACCGTCATTCCGCTATCGACTTCGAAAATCAACAACTCGCCTTCGGCGGTCTCGCCGCAATCGATGCCGACATATTCAAGCTCCAGCCGCTGGGCGATGGCGAGCAGCGCATCGCGATGGCGGCGTGCGAAGCCGTTATCGAAGCCGGCAAAGAATCGCTCCTCCTCGGCCCGCTTTTCAACGCTCTCCACCATACCCGCGCTCAAATAATGGACCACCCAATTCCCGGAGATAGCCATGTGGCAGGCATACGGGCGCTGGTCGATCAGAACGATACGATACTTCCGGAATTGGCCATCCAGCCCGCGATAGTCGACGTAGCGCGCAACATAGAATTCGTTTTCCGGCCTGGTTTTCAGATAGCCGGGAATTGCATCGGGACTGTCGAGCTTCATCAGCCCGCGACCTTTTTGCGAATCAACCGGCCGCACAATCACCGGAAAACCGCCGATACCTTCGAGCGTCTGTCTATCGATTCGTGTCGTGACCGGCATTACGATGCCGGGCGCGGGCCGCAGCAAGGCACAAGCGCCATCGCGCGTCAGGCGGGCAATTCGGCCGGGTGCGCAAAGTACCGGCCGCGGCCACGATTTCACAAGATTCTCAATGTGCTGGAGCAGCGGACGATTGCGATCGCTCTCGCAAACGGCAACCATCGCCAGGTCGTGGTCCGGCAGCGTTGCCGGTAACGGCAAGTCCGGCGACACATACAGCATGTCCAGCGCGATGTCCGATCCTTCGACCAGAAATTCCAAGGCATTGTTTTCCGTCAAATCGCCTGGGCTCATGAACGCCAGCAGGCGGATTCCAACGGAATTCCCCGAACCCCGCAGACGATAGACCTGCTGGATATCGAGAGCCAGGGCTTGCACGGAGAGCGCACACTCACGCTGCCCCATCAGATGCAAGACCGTCGACAGATCCATCAAGGCGTTGGCGTCGCCCGCATTGCGCGCCACACGATCCAACAAACGCGCCCGCAACGGACCTAGATCGGCGCCCTGAAAGGCCATTTTTGCCAGTGAGGCAAGTCCAATGAACGGCTCCGGATCGTCATTAGTGCGAACGTCATTCATGATTTGCGATGGCTCCCGAATGCAATTGTGGCTTTTATTAAAGCGTCGATATCGCTTCTGTTGGTACGGTGGTTGACGATCGCGGCACGAATCGCGAGACGGCCGCCGATGGTTGTTGTGGAGGGCGCGGCGATGCCGGATTCCTGCAGATCGGCGACGATATCCCGGTTCACTTCGTCCGCGTTTTGGCTACGGTACCGGAAGCAAACGATATTCAGCGCAACCGGCGCCAGCAATTCCAAAGCCGGTTCATTCTCAATGCATTCCTTCATGTATTGGGCCAGCGAGCAGGTGTTTGAAATCACCTCTCCCAGTTTCCGGGCGCCATACAGTTGGATGGTGAACCACGTCTTGAGCGCGCGAAAGCCACGCGATTGGTCGGGTCCGAAATCGCAAGGCCAGGGCGAGCCGGCCGCCATCCCGCGGGTTTCGCGTCTTAAGTAGGCCGCCGGCGATGCGAAAGCGGCGTGATGCAGAGTGCCGTCCCTAACCAGGACAAATCCCGCGTCGTAAGGCACCTGCGCCCACTTATGGAAATCGAAAGCGATCGAGTCGGCGCGCTCGATCCCAGCCAGGCGGGGAGCGATATCGGGCGCCAGCATGGCGAGCGCGCCGTAAGCGCCATCCACGTGAAACCAAAGTTTTTCCCGCTGGGCGATATCGGCAAGGGCGGTGAGGTTATCGATCGCGCCGACATCCACGGTGCCGGCGGACCCGGCTATGAAGAACGGCGTCAGGCCGGCATTCCGGTCGTGTGCGATGGCTTCTTCGAGCGCCTGGATATCGATCTGGTACCGATGGTTCATCGGAACGATGCGCAGCATATCGATTCCAAGGCCGGCCAGATCCATGGCTTGAGCGATGCAACCGTGCGCGCCCATCGACGTATAGGCGACCAGGCGCTTTCCGGTGGCGGCGATACCCTGGCGGCGCACCCCGCCGCCGAGCGCGGCAGTGCGCGCGACCAGGACTGCGATCAGATTCGCGATAGATGTGCCGGTTACAAACAGGCCGCTCGCCGTGTCCGGAAAACCGAACATTTCGCGTACCCATTGCACCACCTGCCGCTCCACCTCGATAGGAACCTGATCGCGCCCGGCGAGGTTGGCATTGAGGCCGGCGGCGAGCATCTCCGCCATCATGCCGGCCGGAGTGCCGCCGCCATGAACCCATCCCATAAAGCCCGGATGTACGTTGCCCACGGAATACGGAAGAATATCCCGCATAAAGATGTGATGAAGAGATGCCAGACCGGTCGGCTTTTGCGGAAGCGGTTGACGGAATGAGTCTCGCACGGATTGCGGAATCGGCTGCCAAACCGGACGCTCGCGGATATGTTCCGTGTAGTCCAGAATGTCGTCCAGCATACGATGCGCCTGGGCCCTGAAGCCGTGCCAGTCCGCAGGGTCAAGCGTAGGTGGAATGCTCCGCGGCTGGGAGCCGCTCTCGGTGACGGAAGTTTCTGCGACAGCGAACATATCGGTTGCTGCCTCTATCGGCGGAACGGCCCGAAAACTTCAGCCGTAAAAAGTTGCTGGAATGTATGCTTCCCGGCGGTCGACGGAAACGGCACTCCCCTTGCACTAGTCCTCGCCATGCTCCGCCGAAGTTCCCGGATCTTCTTATTTCTCATCGCGTTCCCGGACGGCGACCGTGCCGATTCATCACACGGGTGTGGCGGCGCGACATCACTCGAAAAGGGGGAGTTCCGGGGCCAGCGCTTGCTATAATCGATACTTACGCCCATCGACATTGCCCATGAAGTACATTTCCTTATTCCTTCTCTGTGCGGCGGTTACGTTCGCCGACGATTTCATTACCGGACAAGCTGCCAGGCTGGTGATTGGACAGGTGACCTTCACCCAGCAGGACTCCAATTCGAGCGACACGGTGCTTGGCGGAGTCAGCGGTTTGGCCTTTGCGGCCGATACCCTTTTCGTGGCCGATTCCAATCGCGTGGGCGCCGCGCCCAGCAACCACCGGGTGCTGCTCTTTCAGAATGTTTCGGGCCAGTTTCCCAGCCCGACGGCGGAGCTCCCGGACAACCGGAAATGCCCGGTCTGTGTAGGCCAGGCGAACGTGGTGCTGGGGCAGCCGGATTTCACCACCACCACGGAGAACATTGCCGCCAACCAGAGTTCGCTGCGCCTGCCGACCTCGGTGGCGTCCGATGGCGTGCATGTGGTGGTGGCGGACACGAATCACAACCGGGTTCTGATCTGGAACCAGATCCCTACCACGAACAACGCGCCTGCCGACGTGGTGGTGGGCCAGCCGGATTTCACCCACACCAGCATACCGGGCAATCTTCCCAACGCCAAAGCCATGCGCGGCCCGCAAGGCGTATGGATTCAGAATGGCAAACTGTACGTGGCGGATACGCAGTACAACCGGGTACTGATCTTCAACCAGATCCCCACTTCGAATGGCGCGGCCGCGGACGTGGTTCTGGGGCAGCCGAATATGACCACCTTCGTGGAGCCGGACCTGACACAGCAAACGAGCGGCGCCACCGCCTCTAACCTGCTAAATCCGGTGGCCGTAAGTTCGGATGGCACGCGGTTGATCATCACCGACCTCGGCTTTAACCGCATCCTGATCTGGGACACGATACCCACGGCCAACGGCCAGCCGGCGGATGTGGTGGTCGGGCAGCCGGATATGGTCAGCGCGATCCCCAACAACGCCTTTTCGGTGGTCCCGGGCGACACCACACTCAAAGAGACCGCGGTTCTTTGCACCACATCGAACGGCACCGACCTTAACAACAACCCGACGTTTCCGCCCTCTTGCAACGCCACCATCAGTTTTCCGCGTTTCGCGCTATCCACCGGCAGCCGGCTGTTCGTGGCCGATGGAGGCAACGACCGCGTGATGGTGTTCAACACGATTCCGACCCAGAACGCGCCATCGGCCGATTTCATCATCGGCCAGATCGGCGGCTCGGTAAACCAGGCTTCGGACGCCGCGGATTCACTTCGTACGCCC
>Ga0105857_1000148_pt1 | contig 29596 bp, 24 predicted proteins | sample OrgsoiDNA_201061_FD_89682 | JGI IMG/M metagenome (GOLD analysis project Ga0105857, IMG submission 89682) | Permafrost soil microbial communities from the Arctic, to analyse light accelerated degradation of dissolved organic matter (DOM) -... | ecosystem: Environmental > Terrestrial > Soil >...
ACATTTCTACGTGACGGCCAAGTTGTATACCAGAAAGGCATCCACTGGGCCATATGCGGTGGGACGTAAGACTACTGATTGGCCTAAGGGGCTCATCGTAAAACTGAAAAATTATCCGGGGTTGGAGCTCTGGCTTAATGCTCTGCCTCCTAGTGCTGAGAATTATCACTCAGTTACAAATTTTATAATTCGCGATTGGCGCCGAGGTGATGGAACACCGCGCGTGATCGCATGTGACGGCTTGGGCTATTCATGGGAAAGGACTTTAAAAAGTGGAGTGGGACGGGACGATCTTTTGAAGTTTAATAAGACGCAATTGGAAAATATAGATTTTGGTCGTTTAACAATCCATTGCACGGTCGGACTGCATGACTTCGCATTTTCAGGTGGAGTTGCTCGTGTAGGGACAGGGACTGAATCGTTACTGGGTGCACCCAAAGCGCTACAGATGATTAATGAATATCTCTCGAATTCCATAATTACAGGGGAGTAATAATGAGCTACGTTTTTAATGATTCATGTTTATTTGACGTACCCCTTCGTGTTGTCTTGGTCGATGTTAGAGGCGGTGGCGTCTGGGTGTGTGGTGATCGGGTCCGATACCGCACCGGTTAAGGAGGTGGTTGTTGACGGAGTCAATGGGTTGCTGGTGGACTTTTTTGACAGTAAGGAGATTTCGCGAAAAGTGTGCGGTGTTTTGAAGTCAGGCGGAGACTTTGGCTTGATTAGAGACTCAGCTAGATCGACGGCAATCAGGTTCGATATCAAACATGGGGTGAAGGCGTATTTTGATATTTTTGACCGTGCGATTTCAGATTGTTGCTAAAAAACAAACTGTATGATCATTTAAAAGGGAGCTTTAAATGCTTAAGTTTTTTCGCAAAGGTATGTCTAGGTGGTGTGGGAAGATACTGAAGTACGGATTGTTTTTGGCTTTTTGCTATTGGTCTGTAGGGTTCTACATTGAATGGGAGGAAATGGCGGAATACCGGGAGCGTAGCCGCAAGGAGTCAGAAGCATGCAGTAAAAAAATTGGCGATTTGGATCATATTCCAATTTTCGGTGGAAGCTTTATTGATAGAGCTCGGTTAACTGGATTACGCCTAGGTACTTCCGTGAGGAATGGGCAATGTGTTGCAGATCTACTAGAGGGGGGCTTTTGGTGGACGGGGACTGAACTTCGCCCAGTCTATGTGGAGAAAATGATAGAACCGGAACCCCACTGGGGACATTTCTATGTGACGGCCAGGTTGTATACAAGAAAGGCATCCACTGGGTCATATGCTGTGGGGTATAAAACTACCGATTGGCCTAGAGGGCTTATTGTAAAACTAAAAAATTATCCAGGCTTGGAGCTCTGGCTTAATGCGCTGCCTCCTAGTACTGAGAATTATTTTTCAGTTAAGGATTTTGTGATTAGTGATTGGCGCCGAGGTGACGGAACACCACGTGCAATAGCGTGTGATGGCCTGGACTCTCCATGGGAGCATATTTTAAAAAGTGGAGTGAGTCGTGCCGATCTTTTGAAGTTTAATAAAACACAATTGGAAAATGTAGATTTTGGTGATTTAACAGTCCATTGCACGGTCGGATTGCATGATTTCGATTTTGCAGGAGGGGCTGCTCGTGTAGGGACCTCGACTAAATCGTTATTGGGTGCACCCGAAGCGCTTCAGAAGATTAATGAATATCTTTCTAACTCCATAATTACAGGGAAGTAATAATGAGCTACGTTTTTAATGATTCAGAGAAAAGAAGAATTTTCGATGCTGTCAGTGTATGTGATGGGATGACGCTTGGGCTGAATAGAGAGTCATATGAACCGGTCGCGAGAGGGGCGAAATTGCGCGCCGTTTTACCAGGCTCTATCAGATATTATTGGCGAGAAGCTTTCTGGAAGAGTTCTTTTTGATAAAGAAATCGAGCGAACTCTAAAGAGTGCCAAACTCTGGTTGGATGTAGCGATTGATGCAAATGGGGGGCGCGGCGCTTATTCTGCTTTGATCCGCGCTTACACGATACACCAAGGACAATTGAGGCTGAATGAAACGTTCAGCGCTGAGGAGATGCAGGAGTCATCGAATGGAGTGGCAGTCAATTTCGTCAATTCTCTGATACACGGATCGCTGATAGACGATTTAGATCCATGGACCGTGCCCTTAATTAGCCAAATTGCTTCCATCGATGCAAGAGCCGTTGGTGAAATACTGTTCAGGCGGAAGATTGGTACAGAGGACACTGCTTCAAGTCAAAATTCAGGTTGGTCGGGAACAATCGCCTTTAGTCTGTTGGGTGGGGAATCGCCTTATGAAACCTGGAGATTGATATCAGCAGGAGACCCTGAGTCGGAAATAAAAGGCAATCATGCAAAAGCAAAAGTCAATAGAGTCGACGATTTAAAGAATATTTTGTTTGCCATAGATTCATACAATGTAGCCGTTAAATCGGTTATAAAAAATTTTGGTCGAAACACGTTAGCCAGCCTGTTCTCGCTTGTCCCAGAGCAGATCAATGTGGCACTCAGTAGTGGTAGCGTTAATCCATTGATTCAGTATGTAGTCAAAGACACACCTATATCACCAACAATTGATTTGATATTGAGATATGGCATTAATGCCTTCCTTGATATGTTCAGGCGTACATATGACGGCGGCATTGCTGAAGCACCAACTACGGATGAAACATTTGCTGAAAATGCTTATTCGTTTTTTTCAAAATTTTCGCCGGTTCAATCCAAAAGCATAGTGGCCAAGACAATTGGGGAATACGGCAGCGCTTCGCAGTGGGCAGTATTAGCCGCCCAGGAAACACCCGTTGGGCAGGCGTTACGCAACTCGCTCAAATATCTCAGTGAAATAGTTATAGAAAGAGAAGATGGTTTTCCTGGGCGAGAACTGGAACTCTACGACACGAAAACTGGCGAAGGCTTTATCACCGAACAATGGCTTATTGATCGCGCGGATATGTTAGGTCGCTTGATAGCCAGGACCAGCGGATCATTCGGAGAAAACACGATTCAGGCCCATTCCTACTCGGATCTTGCATCAGGCAAACAAGCGCCTATGGCTACCGGTGTTTCAAATCCTCTGGTTATGTTTGGGGATGATGGAGGCCGTTCGCTCAGCGGCGGACCCAATAGCGACCATCTTTATGGTGGCGCAGGTAATGACACGGTCATCGGCCTCGAAGGTAATGATTACATTGAAGGTGGTCAGGGGCGTGATTCGTTAACGGGCGGAGTTGGCAGGGACTCGCTACACGGCATGTCTGGGGATGATGTATTAGTCGGCGGTCAAGGTAACGATATTCTGATTGGAGGTGTCGGTAGTGATCGGTACGAGTTTTCGAGTGGCGATGGCGTCGATCAGATTGTCGACTTTGATGTTGATGGCCAAATACTTATAAATGGTTTATCTATTCCTGCCCTTAAGCGTAGTGCTCCTCTGAGCAATACTTGGATTACGGAAGATGGGGCTATAGCTTTAACGCTGATCGAAGGGCTTTCTGAAAAAACGCTTCATATCAAATACGGCCAGAATGATCTGGTTGTTATCAAGCACTTCGCGCCAGGCATGTTGGGCATCCAGCTCCCGGATTACCAAAGCCAAGATTTTTCAGGGGCTGATCTAACCGTCGTGGGCGACTGGAAAGCAAAAGACGCCGACCCCACTGTTCCCGGTGATCAGCTCGCTTATGATGAATTGGGCAACGTTATCGTGCGCAAGGTGAAGCAGAGAAATAAGGCAGATGTGCTTCATGGATCGCCGAACGACGACGTCCTCATCGGTCTGGGTGGTTCCGATCAGTTATTCGGTAAAGCCGGAAATGACCGGTTGTTTGCAGATCAGCAGTTAACAATCGAACAAGCGATGGCTGCTGGAGCTGATCCCGGCAAGACAAGTCGTGGCGATTGGCTTGATGGGGGGCAGGGTGAGGATCTACTCGTGGGCACTGGGGCCCGAGACGTGCTGCTCGGTGGTGACGGAGCAGATACGCTAATTGGCGGAGCCGGCGACGACAACTTGTCCGGTGATGATGTGACCGGGATGCTGGAAAAAACCTGGAATTTCAAAAGGGTTGACGTCCCCATTGGTGACGGTGTCGTTAGCAGGCGTAACGTCTTTGCCCGTGCCTCTCTCAGCGCTCCTGCGGAAGGTGGCAATGACATTCTTTTTGGTCAGGGTGGTAGTGACTTTATCACTGGCGGCTGGGGCGATGATTTACTCGATGGTGGAACTGAAAACGATGTTTTGAGTGGCGACGGGGGGAACGACACTCTTCACGGTGGCAGCGATAACGACATTTTGCTGGGAGACAACCTGGATTGGGGAGGCGGTCTGCAAAGTCGGCACCACGGCAACGATTTGTTGGATGGTGGCGACGGTGATGATGCCCTGGCCGGTAATGGTGGTAGCGATGTGTTGTACGGCGGTCCCGGTAACGATGACCTGACGGGCGATGATTTTGTATTGCAGGGCGTTGAGGGTAACGCCGCGAATTATTTCGGTAGTGATTTTCTGGATGGTGGGGCGGGTAACGACACGCTTCAAGGTGGTGGTGCCGACGATTCACTTTATGGTGGTGCAGGTAATGATGTTCTATCCGGTGATTATGTCGACCATCCGATTCGGTACCACGGGAATGATTTTCTAGATGGTGGTAGTGGTGATGACACACTTCGAGGCATGGGTGGTTCCGACACTCTAATTGGCGGACAAGGGGCAGACGCCCTGGATGGAGATGAGCACAACCTTGCATCGGGAGGAACAAATGATGACTACATTCAAGGAGATACGGGAAACGATACGATATGGGGAGGCTTAGGCGCCGATACACTTTATGGCGGTGCTGATGATGACTTTTTAATAGGCGATTATGAGCAAACACCGGAAGCGGAACAGGGAGCGGATTATCTTGATGGTGGTTCAGGAAACGACACGCTGATAGGTGGTGGTGGAAACGACACACTATATGGCGGGGGAGGTGTCGATTATCTTCGCGGCGGATCTGGTAATAATGTTTTTAGCGGAGGCACTGGCAACGATTATCTTGAAGGTCAAGACGGCGATGATACTTTCAATTTTAGTGTCGGAGATGGCCTTGATGTAATTGCAGATGCTGGTGGAAACAACATCATAAAATTCGGGCCAGGGTTTACCCTTGGTAACTTAAAAGCTGAAATTACTGTTATTGATGTCGGCCGGGTATTACGACTGTCGAATGGTTTGAGCGATGCAGTTTTTCTACGGGATCATGAAAAATGGAAGAATTCGTCATTTAGGTTTGCTGACGGAACTGTTTTGAGTTTTCAGGATGTTATGAAGATAGAGCAGGGTCTGATAGGTGTCGGCGAGTTAACTCCGGTAAAAGTTACACTGGGAGATAGCACAAACAAAGAGGACGACGAGTTGACAGGTCCGGCTATTGTTGTCGAACAGCCTGATGTTCATGATAAGTCTAACGGGGCGACGGGTGAAAGCAACGTCGCGAAGGAGGTTCTACGTCCAGAAACTATCAGCGGTAAGGTGTGGGAGGAGGAGTTTCTTAAGAAGTTTAAGGAACGGCGCGCTGCACGTAGATTGGCAGCGGGGTTTGTGCTAAATAGCCAGGGTGCTTGGGTTGCTATCTATACTACTGATGATGAGTTTAGCTACAGCGAACGAACTGATTTAATTGATGATAGCTTCCACACAGGAGTGCTCTCGGAAACTACTCCGCAGTCGATTAGCTCTATTTTTGGTAGAGCCGTTTTCACCGATAGATCTTTAAGTTCTACTCCCCGTTCGGATTACAGGCCTGTCGTGGACGGGTGGAAATATTCATCGACGCAAAAACCGCAATACCATTCATCCGGCTCAAGCTATAGCGGGTTCTCTTTAAAAACGGGTGATATTGTCGTAGAGGATAAGGACGACTCAGGTGGTATTAAGGGTTGGAATGTTTATCCGGCAGGCAGTTTTAACAGTAATGAAATCACCTACAAGAAATTTAGCTGGGAGGTGGTGACTGACAAGGTGTGGCATCAAATCGTTCAAGGCGACGACACAGGTGGCAGGGTAAATCTTGAAGTTGGAAATATTTTTTATGGCGGTGCGGGAGATGACTTGATAGTCACTTATAAGAATTCCGTGGTTAACTATGGTTCCTATGAAGATAGTATTCCCGGGGCGTTTCTTTCAGGCGGGGCAGGAAACGATACGTTGCTAGGGGCCGAGGGTGCAGATTATTTAGTGAGTGGTTCAGGAGAAGATTGGCTTTATGGCGAAAGCGGTCCAGACACTTATATAATCGGAACTCATGCTGGGGCGACGACCATTATTGCGGATATAGTAAGCCCTGTTTTTCGCCGTTCGGAAGTTGGAGCCACAGGGTGGCAAGCCGAGTTCGGGTTGGTCGATACAGATACTGTTATGCTTCCGGAAGGCGTTGCCCTGAAGCAATTGCAATTAAGCTGGGGCGCCGCATTAATTGAGGCGGTGAATATAGAGTTGGCGCCGAACACGCCACGCGGCACCTATCGTAATCCGCCTCGTGGGCAAATGCTGTACTCAACGCTTGATATCTCTTGGGGCAAAGATCAAAAGGTTCGTATTGTTTTGCCGAATGCCAGTGATCTGGATGGTTCTGGTGTCGAGCTTATAAAGTTTGCAGATGGGTCGAGCGTTAGCCTGGAAGATCTTGTAGCCAATAGTAAGCTAGCTCCTGCTCCTGATGTTTATCGCCATGGTGTCCTGATCAATAGTGCTCGGGTGGTAACTTCTGCTCGGGATAACAAATTACTCCCTCTCGTTGGTGGGCGAGGTAATGATACTTTGAGTGGCGCTGGTGAAATACGCGGTATGCGGGGAGATGACTATATCTCGGGCGGTGTAGGAGATGATGTTTTGTGGGGCGGCTTGGGTGACGATATTTTGTCCGGCGGCGCAGGTAATGATATCTACAAATATGACGGGTTGGGCAGAGATGTCATTGTCAATACATATGGAGGTGTTGATGGTGTCGATTTTTCAGAGTTTGGTGTATCTATCAATCAGCTGAAATTTCATCGAGATAATGATGATCTGGTCATTGTGGTTAATTATGGCGCGTCTCCAAAAATTCGTATTTCTAATCACTTCCTCGGCGGAGATGCTGCTATAGGTTTTGTAAGAGTTCAAGGGGCGGATCGAGTGGTTCAAGACTACGCCGCGAGCCAAATAATCGACCTTCTGCATCCTTCACCCCCGCTTAGAGACGTTGAAGACATACTGTTGCGTAATGACGATGCTGCGATGCAGGCGATGGTAGAAATAATTAAGTTTTATCAACTTCAAGGTTGATCAAACCCCCCAGTACCGAGTGCGAAGATGGCTTGCCCGCGATAGCCATCATGAAATGGTTGTCGCGGGCAACGCCCGGATTTTAGTACTCCGACAAATCCGCCAACGGATGCCGTCCTTCCCAAACCTTATGAAAATGCGCCTCCACCACCGCATCCGGCACATTGTTGATATCCGGCCAGTGCCAGTGCGGCTTCTGATCCTTGTCGATCAGCCGCGCCCGCACCCCTTCACTGAATTCCGGGTGACGGCAGCAGTTGAGGCTCAGGGTGTATTCCATCTGAAAGACTTCAGCCAATGACAGATGCCGGGCCCGGGCGATTTGTTCCCAGACCAGATGAGCGGTCAGGGGCGAGCCCTCAGTCATGGTTTTCGCCGCGCGGCTGAGCAGCGGATCGGTGTGACCCCGCAAATGGCTGATTGCCTTCCAGGCACAGCGCACATCGCTGACATCCAGCAGTTCGTCGATCTGCTGGCGACGCGGCAGCCATTGCGCTTCAGGCGACTGCGCGACGGCTTCCTGTTGCAATGCCTTGAGCAGGCTGTTGAGTTGCATCGAGGTCTGTTCCTGCCAGTTCAATTGCAGCAAGCCTTCGACCAGTTCTTCCTGCTGTTCTTCAAGCAGGAACCGGTCCGCCAGATCCAGATCGATCGCATCACGGGCATTCATGTGCGCGCCGGTCAGGCCGAGGAACAACCCGAGCTTGCCGGGCAGTCGTGACAGAAACCAACTGGCGCCGACATCCGGGTACAAGCCGATGCTGATCTCCGGCATCGCCAGGCGGCTGGTTGGCGTGACAATCCGGATGCTCGCCCCTTGCAGCAGTCCCATGCCGCCGCCGAGCACGTAACCGTGACCCCAGCAGATCAGCGGTTTTGGATAGGTGTGCAGCATGAAGTCCAGGCGATATTCCGCGGCGAAGAATTGCGCGGCCAGCGGTGGTACTTCGCCGGGATGGTTGCGGCAGGCTTCGACCAGGCTGCGTACTTCGCCACCGGCACAGAAGGCTTTGGCGCCGTTGCCCCGCAACAGCACGCAGACGATTTGTGGCTCCTTGGCCCAAGCGTCCAGTTGATCGCGCAGGGCATTGATCATCGGCAGGGACAAGGCATTCAGCGACTTTTCGGCGTCCAGGCTGGCGATGCCGATGCGCGCGCCGTCGGTGCCGGTAAGTTCTTCGAAGTGCAAATTCATCGTGACCTCGATCGGGAATTTGAGCGTTCAGTATGATCGCAAAGTAGGAAAGTGCCGGATCTGCGTCAGATCAATTGACAAGGAGGTTGGGGTTTCCTAGGGTTCGCCCCATTGTTTTTGCCGGGTATGACCATGACTGCTGACGACCGTATCAAACTCGAACCGAGCTGGAAGGAGGCACTGCGTGCTGAATTCGACCAGCCCTACATGGCAGAGTTGCGCTCATTCCTGCAACAGGAGCGTGCGGCGGGCAAGGAAATCTATCCGCCAGGACCGATGATCTTCAATGCGCTTAACTCCACGCCGCTTGATAAAGTCAAAGTCGTGATCCTCGGCCAGGATCCGTACCACGGCCCGGGCCAGGCCCATGGCTTGTGCTTCTCGGTGCAACCGGGCGTGCCGGCGCCGCCGTCGCTGGTGAACATCTATAAAGAGTTGAAACGCGACCTGAACATCGACATCCCGAGCCACGGCTGCCTGCAAAGCTGGGCTGAACAGGGTGTGTTGATGATCAACACCACCATGACCGTCGAGCGCGCCAACGCCAATGCGCACAAGGACAAGGGCTGGCAGTTTTTCACCGATCGGATCATTGAGGTGGTCAGCGAACATCAGCCGCATCTGGTGTTCATGCTGTGGGGCGCGCATGCCCAGGGCAAGCAGAAGCTGATTGATGCTACGAAGCATCTGGTGCTGACGTCGGTGCATCCTTCGCCGCTGTCCGCTTATCGCGGCTTCCTCGGTTGCGGACACTTCAGCCGGACCAACAAGTTTCTGGTGCAGAATGGCGAAACGCCGATCGAGTGGCGGTTGCCGCCGGTTTGATGGGATGACCGTGAGGGCTTTTGTGGCGAGGGAGCTTGCTGTGGCGAGGGGGCTTTCCCCCGTTGGGTCGAGCAGCGGCCCTGCTTTTTGCCAAACACCGCATTTACAGGTTTTACGACTGCTTCGCAGCCGAACGGGGGCAAGCCCCCTCGCCACAGTCATCACCTGTCACTGGGGCGGTGTCAGGGCTGCTCCGGTTGCCGATTCCAATACTTGAACAACGGTTCCGCCAGAAACAACACAAACAACAACCGCATCACCTGCATCGCGGTTACCAAGGGCACCGACAATTGCAGGGTCTCCGCGGTCAAACTCATTTCTGCAATCCCGCCGGGCATCATGCCCAACGTCAGCGAACGCAGATCCAGGTGGGTCAACGCACTCAACCCCAGCGCCGCCGCCGTGGCGATCAACATGGTCAACACCGTGCCGATCAACGTCCGTCCCATAAATGACGGAGCGCGCCGGAAGAATTGCCGATTGAAGTGACATCCCAAGCCGCTGCCAATCAACCATTGGCCGATCTGGCTACCGCCGTTAGGCAAACCGATGTGCAAATCCCAACTGATACTCACCGCCGCACTCACCAGCAACGGCCCGAACAGCCACGGATTGGGTTGTCGTAAACGCTGCCAGACCCAGGCGAGCAGGGCGCCCGCCGGAAACAACAGCGCCAGCCAACGCCAATCGACGGCCGTGGCGTGGGCGATCGAAGCTCCGTCCCCGAGCAAATACTTGAACGCCGCCGGCACACACAGCACCACCACCAGTACCCGTAAACTCTGCCCCGCCGCGACCCGGCTGAGCACCGCGCCATTGCGCGCGCCGAGGTTGACCATCTCGCCGGAGCCTCCCGGCATGCTGGAAAAGAACGCGGTGGCGCGATCCTCACCGGTGCGCCGCATCAACCAGACCCCGACCACGGCGGACAGGCTGGTGACCAGCGCCCCAAAGAAGATCAAACCGAAATGACTCAGGACCTGCTCCATCACCACCGGGGTGAAGTGCAGGCCGATACCGATGCCGACGATCCACTGACCGCACTTGCGCCCGCCAGGGATTTCCGCCAATTGCCAGGGTGTCAGGCAGCGCACCAGGATGATCGCCAGCAACGAGCCGACCATCCACGGCAGCGGCCAGCCGATCTGGCTGGCGAGGTAACCGCCAAGCAGACCGACCAGCGGTGTTCCCCACCAGGTTTTGAAGGGACGATCAGACATCGGCAATGGTGCGCCGGGCGACCGAACGTTTGCGCCAGATCCGGATGACCGGCATCAGCAACATGATTGCGGTCAGCACCCAGCAGCCGAAGGTGATCGGGCTGGACCAGAGAATCTCCAGCGCGCCGTTGGAAATCGACAGCGCGCGACGCAGGTTCTGCTCCATCAAGCCGCCGAGGATGAACCCCAGCAGGACCGGCGACAGCGGAAAGTCCATCTTGCGCAGGATGTAACCGAAGATACCGATGCCGATCATCAGGAACAGGTCGAACGTGGTGGCGTGCACCGCGTAGACGCCGATCCCGGTAATGATCGCGATCACCGGCACCAGCGCCCAGTTCGGCACGGCGAGGATGCGGGTGAAGATGCGGATCATCGGGATGTTGAGGATCACCAGCATGATGTTGGCGACGAACAACGAAGCGATCAGGCCCCAGACGATGTCCGGTTGTTGCTGGAACAGCAGCGGCCCCGGCGTGATGTTGTACAGCGACAGCGCGCCAATCATCACCGCCGTGGTGCCCGAACCCGGAACGCCGAGGGTCAGCATCGGCACCAGTGCGCCGCAGGCTGCGCCGCCGATGGCCGTTTCAGGTGCCGCGAGGCCACGCATGTCGCCTTGGCCGAAGGTGCCTTTGGCGCCGGCGATGCGTTTCTCGGTCATGTAGGCCACGGCGCTGGCGAGCGTCGCACCGGCACCCGGCAACACGCCCATGATGAAACCCAACACGCCGCAACGAATGTTCACCACGAATACAGCTGACGCTTCTTTGAAGTTGAACATCATGCGGCCGGTGGCTTTCACCGCTTCCTGACCGTGGTGGGTTTTTTCCAGCAGCAGGAGGATTTCACTGATGGAGAACAGGCCCAGCACCAACACGACGAATTGAATGCCGTCGGTCAGGTGGATGTTGTCCCCGGTGAAACGGTACACGCCGCTGTTGGCATCGATCCCGACGCTCGACAGGAACAGACCGATCAACGCTGCGATAAAAGTTTTCAGCGGCCGATCACCGGCCATGCCGCCCAGGCAGACAATCGCGAATACCATCAGTACAAAGTATTCGGCGGGTCCGAAGGCAATCGCCCATTTCGCCAGCAGCGGGGCGAACAGCACCATGCCGCAGGTGGCGATAAATGCGCCGATGAACGAACTCCACGCCGACAGCGACAGCGCTACACCGGCCAGGCCTTTGCGGGCCATCGGGTAACCGTCGAGGGTGGTCATCACGGTGGAGGCTTCGCCAGGAATGTTCAGCAAAATCGAGCTGATCCGGCCGCCGTATTCGCAACCCAGGTACACCGCCGCCAGCAAGATCAGTGCTGATTCCGGTGGCAGACCGAGGGCGAATGCGATCGGGATCAACAGCGCCACCCCGTTGATCGGGCCCAGGCCCGGCAACAGGCCAACCACGGTGCCGATGAGTGTGCCGCACAGCGCGGTCACCAGGTTGTACGGGGTCAGCGCAACGCCAAATCCCTGACCCAAATAGCCAAGAGTATCCATATCAGTTCTCCAGAACGTCGAGCACGCCCAAGGGCAGTGGCACGTCCATCAACTTGTCGAACAGCAGATAAAGACCGATCGCCATCAGGCTGATGATCACCGTGCTGGGCAACCAGCGGCCGCCATATAAGCGCGCCATCGGGATCCCAATCAGGATGCTCGCGACAATGAAACCAAGCGGTTCGAAGGTGCCCGCGAACACCAGCAACAGCACCACGCAGATACCGATTTTGGTCAGGGTCTCGCGGTCCATCGGCGGTTCGTCAGGGTTGTGCTTGATCGGTGCGGGGCGAAACACCATATACAACAGCGCCAGGCCCATCAGCCCGAGCATCAACAGCGGGAAGGCCCGAGGCCCCACCGGTTCGTAGGAAAAAGCCGCTTGATACGGCCACGCCATCAGCGCCAGGCCAATACAGGCCAGCAACAGCACCGAAGCAAAAATGCGTTGTAAGAGCATGGGAAACTCCTGTGCCGCAGTCCCGCGCAAACGGGGCCGCAGCCGCTAGACAGAGGCGATCACTGGATCAGGCCGAACTCTTTGGCCAGCACTTTGTAGTCAGCCACCTGTTTCTTCACGTAGGTGTCCAGCTCCGGGCCGGTCATGGCGAACGGGAACAGTTCACGCTGATCGCGCAGCTTGGCGAAGTCTTCGGACGCCAGCAGTTTGTCGAAGGCGTTTTTCCACCAGGCGTAGTCTTCGTCGCTGACTTTTGGCCCGAGGTAGAAACCGCGAACCACCGGCCAGACGATGTCGTAGCCTTGCTCTTTGGCGGTCGGGATGTCCTTCATTTCCGGCTCGTCCAGACGTTTGTCGGCGAATACCGCCAGCAGACGCATGTCACCGCTCTGGATGTGCGGCATGGAGTCGGAGATGTCGGTGCTGCCGACTTGGATGTGGCCGCCGAGCAGGGCAGTGGCGATTTCACCGCCGCCTTCGAGGGCCACATAACGCAGGTCACGTGGGTTGATCCCGGCGGCCTTGGCGATCAGCGCGGTTTGCATCCAGTCCTGGCTGCCGACGGTGCCGCCGGAGCCGATCACCACTTTGCTCGGATCTTTCTTCAGCGCCTGAACGAGATCGTCCAGATTCTTGTAAGGCGAGTCGCTTTTCACCGCGATGGCGCCGTAGCTGGTGCCGACAGCGGCCAACCAGCGAACGTTGGTCTCATCGAAACGCCCGAACTTGCCTTGGGCCAGGTTCAGTAACGAACCGCTGGACCACGCCACCAGCGTGCCGGCATCGCCCGGACGCTGAGCGACCACCGCGTTGTACGCCACCGCGCCGACGCCGCCGGGCATGTAGGTCACGCGCATCGGTTTGGTCAGGATTTTTTCGTTGATCAGCGCGCTTTGCGCCAGTTTGCAGGTCAGGTCGAAACCACCGCCGGGGGAGGCTGGGGCGATACATTCCGGGCGCTTCGGCTCGGCCATCAGTTGGCCGGCGAACAGCAGGGCGCTGGCGGTGAGAGCAACTTTACGCAGTGACAAATTCATTGGGTTCTCCACAGATTTTTTGTTGTATGGATGTGTGTAGGAGTTGCCGAAGGCTCCGATCTTTTAGCCTTCGGCGGTTCAATCAATTACCAAAGTGCAACGCTATAGCTCACCAGCAGACGCACTTCATCGGCATCGCGAGCGGAGTAGTTGGAACGGTAGGTGGCATTACGCAGGCGCACGGCGACGTCCTTTAGCGCGCCGCTTTGTACTACATATTTGATCTCGGTGTTGCGCTCCCACTCTTTGCCTTCTTCACCGTTCTTGAGCTTGATGTTGTCACCGCTCAGGTAACGGCTCATGAAACTCAGGCCGGGAACGCCCAGTTTGGCGAAGTCAAAGTCGTAGCGCGCTTGCCAGGAATGCTCTTCGGCGCCGGCGAAGTCGTTGATCTGCACGAAGTTGACCAGGTACGGGTCGCTGCCATCGACATACGGGAAGGCACTGTCGCCGGACATGTGCTGATAACCGGCGCTGAATTTATGCCCGCTCAAGGCATAGCTCACCAGGCCGTTGAGGGATTTGTTGTCGATCTTGCCGCCACGGGCCGCGCCCTGGTCGTCACTGATGGCCAGTCGCAGGTCGGTGCCGAACGTGCCGGGGCCGAACGGTTGCGAGGCGACCACGCCGAGGAAGTGCTGGTTGTAGACTTCATCGAGTTGCGCGAAGTGGTAGCTGCCGGTGATTTTGTCGGTGAACTTGTAATCCACGCCGCCAAAGTCGAAGTGCTTGCCAGCGGCTGTGCCGGCAAAACGGCTGTTCTTGTTGTTGAGGGCAATGTCCTCGAAATCGGTGCTGTCGCGGTCTTTGGCTTTATCCAGTCGACCACCGGTGAAGGTCAGGTTCTTGACCTCTTTGGAGGTCAGCATTCCGCCTTCAAAGGTCTGCGGCAGGATGCGCCCGTCGTTGGGCTTGAGGATCGGCAGCTCCGGGATCAGGCTGCCGATTTTCAGTTCGGTGGCGGAGATCTTCACTTTGCCGGTCAGGCCAAGTTTGGAGTACTCATTGGCCGCGCGACCGTCATCGTGGGTCGGCAACAGGCCGGTGCCGGTGCGGTCGGGACTCGAATCGAGCTTGACCCCCAGCATGCCCAGCGCATCGACACCAAACCCCACGGTGCCGTCGGTGTAACCCGATTGCAGATTGAGGATGAACCCCTGGGCCCATTCGTCACGCTTGGATTGCTGGGCACTGGTGCCATCGCGAAAGTCGCGGTTGAAATACATGTTGCGGGTTTCAAGTGTTGCCTTACTGTCTTCGAAGAAGGCAGCCTGGCTCAACGGCGAAAAGCCGGCGAAGGCGGCGGCACTGGCAAGGGCGGTCTGGCTGAGGCGGGAAAAACGAACAGGCGGGCGAGCCTGAAGCTGCATGGACAGCATCGTGAAGTACTCCGTTATTGTTCTTATTGGCGAAAACGCTTCGAGGCGTTTTTCGTATCGCTGTGTGGCAGCAGCGACGGACAGTCGAAACGGTCCGTGGCTGGACTCTAACGGGCCAACCTTTCGCTAACCTTTCAGCTGACTTTCACGGATTTCGGGCTTCACAGCAGCGGTTGCGGCTGTAAACTCCGCGCCAAAGAATGGCGTCGACCATCCCTGAACGAGGTAAAAATCCATGCGTGTCCTGCTCGTCGAAGACCATCTGCAGCTCGCCGAAAGTGTCGCCCAGGCGCTCAAGAGCACCGGGTTGACCGTGGATGTTTTGCACGATGGCGTGGCGGCCGACCTGGCCTTGAGCAGCGAGGAATACGCCATGGCGATCCTCGATGTCGGCCTGCCGCGCATGGATGGTTTTGAAGTACTGGCGCGTCTGCGGGCCCGGGGTAAAAATCTGCCGGTGCTGATGCTGACCGCCCGCAGCGACGTCAAGGATCGGGTCCATGGCCTGAACCTTGGTGCAGACGATTACCTCGCCAAACCGTTCGAACTGACCGAACTCGAAGCTCGGGTCAAAGCCTTGCTGCGGCGCAGCGTTTTAGGCGGTGAGCGGCAGCAGCGCTGCGGCGTGCTGGCCTATGATCTGGACACCCGGCGCTTCACCCTCGGCGAAGAATTGCTGACCCTGACCTCTCGGGAACAAGCCGTGCTCGAAGCGCTCATCGCCCGTCCTGGCCGGGTGATGAGCAAGGAACAACTGGCTTCCCAGGTATTTGGCCTGGACGAAGAGGCCAGCCCCGACGCCATCGAAATCTACGTCCACCGTTTGCGCAAGAAACTCGATGGCCAACCGGTGGCAATCGTGACCTTCCGCGGCCTCGGCTACTTGTTGGAAAGCCGCGATGCATAAGCCCAGCAGCCTGCGCTGGCGGTTGCTGTGGAACCTGGCGCTGTTGCTGGTGGTGTTGATGTTGGCCAGTGGTTTGAGCGCGTATTGGAACGGTCGCGAAGCCGCCGACACCGCTTATGACCGCACCTTGCTGGCTTCGGCGCGGACCATTGCCGCCGGCTTGTCCCAGCGTGATGGCAGCCTCAGCGCGAACGTGCCTTACGTCGCCCTCGATACTTTCGCTTACGACAGTGCCGGGCGAATTTATTACCAGGTCAACGACATCCATCAAAAGCTGATCTCCGGCTACGAAAACCTCCCCGGACCGCCGCCGGGAACGCCGCGCACCGACGACTACCCGGCGCTGGCGCGTTTCTACAACGCCACTTACCAAGGGCAGAACGTGCGGGTGGTGAGCCTGCTTAAAGCGGTGATCGAACCGAACATGAACGGCATGGCGGAAATTCGCGTGGCGGAGACCGATGAAGCGCGGGTGCGCATGGCCCGCAGCCTCGCGGCGGATACCTTGCTGCGGCTCGGCATGTTGGCGATTGGCGCACTGATGATCGTCTGGTTTGCGGTCAGCGCGGCGTTGCGCCCATTAGAGCGTTTGCGCACCGCAGTGGAAGAGCGCCAGTCCGATGATCTGCGGCCGTTGCCGCTGGTGGAAGTGCAGCGTGAGTTGTGGCCGCTGGTGCGCGCACTCAATCACTTTACCGAACGCTTGCGCGGGCAGTTCGAGCGTCAGGCGCAGTTCATTGCCGATGCGGCCCATGAACTGCGTACACCGCTGGCGGCGCTCAAGGCACGACTGGAATTGGGCTTGCGCGCCAGCGAACCGGAAACCTGGCGCAGCACCCTGGAAACCGCGGCCCAAGGAACGGATCGCCTGACGCATTTGGCCAATCAGTTGCTTTCCCTGGCTCGGGTCGAAAACGGCGCACGGGCGATTGCCGAGGGCGGCGCCCAGTTGCTGGACCTGAGCCAATTGGCCCGGGAACTGGGCATGGCGATGGCCCCGCTGGCCCACGCACGCGGCGTGGCGCTGGCGCTGGAGGCGGACGAGCCGGTGTGGCTGCGCGGTGAGCCGACGCTGTTGAACGAATTGCTGAGCAACCTGGTGGATAACGCATTGGCCCACACACCGCCCGGTGGCAATGTGATCCTTCGCGTGACGGCGCCGGCGGTGCTGGAGGTCGAGGACGATGGCCCCGGGATTCCCCTTGAAGAGCGCGATCGGGTATTTGAGCGCTTTTATCGGCGCAACCAGCAGGTCGCGGGATCAGGGTTGGGCTTGGCGATTGTCGGTGAGATCTGCCGCGCGCACTTGGCGCAGATCAGCCTGCATGACGGGGAGGCCGCGGGGTTGAAGGTTCGGGTGAGTTTTATTGCGGGGGAGTAAACACCAGACCTGTTGCCCCGGAGCTTTTGTGGCGAGGGAGCTTGCTCCCGTTGGGCTGCGAAGCAGCCCCAAAACCTGCAACCTGATTCCTTCTGACACACCGAATGCGTAGGGTTTACGACTGCTACGCAGCCGAACGGGAGCAAGCTCCCTCGCCACAATTATTCGTGTTCACAATCAGTAGAACATCGACCGCGATTCTTCCAGATCCCTGCACATCGCCTCATTCTCGGGATCAATCCCCAGCTTCTTGAACGACGGAACACTGAGCACGTCGATGCGGGCCAGCGGGTGGTCGCTGTCCTTGTGGCAATACAGGCTGGCGATCTGTACCAGGTCGACATAATCGACCCGCCCGGAATCGCGTTTGAAATCCAGGTACTGCCCCGGCAACTTCACCAACATCTCCGGAAATTCCCAGACGCTGAGCAGCTTGTCGCCGAGCAACGGATGAATGCGGTCGATCACATGGTTGAGGCTGACCGGGTCCGAGAGCAGCTCATAGTGGTCTTCGGCGTACGTCAGGATCGGCAGTACACCAATTTGATGCACCAACCCGCCCAGCGCAGCCTGATCCGGTTTGAGCTGGGTGTAACTGCGGCACAGTGCATAACTGACCCCGGCGATTTCCAGGCTTTTGCGCCAGACATCGCGCATCTTCTGTTCCACCACTTCAGAACGGGCGTGGAAAATCTGTTCCATCACCAGACCGATGGCCAGGTTGCTGCTGTAGTTCACGCCCAGCCGGGTGATGGCCGTGTGCAGGTCGGTGACTTCCTGGGTTGCACGCAGCAACGGGCTGTTGACCACTTTGATCAGGCGCGCCGACAGCGCGGTATCGCGGCCGATTACTTTACTCAGGGTGCTTACGCTGATTTCCGGATCTTCAGCGGCCTTGCGAATTTGCAGGGCCACTTCCGGTAATGTTGGCAGAACCAGGTCATCGTTATCGATGGCCTCAACCAAATCCTGTTGGACCTTATCCGCCAGCTCGCTCATTTCTGTTCTCTAGGGTCTTGCAAAAAAATACTGCTGTTAACGCTGGATTTCTTTATCGCGATCCAGCGCGTAGGGCAGGTCGAGCAAGTGCAGGGCAGGGCCTTCTAGCGCTGCCAAGTGAATGTCGCCGCCCTCTGCTGCTTCGGCTTGCAGCACGGCCAGGAGTTCAATATTTTGTTCGCCGCGCGCGGCAATCACCACTTCACCAATAGAGCTGCCGTGGGTCGGGGAAAACAGTTGTGTGCCGGGTTCCGGCAATTCAATGCCATCCAGTTGCAAGCGGTACAGCCGGCGCTTGAGTTTGCCCAGGTACTGCATACGCGCGACGATTTCCTGGCCGGTGTAGCAGCCTTTCTTGAAACTCACGCCGCCAACGGCTTGCAGGTTGAGCATCTGTGGGATGAACAGCTCGCGAGTACTCGGCATGACCTGGCCGATCCCTGCGCGGACCTGGCCCAGCAGCCATTGATTCAGATCGCCTTCGGCCAGCAGGGCGGACAGCTTGCCCTTGATGGCATCGGCTTGATCGGCGGCGGTCCAGAGTTCGGCGCGTCCAGGTGAAACACGAATCGCGATCAGGCCGTCGTTGCGCGCAACGCTGTCGGTGTCGGCCGGCAGCTCAAGACCCAGGCTGCTCAGTGCCGCATCGCCATGATCGAGGCCGAAACGCACCCAGGCAGCGCTTTCATCGGTCAGTTTGGATTTTGAGAACACTGCGTACTTTTTCAGGTCCGCCAGTTGCGGCTCCAGCAGCTCGGTGGCCATGGCCAGGAGAACGCCGTCGCCTTCCAGCAGAATGCGGAAACTCGACTGCATCCGGCCTTTCTGGGTGCAACGGGCGCCGAGGCTGGCCTGGGTGTCGCTCAGGTAGTTGAGGTTGCAGGTCAATTGGCCCTGCAGGAATTTGCCGGCATCCGCGCCGCGGACCGCGAGAACGCCTTCGTGTGACAGGGTGCAGAAAAAAGCAGAATCGGCCATGGGTCATCGCAGGGTAAAGAGTCTGGGAGACATCATAAGGGGACGCCCATGAAATGGGTAGTTCACAAAAGCTCGAGAGGGGCCGACCAAAGCCGACTGTTCGACCGGGCGCGGGGCTGTATACTTGCCGCCTATTTGAGGAGCGCTCCATGGTCGAAGATGTTGAACTGAATCGCCTCTACTGGCACAGCCGCCGCGGCATGCTTGAGCTTGACGTATTGCTGGTGCCGTTCGTGAAAGAGGTCTATCCGCATCTCAATGATGTCGACCGCGATTGCTACCGCAAGCTGCTCGAATGCGAAGATCAGGACATGTTCGGTTGGTTCATGGAACGCGCCGAATCGGAAGATCCGGAGCTTCAGCGCATGGTTCGCATGATCCTGGATCGTGTCCAGCCCAAGTAATGCGTTCGAATGCCGCTGGCATGCCTCACGGCAGTTGCTGGCGGCGTATCTTCTGGCCCAGCTGTTCGCGCTGGGTGCGTTGTTTCTTCTCTCTATACCGCTCTGGGCCAGTTCGCTCGGTGTTTTGCTGTGCCTGGTACACGGCTTTTGGGTATTGCCACGGCAGATTTTGCTGACGCACCCGCAGGCATATTGTGGCTTGCGCCGGGACGCTGATGGTTGGCAGTTGTGGAATCAGGCTCAGGGTTGGCAATCGGTCCAGCTAAGGCCGGACAGTCTGGCGCTACCGTTGGTCGTAATACTGCGGCTTCGTCTGCGCGGCGAGCGACGGGTCAGGACAATTTGTGTGCCTTATGATTCGCAGGCGGCGGATCTGCACCGACGCCTGCGGGTTCGGCTCAGGTTCAGTCGGCGTAGGTGGGCGGCACCAGAATAGTGTCCAGTGCCTCAGGCAACATGTTCGGGTAGTCGAGGGTGTAATGCAGACCGCGACTTTCCTTGCGCTCCATTGCTGACTGGATCATCAGTTCCGCAACTTGGGCCAAGTTGCGCAACTCGATCAAATCCCGGCTGACTTTATAGTTGCTGTAGAACTCGTCGATTTCGTCCAATAGCAGCCGCACACGGTGCTGTGCCCGTTGCAAGCGCTTGTTGGTGCGCACGATGCCCACGTAGTCCCACATGAAACGCCGCAATTCGTCCCAGTTGTGCGCAATGATCACGTCTTCGTCGGAGTCGGTCACCTGGCTCGCATCCCAGACGGGAAGGGCGGTCGGAATCGACACCTGAGGCAACTGCTCGAGAATGTCCGCCGCCGCCGAGCGCGCGTAGACGAAACACTCCAGCAACGAGTTGCTGGCCATGCGGTTGGCACCGTGCAGCCCGGTGAAGCTGGTCTCGCCAATGGCATACAGGCCGGGCACATCGGTGCGGCCTTGTTGATCGACCATCACGCCGCCGCAGGTGTAGTGCGCCGCCGGAACCACCGGGATCGGTTGCTTGGTGATGTCGATGGAAAACTCGAGGCAGCGTTCGTACATCGTCGGGAAGTGGGTCTTGATGAACGCTTCGGGCTTGTGGCTGATGTCCAGATAGACGCAATCGATGCCCAGGCGCTTCATCTCGTGGTCGATGGCCCTGGCGACGATGTCACGTGGCGCCAGTTCGGCGCGCGGGTCGAAGCGCTGCATGAAGCGTTCGCCGTTGGGCAGCTTCAGGTGCGCACCTTCGCCGCGCAGGGCTTCGGTGATCAGGAAACTCTTGGCCTGTGGGTGATACAGGCACGTGGGGTGGAACTGGTTGAACTCCAGGTTCGCCACCCGGCAGCCCGAACGCCAGGCCATGGCAATGCCATCCCCGCAAGCGCCGTCGGGATTGCTGGTATAGAGATAGACCTTTGCGGCGCCACCGGAAGCGAGGATCACGAAGCGGGCGGCGTAGGTGTCGACTTCACCGGTGGTGCGGTTGAGTACGTAGGCACCGAGGCAACGGTCGCCTTCCAGGCCCAGGCGTTTTTCGGTGATCAGATCGACTGCGACCCGTTGTTCCAGCAGTTCGATGTTCGGCCGTTGTCGGGCCTGGAACAGTAAGGTTCTGAAGATCGCCGCACCGGTGGCATCGGCTGCGTGGATGATGCGCCGATGGCTGTGGCCGCCTTCGCGGGTCAGGTGAAACTCGAAACCGCCGTCCTCCGTGCCAGACTCTTCATCGCGGGTAAACGGAACGCCCTGGTCGATCAGCCACTGGATGGCTTCTTTACTGTGCTCGACGGTAAACCGCACGGCGTCTTCATGGCACAGGCCGCCGCCGGCATTGAGCGTGTCATCGACGTGGGACTCGACGGTGTCGGTATCATCCAGCACGGCAGCGACACCGCCCTGGGCCCAGAAAGTCGAGCCATTGGCGAGGTCGCCTTTGCTCAGTACGGCGATGCGCAGATGACCGGGCAAGGTCAGCGCAAGGCTCAAACCGGCAGCGCCGCTGCCAATGACCAGAACATCGTGTTGAAACTGTTGGCTCATTTCAGGATTCCGCTCAAAGCGACCCGGGTCGGGGTTGGCGCAAGACACCTGGATCGGCGAGTCAGGCAGCCACACAGCCCACTAGTATATAGAGGGGGGGAGCGGCACAATAGCCGGGCCTACATGGCATTGTGAAACTACTGTGACGGAAAAGACCGGACGCTTCGTCGGAAGTTTTTTTCACCGGTTCGGCGACAAGGCGACTGTATCGAGGATTTAACAGTCTTTTTCGCTTCGCAGTCGCACAATGTCGGTTGCACGCAGCTATAAATATTTGGAACTTTTGCCAAAGGCCCAAGATCAATAGCTGGTTGCCTGAATCAAGGGACAGTGTCGGCTTCAGAGCGGGACCTGCTGTTTGGTCCTTGCCGGCGAATCCGATGACAAGATTATTCGCGCAGCCGGGTTATCCCGAGCTGCGCTTTTCGTGCGTGCCAAATCAGAGCCCGCAGGAAACTTGCTTGAAGGGGGAGAACTTTTGCGAAAAGCCCGAGTCTATGTTTGCAAGTCTGGTCGTTTAGTTATGCAAGCCTCCTTCGAGCTTATCGAGGAGTGTTCATGCTAACCCAGGAAGAGGATCAGCAGCTGGTCGAGCGCGTCCAACGCGGCGACAAGCGAGCTTTCGATCTGCTAGTGCTGAAATACCAGCACAAAATTCTCGGGTTGATCGTGCGTTTCGTGCACGACACCCATGAAGCCCAGGATGTCGCACAGGAAGCCTTTATCAAGGCGTACCGTGCACTTGGTAATTTCCGCGGAGACAGCGCGTTTTATACGTGGCTTTACCGCATCGCCATCAACACGGCGAAAAACTATTTGGTTTCACGCGGCCGCCGGCCGCCGGATAGCGATGTCAGTTCTGAAGACGCAGAGTTCTACGATGGCGATCATGGCCTCAAGGATCTCGAGTCGCCAGAACGCGCATTGCTGCGGGATGAGATCGAAGGCACCGTCCATCGAACCATCCAGCAACTGCCAGAAGATTTGCGTACGGCTTTAACTTTACGTGAATTCGATGGTCTGAGTTACGAGGACATTGCGGCGGTTATGCAGTGTCCGGTGGGTACCGTGCGTTCCCGGATTTTCCGGGCTCGGGAAGCCATTGATAAAGCCCTGCAGCCGTTGTTGCAGGAAAACTGAGACAGCGGCGACAGCCAAGAGAGGAACGCCATGAGTCGTGAAGCCCTGCAGGAATCGCTGTCCGCAGTGATGGATAACGAAGCGGATGAGCTGGAGTTGCGTCGGGTACTGAATGCCTTTGACGATGTTGAAACCCGCGATACCTGGGCTCGTTACCAGATCGCTCGGGCAGTCATGCATAAGGATCTGCTGCTTCCACGTCTGGACATCGCTGCGGCAGTTTCTGCTGCGCTGGAAGACGAAGCCGTCCCGGCCAAGGCATCTCGCGGTCCATGGCGCAGCCTGGGTCGTCTGGCCGTTGCTGCTTCGGTGACCATCGCCGTACTGGCAGGTGTTCGTCTGTACAACCAGGACGAAATTGCTGGCGTCGAACTGGCTCAGCAATCCAATCAGCCTGCTCTGGCCGTTCCTCAGGTCAAGGGCCCAGCTGTATTGGCAGGCTACAGTGAGAGCTCGGAAGCCACTGGCCCTATGGCCAACGGCGTATTGCAAGGTCAGCCGGGCTGGCACGATCAGCGTCTGCCAAGTTACTTGCGCCAACATGCTCAACAGGCTGCCTTGAAAGGCACTGAAAGTGCTCTGCCTTATGCTCGTGCAGCAAGCCTGGAAAACCGTTAAGGAGGATCATGCGCGCCATACCTCTACTTACGCTTCTGCTTGGTGGCTGGTTTGTTGTTCCAGCCCACGCTGATGAAGCCCAAGACTGGTTGACCCGTCTGGGCCAGGCCGAGCAAACGCAAAGCTTCCACGGTACTTTTGTTTACGAGCGTAACGGTAGTTTTTCTACCCATAACATCTGGCACCGCGTCCAGGATGGCAAGGTCCGCGAGCGTTTACTCCAGCTCGACGGCTCGGCACAGGAAGTCGTGCGCATTGATGGGCATACTCAATGCGTCAGCGGCACCCTGATAGCGGGGCTGGGGGAGTCTCCCAAATCTGCTGCTCGTGCACTCGATCCACAAAAGCTCAAGAATTGGTACGACCTTGCCGTCATCGGTAAGTCGCGTGTGGCTGGGCGTGCGGCGGTGATCGTTTCACTGACGCCGCGTGACCAGCATCGTTACGGTTTCGAGTTACATCTGGACAAGGAGACCGGCTTGCCCCTCAAGTCATTGCTGCTAAATGACAAGGGTCAGTTGCTCGAGCGATTCCAGTTCACGCAACTGGATACCGCCGATGTCCCATCAGACAAAGATTTGCAGGCAGGTCCTGATTGCAAGACAGTCTCCCTGGAACCTGACAAGGCAGAGGCGCTTAAAACCGCCGAGGTCTGGCATTCGGACTGGTTACCGCCTGGTTTCGAACTCAGTAGCAGTTCTTCGCGCAAAGACCCTGAGACCAAAACTCAGGTCAGTAGCTTGATGTATGACGATGGCTTGGCCCGCTTCTCGGTGTTTCTTGAGCCGTTGAACGGCGCTACTGTCACCGATACGCGTACCCAGTTGGGTCCAACCGTAGCGGTTTCCCGACGCTTGACTACGCCTCAGGGCGAGATCATGGTGACCGTGGTCGGTGAGATCCCTATCGGTACCGCCGAACGCATTGCGCTGTCCATGCGCTCCGATGCTACTGCGGCCAAACAGTGAGCTGAATTGTGATGCTCATGGATCGGCAATTTGATTGTGCGAGAGGCCAGCGATGCCCATTCCACCATTGAGATGTCGAAATGTTTGGTGAACATTTCAATTTGCAAATCCCCCTGAATTTTTCTATAGGTCAGAGCCTCACGGCTCTGGCCTTGTTTGTTGTTCCCGGAACAAAAATACCGGCGTATCGTTCCCGGTGTTCCTTGCTCCATATCGCTTAACCATGCTCGTCGTAACGGGAGCCGTATGTCGATACCACGCTTGAAGTCTTACCTCTCCATTTTTGCCACCGTGCTGGTGCTCGGTCAGGCGGTCTCTGCTCAAGCGGCCGAATTGCCTGACTTCACGCAACTGGTCGAACAGGCCTCGCCTGCGGTGGTGAACATCAGTACCACGCAGAAACTGCCTGATCGCAAAGTGTCCAGCCAGATGCCGGATCTTGAAGGCCTGCCGCCAGCGCTGCGCGAGTTCTTTGAGCGCGGCATGCCGCAACAACGTTCGCCTCGCGGCGATCGTCAGCGCGAAGCGCAGTCCCTGGGGTCGGGTTTTATCATCTCGCCTGATGGCTACATCCTGACCAACAACCACGTGATCGCCGATGCCGACGAAATTCTTGTCCGCCTGGCCGACCGCAGTGAGTTGAAAGCCAAACTGATCGGCACCGACCCGCGTTCCGACGTGGCGTTGCTGAAAATCGAGGGCAAGGACCTGCCGGTTCTCAAACTCGGCAAATCCCAGGACCTGAAGGCTGGCCAATGGGTTGTCGCCATCGGTTCGCCGTTCGGCTTTGACCACACCGTGACCCAAGGCATTGTCAGCGCCATCGGTCGCAGCCTGCCGAACGAAAACTATGTCCCGTTCATCCAGACCGACGTGCCGATCAACCCGGGTAACTCCGGTGGCCCGCTGTTTAATCTGAACGGTGAAGTGGTCGGGATCAACTCACAAATCTACACCCGTTCGGGCGGCTTCATGGGTGTGTCGTTCGCGATCCCGATCGATGTCGCGATGGACGTATCCAATCAACTGAAAAGCGGCGGCAAAGTCAGCCGTGGCTGGTTGGGTGTCGTGATTCAAGAGGTGAACAAGGACCTGGCTGAGTCGTTCGGTCTGGAGAAGCCGGCCGGTGCGCTGGTGGCTCAGATCCAGGATGACGGCCCGGCGGCCAAGGGTGGCCTGCAGGTGGGCGACGTGATCTTGAGCATGAACGGTCAACCGATCGTCATGTCTGCTGATCTGCCACACCTGGTTGGCGCGCTCAAGGCAGGCGCCAAGGCTAATCTTGAAGTGATCCGCGAGGGTAAGCGCAAGAACGTCGAGCTGACCGTCGGCGCAATCCCGGAGGAAGGAAAAGAGCTGGGTGCGCAGGCGAAATCCGGGGTTGAGGGCAGCAGCAACCGCTTGGGTGTTTCCGTTGCCGAGCTGACCGATGAGCAGAAGAAAGCCAACGACCTCAAGGGCGGCGTGGTGATCAAGGACATCCAGGACGGTCCTGCTTCGCTGATCGGCTTGCAGCCAGGTGATGTGATTACTCACCTGAACAACCAGGCGATCGGCTCCACCAAGGAGTTCACCGAGATCGCCAAGGCACTGCCGAAGAACCGCTCGGTGTCGATGCGGGTTCTGCGTCAAGGTCGTGCCAGCTTCATCACCTTCAAACTGGCTGAATAAACCGGTTGTTGGCTGAATAAAAAACCGCCTCGAAAGAGGCGGTTTTTTTGTGTCTGAAGTTTTTGTTCCAGGAGCAGATCAGCCCATCATGTCCTTGACCATGCGCTCTTGCTCCATCAGCTCTCGTTGCCGTGCATCGATCCGTGACGACAATGGGAAGTTGCTTCCGGCCTTGCGCTTGGCAAAGTCCAGTTGCTGAATGGCCTGGCGGTAATCGCCGACCAGAGCGAAGTATTCGGCGCGAGCCTGGTGTAAGCCAATGATGTTGCCCGACAGGCCGCGAGTCTCCGCCACCATGTACCAGACATCCGGATCGTCCGGACGAGATTTGAGCAAACTTTCCAGGGCTTTTTCCGCGTCCGCAGTACGGTTTTGTTTGAGTAGCAAGTCGACACGGACCTGGTTCAGCGGGTAGTTGCCCGGATACTGAGTCAACAGTCGATCAACCCGCGTTTGGGCCTCCGGCAGGCGATTGTTGGTGATGTCCAGATCGACCTGAGCCAGGTTGTAGATAATCTCGTTCGGCGCCGTGGCCAGCAGTAGCTTGAGATTCTCCCGTGCCTCGTTCAATTGGCCACCCTTGATCTGGGCAATGGCCAAGCCGTAGCGCGCGACGTCGTTTTTCGGGTTCTCATCCAATTGGGCGCGGAAGCGTTTGGCGCCCAGGCCGGGGGTTTCTTCGTAGATCAGTTGCACCCGTGCGCGAATCAGCTGGTAACGCATGCTGTCTTCGATGCCGCCCGGTTTGGACTGTTCGGCACGGTTACGGGTGTCGGCGATCCGTGATTCGGTCACCGGGTGAGTCAGCAGGAATTCCGGTGGCTTGGCATCGAAGCGGTACTGACGCATCAAGCGCTCGAACATGTTCGGCATCGAGCGCGGATCGTAACCGGCCTTTTCCAGATTGAGGATGCCGATCCGGTCGGCTTCCTGTTCGTTCTGGCGCGAGAAGCGCCGTTGTTCCTGGATCGCTGCTGCCTGGGTACCGGCAATGGTGGCGATCCCGGCATCACCGGCGCCAGCGGCGGCAATCACGATCCCGGCCAACAGAGCGGCCATCATCGGCACTTGCATGCGTTGCGAGGCTTCGACGCCTCGGGCGAAGTGGCGTTGCGACAAGTGAGCCAATTCGTGAGCCAGCACCGAAGCATATTCACCTTCGGTCTGGGCATTGAGGAACAAGCCGCCGTTGACCCCGATGATCCCGCCCGGCGCGGCAAAGGCGTTGAGCTGCGGGCTGTTGATCAGGATGAACTCCAGGCGTCGGTCAGTGACCTGACTGGTTTCCACCAGTTTGTAGACGCTGGATTCGACATAATCCTTGAGCTGCGGATCATTGAGCTGCAATACCTGGCTGCGCAACATTGCCAGCCACGCGCGGCCCAATTGGTATTCCTGTTGCGGCGAGACAATGGCAGAACTGGCGTCACCGAGTGATGGCAGGTCGTCGGCGAAGCCTGGTGAGGCAAGCAGGCAAGCGAGCGTCAGCAGGGTAGGGCGCAAAAAAGTCATGCACAAAGCCTTAGTCGACAAAGACCTTACTGTAGCCGGACACTGGCCTTCGGACCAGATATTCTAGGCCGCTCAACCACCTGATCCGGAGTGATGCAATGACCGACGCTGTAGCCCATGACGTGGAACTGGACGCCAGTGGCCTGAATTGTCCGTTGCCGTTGCTCAAGGCCAAACTTGAGCTTAATCGCATGGCCAGCGGTGCGGTACTCAAGGTCATCGCCACGGACGCGGGTTCTCAGCGCGACTTCCGCACCTTTGCCCGATTGGCCGGTCATACGCTGCTGCTCGAAGAAGACGAGGCGGGTGTTTACCGCTATTGGTTGAAAAAAGCCTGAAACCGGCTGCGTTCGTTCTTAAGGATTATTGATGTTCAAAGTGTTACGGGACTGGATTCAGCGCTACTTCTCCGACGAAGAGGCCGTGGTGCTGGCGGTGCTGTTGATTCTGGGGTTTACCGCGGTGCTCACGTTGGGCGGCATGCTCGCGCCAGTGCTGGCCGGGATGGTGCTGGCGTATCTGATGCAGGGGCTGGTCGTCACCCTTGAGCGCCTGCGCGTTCCCGGTGGTGTGGCCGTGGGGCTGGTCTTCGCGTTGTTCATGGGGTTGTTGCTGGTGTTCATCGTAGTGGTGGTGCCGTTGCTCTGGCATCAGTTGATCACCTTGTTCAACGAACTGCCCGGCATGCTCGCCAAGTGGCAGTCGCTGTTGTTGCTGTTACCCGAGCGCTATCCGCATCTGGTGTCCGACGAGCAGGTGCTGCAAGCCATTGAAGTGGCCCGGGGCGAAATCGGCAAGTTCGGTCAGTGGGCGCTGACATTCTCGCTGTCGAGCCTGCCGCTGCTGGTCAACATCATGATCTATTTGGTGTTGGTGCCAATCCTGGTGTTTTTCTTCCTGAAAGACCGGGAAATGATCGGGCAGTGGGTGCGCGGCTACCTGCCGCGTGAGCGGGCGCTGATCACTCGGGTTGCGCAAGAGATGAATCGGCAGATCGCCAACTACATTCGCGGCAAGGTCATTGAAATCATCATTTGCGGTGGCGTGACCTACATCGCGTTCGTCGCTTTGGGGCTCAATTACGCGGCGCTGCTGGCGTTGCTGGTGGGCGTTTCGGTGGTGGTGCCTTACGTCGGGGCGGTGGTGGTGACGGTGCCGGTGCTGCTGATCGCGTTGTTCCAGTGGGGCTGGAGTGATCAGTTCATCTACCTGATGGCGGTCTACGGAATCATTCAGACGCTGGATGGCAACGTGCTGGTACCGCTGCTGTTCTCGGAGGCGGTCAACCTGCACCCGGTGGCGATCATCTGCGCGGTGCTGTTGTTTGGCGGGTTGTGGGGCTTCTGGGGGGTATTCTTTGCGATTCCCCTGGCGACACTGTTCAAGGCCGTGCTGGATGCCTGGCCGCGCAAGGAGCCGGTGGTGGCTCCGTTGCTCTAGAACGATGGTGATCAAAAGATCGCAGCCTGCGGCAGCTCCTACAGAAGCTCCGCGATCGGCGTAGCTGCCGAAGGCTGCGATCTTTTTCGGTATCAAGCCTTGTTCAAGGTCTGAGCCGCAGCCAATACCGCATCCACATGCCCCGGCACCTTCACGCCGCGCCATTCCTGACGCAACACACCGTCCTTGTCGATCAGGAACGTGCTGCGATCAACGCCCATGTATTCCTTGCCGTAGAGCTTTTTCAGCTTGATCACGTCGAACAGTTGGCAGAGCGCTTCCTCCTTGTCGCTGATCAGCTCGAAGGTGAATGCCTGCTTGGCTTTGAAGTTCTCGTGGGACTTCAGGCTGTCGCGGGACACACCGAAGACTTCGGTGTTGGCAGCCTTGAAGGCCTCAAGCTGGTCGCGAAAGCCCTGGCCCTGGGTCGTGCAGCCCGGGGTACTGTCCTTCGGATAGAAGTAAATCACCACTTGCTTGCCTTTGAGGCTCGCGAGGCTGATGGTCTGCCCGCTGGTGGCGGGTGCTTCGAAGTCGGTAACCGGTTGGTCGATAGCAACGGCCATGAAAGCTTCCTTGCATTGGGTTTTGTGGGCGCCACGGTTCGATCAGGGC
>Ga0105857_1000152_pt1 | contig 29300 bp, 25 predicted proteins | sample OrgsoiDNA_201061_FD_89682 | JGI IMG/M metagenome (GOLD analysis project Ga0105857, IMG submission 89682) | Permafrost soil microbial communities from the Arctic, to analyse light accelerated degradation of dissolved organic matter (DOM) -... | ecosystem: Environmental > Terrestrial > Soil >...
GTGATGCTGCCGTTGTTCCTGCCTGAAGGCATGAACTTCGACAAACTGCTGCGGGCGCTGATCGGCGTGATCCTGTTCCAGTCGGCCTACGTGGCCGAAGTGGTGCGCGGTGGTCTGCAAGCGATCCCCAAAGGTCAGTACGAAGCGGCTGCCGCGATGGGCCTCGGTTACTGGCGCAGCATGGGCCTGGTGATTCTGCCGCAAGCCCTGAAGCTGGTAATCCCTGGCATCGTCAACACCTTCATTGCGCTGTTCAAGGACACAAGCCTGGTGATCATCATCGGCCTGTTCGACCTGCTCAACAGCGTCAAGCAAGCCGCCGCCGACCCGAAATGGTTGGGCATGGCCACCGAAGGTTATGTGTTCGCGGCCCTGGTGTTCTGGATTTTCTGTTTTGGTATGTCCCGCTACTCCATGCATTTGGAACGTAAGCTGGACACTGGCCACAAGCGTTAGGAGCGTAGTTTATGAGTGAAGCGATCAAACAGCCTGTGAGCCCTGAAGGCATTATTCAGATGCAGGGCGTTAACAAGTGGTACGGCCAGTTCCACGTGTTGAAAGACATCAACCTGAACGTCAAGCAGGGCGAGCGTATCGTCCTGTGCGGCCCTTCGGGTTCCGGCAAGTCGACCACCATTCGTTGCCTCAATCGCCTGGAAGAACACCAGCAGGGCCGCATCGTGGTCGATGGCGTGGAACTGACCAACGACCTCAAGCAGATCGAAGCGATCCGCCGCGAAGTCGGCATGGTGTTCCAGCACTTCAACCTGTTCCCGCATCTGACCATCCTGCAGAACTGCACCCTGGCACCGATGTGGGTGCGCAAGATGCCGAAACGCAAGGCCGAAGAAATCGCCATGCACTACCTGGAACGCGTCCGCATTCCGGAGCAGGCGCATAAATTCCCGGGGCAACTGTCCGGCGGCCAGCAACAGCGTGTGGCGATTGCCCGTGCCCTGTGCATGAAACCGAAAATCATGCTGTTCGACGAACCAACGTCGGCACTCGACCCGGAAATGGTGAAAGAGGTTCTCGACACCATGATCGGCCTGGCCGAAGACGGCATGACCATGCTCTGCGTAACCCACGAAATGGGCTTCGCCCGCACCGTGGCCAACCGCGTGATCTTCATGGACAAGGGCGAAATCGTCGAACAGGCTGCGCCGAACGACTTCTTCGATAATCCACAGAATGATCGTACCAAGCTGTTCCTGAGCCAGATCCTGCATTGATCCTGCACAGGCGTTGAAATAAACCCGGACGTGTTCCGGGTTTATTTTTGCCTGGGATTTATCGCCGAACACATCCCCCTACGAAGCGGGTGCTGTGTCGCGCTTGGCGAGTAACTGACGCAAATCCTCACCATCACTCAGCGCATGCACTTCGGCCATCAGGTGAGGATGCCGATCAAGCAGGCGCATCAGCGTAAACAGCGGCTGAGGCGGGGCAAGTTCGCCACGCTCGTAGCGGGAAAATGCATTGTGCCCGCCGCCAGACAGCAACTTCACCGCGTCTTTTTGCGTGAGGTGCAGTTTGCGCCGTATGCGTTTCATCTCGTTTGCCAGGAGCTGACGGCAGTCCATCAGCAACTGATCGCTAGCGTCCGAGTAGCGCTCGGCACTGCCGTCATCGAATTCGATTTCACCGCAAACCCTGCATTCCCAGCCTGAAATATCCTCAACCTGACGGGTCATTTGTTTGAAGTCGATGGTAATGCTGCGCGGCTCGAAATGTTGCAGCCCGTCATGGGTGCCGCAGCTGAAGCATTGCTTTGTATTCATGCGTCTTTCTCCTTGAAGGAGATAATCGGTGGCCCACCACCCGGGCGATAAGTCACTTTGATGCGGATCTCCAGACCGTGAGTCTTGATGTGGTACACGTCCTGCCAGATGCGATGGTCGGCGCAGGTGGTCATCGATTTGTGCAACATCCTGTACTCCAGCGAGTAAACGATTCGCAGCATTTGAGAAAGACTCAAGTCCATTCTGCGACCGCCTTCGCGGGCGGTGCCCGTAAATGCCCTGGTTCCCAGTCTGATCGCTTGCGCCTTCACCACTGACAAGTCGTAATGAGGTGTGTTCTTTTCCATAAGACACTTCAACCTTGAACATAAAATTACCCTTTAAGGGTAATTTTGACAATCGAGAATCCCGCTCCATTTCCTGCCCTTTAACCCTAGGCGCTTGTCCTCTCGGAAGATGCTGACTAACATGTCAGAAAATTCATCCTATGATTGGATGAAAGGGCGAATCCTATGTCAGACATTTCTCCACTCGTTAAGCGATCCTTGGTCGATCAGGCCTTGGACCTGTTACGTCAGCGCATCACCGAAGGTGTTTGGGTGGTTGGTCAGCGCCTACCCACAGAGCCCGAGCTGTCCGCCGAGCTGTGCATCAGCCGTAACACCGTGCGCGAAGCCATGCGGGTGTTGGCGTTTTCCGGGTTGATCGAAATCCGCCAGGGCGACGGTAGTTACCTGCGGGCCGTATTCGATCCGTTGGACACGATGAAAGCGCTGTCCCGCTGCACCCACGAACAAGCCCGGGAAACCCGGCACATTCTGGAAGTCGAAGCCATCGGCCTGGCGGCATTGCGCCGTACCGACGAAGACCTGGCGGCGCTGCGCGAAGCCTTGGGCGTCAGCGGTAGTCATTACCACGGCGATCTCGACAGCTACATCGCCTGCGACCTGGTGTTCCACCGCCGTCTGGTGGACGCCGCACACAACCCGACCCTCAGCGAGTTGTATCGCTACTTCTCCAGCATCATCGGCGCGCAACTGCGCAAGACCCTGAATATTTCCCCGCGACGCCAAGAGGTGTTCGATCTGCATATCGAACTGCTGGATGCCGTCGAGCAACGTGACCCGGAACGGGCCAAAGCCCTGTCGAGGCAGTTGATCAATGAACCTTGAAACCGAGAAAACCATGCCTGCCAATCACAGCAACATCACGCAGCCCAAGCGCACGGCAGAGCTCGAAGAGCTGCTGATCGACGCCGAGGCCGATGACGAACAGGTCCAGCAAAGTCACCCGATCCTGCGTCGGCCGTGGCTGTTGTTGCTGGGGCTGATCCTGGTGGCGCTGAACCTGCGCCCGGCGCTGTCGAGCATGGCGCCGATGCTCAGTGAAGTGTCGAAGACGCTTGGTTTGTCGGCTGCTCAGGCCGGTTTGCTGACCACATTACCGGTACTCTGCCTCGGCTTGTTCGCACCGCTAGCGCCGATTTTGGCGCGACGTTTTGGTGCCGAGCGAGTGGTGCTCGGGATTCTGCTGGTGCTGGCCGGCGGGATCATCCTGCGCAGCTCCTTCGGTGAAGTCGGGCTGTTTGCCGGCAGCGTTCTGGCCGGGGCCAGCATCGGTGTGATTGGCGTATTGCTGCCGGGGATCGTCAAGCGCGACTTCCCGAAACAGGCCGGGACCATGACCGGTGTCTACACCATGGCCCTGTGTCTGGGCGCGGCGATGGCGGCGGGCGCGACCGTGCCGTTGAGCGAACATTTCGACAAGAGCTGGGCATTGGGCCTGGGGTTTTGGGTGTTGCCGGCGCTGGTCGCGGCGATTTTCTGGTTGCCGCAAGTGGGGCAAAAACATGGCTCGCACAACGTTGCCTACCGCGTCCGCGGTCTGCTGCGTGATCCGTTGGCCTGGCAAGTAACGCTTTACATGGGCCTGCAATCGTCGCTGGCCTACATCGTGTTCGGCTGGTTGCCGTCGATCCTGATTGGCCGTGGACTGACGCCGACTCAGGCCGGTCTGGTGCTGTCGGGTTCGGTGATCATTCAATTGGCCAGCTCCCTCGCCGCACCGTGGTTGGCAACACGCGGCAAGGACCAGCGACTGGCGATCGTCGTGGTCATGCTGCTGACCCTCGGCGGTTTGTTCGGTTGCCTCTACGCGCCGATCGAAGGTCTGTGGGGTTGGGCGATCCTGCTGGGTCTGGGGCAGGGCGGTACGTTCAGCCTCGCACTGACGCTGATCGTGCTGCGCTCACGTGACGCGCATGTCGCCGCCAACCTGTCGAGCATGGCCCAGGGCTTCGGTTACACCCTGGCGTCCATGGGCCCGTTCGCCGTCGGCATCGTGCACGACTGGACCGGCGGCTGGAACGCGCTGGGCTGGATCTTCGGCATCATCGGTTTGGGCGCGATCATCGCCGGGCTCGGTGCCGGGCGTTCGCTGTACGTTCAGGTAACCAGCGAAAAAGTCTGAATCCGCGCACTACTGGCATTCGGCCCACGAATGCCGGTGGTTTTGCGATCATTTGCAGACTATCGTGCAGGCAATCTTTTGAAGCCATTTTGCGAACGGAGCCTGCCCATGAGTGATGCCCACAACGCCCTGATCACCCGGTTCTACCAGGCCTTCCAGCGGTTGGATGCCGATGCCATGGCTGCCTGCTACACCGACGACGTGGTGTTTAGTGATCCGGCGTTCGGCGAGTTGCGCGGCCGTGACGCCGGCGACATGTGGCGCATGCTCACCACTCGGGCCAAAGATTTTTCCCTGATTTTCGATAACGTGCGCAGCGACGAGCGCACGGGCGGTGCTCACTGGGTGGCGACGTATTTGTTCAGCCAGACCGGCAACATCGTGATCAACGACATCCAGGCGCGTTTCGTGTTTCTCGATGGCAAGATTTGCGAGCATCACGACAACTTCGATCTGTGGCGTTGGTCGCGTCAGGCACTGGGCACAAAAGGCTTGTTGTTGGGCTGGACGCCACTGGTGCGCAACGCCGTTCGCGCCCAGGCGTTGAAGGGGCTGAAGGCATTCCAGGCCAGTCGCTGATAAGATCGCGGCTTGTTTCCTTTCAAGCCTTGATCGCCACGTGAACACCCTCAGCGAAATCCCCGCCGACACCGAAATCCCGGTGAGCAAACCCTGGTTCGTCTACCTCGTTCGCGCGGCCAATGGTTCGCTTTACTGCGGGATCAGCGATGATCCGGTGCGCCGCTTTGCCAAGCACCAAAGTGGCAAGGGCGCACGGTTTTTCCTCTCCAGCCCCGCCATGGCACTGGTCTACACCGAAGTCTGTCGCGATAAAAGCGAAGCGCTGCGTCAGGAACGGCTGATCAAAAAACTCAAAAAAAGCGCCAAAGAGTGCCTGGTGGGCACTTATCAACCTGACTGATCAGTTCCCATAAAGCAGATCTGTAGGCCGCTCACCGATTGAGCGCTAAGCTGCGAACTCCTTATCCGTGGGTTGGAGCCGAGCATGTCAGAGTTGATTCTTCACAATTACCCGACGTCCCCTTTTGCAGAAAAGGCTCGCCTGCTGCTGGGCTTCAAGGGCTTGTCCTGGCGCTCGGTGAAGATCTCGCCGGTGATGCCAAAACCCGATCTGACCGCGCTCACGGGCGGCTACCGCAAGACGCCGGTGTTGCAGATCGGCGCCGATATTTATTGCGACACCGCACTGATCGCCCGTCGCCTGGAGCAAGAGAAAGCTCTGCCGGCGTTCTTCCCGGAAGGTCAGGAGATGATCGCCGCGACCTTCGCTGCCTGGGCGGATTCGGTGGTGTTCCAGCATGCGGTCAGTCTGGTGTTCCAGCCGGAATCGGTGGCCGTGCGTTTCGGTAAGTTGGCGCCGGAAGCGATCAAGGCGTTCCTGGCCGATCGTGCCGGGTTGTTCAGCGGTGGCAGCGCTACGCGGTTGTCGGCGGAGCAGGCTCGGCACCAGTGGCCGACGATCATCGGGCGCCTCGAACAACAGCTTCAGCGCGAGCAGGGCGACTTCCTGTTTGGCGAGCCGTCGATTGCCGACTTTTCCCTGGCTCACTGCCTGTGGTTCCTCAAGGCGACGCCCGTGACTTCACCGTTGGTTGACGCCTATCCGGCGGTTTCGGCGTGGTTGGGTCGGGTGATGGGTTTTGGTCACGGTGCGTTTAGCGAGATGACGGCCGAGGAGGCGCTGGAGGTGTCGCGCAATGCCACGCCGGCTGCGTTGCCGGGCGAGTCGTTCGATGAGCCTAACGGGTTTGAGGTGGGCCAGCAGGTGGTGATCGCGGCCACTGACTATGGTGTTGATCCGGTGGCGGGTGAGCTGGTGTTTGCGGGGCGTGAGGAATTGATTTTGCGCCGTGAAGACGAACGTGCGGGTGTGGTGCATGTGCACTTTCCGCGGTTCGGATTTCGGATCGAAAAACACTGAACCCTGTAGGAGCGAGGCTTGCCCGCGAAGGCGTCATCACTGGCGCTAAAAGCTTGGTGGGCAAGCCTCGCTTCTACGGGTTTTGTGTGAGGCATTGATTTACTTCAGGGCGGCGAGGATTTCATCCGGGTCATACCCGCGAATCAATGTGCCGTTGACGTCGATCAACGGTATCCCACGCCCACCCAGCGCTTCATAGGCCTTGCGCGCCTCGGCGTCCTTCTCGATATCGAATTCCTTGTATGGAATCCCCTTCTGGTCGAGAAAGCGCTTGGTCAGCTTGCAGTAGCCGCACCAGTCGGTGGCGTAGAGCACGACGTTGGCCTTGGCCTGCGTTTGCTCGGACACCACTTGCGCCGGGTGGATGTACCGCTCGATCTTGCCCCAGTTCTGGTAAACCACGACCACCAGCAGGATCAGCAGGGATTTCTTCAGGATGCCGTTCAGCATCAGTTGCGCCGCTTGAGCTGGTCAGTCAGTTGGGTCGGCAAGCCCTTGATGATCAGCGTGCCGGCTTCTTCGTCGTATTCGATCTTCGAGCCCAGCAGGTGCGCTTCAAAGCTGATGGACAGCCCTTCAGCGCGCCCGGTGAAGCGGCGGAACTGGTTCAGGGTGCGCTTATCCGCCGGAATCTCCGGGGACAGGCCGTAATCCTTGTTGCGGATGTGATCGTAGAAGGCTTTCGGGCGTTCTTCGTCGATCAGCTCCGAGAGTTCTTCCAGGCCCATCGGCTCGCCGAGTTTGGCTTGGCTGCTGGCGTAATCAACCAGGGTTTTGGTTTTCTCGCGGGCGGACTCTTCCGGCAAGTCTTCGCTTTCGACGAAGTCACTGAAGGCTTTGAGCAAGGTGCGGGTTTCGCCGGGGCCGTCGACGCCTTCCTGGCAGCCGATGAAGTCGCGGAAATACTCCGAAACCTTTTTGCCGTTCTTGCCTTTGATAAACGAAATGTACTGCTTGGATTGCTTGTTGTTCTGCCACTCGGAAATGTTGATCCGCGCCGCCAGGTGCAACTGGCCCAGATCAAGGTGGCGGGACGCGGTGACGTCCAGCGCTTCGGTCACGGCAACGCCTTCGCTGTGGTGCAACAGGGCGATGGCCAAGTAATCGGTCATGCCTTGCTGGTAGTGCGCAAACAGCACGTGGCCGCCCACCGACAGGTTCGACTCCTCCATCAGCTTTTGCAGGTGTTCCACCGCCACCCGGCTGAACGCCGTGAAATCCTTGCCGCCGTCGAGGTATTCCTTCAGCCAGCCGCTGAACGGATGCGCCCCGGACTCGGCATGGAAGAAACCCCAGGCCTTGCCTTGTTTGGCGTTGTAGCTCTCGTTGAGGTCGGCGAGCATGTTCTCGATGGCGGTGGACTCTGCAAGTTCCGAGTCGCGAGCGTGAAGAACTGCAGGTGTGCCGTCGGGTTTTTTGTCGATCAGGTGGACGATGCAATGACGGATCGGCATGGGCTTCTCGGCTGATTGAAGAGAGGAGGGCGTGCTCCCCCAAAAAGTGCCAAGTGTACCGCAAACAGGCCAGCACGCCCCCTTTGTAGGAGCTGCCGAAGGCTGCGATCTTTTGATCTTGTTTTTTAAAATCAAAGTCCAAAGATCGCAGCCTTCGGCAGCTCCTACAGGGGCGGGAAGGCAAAATCGCCGGTGCGCGATGGCCCTTATGCAGTTTTTTACCGGTTTAGAGCAATAAAGCTGACCAAATGGGTAGCAAGAGGCGGATATTTCCCCGTCTCTGTGCTAGTTTTGCCCCGTCTTACGCGAAGTCACTGCGTTAAGCGTGCATTCAGCATTTGTCAGGTCGAACCAAACCCTGATTTCGGTATCTATAACCCCGACTCGTCGCGGTTATGGCCGAGGGTGCCAGATCCAGAAGATCGGGCTCGATGGCTGACACTGCACTCTGCAATCCATATGAATTTGATAGGGAAGGAACACTACATGGCTCTTACTAAAGACCAACTGATCGCCGACATCGCTGAAGCTATCGACGCGCCAAAAACCACCGCGCGTAACGCTCTGGACCAACTGGGCCAAATCGTTGCCGATCAGCTGGAAAACGGCGGCGAAATCACTCTGCCGGGTATCGGCAAACTGAAAGTGACCGAGCGTCCTGCCCGCACTGGCCGTAACCCTTCGACTGGCGCTGCCATCGAAATCGCTGCCAAGAAAGTTATCAAGCTGGTTGTGGCCAAAGGCCTGACCGACGCTGTTAACAAGTAAGACGCAGTAAAAAAAGCCGTGCACCGGAGTGATCCGGGCACGGCTTTTTTGTGTCTGCGATTCGGCCCTTAAAACACCTCGAAACCAATGTGGGAGCGGGCTTGCTCGCGAAGGGGCCTTAACATTCAGCATCAATGTTGAATGTTAGACCGTATTCGCGAGCAAGCCCGCTCCCACAGTTGATCTGCGTCGCTAGTGACTCAGCCCTTGCGAACCCAGCGCTCGCGCCAGACTTGCTGCTCGGATTTGGTCTGGAAGGTCCAGGCAACGAAGCGACTTTGCTTCTGCCCTTGGGACATTTCCACGACCTGGCTTTCCAGGACGCCGGCCTTTTTCAGCGCGGTCTGGATCGCTGGCAGGTTCGAGGCTTTCGACACCAGCGTGCTGAACCACAGCACTTTGTGTTGGAAGCTCGCGCTTTCGGCGATCAGTTGGGTCACAAAGCGTGCTTCGCCACCTTCACACCACAATTCGGCGGATTGACCGCCAAAGTTCAGCACCGGCAGTTTGCGTTTCGGGTCGGCACGGCCCAGGGCGCGCCATTTACGCTCGCTGCCCTTGGTGGCCTCGTCCATCGACGCGTGGAACGGCGGGTTGCACATGGTCAGGTCGAAGCGTTCGCCGGGCTCGAGCAGGCCCAGCAGAATGTGCTTGGGATTGCTTTGCAGGCGCAGCTGGATGGCTTTGTTCAGCCCGTTGGACTGGACGATGGCTTTGGCGGCGGCTACGGCCGTAGGGTCAATTTCCGAACCGAGGAAGTGCCAGCGGTAGTCGCTGTAGCCGATCAGCGGATAAACGCAGTTGGCGCCCATGCCGATATCGAGCACTTTGACCGGAGCGCCACGCGGGATCTCGCCGTCGTTGACGCTGGCCAGCAGGTCGGCCAGGAAGTGCACGTAGTCGGCACGCCCCGGAACCGGTGGGCATAGGTAGTCAGCCGGGATGTCCCAGTGGGCCACGCCGTAGAACGACTTGAGCAGCGCCCGGTTGAACACCCGAACCGCGTCGGGGCTGGCGAAGTCGATGCTTTCCTTGCCGTACGGGTTGAGGATCACGAACTTCGCCAGTTCCGGCGTGCTCTTGATCAGCTCCGGGAAGTCGTAACGACCCTGGTGACGGTTGCGCGGGTGCAGGCTGGCCTTCGGGCGTGGTTCCACGGCGTTGGCCGGGGTGGCGGAGTCAGGCTTCTTGCGCGCAGGGCGGGGTGTGCGGGGGGCGTTCATGGGTGTGGTCGATTCGGGTATGGCTGAAAGTGGGGGGCATTGTCCCACAGACGATGGCCGCGCGGGGATCCTGTAGGAGCGAGGCTTGCCCGCGAAGGCCGCGACACGGTCAATAAGATACACCGCGTTATCGTTCTTCGCGGGCAAGCCTCGCTCCTGCGGACAGCATGGGAGAATGTGGCGGGCATAAAAAAGGGAGGCCACAGGGCCTCCCTCCTTCATTGCGATTTAGCAGTTACAAACTGGCAATCCGCGCATGTTGCTCCGCCAACTTGCCCAAGGCCTGTTCAGCTTCGGCCAATTTGGCGCGTTCCTTGTCGATGACTTCAGCCGGGGCCTTGTCAACGAAACCAGCGTTGGACAGTTTGCCGCCCACGCGCTGGACTTCGCCCTGCAAACGCAGGATTTCCTTGTCCAGACGCGCCAGTTCGGCGTCCTTGTCGATCAGGCCGGCCATCGGCACCAGCACTTCCATCTCGCCAACCAGAGCGGTAGCGGACAGCGGTGCTTCTTCGCCAGCAGCCAACACCGTGATCGACTCCAGACGCGCCAGCTTCTTCAGCAGCGCTTCGTTCTCGGTGAGACGACGCTGGTCTTCGGCACTGACGTTTTTCAGAAACAGGTTCAGCGGCTTGCCTGGACCGATGTTCATCTCGGCGCGAATGTTGCGCGTGCCGAGCATCAGCGTCTTCAGCCACTCGATGTCATCTTCGGCGCCCTGATCGATGCGTGCTTCGTTGGCCACAGGCCAAGGTTGCAGCATGATCGTCTTGCCTTCGATACCGGCCAGCGGCGCGATGCGCTGCCAGATTTCTTCGGTGATGAATGGCATGAACGGGTGCGCCAGACGCAATGCGACTTCCAGCACACGAACCAGGGTGCGGCGGGTGCCGCGCTGGCGTTCAACCGGGGCGTTTTCGTCCCACAGCACAGGCTTGGAGAGTTCCAGGTACCAGTCGCAATACTGGTTCCAGATGAACTCGTACAAGGCTTGTGCCGCCAGGTCGAAGCGGAACTGGTCGAGTTGACGGGTCACTTCGGCTTCGGTGCGTTGCAGCTGCGAGATGATCCAGCGATCCGCCAGGGACAGTTCGTAGGCTTCGCCGTTCTGGCCGCAGTCTTCGCCCTTGTCCAGAACATAGCGCGCAGCGTTCCAGATCTTGTTGCAGAAGTTGCGATAGCCTTCGACGCGGCCCATGTCGAACTTGATGTCACGACCGGTGGACGCCAGCGAGCAGAAAGTGAAGCGCAGAGCGTCGGTGCCGTAGCTGGCGATGCCGTCGGCGAACTCGTCGCGGGTCTGCTTCTCGATCTTCTTCGCCAGTTTCGGCTGCATCAGGCCGTTGATGCGTTTGTGCACCAGGTCTTCCAGCTCAATACCGTCGATGATGTCCAGCGGGTCCAGGACGTTGCCCTTGGACTTGGACATCTTCTGGCCCAGGCCATCGCGTACCAGACCGTGAACATAAACGGTCTTGAACGGAACCTGCGGCGTGCCGTCTTCGTTCTTCACCAAGTGCATGGTCATCATGATCATCCGGGCAACCCAGAAGAAAATGATGTCGAAACCGGTCACCAGCACGTCGGTGGAGTGGAATTTCTTCAGGAACTCGGTTTGCTCAGGCCAGCCGAGCGTGGAGAAGGTCCACAGGCCCGAACTGAACCAGGTGTCGAGAACGTCGTTGTCCTGCTGCAACGCAACGTCCGGGCCGAGGTTGTGCTTGGCACGTACTTCGGCTTCGTCGCGACCGACGTAGACTTTGCCCGACTCGTCGTACCAGGCCGGAATCCGGTGGCCCCACCACAGCTGACGACTGATGCACCAATCCTGGATGTCGCGCATCCACGAGAAGTACATGTTTTCGTATTGCTTTGGCACGAACTGGATGCGGCCGTCTTCAACGGCAGCAATCGCAGGCTCGGCCAATGGCTTGGTCGACACGTACCACTGGTCGGTCAGCCACGGCTCGATGATGGTGCCGGAGCGATCGCCTTTCGGCACTTTCAGGTTGTGATCGTCGACGCTGACCAGCAGGCCGGCCGCATCGAACGCAGCAACGATCTGCTTGCGCGCTTCGAAGCGGTCGAGGCCAGCGTATTCTGCCGGGATCTTGCCGTCGATGCTTTCGTTCAGCGTGCCGTCGAGGTTAAACACCTGACAGGCCGGCAGGACGGCGGCGTTCTTGTCGAAGATGTTCAGCAGCGGCAGGTTGTGGCGCTTGCCGACTTCATAGTCATTGAAGTCGTGGGCCGGGGTGATTTTCACGCAGCCGGTGCCGAATTCAGGGTCGCAGTAATCGTCGGCGATGATCGGGATGCGGCGGCCAACCAGTGGCAGCTCGACAAACTTGCCGATCAGGGCTTTATAGCGCTCATCGTTCGGGTTAACCGCGACGGCGGAGTCGCCGAGCATGGTTTCCGGGCGAGTGGTCGCGACGATCAGGTAATCGTTGCCTTCAGCAGTCTTGGCGCCGTCGGCCAGCGGGTACTTCAGGTTCCACAGGAAACCTTTCTCGTCGTGGTTTTCCACTTCGAGGTCGGAAATCGCCGTGTGCAACTTAGTGTCCCAGTTGACCAGGCGCTTGCCGCGGTAGATCAGGCCGTCTTCATGCAGGCGCACGAAGGCTTCTTTAACGGATTCCGAGAGGCCGTCATCCATGGTGAAGCGCTCACGGCTCCAGTCTACGGACGAGCCAAGGCGACGGATCTGACGGCTGATGTTGCCGCCGGATTCATCTTTCCATTCCCAGATTTTCTCAAGAAATTTCTCGCGGCCCAGGTCGTGGCGGCTCTGGCCTTTGGCTTCGAGCTGACGCTCCACCAGCATTTGCGTGGCGATGCCGGCGTGGTCGGTGCCCGGCTGCCACAGGGTGTTGCGACCCTGCATGCGGCGGAAACGGATCAGGGCGTCCATGATCGCGTTGTTGAAGCCGTGACCCATGTGCAGGCTGCCGGTGACGTTCGGCGGCGGGATCATGATGGTGTAGGACTCGCCCGCGCCTTGCGGGGCGAAGTAATTCTCGGACTCCCAGGTGTTGTACCAGGAAGTTTCAATGGCGTGCGGCTGGTAGGTCTTATCCATGCGCGGCGGGACCCTATTGGCATTTATTCAGGAAAAGCCGGCAAGTATAGCGGGGCATGGGGCATAGGGCGAGCAGGGGCGGACAGCACGCATTTTCTGTCAGTGGCGCAAATCAATGTGGGAGCGAGCCTGCTCGCGATGCAGACGCCTCGGTCTTTCATGAGACCGAGGTTATGCAATCGCGAGCAGGCTCGCTCCCACAGGGATAGATGCTTATTCGTACTGGCTGAGCAACCGCTCCATCCGCGCATCCAGCCGACGTTTGATCTCGGTTTCAATATGCGGAGCGAAGTCGTCGATCACGTCTTGCATGATCAATTGCGCGGCGGCGCGCAGTTCGCTGTCCAGGTGCAGCAGGGCGTCGGGGCCTTTGCTGGCGGCCGCTGCCGGTTGGGCGGCAGGGGCGGGAGGCGGTTCGACGGCTTGCGGCGCGGCGCTAACGTTATCGAACAACATCGGAATCTGTTCCTGATCACCGTCATGGACCGTGTCGGTCAGCAACGGCGGTTGCAGGTTGTCATCACCGAGCAGTTGGCGGATCGACTCAAGGTCATCCAGCAGGTGCGCGGACTTTTGCTGCGGTTTTGGAGTGTCCATCGGAATGCTCAGAGTCGCTGTAAACGGTGATCTTGCAGAGGATAGCCCTGTTCGCGGTAGAAACGGAAACTCTCCCGCGCAGCCGCACGAATCGTCGGATCTTCCACCACCACTTCCGCCACTCGGGCGAATTTGTTGGCAAAGGCCGGGACTTTCAGGTCGAGATTGACCAGCAGATCCTGATGCGCACCGCAGTCATCGCCAAGTCCCAGGACAATCAAACTGTCCGGTTCGCTTTCAGCGGGACCGTGAGGTACGAAGGTTTCACCTTTGAACGTCCACAGGCGTGCATCGAGGTCGTCACGCTGGGCGGCATCGCTGCAATGCAGGTAGATGCGGTGCCCCATGCGCCAGGCTTTTTCGGTGAGCTTGCAGGCAAAGTCCAGCCGCGCTGATGGATCGGCGCTGGGCAGGATATAGAAGTCGACTTTGGTCATTGCGGTTCCTGAGCCTTGTACGGCGTCACTCGAAAGTGACGCCGTACAAGTTCATTGGTTTCAGGCTTTGGCGCGGTCCAGCAGGTATTGGGTCAGCAGAGGAACCGGACGGCCAGTGGCGCCCTTGTCCTTGCCACCGCTGGTCCACGCGGTGCCGGCGATGTCCAGGTGCGCCCAGTTCAGGTTCTTGGTGAAGCGCGACAGGAAGCAGGCCGCAGTGATGGTGCCGCCCTTCGGGCCGCCGATGTTGGCGATGTCGGCGAACGGGCTGTCCAGCTGCTCTTGATACTCATCGAACAGCGGCAGTTGCCAGGCGCGATCGTCAGCCGCTTGGCCGGCGCTCAGCAGTTGACCGATCAGTTCGTCGTTGTTGCCCAGCAGGCCCGAGGTGTGGGCGCCCAGTGCAACGACGCAAGCGCCGGTCAGGGTTGCGATGTCGATCACGGCTTGTGGCTTGAAGCGCTCGGAGTAGGTCAGTGCATCGCACAGCACCAGACGGCCTTCGGCGTCGGTGTTGAGGATTTCCACGGTCTGGCCGCTCATGGTGGTGACGATGTCGCCAGGACGCGAAGCGTTGCCGCTCGGCATATTCTCGGCGCAGGCCAGGATGCACACCAGGTTGATCGGCAGTTTCAGCTCGAGCACAGCACGCAGGGTGCCGAACACGCTGGCCGCGCCGCCCATGTCGTACTTCATCTCATCCATGCCGGCGCCCGGCTTCAGGCTGATGCCGCCGGTGTCGAACGTGATGCCCTTGCCAACCAATGCGTACGGCTTCTCGGATTTCTTGCCGCCGTTGTATTGCATGACGATCAGGCGCGGTGGCTGGGCGCTGCCCTGGCCAACGGCGTAGAACGAGCCCATGCCCAGGTCCTTGATCTTCTTCTCATCGAGGACTTCGACTTTCAGGGTTTTGAATTCTTTGCCCAGGTTCTTGGCTTGTTCACCAAGGAACGTCGGGTGGCAGATGTTCGGCGGCAGGTTGCCCAGGTCGCGGGTGAATGCCATGCCGTTGGCGATAGCGGTGGCGTGGGCCACGGCGCGCTCGACTTCAGCCTGGGCAGCCTTGATGGTCACCAGGGTGATTTTCTTCAGGGCGCGAGGTTCGGCTTTCTGGCTCTTGAACTGGTCGAAGGTGTATTCGCCGTCCACCAGGGTCTCGGCCAGCAGGCGGGTCTTGCCGTAGCTATCGCGGCCCTTGACCACCACTTCATCCAGCGCCAGCACAGCGTCAGTGCCGCCCAGGCCTTTCAGGGTGTTGAGGACGCCGGCGATGATTTTGCGGAATGGACGGTCGCCCAGTTCTTCATCCTTGCCCACGCCAACCAGCAGCACGCGCTCGGCTTTGAGGTTTGGCAGGCTGTGCAGCAACAGGCTCTGGCCGACTTTGCCGGCCAGGTCGCCGCGCTTCAAAACGACGCTGATGGCGCCGCCAGTCAGTTCGTCGAGTTGTTTGGCGACGGCGCCGAGCTTGCGGTTTTCGCCGACGGCGACCACCAGAGTGGCGGTTTTCAACGTTTCTGGGCTAACGCTTTTTACAACCAGTTCCATGTCCGGGTCCCTGAATTAATGGTCAACACGCAGCGTTCGGCAGTGTGCACAAACGCCTGCTTATATAGATAGAAAGACGCAGGTCACGGCCCGCGACAAAGGCCGCAGTTTGAACCCCGCTACCGGCGCCTGACAACCCTCGGTTGTACGATCTTCGGTGCTTTGACCACCTGCTTGAGCATGCGCAGTGACAGGCGCACCCAATCACAGGATAATGCGCCATCTTTTTCGGTGGCTCTGCCCTGCGGGCCACCCGATACGTTTGCTTGTTTGGCCGCCTTAGCCTGACAACCCTGGAGTGTCTGGTTTGATTGTCTTCCGTTATCTATCCCGCGAAGTCCTGTTGACCTTGAGCGCCGTCAGCGCCGTGCTGCTGGTCATCATCATGAGCGGTCGCTTCATTAAATACCTCGCGCAGGCGGCTTCGGGCCAATTGGACCCGAGTTCACTGTTCCTGATCATGGGCTTTCGCCTGCCGGGCTTCTTGCAGCTGATCCTGCCATTGGGTCTGTTCCTGGGCATTCTGCTGTCGTATGGCCGGCTGTACCTGGAAAGCGAAATGACCGTGCTGTCGGCCACCGGCATGAGCCAGCAGCGTCTGCTTCGCATCACCCTGTTTCCCGCCACCCTGGTGGCGCTGGTCGTGGCCTGGCTGAGCCTGAGCCTGGCACCGCAAGGGGCTAATCAGTTCCAGTTGTTGCTGAACAAGCAGGACGCCCTGACCGAGTTCGATACCCTTGAACCGGGTCGCTTCCAGGCCTTGCGTGACGGTACGCGGGTGACCTACACCGAGCAGCTGTCGGCGGATCGCGTCAATCTGGCCGGCGTGTTCATTTCGCAGAAGAATATTTCCTCCGACCAAAAGGACCGCGGGATTTCCGTGCTGGTGGCCGAGAAGGGTCGTCAGGAAATCCGTCCCGATGGCAACCGCTACCTGATTCTCGACAACGGCTATCGCTACGACGGTAATCCGGGGCAGGCCGACTACCGGGCCATCAAATATGACGAGTACGGCGTTTTGCTGGCCAAGCCGGACGTCAGCGACGAAGTCACGGACCGTGATGCAATGACCACCAACTCCTTGCTGGCCAGTGACGATGTGCGTTCGCGCGCCGAGCTGGAGTGGCGCCTGTCCTTGCCATTGCTGGTGTTTATCGTGACCCTCATGGCTGTTCCGTTGTCGCGGGTCAATCCGCGCCAGGGCCGATTCCTCAAGCTGCTGCCGGCGATTCTTCTATATATGGCTTACCTGACCATCCTGATTGCCGCGCGCGGTGCCCTCGAGAAGGGCAAGATCCCGACAGCACTTGGCCTGTGGTGGGTGCATGCGATCTTCCTGGTCATCGGTCTGGGGTTGCTCTACTGGGAGCCCATGCGCTTGAAGATGGCGAGTCGCCGCGCTGCGCTGGAGGTGGCTCGTGGTTAAGCTCGATCGCTACATTGGTGGCAGCGTTCTCATGGCGATCCTGGCGGTGCTGGGGATCATTCTCGGTCTGGCGACGCTGTTCGCCTTCATCGATGAAATGAGTGACGCCAGCGATACCTACACCTTGATGGATGTCTTGAGCTACGTGCTGCTCACGGCGCCGCGACGTCTTTACGACATGTTGCCGATGGCGGCGCTGATCGGTTGCCTGATTGGTCTCGGCAGCCTGGCCAGCAACAGCGAACTGACCATCATGCGCGCCGCCGGTGTATCCATCGGCCGGATCGTCTGGGCGGTGATGAAGCCGATGCTGGTCCTGATGATCGTGGGTGTGTTGATCGGCGAATACGTGGCGCCCGCCACCGAGAATGTCGCTCAGGCCAATCGCTCCCTGGCACAGGGCAGTGGTGATGCACAAAGTGCAAAGCACGGTTTGTGGCATCGCCAGGGTGATGAGTTCATTCACATCAACTCCGTGCAGCCCAATGGGGTGCTGTATGGCGTGACTCGTTATCGCTTCGACAAAGAGCGTCACATGTTGTCGGCCAGCTTCTCCAAGCGTGCGGAGTTCGACAAGGATCACTGGACGTTGAGCGACGTCACTACCACGCTGTTCCATGAACAGGAAAAGCGCACTGAAGTGGTGAGCGCCCCGGTCGAACGCTGGGATGTGGCCTTGAGCCCGCAATTGCTCAATACCGTGGTAATGACCCCTGAGACGCTGTCGATCAGCGGTTTGTGGAGTTACATCCACTATCTGGCTGACCAGGGCCTGAACAATGGCCGTTACTGGCTGGCATTTTGGGTCAAGGTATTGCAGCCGTTGGTCACTGCCGCGCTGGTGCTGATGGCCATTTCCTTCATCTTTGGTCCGCTGCGTTCGGTGACCCTGGGTCAGCGGGTGTTTACCGGCGTACTGGTCGGCTTCACCTTCCGCATCGTTCAGGATTTGCTCGGGCCTTCGAGCCTGGTGTTCGGTTTCTCGCCGCTATTTGCGGTGCTGGTGCCGGCCACTGTCTGTGCCTTGGCCGGGGTCCTGTTGTTGCGTCGGGCCGGGTGATTCCGGGTCTTTCCTGACTTTTCCGGTTGCTCGAAACGCCCTTGTCGCAAGACCGGGGCGTTTTTGTATTCTCCGTCTGACCTGCGAACGTGACGCTTGCGCCGTGGATCAGGTACAATTCCCGGCTATTTTTCGGCGGGCTATGCCTGCAGCCTTTTTGAGTGTTGATCCGTGAGTGATTTGAGTCATATCCGCAATTTCTCCATCATCGCCCACATTGACCATGGCAAGTCGACGCTGGCCGATCGCTTCATCCAGATGTGCGGCGGCCTTGCCGAGCGCGAAATGGAAGCCCAGGTTCTGGACTCCATGGACCTGGAACGTGAACGCGGGATCACCATCAAGGCCCACAGCGTTACCCTTTATTACACCGCCAAAGATGGCATCAAGTACCAGCTGAACTTCATTGACACCCCGGGCCACGTCGACTTCACCTATGAAGTCAGCCGGTCGCTGGCAGCGTGTGAAGGTGCATTGCTGGTGGTCGATGCCGGTCAGGGCGTCGAAGCGCAGTCGGTTGCCAACTGCTACACGGCGATCGAGCAGGGCCTGGAAGTCATGCCGGTCCTGAACAAGATCGACCTGCCACAGGCCGATCCGGACCGCGTCAAAGAAGAAATCGAAAAAATCATCGGCATCGATGCCACCGATGCGGTCGAGTGCAGCGCCAAGACTGGCCTGGGCGTCGACGAGGTGCTCGAGCGTCTGGTCAAGACCATTCCTGCGCCAACCGGCAACTACGAAGATCCGCTGCAAGCGTTGATCATCGACTCCTGGTTCGACAACTACTTGGGCGTTGTCTCCCTGGTTCGCGTGCGCCACGGCCGTGTGAAGAAAGGCGACAAGATCCTCGTCAAATCCACCGGCAAGATCCACCTGGTGGACAGCGTCGGTGTCTTCAACCCGAAACACACCGCCACTGTCGACCTGAAGGCCGGCGAAGTGGGCTTCATCATCGCCGGTATCAAGGACATTCACGGTGCGCCGGTCGGTGACACCCTGACCTTGAACACCACCCCCGACGTTGACGTGCTGCCCGGCTTCAAACGCATTCAGCCGCAGGTTTACGCCGGCCTGTTCCCGGTCAGCTCCGACGACTTCGAAGATTTCCGTGAAGCCCTGCAAAAGCTCACGCTCAACGACTCGTCCCTGCAGTACACCCCGGAAAGCTCCGACGCTCTGGGCTTCGGCTTCCGTTGCGGGTTCCTCGGCATGCTGCACATGGAAATCATCCAGGAGCGCCTTGAGCGCGAGTACGACCTGGACCTGATCACCACGGCGCCGACGGTTATTTTCGAGCTGTTGCTGAAAACCGGTGAAACGATTTACGTCGACAACCCGTCCAAGCTCCCGGACGTGTCTTCGATCGAAGACATGCGTGAGCCGATCGTGCGGGCCAATATTCTTGTACCGCAAGAGCACCTGGGCAACGTCATTACCCTGTGCATCGAGAAGCGTGGCGTGCAGCACGACATGCTGTTCCTCGGGACCCAGGTCCAGGTGACCTACGATATTCCGATGAACGAAGTGGTCCTGGACTTCTTTGACCGTCTGAAATCCACCAGTCGCGGCTATGCTTCGCTGGATTACCATTTCGATCGTTACCAATCGGCTAGTCTGGTGAAGCTGGATGTGCTGATCAACGGTGACAAGGTCGACGCCCTGGCGTTGATCGTGCACCGAGATAACGCGCACTACAAAGGTCGCCAGTTGACCGAGAAGATGAAAGAACTGATTCCGCGCCAGATGTTCGACGTCGCGATCCAGGCCGCCATTGGCGGGCAGATCATTGCGCGAACCTCCGTCAAGGCACTCAGAAAGAACGTATTGGCCAAATGCTACGGTGGTGACGTTAGCCGTAAGCGCAAGCTGTTGGAAAAGCAGAAGGCCGGTAAAAAACGCATGAAGCAAGTCGGTAACGTGGAAATTCCACAAGAAGCCTTCCTTGCAGTGCTCAGGTTGGATAGTTAGGTCCTATGTCACTAAATTTCCCGCTGTTGCTGGTCATCGCCGTATTCGTTTGCGGCCTGTTGGCGTTGCTCGATCTGGTTTTCCTGGCACCGCGTCGGCGTGCTGCCATTGCCTCCTATCAGGGCAGCGTCAGCCAGCCCGATGTGGTGGTGGTCGAGAAACTGAACAAAGAGCCGCTGCTGGTCGAATACGGCAAGTCGTTCTTCCCGGTGTTGTTCATCGTGCTGGTGCTGCGTTCGTTCCTGGTGGAACCGTTCCAGATTCCTTCCGGCTCGATGAAACCGACCCTGGACGTTGGCGACTTCATTCTGGTGAACAAGTTTTCTTACGGGATCCGCCTGCCGGTGATCGACCAGAAAGTCATCGAAGTCGGTGATCCACAGCGTGGCGATGTGATGGTGTTCCGCTATCCAAGCGATCCGAACGTCAACTACATCAAGCGTGTCGTCGGCTTGCCGGGTGACCAGATTCGCTACACCGCTGACAAGCGTCTGTTCGTCAATGGCGAATCGATCGCCGAGCAGCTGGTCGGCTCCGAGCCGGGCACGTTGGGCAGCGCTGAGCTCTACAAGGAAAAACTCGGCGCAGCCGAGCACTTGATCCGCAAGGAAATGAGCCGTTACCGCGCAACGCCGGACCATACCTGGACCGTGCCTGCCGGGCACTACTTCATGATGGGCGACAACCGCGACAACTCGAACGACAGTCGCTATTGGGATGATCCGACTATTCCCAAGGATCTGCTGGGCATGGTTCCCGACAAGAATATCGTCGGCAAGGCCTTCGCAGTCTGGATGAGCTGGCCGGAACCCAAACTCAGTCACCTGCCGAATTTCTCGCGGGTTGGCCTGATCAAGTAATCACCCACGGCGCTGTTGAACACAGCGCCGAATGCATTTCTGGATCCGACACAATCGACCACGAAAGCATGAAGCCAACGATATTCAGGACGTTATTTTTGAACACAGCGTTAATTGTCCCAAGCCTGCGCCGCATCACGGCGATGGCGGTGGAAACCAGCCACGAACTCAGCGTGGGTAAACCGTGAGCGTCTCCTTAAGCCGTCTAGAGCGTCAGCTCGGCTACACCTTCAAGGATCAGGAACTGATGATCCTGGCCCTGACTCACCGCAGCTTTGCCGGGCGCAACAACGAACGCCTGGAATTCCTCGGTGATGCCATCCTTAACTTCGTCGCTGGCGAGGCGCTGTTCGATCGCTTCCCGCTGGCCCGCGAAGGCCAGTTGTCGCGTTTACGCGCACGCCTGGTGAAAGGTGAGACCCTGGCCGTATTGGCCCGTGGTTTCGATCTGGGCGACTACCTGCGTCTGGGTTCCGGCGAATTGAAGAGCGGCGGTTTCCGTCGCGAGTCGATTCTGGCCGATGCCCTGGAAGCGCTGATTGGTGCGATCTACCTCGACGCCGGCATGGACATGGCGCGCGAACGCGTGCTGGCCTGGCTGGCCGGGGAGTTCGAGGGCCTGACCCTGGTCGACACCAACAAAGATCCAAAAACCCGCCTGCAGGAATTCCTGCAGTCGCGCGGTTGTGAGCTGCCACGTTATGAAGTGGTGGATATCCAGGGTGAGCCGCATTGCCGAGTCTTCTTCGTCGAATGCGAAATCACCTTACTGAATGAAAAAAGCCGAGGTCAGGGTGTGAGTCGTCGTATTGCCGAACAGGTAGCGGCCGCCGCAGCACTGATTGCCCTGGGCGTGGAGAATGGCCATGACTGATTCAACTGCAACTCGCTGTGGCTATGTCGCCATCGTCGGCCGTCCTAACGTGGGCAAGTCCACGCTGCTGAACCACATTCTGGGTCAGAAGCTGGCGATCACCTCGCGCAAGCCGCAAACCACCCGTCACAACATGCTGGGCATCAAGACTGAAGGCGCCATTCAGGCGGTTTACGTCGATACCCCGGGCATGCACAAAGGTGGCGAGAAGGCCCTGAACCGCTACATGAACAAGACCGCTTCAGCGGCGTTGAAAGACGTCGACGTGGTGATCTTCGTGGTTGACCGCACCAAGTGGACCGACGAAGACCAAATGGTCCTCGAGCGCGTCCAGTACGTGACCGGCCCGCTGATCGTGGCGCTGAACAAGACCGACCGCATCGAAGACAAAGCCGAGCTGATGCCGCACCTGAGCTGGTTGCAGGAACAGCTGCCGAACGCGCAGATCATGCCGATCTCGGCCCAGCACGGGCACAACCTCGAAGCGCTGGAGCGAGTGATCGCTGGCTACCTGCCGGAAAACGAGCACTTCTTCCCGGAAGACCAGATCACCGACCGCAGCAGCCGTTTCCTCGCCGCTGAACTGGTGCGTGAAAAAATCATGCGCCAGATGGGCGCCGAGCTACCGTACCAGATCACCGTCGAAATCGAAGAGTTCAAGCAGCAGGGCAAAACCCTGCACATCCACGCCTTGATCCTCGTCGAGCGCGATGGCCAGAAGAAGATCATCATTGGCGACAAGGGCGAGCGCATCAAGCGCATCGGCACCGAGGCGCGCAAGGACATGGAGCTGCTGTTCGACTCCAAGATCATGCTCAACCTCTGGGTGAAAGTGAAAGGCGGCTGGTCCGACGACGAACGCGCCCTGCGTTCGCTGGGTTATGGCGACCTGTAACACCCAGATTTCTGCTACACCGATGAACCCCTGTGGGAGCGAGCTTGCTCGCGATGAGGCCCTGAAATTCAACATCCGTGTTGACTGACAGACCGCAATCGCGAGCAAGCTCGCTCCCACATTGGTTTCTGGTTGTTCATAAGATCGCGTTCCACTATTGAGAACCCTGACTTCCATGTCCCAAACCCCACCCATCGGCCAACTCGCCTACGTGCTCCACTCCCGCGCCTACCGCGAAAGCAGTGCGCTGGTGGATTTCCTCACGCCGCAAGGTCGGCTGCGGGCGGTGTTGCGCAGTGCGCGGGGCAAGGCTGGAACGTTGGCGCGGCCATTCGTGCCGCTGGAAGTCGAGTTTCGCGGGCGCGGTGAGCTGAAGAATGTCGGGCGCATGGAAAGTGCGGGTACTTCGACATGGCTCATCGGTGAGGCGCTGTTCAGCGGTCTTTACCTCAACGAACTGCTGATTCGCCTGTTGCCGTCAGAAGATCCCCATCCCGGGGTGTTCGATCACTACGCCGCGACCCTGATCGCCTTGGCCGAAGGCCGTCCGCTGGAGCCGTTGCTGCGCTCCTTCGAATGGCGACTGCTGGACGATCTCGGGTACGGCTTTGCGCTGAACACCGACATCCACGGCGAGCCTATCGCGCCGGATGGGCTCTACCGTTTGCAGGTGGATGCGGGTCTGGAGCGGGTCTACCTGCTGCAACCCGGGCTGTTCAACGGCACTGAATTATTGGCCATGGCCGAAGCCGACTGGTCTGCGCCCGGTGCGTTGTCTGCTGCCAAGCGTTTGATGCGCCAAGCGTTGGCCGTGCATCTCGGCGGTCGTCCTCTCGTTAGTCGCGAGTTGTTTCGCAAGCCCTGATCACCCCGTATGCTGTGCACCGAACTTTCCCCTCTTCAGGAGCGCTTCCGTGACCACCAGCAATCGCATTCTTCTTGGCGTGAACATCGACCACGTTGCCACCCTGCGTCAGGCCCGGGGCACGCGTTACCCGGATCCGGTCAAGGCAGCACTGGACGCGGAAGAGGCGGGCGCCGATGGCATCACTGTGCACCTGCGCGAAGACCGCCGGCACATCCAGGAGCGCGACGTGCTGTTGCTCAAGGACGTGCTGCAAACCCGCATGAATTTCGAAATGGGCGTCACCGAAGAAATGATGGCGTTCGCCGAGCGCATCCGCCCGGCGCACATTTGCCTGGTGCCGGAAACCCGTCAGGAGCTGACCACCGAGGGTGGCCTGGACGTGGCTGGGCAGGAAGCGCGGATCAAGGCTGCCGTGGAGCGCCTGTCGAAGATCGGTTGCGAAGTGTCGCTGTTCATTGATGCTGACGAGCGGCAGATCGAGGCATCCCGTCGTGTCGGTGCGCCGGCCATCGAGTTGCACACCGGCCGTTACGCCGATGCCGAGACGCCGACTGACGTGGCTGAAGAGCTGAAGCGCGTGGCGGATGGCGTGGCGTTTGGTTTGACTCAAGGGTTGATCGTCAACGCCGGTCACGGCTTGCACTATCACAACGTCGAAGCGGTAGCGGCGATCAAAGGCATCAACGAACTGAACATCGGCCATGCGCTGGTGGCACATGCGTTGTTCGTAGGGTTCAAGTCGGCCGTGTCTGAAATGAAAGCGCTGATCCTGGCCGCCGCTGCAAAAGCTTAAGCATCAACGCATAACCCCTGTGGGAGCGAGCTTGCTCGCGATTAGGCCCTAACATTCAGCAGAGATGTTGACTGGCAGGCCGCCATCGCGAGCAAGCTCGCTCCCACATTTGATTGGTGGTGACTGTTAAAGCGGCGGGTTTTCCTGACTTGGCTTGGTCTTGTCGATTCCCGGCACATGCAGGTTGCCTTCGGCCACTTGATCGCCTTCAAGCTGCGGCTGCGTGACCCACGTCAGGATGTCGTAGTAGCGACGGATGTTCGCCACGAAGTGCACGGGTTCGCCGCCCCGGGCGTAGCCGTAGCGGGTTTTGCTGTACCACTTCTTCTCGGACAGGCGCGGCAGGATTTTCTTCACGTCCAGCCACCTGTTGGGGTCGAGCCCTTCCTTGGCCGTCAACTTGCGTGCGTCATCCAGGTGACCACTGCCGACGTTGTAGGCCGCCAGCGCAAACCAGGTGCGATCCGGTTCCTTGATCGAGTCGTCCAACTGATCCTTCATGTAGGCCAGGTACTTCGCGCCGCCCATGATGCTCTGCTTGGGGTCGAGGCGATTGGACACGCCCATGGCTTGCGCGGTGTTCTGGGTCAGCATCATCAGGCCGCGCACGCCGGTCTTGGACGTGACTGCCGCTTGCCATAGCGATTCCTGATAACCAATTGCCGCCAGCAGGCGCCAGTCAACTTTCTCTTTCTTGGCGTAGGCCTTGAAGTGCTGTTCGTATTTCGGCAGCCGCTGCTGCAAGTGCTGGGCGAAGGTGGTGGCGCCCATGTAGCCGAGGACGTCGACGTGGCCGTAGTAACGGTCTTTCAGGCGTTGCAGGGTGCCGTTCTTCTGCACCTTGTCGAGGTAGGCATTGATCTCGTTGAGCAGGCTGTTGTCTTCGCCGGCGGCCACGGCCCAGCTCTGGTTACTGGCATCGCCGAGGTCGAAGGCGACCTGGATGTTGGGGAAGTAGACCTGGTTCATCGCCACTTCGTTGGAATCGACCAGAGTCAGGTCGATCTGACCTTCATCCACCATCCGCAACAGGTCGACGACTTCAACCGCGTCGGACTCTTCGTATTCAATGCCGGGGTATTTCTTTTTCAGCTCGGCCAATTGCTCGGCGTGGGTGCTGCCCTTGAGCACCATGATCTTCTTGCCGACCAGATCGCGGGCCTCCGTCGGCCGTGACTGGCCGTTGCGGTAGATGACCTGTGGGGTGACTTCCAGGTAGGAGTGGGAAAAACGGACCTGCTTTTTGCGTTCCTCGCTGCTGACCAGGCCGGCAGCAGCCAGCACCGGGCCGTTAGGCTTGCCCACCTGATTGAACAGGTCGTCGAGGTTGTCCGCGGTTTCGATTTTGAGCTTGACCCCCAGATCTTCGGCAAAGCGCTTCACCAGCTCGTATTCGAAGCCGGTTTCGCCGTTACGATCCTGGAAGTAGGTGGCGGGGCTGTTTCGGGTGATCACCCGCAGCACGCCATCCTCCTTTACGCGCTCAAGCGTGTTGGGTTTATCAACACAGCCACTGAGCATCAGGAAGAGTCCGGTTGCGATCAGCCATTTGGCGTACCGCGGACGCAAAGCCGTTGGGGAAAACATCTGCGCAGTATACGCAAAGGACCGCGAGCGCCATATCTCGACAGCGAAGGGCTTGTCTGCTAGGCAACCAAAAACCTGTCTGGAGCCCGCAGGAATGGGCTCGAGCGGAAATTTATGACAGTAAAAATAACCCCCGGACAGGGGCTGTTTGAGGCCTGAATACCCCGCCCGACGCCCGGGTGACACCGCCCGTACCGTTTCGAGTGATGTCGCGGGCGGTTTAGGCTAGAATGCACGGCCTCAAAGCACACCCCTTCCCGAGGCTGTCCCGAAGATGTTGATCCTGCGCGGCGCTCCTGCCCTTTCTGCCTTTCGCCACAGCAAACTCCTTGAGCAACTGAGCCAGAAGGTATCGGCTGTCAGCGGCTTGTATGCTGAATTCGCTCACTTCGCCGAAGTCACCGGCGTCCTGACCGGCGACGAACAGCAGGTGCTTGCGCGCCTTCTGAAGTACGGCCCAAGTGTCCCGGTGCAAGAACCGACCGGTCGTCTGTTCCTGGTGTTGCCGCGTTTCGGCACCATCTCGCCGTGGTCGAGCAAGGCCAGCGACATCGCTCGCAACTGCGGCCTGGCAAAAATCCAGCGCCTGGAGCGCGGCATCGCGTTCTACGTGGCCGGCCAGTTCAGCGAAGCGCAAGCCCAGCTGATTGCTGATGTGCTGCACGACCGCATGACCCAGATCGTATTGGGCAACCTCGAACAGGCCGCCGGCCTGTTCAGCCATGCCGAGCCCAAGCCCCTGACCGCCATCGACGTGTTGGGTGGCGGCCGCGCCGCGCTGGAAAAAGCCAACACCGAGCTGGGCCTGGCCCTGGCCGAAGACGAGATCGACTACCTGGTCAATGCCTTCGTCGGTTTGAAGCGCAACCCGCACGACATCGAATTGATGATGTTCGCCCAGGCGAACTCCGAGCACTGCCGTCACAAGATCTTCAACGCCAGTTGGGACATCGACGGCCAGAGCCAGGAAAAAAGCCTGTTCGGCATGATCAAGAACACCTACGTGATGCACAGCGAAGGCGTTCTGTCGGCTTATAAGGACAACGCTTCGGTCATCGTCGGCAACGTCGCCGGCCGTTTCTTCCCGGACCCTGAAACCCGCCAGTACGGCGCGGTGCAGGAGCCGGTGCACATCCTGATGAAAGTCGAGACGCACAACCACCCGACTGCGATTGCCCCGTTCCCGGGTGCAGCCACCGGTAGTGGCGGCGAGATTCGCGACGAAGGCGCAACCGGTCGTGGCGCCAAGCCAAAGGCTGGCCTGACCGGTTTCACCGTATCCAACCTGCAAATCCCGGGCTTCGAACAGCCGTGGGAAGTGCCGTACGGCAAGCCTGAGCGCATCGTTACTGCGCTGGACATCATGATCGAAGGCCCACTGGGTGGCGCCGCGTTCAACAACGAATTTGGCCGTCCAGCCCTGACCGGTTACTTCCGTACCTTCGAACAGTCGATCACCACCCCGCGTGGCGACGAAGTTCGCGGTTACCACAAGCCGATCATGCTGGCCGGCGGCATGGGTAACATCCGTGCCGAACACGTACAGAAAGCCGAAATCACCGTTGGCTCCAAGCTGATCGTCCTCGGCGGCCCGGCCATGTTGATCGGTCTGGGCGGCGGCGCAGCTTCCTCCATGGCCACCGGCACCAGCTCGGCCGACCTGGACTTCGCTTCGGTACAGCGCGAAAACCCGGAAATGGAACGTCGCTGCCAGGAAGTCATCGACCGTTGCTGGCAATTGGGTGACAAAAACCCGATCAGCTTCATCCACGATGTTGGCGCGGGCGGTCTGTCCAACGCCTTCCCGGAACTGGTCAACGACGGCGACCGTGGTGGCCGTTTCGAGCTGCGCAACATTCCAAACGACGAGCCGGGCATGGCCCCGCACGAAATCTGGAGTAACGAATCCCAGGAACGCTACGTTCTGGCAGTCGGCCCGGCCGACTTCGAACGCTTCCAGGCGATCTGCGAACGTGAGCGTTGCCCGTTTGCCGTGGTCGGCGAAGCCACTGCCGAGCCGCAACTGACGGTCACCGACAGCCACTTCGGCAACGATCCGGTCGACATGCCACTCGAAGTGCTGCTGGGCAAAGCCCCGCGCATGCACCGTTCGGCCGTTCGTGAAAACGAACTGGGCGACGACTTCGATCCAAGCACCCTGGAAATTGCCGACTGCGTCGAACGCGTTCTGCATCACCCGGCCGTGGCCAGCAAAAGCTTCCTGATCACCATCGGCGACCGCACCATCACCGGCCTCGTGGCCCGTGACCAAATGGTTGGCCCGTGGCAGGTTCCGGTGGCCGACGTTGCCGTCACCGCCACCAGCTTCGACGTCTACACCGGTGAAGCCATGGCCATGGGCGAGCGCACTCCGCTGGCCCTGCTGGACGCTCCGGCGTCGGGCCGCATGGCCATCGGCGAAACCCTGACGAACATCGTCGCTTCGCGCATCAACAAGATCTCCGACATCAAACTGTCGGCGAACTGGATGTCGGCTGCCGGTCACCCCGGTGAAGACGCGCGTCTGTACGACACCGTGAAAGCGGTCGGCATGGAGCTGTGCCCGGACCTGGGTATCACCATTCCGGTGGGCAAGGACTCCATGTCCATGGCCACACGCTGGAACGATGAAGGCGTCGACAAGACCGTCACCTCGCCAATGTCGCTGATCGTGACCGGTTTCGCACCAGTGGCTGACATCCGTCAGACCCTGACGCCGGAACTGCGCATGAATAAAGGCACCACCGACCTGATCCTGATCGATCTGGGCCGTGGCCAGAACCGCATGGGCGCCTCGATCCTGGCCCAGGTTCACGGCAAGCTCGGCTCGCAAGCGCCGGACGTCGATGATGCCGAAGACCTCAAAGCCTTCTTCGCGGTGATCCAGGGCCTCAACGCCGACGGTCACCTGCTGGCTTACCACGACCGTTCCGACGGTGGTCTGCTGACCAGCGTGGTGGAAATGGCCTTCGCTGGTCACTGTGGCCTGAGCCTGAACCTCGACGGTCTGGCTGAAACCTCCGCCGACATCGCCGCGATCCTGTTCAACGAAGAATTGGGCGCTGTGATCCAGGTTCGCCAGGACGCCACCCCGGACATCCTCGCGCAGTTCAGCGCGGCCGGTCTGGGCGACTGCGTGTCGGTGATCGGTCAGCCGATGAACAACGGCCAGATCAACATCACCTTCAATGGTGAAACCGTATTCGAAGGTCAACGTCGTCTGCTGCAACGTCAGTGGGCTGAAACCAGCTATCAGATCCAGCGTCTGCGCGATAACGTCGACTGCGCCGAGCAAGAGTTCGACGTGCTGCTGGAAGAAGACAACCCTGGCCTGAGCGTCAAGCTGAGCTACGACGTCAACCAGGACGTCGCTGCGCCTTACATCAAGAAAAACATCCGCCCACAAGTTGCCGTACTGCGTGAGCAGGGCGTCAACGGTCAGGTGGAAATGGCTGCCGCGTTCGACCGCGCCGGTTTCAACGCGATTGACGTGCACATGAGCGACATTCTGGCCGGCCGTGTCGACCTGAACGACTTCAAGGGTATGGTCGCTTGCGGCGGTTTCTCTTACGGCGACGTACTGGGTGCCGGTGAAGGCTGGGCCAAGTCCGCGCTGTTCAACAGCCGTGCTCGCGATGCGTTCCAGGGTTTCTTCGAACGTAACGACAGCTTCACCCTCGGCGTGTGCAACGGTTGCCAGA
>Ga0105857_1000153_pt1 | contig 29275 bp, 26 predicted proteins | sample OrgsoiDNA_201061_FD_89682 | JGI IMG/M metagenome (GOLD analysis project Ga0105857, IMG submission 89682) | Permafrost soil microbial communities from the Arctic, to analyse light accelerated degradation of dissolved organic matter (DOM) -... | ecosystem: Environmental > Terrestrial > Soil >...
CCGGACAGGAAATGTTTTGTGGCCACCGCCTGCACGCAGTCGGTCTCCCCAAAACCCTGATCAGGGCTACGCCCCGATACCCCTTTAGATGCATAGCCTAACGCGCTGCGCTTGTTGGCCCCAGCCGACACGGCGGCTAAGCCACCGCATCGTCAGGGGCATAAACCAGGTGCTTCGCCACTGAGTGCAGGCTCATCAGAATCGATAGGGCAAACGGTCAACTTCATGCCCAGCGCATGCACTATCACCAGCAGCGCGTCCAAGCGCAGGGTGTCACCGGCGCTGAAAAAACCTTCCAACTGATCGTGTGTAAGCCCTGTTGCTTCGGCGATTACACCGATGCCCTTGGCGTGTGCCGCCATGCCTAATACCTTGCCGAGATAACCTGCATCACCCGTCTGAAGCGCATCCGTGAGAAAGATGGCCACCGCTTGCGGGTCGGTCATGGCGTGCGCTGGATCGTATGGCATAAGTAGCTCGGGCATGGGAAATGGCTCGTGTGACAGAGATTTAAAATAGCGTATTGAGTGTGTTGAAACGGATTCAAAACTCGCGTCGGGGTGGTTTTGTGGGGTGACAGCGCGCCACCTGATCCGACCGGCGTGCAGGCCGCGCCACGTCTGGCGTTGCGCGTGTAGACAACGAAAATCGCGTCGGGTGATACTGTTGGTGCAAAAGGCGGAAGTGCGGTAGCGGATGATTTCTTTGCAGGTACGAAATACACAGATAAAGTGTTAGGTCAGATCAAGACTGGCGATCTTCATGGATTCCCGGAAAGTGTCACAACTTTCCAAGGGGCCGGACAGGTGACGAAGATCACAGGGGGAGATGGTGTGGTAAGAGACATGCTGAAAATTCCAGGTGAGTATCGTGGGAAACAAGGCGTTTTCGAGTTCATAAAGGAGTCGGACGGGTCAATCAATCATCGACTATTCAAACCGACCTCGGCGGAGTGATCTATGAGTATTATATGGTCGGAGCAAATTGATCCTATTCTAAGTAGAGGTATATCTCTAGACCATTTGGGGGTGCGGAACTGGGCCCTAGGTCGTGATGACGCTTTACATGCTATTTATGAACTCGATGCTTTCGGAATTGCGATTCTTGGAGGGGATGTATATCAATTGGTTGGCGAGAAAGCTGAGCAGACGTACGACAGTTGGTACTGCGACCAAGGCCCCGATGAGTCTGATTCTGTTTTTTCTAAGCGCAGTTCAGATAAGGCAAAGAGTTATATTTTTAGCTACTTAATGCCGGAGGGGCTTTTTGCGATAGTGCCTAAAATTTGATGGTGCAAAAGGATCTGTATCGAGTAATCTGAATCCGAGTAGTACCTTCACCGATGCAGAAGCAGGTGCTTTAGTAGACAGAAGTGTTACAAGCGGTTTAGTTGATCTCAATGCACAAGCCTCACTATCCGTAAGCAAAGTTACTGCTCCGATTGATTTCGAAGGTCATATACTTAGTGCTGAGATAAAGCCTAATGGAAATGTCGTTGGCGGACATTCAACAGTAACGGGTGATGTTCAAGTGATTCCTGGTACAGCCTCGGCACCGAATGCTCAAGGTGTTTATAGCGCTAAAATTGAGGTGGCTGACCCAGCTAACCCAGGACAGTTCTTGCCTAAGACGAACAACGGCGGCGTTTCTACAATGTTTCCTGACTCTTGGACCGCAGACCGAATAAAAGTTGAAGTGGATGGAGCCTTCCAAAACAAGGCTGTTGTAGGGAATAAATGGACCGGAACTACCCCTAGCGGTGTCCGCGTCGAGGGGTATATGAGCCCGAAAACTACTGTTTATCCAAAGCTTTAGGTGCGTAAAATGAAATTGCATTTTTCATGGGAGGAGTCAGCTGGAGCTCTTTCGCCGAGCTGTAGTTCAAGCGTCGTCAACAAAGACGGCGTTAGCCCGCTTGCCTGTCTCTTAACTGATGATGGAGGGCAAGTATTTCTGGATGCTGTGTCGTGGTTAAATGAGGGTGTGGACCGAATAAGAAAAGTTAAGAAGTCTGAAATTGATTCTTTAGATTGGAGTCGCGACGCCTGGGGGGCTGAATTAACGAAGGGGCAGGTAAAAGTTTATTCACTCCATGATGAAAATTATTTCGAGCTGCTTAGTGTCGACTCGTTTGAGATTGCTCTATTGGCATGGTTGAGTTTTATTCAGCTGAAACCAAGGCTGGGAATGACTCAGGAAATTGAAATCTAAACTACCATTTGGTGGCGTTGAAGAGTTGGTGCAAAAGCGACAGGCGATGCAAAAGGCTCGGGAGGTGCCATTGACGCTGGCTTTGATACTGCTAACCTTCAGAGTAAATTGCAGGGGTACCTGCTTGATGCAGAACATCCCCAGAACCAGACCAAAGCTACTTGGTTCCAGCAGGCTCTCGGCTTTGACAAGAGCAATTGGGAGGGGTTGGCGTCGCAGATTCAATTTGATGAGACGAAGGCAGTAGTAACAAAATTCATGTTGAGCGTGAAGCGCTTCCAGCAAGGCGGGCGCTATCAGTTTTTGCAGCAACATGCTTGATCCTGGAACAGGCTTACACCTGTTTCGGGGCTAGACATGTTGCTACGACTAGTCCTCTTCCAGTTATTCCTGCACCGGCCATCCCCAATGCCCGGAGTCGGGCTTCACCAGCCGCTCGAAGTGCCCGCCAACGCCCTCGATCAACCCTGCATCCCTGATCGGGTCCAGTCCCGGATATGGCTTGCCGTTATAACTCCCCGTGTACGTCAATACCGCCTCTACACTCCCGCTCTCCTCGTAAAGCGTTCTCATCAACTGGCTCTCCTGATCCTTGCTGTCCGTCGAGCGCAGGGCGTAGTGCAGCGCCAGTGCTGTGCCGAATTCCAGGCCGGTGGAGTCGATCCCGTGTTTGCGGGCCAGGTCGATGCTGCGCAGGATGCGTTCGTTGCGTTGAAGTTTGCGCAAAGGATCGCGGCCGACTCGCGCACATGGGTCCTTGAAGGACGTGTTGCAGCGCTCGAGAAAGGTTTTGGCGAAGCCCGCGACGGCTTCGCTCATTTGTGGGTTCTCGGCGACCAGGGCCGGGCCGACTTCTTCTCGGATCAGGCGTTCGGCCAGGGCGCTGACGCGTGGATCGCCCATGCCCTGGCCCAGCCATGAATAGCCCAACAGACTGGCGTACCAGGCAATGATCGCGTGGGGGCCATTCCACAGGAGGTTTTTGATCACCTGGGTCTGGGTGATGTCCTCCACGGTTTTCACTTGGCGCAGTCGCTCAAGCAGGTTGCTACCGCGCTCGACGTACAGGGGCATGTCCGGTTCGCTGTTGAACAGGATCAGGTGCATCTGGCTAAGGGCGTTACTGGACTGGGCAAAGGGCCGGAAGCGACCGATCAACCGTTCATATTCGGGCGCCTTGGCGGTGGTCGGTACCTGTGGGGCGGCCGGTTCGTCGCTTAGGCTGTTTTGGAAGATCTTTGATTTGATCCGCAGTTGTCTGAGCAGGGCCTCGTTGGAGATCTTCGATACGATGCGGCTGACGACCGTTTCGGCAAAGTGGGTTTTTTCCAGGATCTGCTGGCAGGTCTCGGGTGAAACCAGGAGCAGCAGTTGCGCTTCGACATGGCGGCGCACGAAAGCAGCGCCGCCAACCTTGTTTAGCACGATCAGGATGGTCAGCTCGCGTCGACGGCGTTCAAAGCGGCGAATGAGGCCCTTGGCGATCACGTCGGCCTGTTTGCGGATCGCGGGTTCAGGCAGGCTCAGACCGACGATCTCCGCGACGTCGTACATATCGATCACTGCTTCGGCGTCGTCCATGTCGATCATCCGCAGGTTTTCGATGGTCTGGTCGAAGGACGTTGCGCCGTAGCGCACGCTGAAGCGGCCGAAGGCCTCGACCGTTTCGCGCAGCATGCGTGAGCGGGTGGCGCCGATGATTTCGCAGGGGCGGGTGTAGCCGTCCCAGTGGGAGAAAATCTGCGTCAGGTAGCCACCGCCCATCGCGCCGAAGCCGTGGATGCCCACGCGAAACTGGTTGAGCGCCTGGGGGAAGGTTTCGGTCAGCTCGGGCGTGCCGAGGTCGGGCATGCATTCGGTCAGGTCACCGAGAAACTCCTGCATGTTGCCGTAAGCCTTGAGCGCGCCGGCCTTGACCTCGGGCGCAGGAGGCTTGATGTCCTCGATCAGGATCGGCTGCCCTTCGGCACGGATGGCTGAGAGCAGGCCGTTTTCCGAATCTTCGACCATGAAGCAATGGCCCGGCTCGCAATTGAGCGCACTGGCGGCCCGTAGGAAGATCTCCGGATGAGGCTTGCCCTGGCTGACTTCGTCGCCACACACGGTGATGTCGAAATACTTGAGCACGTTGGCATTGATCAGGTATTCCTCGGCGATCGCCCGACGGCTTGAGGTCGCGACCGCCATGGTCAGGCCGTACTTGCGCAAGCGCTCCAGCACTTCCAGCAGGCCTGGCTTGATGGGGACGCCTTCATTGCGCACAAACGCCAGTTCCAGTTCATCGGCACGCTGGCGGATCTCGGCATAGGGGAAGTCTTTACCGTTGTGGGCCTTCGCCAAGGCTTCGGCCTTCTTGGCGCTCAAGCCCAGCGAGCCGATCAGGGTTTCCTCGCTCAATGGCTTGCCGAAAATCTCGCTGGAAGCCTGCTTGAGGGTTTTGAAACGCAGGCGTTCGGTGTCAAACATGGTGCCATCCATGTCGAAGATGGCGCTGAATATTCTTTTTCCCTGGAAAAAAATCATCGATTGATACTCCTTGTACCGTGGGGTGGCTCGACGCAAAGCCGCCTCATGAGGGGCACTGCGCCTGCAAAATCGGGTGACCTGGAGCTGACGGGCACGGTTCGAGGCGTGAAGGCCGACCGGCGATGTCTCGCTCAGGAAATGAAGGGTTCAGAAAGAAAAGCCAGGCGAGCACAAACTCCGCGAAAAAACGGGAGAAGGACGCATCGGTTCAGTGGCTGGCGATCAGAAACAGGCGGGCGGAGGGATGGAACGATGGCGCCGATAAGCGCAGCGGCCGAAACAGGGTCGCAAGAGGTGTAAAGCGAGGAGTGCAAAGAGGCGGGAAACAAGCCCTGTGGCTGCGCCAGCGCAGCGTTTGATGTGAGGCCCACAGTGCGCAATCAGGGATGCGGAAGGTGGGCCGGCAAGGCGATCGATACGTGTGATTCCATGCATAAGGCGGTGTTATTTCCTGCGGTGTGGCTTAGTGTCTTTTTAGGTATACAGCATGGGAAGTGTCTAGATCAAGGTTGGGGGGCGGGGGTGTTTGGCGTTTGGATGGGGCGGGTTGATCGCTGATAACGGTGTGAATGTGGGGTGCCATGCCCTTGAATTGAGATAAAACATGCCGTCATTGAAAAGCCTCGTAGCGTAACGTTACGAGGCTTTTTTTAGGCCGAGATGTTCGCCTTGTTCCTTAAATCTCCTTAACCGGCGTCCCTTCCTGCACGCCCTTTATCAACTCAATCACATGCAAACAATCAGACTTGTTCACATACGACTCGCCACTGGCAACCGTCTCGTGATTCCCCGCCCTTAGCCGCCAGCGCCACTGACCCTTGCCAGTATTCGGGGTGCCTTTCGATTGCCTGTAAATCTCAAAATACATTCAGCTCGCTCCATGCGATTCGTCAATTGCGACAACCTGTGTGCCGCATGTCAGCAAGCCTAGCGGAGCTGGGTTTTTTGACCATCGGGCATTTGTTTCCAATGATTTGAGGGTTTTTCCTACAGTCAGGCGAGTGCTGGGAGAATGGCCAAAACCGCCGCAGTTTCGCTCTTGCATCACCTTCCTTGCTCCTGCTTAATACGACTCGGCTCATGACGCTGGATTACACCTCGGCGACCGAAGATTGTTGAACAATCACTATAAAAAAGAGCAGTCAATTGACTCATCAGCACGGAACGCAATTGGCCGGGCACGTGGCGCTTTCGCTCGTTATCCCGGTGTTCAATGAAGCGGCGACCATCGACTTGTTCATCGCGCGGATTACTGACGTCTTCAAAGCTGAGGCGCTGGTGAGTCTGGAGATGGTGTTCGTCAATGACGGCAGTACTGACACGACGCTGGACTTGCTGCTTGAGCATCAGCAGTCTGATCCGCGTGTGCGTGTCGTCGATCTGAGTCGCAATTTCGGCAAGGAGGCGGCGTTGACCGCTGGCTTGCAGACGGCCACTGGCCAGGTGGTGGTGCCGATTGATGTCGATTTGCAGGACCCACCTGAAGTGATCCTGCAAATGATTGCCCTGTGGCGGCAAGGTTATGAAGTGGTATTGGGTCATCGTGTGAGTCGTAATACCGACTCCTGGGCCAAGAAAACCTCGGCCAATTGGTTCTATCGCCTGCACAACAAAATCTCTGACCAACCATTGCCCAAGGATGTCGGTGACTTCCGGCTGATGGATCGCTGCGTGGTTGAGGCGTTGGAATCGTTGCCCGAGTCCCGGCGCTTCATGAAGGGCTTGTTCGCCTGGGTCGGGTTTCGCACCACGCATGTCGATTACGAGCGGCCGGAGCGGGTGGCAGGTGAAACCAAGTTCAACGGGTGGCGCCTGTGGAATTTTGCACTGGAAGGCATCACCAGTTTCAGTACCGACCCGCTCAAGGTCTGGACGTATCTGGGGTTGTTCGTATCGGTGGTGTCTTTTGCCTTCGCCATTTTCATTGTGGTGCGCACGTTGTTTACCGGGATTGACGTGCCGGGTTACGCCTCGCTGATGGTGGCGGTGACCTTTCTCGGTGGCCTGCAACTGATCGGCATCGGGGTGCTCGGCGAATACCTGGGCCGCACCTACATCGAATCAAAGCGCCGGCCGGTTTATCTGGTGCGTCGTGTCTATAACCCCAAGGACTGAACCATGGATCTCAAGGAAACCGACATCCTCGGTTCAAGCATTGACCAGCATTGGTATTACGCCTCAAAAGCAGCGGCCACCAAGCGTCTACTGGGCGATACACCGATCAAAAAGATTCTCGATGTGGGCGCCGGCTCCGGGTTTTTTACCCATCACCTGCTGACCCACACCGCCGCGAACGAAGCCTGGTGCGTGGACATCAGTTACGACGCGGATTCCGACGCCAGCACCTGCGGGAAACCGGTGCATTACCGTCGCGGCATTGAGGCCGTGGATGCCGATCTGGTGCTGCTGATGGATGTGCTGGAGCATGTCGACGACGACGTCGGGCTGCTCAAGGCTTATGTCGATAAAGTGCCGTCCGGCAGCCGTTTCTTGATGACGGTGCCGGCGTTCCAGTTCCTCTGGAGCGGGCACGATGACTTCCTCGAACACAAACGTCGCTACACCCTGGCGCAATTTGAAAAAGTAGCCCGGGACGCTGGTTTGACGGTGAAGCAGGGCGCCTACTATTTTGGTGCGGTGTTCCCGATTGCGGCGACGTTGCGGCTATTGCCCAAAGGCGCGCAACCGTCGCCGCCGCGTTCGCAACTCAAACAGCATCATCGCGTGGTGAACTCAATCCTGAAGACCTTGTGCAGCATCGAATTACCGCTCATGGGCTTGAATCGTCTGGCCGGTCTGACGGTGTTTGTACTGGCGCAGAAGCCGTGACGTCAGCCGAAAAATCAGCGGTGATCAAAAGGGCGCTGAGGTTTGCCGTGACCGGATTATTTGTCACCGCGCTTCACGCAGTCGTCGCGGTGCTGTTCATCAACTTCGTGATGCCGATGCCGCCCCTGGCCAATGGCGTGGCATTTGCCGTGGCCACCGTGGTGTCTTACGTGATCAACACCACCTGGAGCTTTTCCGCACGGCTGCATGGCCGCACATTACTGCGCTTCATGATGGTCTCCGGCGCAGGCTTTCTACTGGCGATGTTCGTGGCTTGGGCGGCGCAAATGGCCGGGCTCAATTATTTGCTGGGGATCGGCGCGGTGGCGTTGACCCTTCCGGCCTTCACCTTTGTATTGCATAACTTCTGGACGTATCGATGAAGGATTCAGGCAAGCAGAAGGCGCTCGCATTGCTGCCCCTTTTGATGGGCGTTTTCGCGTTTTTCATGGTGATCGGTCCACGAGCCCTGGACCCGCAAAATATCGCCTGGCTGGAAAGTGGCGACCCGGCGACTCATTACCTGGGCTGGGTATTTTTCCGACACTCGCCTTGGTCTTTTCCGCTTGGCCTCAACCCCTCTTACGGGTTGGAGTTGGGCAGCGCGATTATTTTCTCGGACTCTAACCCGCTGCTGGCCTTTATATTCAAACCCTTCAGCGCATGGCTGCCCGAGACATTCCAGTACTTCGGCATCTGGCTGTTGGCGTGTTTTGTCCTGCAAGCCTGGTTTGGCTGGAAGTTAATCGGCTTGGTGACGCCTAACGTTGCCCTGAAATTATTGGGAGCGGGCCTGTTCCTGTTTTCCCCACCGATGTTCCTGCGTATGGGCGGTCACCTGTCCCTGGCCGGGCATTTTCTGATCCTGGCTGCGCTCTATCTGGCGCTGCATCCCGGATTGCGCAAGCGCCGTCTGGCCTGGGGCGTGTTGTTGGCTGCGACGGCGCTGGTGCACGCTTACTTGTTGGCGATGGTGGCGTTGATCTGGATCGCCGACGTTGCCGGCCGAACCCTTAAAGGCCAGTTGACGCGCCGCACTGCTGTGATCGAGGTGGTACTGCTATTTCTGCTGGTGAGTGTGTGTTGCTGGCAAGCGGGCTATTTCAGTATTGGCGACGGCATGGCGTCCGGTGGCTTTGGTTTGTACCGCATGAATCTGTTGGCGCCGATTGATGCCAGCGGCTGGTCATTGGTATTGCCGGACCTGCCGGAAGCCAGTGGCGACTACGAAGGTTTCAATTACCTCGGAGCGGGGACGCTGTTGTTGGTGATCTGCGCTGCTGTCGTTCTGCTGCGAGGTAAAACCGGTTTCGGCAGCGCTGCACGCAGTTTGCCGATTCTGTTGTTGGCGCTGATCGGCCTGCTGCTGTTCGCGCTATCGAACGAGATCGGCATCGGTCTGCTTAACGTTCACTACCCGCTGCCGGGGAAAATCGTCAAATTGGCGAATATCTTCCGGGCGTCGGGGCGGATGTTCTGGCCGGTGTTCTACGTCATTGTGTTTGTGGCGATTTACCTCGTGGTGCGTGGCACCCGGCCACGTATAGCGGTGAGCCTGCTGGCGGTGGCGCTGTGTATTCAAGTTGTAGATACCCAAAATGGTTGGACGGGGTTGCGACAGGCCAGAATGATGGCGCCAGCCAGCGAGTGGTCGACCCCGCTGCGTGATCCATTCTGGGCCAGCGCCGCGCTCCACTACGCGAACGTCCGTTCGTTGCCGTCGCAGAACCAGTCGGACACTTGGCAACTACTGGCCAATTACGCGGCCAAGTATGGTTTGAACACTGACTCCGCCTATCTGGGCCGGATGAGTTCGAAGGCGTTGGACCAGGCCCAGAAAAAGACCCAGCGGATGCTGGAAACCGGGCAGTACGACGCTGACTCGCTGTACTTTCTTGATGAAAACTCCATACCTGCCGCCGTGAAAACCATCAACGGCGACACTGATCTGCTCGCTCACATCGACGGGAGGGTGGTGCTGGCGCCGGGCTGGAAGCGATGCACTCAATGCCTTGCGGTCGCCGACGAAAGTCATTCGATGCAGTTGGTGCCGATGATCAAGACCGGGCAACAGCAACTGTTCAACTACAAGACTCACCACTTGAGCCAGGGCTGGGGAACTCCGGAAACCTGGGGCACCTGGTCTGAAGGCGGGGAGGCGGACATTCTGCTTCGTGTGCCGCCGCAGGCTCATTCCATTGTGATCGAGGCCCTGGCTTTCGTGCAGCCGACGCACCTTGGGCAAACGGTGATCTTCAGCATCAACGGCGTACAAGCCCTGTCGACACGTCTTACAGCGCTGCAAGGCAATCGCATTGAAATCCCGTTGACGGCGGCCATCCATGAAGCTGTTGTCAATGACAAACTGATGCGGATTCATGTGCAGCTACCTGACGCGATCAGCCCGAAGCAATTGGGGCTCGGGGTGGATCCGCGTGTCCTGGGGCTGGGCATGAAGTCGCTGACGGTGCAGTGATCCTGCGTACAACGGCGATCATGCCGATAGACGCCACCCCCGGGCCTTTCTAAACTGGCCCAAGTCTTGGGGACCGGGGGCAGTGGATGAATCGCAACGAACTACGCAAGGCCGACATCAACCTGATGGTGGTGTTCGAGACATTGATGCTCGAACGCAACGTGACGCGGGTGGCGGAGAAGCTGTTTCTCGGCCAGCCGACCATCAGCGCCGCACTCAACCGCTTGCGCACGATGTTCAACGATCCACTGTTCATTCGCGTCGGTCACCGCATGGAGCCGACGGCCCGGGCTGAGGAAATCATTCAGCACTTGTCGCCGGCGTTGGATTCGCTGTCAGTGGCCTTGAGCCTGACCCACAATTTCGACCCTGCCAGCAGCACCATGACCTTTCGTATCGGGCTGTCGGACGATGTCGAGTTCGGCTTGTTACCGCCGCTGCTGCGCGCCTTGCGCCAGGAAGCGCCGAAAGTGGTGTTCGTGGTTCAGCATGTCGATTACTGGCGGATTCCCGACCTGTTGGCCTCCGGCGATATCACCGTCGGCATCAGCCAGACGCGTGGGCTGCCGGCCAACGCCAAGCGCAAATTGCTGCGGCACATCCAGCCCAGTGTCTTGCGCGCCGATGCGTCCGACACGCCATTGACCCTCGATGAATATTGCTCACGGCCGCACGTGTTGGTGTCGCACACCGCCAACGTGGCCGGTTTCGCCGATGAGTGGCTGGCGGAGATTGGCCGCAAGCGTCATGTCGTGCTGTCCGTGCCGCAATACAGTGCCTTGCCGGCCCTGTTGGCCGGGACCGATCTGATTGCCAGCCTGCCGGACTACACCGCGATCGCCATGGCCGCCTCGGGTCATTTGTTCAATGAGCCGTTTCCGTTCAAGACGCCGACCCTGGACTTGTCGATGGTCTGGCTCAGCCACGTCGATACCGACCCCGCCGAGCGCTGGTTGCGCTCGCGCCTGGAAGCGTTCATGAGCGAGCGCGGTCTGGCCGATCCCCAAAGTTCGGGTTCACACTGATAACGGAGACATTGCGATGAGCCAATCCCGTTCTTTGCTGCGTGGGCGCGGCAGCCATGACAGTGGCAAGGTGGGCATGGTCGAGTTATTTTTCGATCTGGTGTTCGTGTTTGCGGTGACCCAGCTCTCGCATTCCCTGCTGGCGCATTTGTCGGTTGGCGGCGCGGTGCAGGTCGCGTTGTTGATGGTGGCGGTGTGGTGGGTGTGGATCTTCACCTCGTGGATCACCAATTGGCTCGATCCGGAAAAATTGCCGATCCGTCTCGGGCTGTTTGGCCTGATGATCGCCGGTTTGCTGCTCTCGTCATCGATTCCCAAAGCCTTCACCGATCACGGGCTGATGTTTGCCGGGGCGTTCGTGTTCATGCAGGTCGGACGCACGCTGTTTGCGATCTGGGCGGTGCGTGGCGAACCGCTGAACATGACCCGCAACTTCCAACGCATCCTTGCATGGCTGGTACTGTCCGGGGTGTTCTGGATCGCTGGCGCGTTTGTGCAAGGTGATCAGCGCCTGGCCTTGTGGGCACTGGCGCTGTTGATCGAACTGGTCTCGCCGTCCCTGTATTTCTGGGTGCCGGGGCTCGGGCGTTCGACGCTGCAGGACTGGAATGTGGAAGGCAATCACATGGCCGAGCGCTGCGGGCTGTTCGTGATCATTGCCCTGGGTGAATCGCTGCTGGTGACTGGCGCGACCTTTGCCGAACTGGCGTTGAGCGTGCAAGGCGTGACGGCGTTTGTGGTGGCGGTGCTCGGCAGCATTGCCATGTGGTGGGTGTATTTCGACACCGGCGCCGAGCGTGCCCACCATCGCATCGTTCATTCCTCCGACCCCGGCCGGCAAGCGCGGATTGCCTACACCTACCTGCATGTCTTGATTGTCGCCGGGGTCATCGTCAGTGCGGTGGCTGATGAGCTGGTACTGGTGCATCCGGATCACGCCAGTGACCCCGGCATCCTCGCGATCATCGCCGGGCCGTGGTTGTTTTTACTGGGTAACGCCCTGTTCAAATGGGTTATGGCTGATCGGCTATTGCCGCCGTTGTCCCATTTGGTCGGTCTGGGATTGTTGCTCGTGCTGCTGCCGCTGGCGTTGAATCATCTGTTTTCGGCGTTGGTGCTGGGCGCGTTGACCACGGGAGTGGTGATGTTGGTGGCGGCTTGGGAAACCATCGCGCTGCGCGAATCCCTGGGCGCACCGGAGCATTAAAAGCTGCCTGGGAGTAGGGCGGCTCTGTGTTATATGTAGGCCCTTTCTGCCAACTCCCAGGAGCACCGTCATGCCTCATCTGCACATGGAATACACCGCCAACCTGCCCGAGCTGAACGCCGACGTGGCGCTCATACGGCTCAACAATACGTTGGTGGCTTCCGGTCAGTTTGCGGCGGAGTTCGATATCAAGAGCCGCGCCATCAAGGTCGAGACCTTTAAAGTCGGCACCAGCCTGGGCGAGCGTGCGTTCGTGCATGTGAAGCTGGCGTTGCTGAGCGGACGCTCGCCGCAGATCAAGAAGCAACTGTCCGAGAGCTTGTTGGCCGTGGTGCAGGAGTTGTGTGAATGGCCGAAGGATGTCGAAGTCCAGTTGTGCGTGGAAATCCTCGACATTGATCGCGAGTCCTACACCAAGACAGCCATCAGCCATTAAGTATCAGGCGGCCTGCTGCTCGGCGCAGGCCTTGACCACTTGCTCACGCAGCCACGTGTTGGCGCTGTCCTGATCGACGTTTTGGCTCCATTGCATATCGAGGCTGAACCCGGGCAAACCGTTGGGGGCTTCGCAATGATTGAACACCGCCCCGCTGGCCAGCAAACGCTGGATGCGCCGGGGCACGGTCAGGATGAAATCAGTGCCGGTGATCATTTTCAGTGCTGCGCTGTAGCTATTGGATCGCGTGACGATCTGGCGCTTTTGCGCCTGACGCTCCAGCCAGCCATCGACGATGTCGGTGGTGGAGGACCACGGTGTCGGGAACACATGCCGGCGTGCGGTGAAGGCTTGCAAGCTTAAACGCGGTTCCAGTGGTGTGGCGCGTTTGTCGAAGACGCAGACCAGATCGTCTTCGAGCAGCCTTAGGGATTTGAAGTCGTTGTGGTTGCGATGGAAGTTCGGGCCGAAACAGATCACTAGGTCGAGGCTGCCGTCACGCAAATCGTCGGCCGGTATATCGGTTTCGAATTTATGCAGGTTGACGTTCACTGGCAGGTCAGCGAAATCGAAGCGCTTCAACAAGCGCGGCAGGATCAACTGCTCGAAGTATTCCGGTGCGCAGATGTTGAAGGTGACTGGCTGTGCGGTCGGGTCGAACGCCTGGGCGCTGGCATGACACAGGTTGATGCATTCAAGGATCTTCAGCACATGGGTATACATGATGCTGGCCTTGTGGGTGGGGCGCATTCCGGTGCGAGTATTGATGAACAACTCGTCCTCGAAACTGGTGCGCAGTTTTTTCAGGCAGTAACTCACGGTGGACTGACTGACGAAGAGTGCCTCCGACACACCGGTGACGCTGCTTTGCTCATACACGGCGATAAACACCATGAGGTCCTGCATATCGAGCTTTCTAAGCAAGTTACTGTTCAGCATCCGTACTGTCTCGCTGTGCTCCTTGCGCTGACTGTGCGCAAACGTGTGCGAACGATCCTAACGGAACGATGGTGCCAAGAGAATGCCTCGTAGGAAACTTCAGTGTCAGATGTGGGACACATCGTGTAGGTAACACGACCTGCTGCTTGAAAGTGATCAGCGTCGAGCCCAGGGAGCGCTGGTTATCCAGTCACCAAGTGCCGGAGTGATGGCCGGGCACTTGGACCAGATCGCAAGTTCACTTTAACTTGTATCTTAATAATTCCTATTACAGCAAACCGTCCTGCGCGCAAACGCTGACAATCTGTTCGCGAAACCAGTTATTGGCGCTGTCATGACCCGGTTTCTCGTTCCACAACATGTCCAGGGTAAAGTTGGGTAAACCGGTCGGTGGTTTGCAATGGCTGTATTTTTCTTCGTTACCGAGCAGCATCTGGATGCGCCGAGGCAGGGTGAGCACGAAATCGGTCCCGGTAATCATATTGAGTGCCGCCACGTAACTATTGGCCCGCGCGACAATTTGCCGGCTGTAGGCCCATTTGCTCAGCCAGCCATCCACCATGTTGGTGTCTGAAGTCCAAGGGGTCGGGAAGATGTGCTGGCGTGCGACAAAGGTATCCAGGCTGAACTCGTCCTCTGGCGGCGCGAAGTTTTTGTCGACGACGCACACCAGATCATCTTCCAACAGTATTTGTGATTTAAGATTTTTAGAACTGCGATGAAAGTTTGGACCAAAACAAATAACCAGATCGAAGCGGCCATCCATAAGCTCTTCGGTTGGAATGTCTCTATGAAACTTCTGGATATTTACAATGACCGGGAAACTGCTGCCGATAAAGCGCTTTAATAAGTTTGGAAGAATCAGTAGTTCAAAGTATTCGGGCGCGCAAATATTAAAAGTTATCTCTTTTTGCGTCGGGTCGAATGCGTGCAGTCCGGAGTGGCATATGTTTATGCTTTTAAGGATTTTAAGGACGTGACCGTACATGGTGGTGGCTTTGTTGGTTGGCCACATGCCATTGCGGGTATTGATGAATAGCTCGTCATCGAAGCTCGTGCGCAGCTTTTTCAAGCAGTAACTCACGGTCGACTGGCTGACACATAGGGTTTCGGAGACCTCAGTGACGCTGCTTTGCTCGTACACCGCCACGAACACCATCAGATCCTGCATATCCAGCTTTCTGAGCAAATTGCTATTAAGCATAAAATCCGTCTCGGTGAAAATCCATGTACGTCACTGTTCGTTGTATTTGTGACAGGGTTATTTATTTATATATTAGCGGAAGCAATTGGTTTTTTAAATAGTCTGTCGGACGTTTCCTCCATATATTCTCGCTCACTTTAAAAGGAGTCCTGAATAGGGACAGGGAGGTCAAAGTGTTGGTACGTGTCACGGAGAGTCAGACACCGTTGTGGGTTCAGGCGACTGAAGTTGTGAAGGAGAAGTTTCGCAGCTCTTATAACGCCTCCGTAGAGCCGAGCCCGCAGTATTTTGCGCTCACTCTAGACAGTGAGGAACGTATTCTTTCTTGCGCCGGTATAACGTTTGCGGATCACCGCACATTGTTCTCTGAACAATACCTGTCGCAACCGATAGAAACGATACTGTCCGAACGTTTTGAAAAGACGATCGATCGGTCAACTATCGCTGAGATCGGCAGTTTGATTTCTCATCACCTGACGGCCGGAATGATCATGGTCAACATGATTCCGCTGCTGGCCTGGTGCATGGGCGGCCACTATCTGTTGTGCACCGTCACGCCCCGGGTCCGGGAAATGATGGAAAGCTGCCAGATCGATTTCGAGCCGCTGCTCACCGCAGACCCCCAGCGCCTGGCCAATGATGGCGGCAAAAACTGGGGAAGCTACTACTCGAAAATGCCGGTCACCGGTTTTATCCGCGTCGACCCGAAACGCTCGCGATTCGCCGCCATGACCCTCGGCACCTTGTTCACCCAGTTGCCGACCGATCTGCCAGCGAGGGCGCAGCCATGAGTGCTCGCTTCATTGCCGACCTGCGGCAGGCGTTGCAGGTCAATCGCCAGAAAGTCTGTGCGATCGATTGCGCCCCGACGGGTCTGGAGCACGCCTCAGCCATGACCTACGGCGAACTGGAATCCCGGGCGTTGAACCTGGCGGCGGAACTGCAACGGCGTTTCGACACGCCCGCCCATGGCGACCACGTCGTGCTGGGCATCGCGACACGCAACAGCAGCGACTGGCTGATTGCCGATCTGGCGTGCCTGTTCGCCGGGATCACCGCGTTGCCTTTGCCGCTGGCGTTCAGTCAGTCTCAGGCTGAGCACTTGGCCGAGCGCTGTGACGGGTTTCTGGTGGATGCCGCCGGGGAACGGACGCTGGCCGATCGCTGGATGCTCGACTTTCCTGACAGTCGCCTGCGCCGCATCAGCGAGCCGGCCCTGGAGCAATCGTTGCTGCGTGAGTCGGACGGCAGTGACTGGATCTGCAAAATCATTCACACCTCGGGCACGACCAGTCGGCCAAAAGGCGTGCGCCTGAGCACGGCGGCGGTGGGGGCGGTATTGACGTCGCTGCGGCAATGGATGCCGGTCGACGCCCATCGCAGTTACCTGTCGTTGGTACCTTTGAGCCTGCTGCTGGAACAAGTGACCGCTGCTTACTTGCCGCTGCTGGCCGGTGGGATCGTGTACTTCCTGCCCGAAGGTGAGCCGCTGCTCGGTGAGCCGGGGACTTCGCCGCAGCGTTTGATCGAGTGGATTCTGCGGGTCGAGCCGACGGCCCTGACCGTGCCGCCGGTGATGCTCAATCGCTTTTACGAGCAACTGGCCCAAGGTGACGCGCCGGGCAAACGCCTGTCGCGTTACCTGCATTCGGGCGTGCACATCACCTGTGGCGGCGCGGCCGTCAGCCTCGATATCCTGAATGCCCTCGCCGAGGATGGAATCCCGGTGTTCCAGGGTTACGGGCTCTCCGAGAACGCTTCTGTGGTCAGCATGAACACCTTGGAGCACCAACGCCTGGGCAGTGTCGGCAAGCCGTTGCCGCATGTTCAAGTGCGTATCGGCGCCGACCAGACCATCGAGGTCAAGAGCAGCTCGTTGTTCAGCGGCTACTCGGGCAAGGACCCGAGCGCCTGTTCCATGTCTGACGATGGCTGGATGGACACCGGCGACCTGGGCGAACTGGATGCCGACGGCTATCTGTACGTTCGCGGCCGCAAGAAGAATGTGATCTGTCTGCCCAATGGCCGCAACGTCAGCCCGGAACAAGTCGAGCTGGAATACCGTGAATACCCCGGCGTGCGCGATGCTGCCGTTTTTTTCGATGAAACCCATGGTCTGGTGGCATTGCTCTGTGTCGAGTCGGCACCGGATCGCGCTGACCTGTCCGCCTGGTCGACCCAACGCTTTTCCGACATCGAGCGACCGAGCCACCTGTGGTTACTGACCAAGGACGACCCGCTGCTCGAGCAACTCTATACCGTCACCGGCCGCCCAAAACGCGCCGATATCGCCACTGTTTTCTCCGACCTGCAAAGGACTGCATCTGATGAACACGCCTGCCTATCACTCTGAATGCCCCGACATCTCGATTATCGAGCCACATCATTTCGCCAGCCTGGGCAAGTCCGAGCTGTACCAATTGCTCGGGCAATACGGTGTCGTGCTGCTGCGCAACTGCATCCACAACGCTGAAGATTTCGGCACCTATGTGCGGCAGAACAGCTCGCGGCTGAGCCTCGACCCGGCGCGGATTATGGTCGGCGGCGCCGCGCAATTGGTGGATGCCGGTCGCCAGGCGATCGGCCTGCATTGCGAGAATGGCAACTCACCGTTCTGGCCGGACATCACCTGGTTCTATTGCCAGGAAGCGCCGCGCAAAGGCTCGCAAACCACGCTGTGCGACGGCGAGAAAGTGCTGGCGAAACTGTCACCGGCCTGCCGGACGTTTTTCGAAAGCAACCCGATTCGCTACAGCCGCACCGTGGCCGGCGACAAATGGCGGCGGCTGGTTTGTCACTATTCGCCGGCGCTCTCCGACCCGGCTGCGGTCAGCATCGACGATCTGCTGCAGATCATTGGCGATGATCCGCAGACGCTGATCACCTTCAATCCTGCCGATGATTCAATTCACTACGCCTTCAGCACCCCGGCGATTCTGGTCTCTGACTTCAGTCAGCGCCCGGCCTTCGCCAACAGCATTCTGGGGCCGTCCTTCAACTATGAAGTGCCGGTGATCGACACCGTGTCCGGGCAGCCGATTCCCCCGGAGTTCCTGGCCGAGATCGACAGGGTTTCTGCGCAATACACTTACCCGGTCGGCTGGCGTGACCATGACATGGTGATGATCGACAACCGTCGGGTGATGCATGGTCGCGAGGCCATCGTTGACGAGCGTCGCCGTATTTTCAACGCCTTGAGTTACCGCTGAGAACGATTGATGAAGACCAATAACAAACAAATAATCTCTGGTCAGTACGAGACGTATACCGACGGTAATGGCCGCCAGATCATCGATCTGGCCGGCGGATTTGGCTTTCAGGTACCTGCGGTGATCGAAGCGGTCAGCCATCAGGCGGACCGCATGGGATTGTCCAATCGCGTGTTGATGTCCGAACCCCTGATCGCCTTGTGCCGACGTTTGGCCGAGTTGCTGCCGCCACCGCTGGTCAGTTCTTATGTGTGCAGCTCCGGCGATGAAGCTTTTGAAGGGGCCTTGAAACTGTGCAAAGGCCTCAAGCCCAAGGGCAACACCCTCGTCTTCATCGAGGGCGGCGATTACGGCTCGCTGACTTACGGGCGTTGCCTGAACGCGCTGCAAAGCTATCAGGAGATCCGGCGTTTCCTCGGCTTCAAGCTCGTGGCGGTCAGGAATGTCCGCGACCTGGACGCGGTGGACTGGCACGACTGCTTTGCGGTTTGCCACACCAGCACGTTGCTGGATGAAGAGGGGCGCCTGCGACTGATCGACCCGGCGCTGCTCGATCAGTTGTATGCCGCGGCGGCCAAGGTTTCGGCGCCGGTCATCGCGGTCGATGTGCAAAGTTGCCTGGGCAGCCTGGGTACCTTGTTTGGTTTCCAGCGCTATCACAACTCTCCGGACATCGTGGTGTTGGGTGGAGCCTTGGGTGGCAGCGCGATTCCTATCGGCACCTACACCTGCAGCGAGCAGATGGCCTATCAGGTTTATGGTCGCAGCAGCCCGGCGAAACATGGCAGCACCACGGCCGGCAATCCGATGGCCTGCGTCGCTGCGATGGCGGCGCTGGATTACGTGCACGACAACAACTCGGCCCGCCGATGCCTCGACAACGGCCAGATCCTGGCGCAAGCGCTCAATGCGTTCGGTGCCGTCGCGTGCGGTGCCTGGGTCAGTCTGCCGCTGGCCGCCGACGTCAACGCGGTCGACTTGTGCGAAGAGCTTTATCAGCGTGGCGTCTACGTCAGCCTACCCCGTGGTCGTGAATTGATTCTGCGTTGCCCGATCACCGCGCGAGCCGAACAGATCCAGCGTGCCTCGATGATCATTCAGGAGACTTTCAGCTATGTCCTTAGCCATGCCGCATGAACAACTGCTGGACGATTGCCAGCGGCATTGGAGTGCCTCGGCGGCCAAGCTCTATCGCCTGGGTAAAACCAGCGTCGAGAAGGAAACCGATGGCATCTTTGTCACCGATCATACCGGCAAGCGCTTCATCGACTGCGCCTGCAGTTATGGGGTGTTTATCGTCGGTCATCGTAATCCGGTGGTACGTGAGGCTGTGCATACACAACTGCACCAGATGGCCTGGGTTCCGGAAGGGCGGGTGCACCCGCAGCAAGATCTGTTGACCGAGCGCCTGCGGCAGTTGGTGCCGGGTGACTGGGGCGATGTGCAGTACATGGTGTCGGGCGCCGAAGCCATCGAACAAAGCATGCGTTATGTGCTCAAGGTGCAGAAGCACCGGCGCGGGATCGTGGTCATGAGCGATTCCTACCACGGTAAGACGCTGGCGGCGATGAGCATCCTCGGCCAGCAGCAACACCATCGCAGTTACGGCACCGGGGCGCCGGAGGTGACTTATGTGCCGTATGGCGATTTCGCCGCGTTGCAAAAAGCAGTGGGCGAGGGCGTGTGTGCGGTGTATGTCGAGCCGATTCTCGGCGGCGCGCACTTGCAGGTTCCACCCGTGGGCTACATGGCGAACATCCGTGCCCTATGCGATGCCACCCAGACCTTGCTGGTGGCCGACGAAATCCAGACCGGTTTCGGTCGCTGTGGCAAATGGTTCGCCGTGCAGTACGACGACGTCGTGCCGGACATCATGATCCTCTCCAAAGGCCTGACGGGCGGCTACACCTCGTTTGCCTGCGCGATGTACAGCCAGCGCCTGGCCGAGAAATACCCGCTGCACGTGATCGAGCCGGACCAGCGAACCAATGGCGGGCATCCGGTGGCATGCGCCTCGGCGCTGGCCGCTATCGATTACATCGAGCAGCACAACCTGGTCGAGCAATCGCGGATCAATGGCGGCTTGCTGCGTCACGGCCTGCAACGGCTGGCCCAGCGTTACCCGCAGATTATCGAGGATGTGCCCGGTGTCGGCCTGATGACGGGTTTGCGCTTGCGCGGCTCGGTCTACGAAGCGCTGATGAGCATGGAGTTGGGCAAGCGTGGCGTGCATGCCGGGCATTCGATGAATGAAAAAGCCGCACACCCGGTGCTGCGCTTTTACCCGCCACTGAGCATCACGCCCGAAGCGCTGCGGCATGTCCTGGCCATGACTGAAGAAGCCCTGGACGCCATCGCCCGGCGTCCGAAACTGGCGGTCAAGGCGTTTTCCCTGGTGGTCAGAAACATGTACCACATCCCCAACAAGCTGCTTCGCAGCAAAGCGGAGCATTGAGCATGTTCAATCCGGATACCTTGACCCTGCGCGAAATGGCCGGTCTGCTGCGACGCGGTGTGCTGACCAGCGCCAGCCTGGTGGATTTCTACCTTCAACGCATTGCCGAGCGTAACCCGCAGATCAATGCGCTGATTCAACTGGAGTCTGCCGAAGCACTGCGTCGGCAGGCTCGCGAGGCCGACGAGATGGCGCGCATCGGTAATATTCGTGGTCCGCTGCATGGCATTCCGATGACCATCAAGGATGTCTGTCATGTGCGCGGCTTCTGCATGTCGCGAGGGTTGGAGGAGTTGCTCGGCGAAGCCAGCGAAGAAGATGCCACGGTAGTCGCGCGGCTGCGGCAGGCGGGCGCGATCATCCTCGGGATCACCAATGTTCCGGAGCTGTGCATGGCGTTTGAAACCGACAACTTGTTGTACGGTCGCACGCTTAACCCCTACGACCCGCAACGTTCCGCCGGCGGTAGCAGTGGCGGTGAAGCGGCAGCCATCGCGGCCGGTTGCTCGCCAGCCGGGCTGGCCTCGGACGCCTGCGGCAGTGTGCGGATCCCGGCACATTTCAACGGCATTTGTGGCTTGAAACTGACCCAGGGACGGGTGCCGTTGACCGGCCAGTTTCCCAACGACCGCTCCGGGTTGTTTCATCTGACTTCGGCGTTTGGCGTGATGGGGCGTTATGTCGACGACTTGGCGCTGCTTGGGCCACTGATCAGCGGCGCTGATGGCCGCGACCCGGACACCGTCGATGTGCCGTTCACCGAAAGCAAACCCCTGTCCGGACTGCGTGTTGCATTGTCCTGGGAATCATCCCGAACCCAGGTTAGTTCGGCGGTGAAGCAGGTGCTGCAACGGGTCGAGTCGTGCCTGAGCAGCGTGGTTGAGCAGGTGACACTGACCGCTCCGCCAATGCTCGACGAGGCCAGCGATGTACTGTGGCGGGTGTTTATCACCGGCGCGGATGCCGGGCGAGGCTGGAAGAAGCTGTTTGCGTCGATGAACAAGCAGACCTACACGCCCGCCACCTCGGAATTGATCCGCTTGAGCGAAGAGGTTGAGTTGAGCGTGGATGAGATGAAGCGCGACTGGATCATGATCGATACGTTTCGCTATCAGTTGGCGAAGTTCTTCAATCAGCATGATCTGTTCATCTGCCCGGTGTTCCCGGACGTGGCGTTCGGTCACGGTGATTCGCTGCGCGAACGTGATCGCTATGCCTTCGTGTTCCCGTTCAGCCTCTCCGGTTCCCCGGCAGTGGTCATTCGCGCCGGGCACGACCCGGTCAGCGGGATGCCGATCGGCATCCAGATCGTCGGCCCGCATTGGCAGGAGGAACGCTTGCTGGCCGTGGCCAATTTCCTTGAACGGGAAATGACGCGCTGGAGCCCGGTAACCCCAAAGGCAACGACCCTTTACTGATTCCCCATGTGGGAACGGGCTTGCTCGCGAAAGCGGAGTGTCATTCAACAATGATGTCGGCTGACACGGCCCCTTCGCGAGCACGCTCAGCTCCTACAGGGATTGTGGCCGCACACAAATACCTGGCTCACCACCGAACAACTGTGGGAGCGGGCTTGCTCGCGAAAGCGGTGTGTCATTCAACAACGATGTCGACTGACACGGCCTCTTCGCGAGCACGCCCGCTCCCACAGTTTCAAGCAGTAACTGCTTTCACATTTCGACTACTCATCACCAGCGCCAACATCCCGACCCCCACCAGCAGCGCACCGCCGAGTTCCATCAGCGTCGGTTGCTGCCGCAGCCAGAACCAGTGGAACAGCGTGACAAACAGCGTGTTCAGGTAAACGTAGGAAATCACCGTCGACGGTGAAATCACCCCGATTGCCCGATGCAACAGCCAGAAGGTGGCGAGGGTGCCGAACACCGCCAGGTACACCAGCCACAACATATCGCGCACCGACAGCAGCGCACCACTGCGCCAGCCGCCGCTGAACAGGCAGAACACCAGCAAAAACACGGCGCCGAACAGCATGTTCCAGAAGGTCATCGCCACCGGGTCACGGCCCTTCAAGGTCTTGGCCTTGAAGCGCTGGCTCAATGGCGAATAGAGCGCCATCGCCAGGCAGCCGACGCCGAATACCAGCACCGGGTAGGGCGAGGGCAGTTCGCCTGGGGCCGAGCCCTTGAGGATCAGCAACACCGCACCGGTCGCCGCCATCAACATCGGCAGCAAGCGCGTCTTCAGGGTTGGGCTCGGCAGCAGGAACACCTCGAAAAACAGCGTCATCAATGGCACCAGCGTGTACAGCGTCGCGGTGTTGACCGCCGAGGTGTAGCGCAGCGCTTCAAACAGCGAACCAAAATACGTCGCCAGCAACAACCCGAGTACCGCATGAGCCAGCAAGCCTTTGGCCGAGATGGGTGCGGTGCTTTTCAACAACAGCAGCGGCAAGAACATCAAGGCTGAAAACAACAGGCGCAGCCCGGTCAGCAGGATCGGATCAATCGATTGGCCGACCTGCGCCGCTGCAAAAAAAGACGCGGCGATCAGCATCGCCCAAATCAGCATCCCCCAATGGGCTGCTGCAAAACCGACTTGCTTCATGAGTTCTTCCCTTGCGTCTGAATGCACGACGCCATGATCGGTAAGCCGGCCTGAAGGCTCTGGCAGTTTTTAAATACACGACCGCAAATACTTGCAGGCGATGTGGTGAAAGCGAGAGACGCTTTTGCGTGAAACGGTCCTTTCAAGGTCGGCTGATCAGCCACATAGGTGGGCCTTGAAAGGACCGTCGACGACTATTGGATATGCTGCGCGTAACGTTTCGGGTTGAAACGCAGCACCATCACGATCATCACCGCCATCACTGCCGTGAGTGACCACCAGGCCCATTCGAAGCTGCCCAACTGGTCGCGAATCATCCCGGCGATCAGCGGTGAAAGCCCGGCGATCAAGTAACCGATGCCTTGGACAAAAGCGGTCAGGCCACCGGCACGGCGCGGGTTGTCGAGGTGATCAAGGGACACGATCAGGCTCATCGGGAACAGACCGCCAATGCCCAGGCCCAGCAAGCACGGCCAGAGCAGGCTGAAGCGTTCCGGGCTGAGGATCAGGCCGCAGAAACCGGCCATGATCAGCGCCAACAGCACCACCAGCACCAGACGTTTGTCCTGGCTGCGGTTGGCAATCGCGGGCGTGATCAACCCGGAGATCACTTCCATGGCCGTCAGAAACCCCAGCAGCAGACCTGCGTTCTGTTCGCTCCAGCCTTTTTCCACGTAATACGGCGCGAGCCAGGCCAATACGCAGGTGTAGGACGCCGTGCCCAAGCCGAAGAAAATCGCCAGCAACCAGGCTCGTGAGTTACCGACGAAAGACTCTTGGCGACCCTGCGGTGCCGCCGGCAATTTCGGGATGGCCGAACGTTGGGCGAACCAGAAGCCCAGGGCCAGCAGTGCCAGCAACGCCCAGATCGCCAGGCCCATGCGCCAACTGCCGGTCTGCGCCAGGACGAAAGGCGAGAACGAAGCCGCAATGGCCGCGCCGCCCATGATCGAGGTGACGTACAAACCCATGAACAGCGAGACGTTGTCGCTGAAGCGCGACTTGATCAGTGCCGGCATCACCGCTTGGATAAGGGCAATCCCGACCCCGGCCAGCACCGCGCTGAGGATCAATTCAAGGGTGCTGTCGAGGTACAACCGCGAGACCGTGGCCACGCCGATGATCAACAACGACACGACGATGGTGCGGTGTTCGCCGAAGCGTTGGGCGACACGCATGCCGAGGAACATTGCCAGGCCCATCGCCATGACCGGCAGCATGGTCAGCAGCGACGCGGTACTGAAACTCAGCGGGATATCCCCGCGAATCGCCGACAGCAAGGGGCCGACAGCGGCCATGGACGGACGCAGGTTCAGTGCGACCAGAATGATGCTGGCTATTAACCAGAATGCGGGACGAGTAGTTGCGCGAACGTTTTCCATGAGCGGACCTTAAAGAGCTAGGACTCGATTAGGCGCGAGGGGTAGGGCAGCGGCAAACTAGAAAGTCTGGGGCGATATCTAGAAATTAAATAAACCGGTGTGCACCTGTAGGAGCAAGGCTTGCCCGCGATGGCGATTTCACGTTTTGCGCAACCTGTGGCGAGGGGGCTTGCTTGTGGCGAGGGGGCTTGCCCCCGTTGGGTTGCGAAGCGCCCCCAAAAACGGTCGATGCATTTTTCCAATCAGGCAGCACCGTATCATTTACGACTGCTTCGCCGCCGAACGGGGGCAAGCCCCCTCGCCACAGGGATTGGTGGCGACCCTGCGAGTATGTTTAGCCAACCCACAACCAAACTTCTTCAAATCACGATTTAACCTCCCATCCACCCGTGTGACGCTGCGGCACATCTGTTTTCTGCGGTTTTCTCTATGGACGGTTGGCCAATCGCACTCCACCACCAGGCATCCAGCGGCGCTTGTGCGTCCAGCCTCGGTCGTCGGTTCCTGCCTGCCACCGCGCCAAACCTCTCAGCACTTCCGTCCGAACTGGCCTTCTGGGCGCTGTGGCATTGTCGTCATGCGCGCCCACCGGATTCCTGCGTTTCCCGTTGAATGTTCCTACAGGTCCCGGGCAATGCATCGGGATCAAATCGGCAGCGCCTGCGCGTTTGCCTGACACGGAAAAACGAGAATTCCCATGAGTAGTGCCATGACCGCCTTCGCCACGCAGCAAGAAGCCCTGACCTTTCTGGAACAGCACCCGGATATCGAGATGTTCGAGCTGTTCATCCTCGACAACAACGGCGTGCCACGCGGCAAGTTGCTGCATCGTGATGAACTGTTGGCGGTGTACGAAAGCGGCCGGCCACTGCCCAGCACCATTCTGGGCCTGACCATCAATGGCGATGACGTGGAAAACTCCGGGCTGGTGTGGGACGTCGGTGATATCGACTGCCGCGCCTATCCGGTCAGCGGCAGTTTGCAGCGCATGCCGTGGCGGCTGATTCCAACCGCGGCGGTGCAAGTCAGCATGCATCCCAAGGAAGGGCTACCGGCGACCATCGCCGACCCACGGCACTTGCTGGCAAAGGTTATCGAGGGCTTGCAGGCCGACGGCTATTACCCGGTGATGGCGGCGGAGCTGGAGTTTTATCTGCTGGATCAACAGCGCGATAGCAATGGTCGGCCGCAACCGGCGCGGGACGTTGATGGTGGGCGACCACGGGCCACCCAGGTTTATGGTTTACGCGAACTGGAGCAGATCGAACCGTTCTTGGCCGACCTCTACAGCGCCTGCAAACTCCAGGGCATTCCGGCGCGCACGGCGATTTCCGAATATGCGCCGGGCCAGGTCGAAATCACCCTCGAACATCGCACCGACGCCTTGCAGGCGATGGACGAAGCGGTGCGTTACAAACGGCTGGTCAAAGGTGTGGCCCACAAGCACGGGATGGCCGCTTGCTTCATGGCCAAACCCTTCGATGACCTGGCCGGCACCGGGATGCACATGCACGTCAGCCTGGCCGACAAGGACGGCAACAACCTGTTCGCCAGCGCAGCGCCCGACGGCACGCCGCTGCTCAGGCATGCAGTGGGCGGGATGCTCAGTACGTTGCTCGATTCGCTGCTGTTGTTCTGCCCGAACGCCAACTCCTATCGCCGTTTCCAGACCAACAGCTATGCGCCACTGGCCGCCACCTGGGGGGTGGACAACCGCACCGTGAGCCTGCGGGTGCCGGGCGGGCCGGCGTTCTCCCGGCATATCGAACACCGCATCTGCGGTGCCGACGCCAACCCGTACCTGGCGGCGGCCGCGATCCTGGCCGGTATTCACCGTGGCATTCGCGAGCAACTCGACCCCGGTGCTCCGGTGGAAGGCAACGGTTATGCCCAGGCCACCGAACTGCTACCCACCGACTGGTTGACCACATTACGGGCGCTGGAAGGCTCGAGTTGGGCGCGGGATGCGTTCGGTACCGAGTTTTTGGGGGTGTACCTGGCGGTGAAACGCGCCGAGTATCGCCAATTTATGGGGGAGGTCGGGGAGCAGGACTGGCGCTGGTACCTGAATCAGGCCTGAGCATTTTGCAAATAATTTGAAAGATTTGCCCTAATACCTGAAGCCAACTATTCGTTGGCTTCTTTTTCACGAAAAATTGATGGTCGGCTGATTAAAGTTTGCGTTGTCGCGGAAAATGAAATTTTCACAATTACCGGCGACGCTTCTTTTCAGGAACAATCGACCTGCATGTTGAAATTAAAAGCCGTGCGCCCCGAGTGGGTGACACTGATTGCCAGTGCCTTTTTACTGGCCGGGTTCAATCTGGTCCTGTGGCAGCACCTCTTCGAAATCACCGCTTCCGACGCCAAAGGCATCGCCATGCGCGTGGCATTTGGCGTCATGGTGTTCGGCGCCTTCAACATCGTCCTGACCGTGCTGGCGTTCCGCCCCGTATTAAAACCGCTGCTGACGTTGGTCTTCATGGTCAGTGCCGGCGTGGCTTACTTTATGAGTCAATATGGCGTGCTGATCGATGCCGGCATGTTTCGTAACTTTGCCGAAACCAATGCCACGGAAGTTCGCGACTTACTGTCGATAAAGTTGTTTGTCTATATTGTCCTGCTCGGTGTTTTGCCTTCGTGGTTATTGTGGAAAACCCCGGTCAATTATCGCGCCTGGCACCGTGAGCTATTAAGTAAAGCCCTGGTGAGTGTCGTCTCTGTCGCGGTGATCGGTGGCGTGGCGCTGATGAATTATCAAGGCCTGTCGTCTCTGTTTCGCAATCACCATGAATTGCATTTGATGGTGGTGCCGAGCAACTACATCGGCGCCTCGGTCGGTTATCTGCGTGAGCAGGTGGTGTCCTCGCAACAACCCTTTGTCAAAATTGGCGAAGACGCCCGTAAAGACCAGGCCTGGCAGTCCCATGAGCGCAAATCCCTGACGGTGCTGGTGGTCGGCGAAAGTGCCCGGGCCGAGAACTTCGGCATCCTCGGCTACAACCGCGACACCACACCCAAACTGAGTAAAGAAACCGGGCTGATCGCTTTCACCGACGTGCATTCCTGCGGCACGGAAACTGCGGTATCGGTGCCTTGCATGTTCTCCAACATGGGCCGCAAGGATTACAACGCCAGCAAGGCAAAGAACGAAGAAGGTTTGCTGGACGTGCTCAAGCGGGCCGGTCTGGACGTGATCTGGCGCGACAATCAATCGGGCTGCAAAGGCACGTGCGATCGGGTCACCATCGAGGATGTCAGCAATCTGAAAGACCCGGTGTTGTGCTCCAGCAGCGAGTGCCGCGATGAAATTCTCCTGCAAGGTTTGCAGCACTTCATCGACACCCTCGACAAAGACACCGTGCTGGTCCTGCACCAGATGGGCAGCCACGGCCCGGAATACTTCAAGCGTTATCCCAAAGAATACGAACACTTCACACCCGTGTGTGAAAGCAATGCGCTGAACAATTGCAGCCGCGACAGTATCGTCAATGGTTACGACAACACCCTGGTGTATACCGACCACGTGCTGTCGACCCTGATCGATCTGTTGCGCAGCAACCAGGACAAAGTGGATACCGCGATGCTCTACCTGTCCGACCACGGAGAGTCCCTGGGCGAGTACAACCTGTTCCTCCATGGCACGCCTTACATGATGGCGCCGGAACAACAAAAGCATGTGGCAATGCTGGCGTGGTTTTCCGACAGTTATCAAAAGTCGTTCTCGGTAGACGCCCATTGCCTGCAACAAAGTCGCGACAAACCCTTGAGCCAGGACAACCTGTTCCATTCGATGCTCGGTCTGCTGGAAGTCGACAGCAAGGTCTACGACCCGAGTCTGGACATGTTCGCCGGCTGCCGGGGGCCTGTAGGCGACGGCGTGCTGGCTAAAAAGTGAGTGCTTCGACTTATTTTTCACGGGCCGACCGCTAATCTGCGGTCGGTAGATCTTCCAACAAGAGCCCCTACACATGTCTTCGCTGCCCCCATCCGCCATCGAGCTTGAGTTCGCCCGGCGCTACGACCAGGAACACGCTCGCGTCTGTTTGCAGCCGCAACCGCGTGGCATGGCGGGCCGCCTGGCGTTTCGGCGCGAAGAGCAGTTGGTGCGCAACGCGCTCAAGGCCGCCGGCGAGCCGGGTCTGATCCTCGACGTGGCCTGCGGGGCCGGGCGTTTCTGGCCGGTGCTGGCCGAACATGGGAATCGGGTGATCCTTGCATCAGACCCGTCCCAGGACATGCTTGATCATGCCCGTACCCATCACCCGAAGCCGTTGCTCAAGCGGATCAAGACCTTTCAGAGCTCGGCGTTCACCATTGGTTTGTCGGTGAACGCGGTGGATTGCATTATTTGCATGCAACTGTTTCAGCATCTTTCTCGTCCCGAGCACCGGTTGGCCATGCTCGGGGAGTTCCACCGCGTCAGTCGTGACACAGTGATTGTCGCGGTTCAGCTTGAAAGCCGCCTCCGGCGCCAGCCCGCTGCTGCCGAAGGCGTTCAAGCGCAAACGCTGGTGAACAAGGCCGAGGTCGAAGCCGAGTTCAGGCAAGCGGGTTTCAGCCTGCTCAGTCACCAGGACTTCTTTCCCGGTTGCTCGCGGATGCGGGTCTACGTGCTGCGTAAGACCGGTTAGTCTCCCTTCGTCAGACATTTCTTGCCTTCCGGCAGGCATTTTCGCTAAAGCTCTTGTTCAGTGCATGCGCGGAAATCGTCAGGGGCGATATATACTGCGCGCCATTCTTCAAGGGAGAGCCGTGTGGCCATCGATATTCACTGGATTCGCGACAACGATAGCCTCGGTCAGTTTTGC
>Ga0105857_1000158_pt1 | contig 28809 bp, 52 predicted proteins | sample OrgsoiDNA_201061_FD_89682 | JGI IMG/M metagenome (GOLD analysis project Ga0105857, IMG submission 89682) | Permafrost soil microbial communities from the Arctic, to analyse light accelerated degradation of dissolved organic matter (DOM) -... | ecosystem: Environmental > Terrestrial > Soil >...
AAATACTTCACCTGCAATCTCGAGGATCTTAGGCACTTCGATTTCTGGAACACCGCTGTCAGGACGCAGAACAAGCTTACCGCCTGCACGACCACACGCTTCGATACGCGCCTTCAGTTCGGGAGAACCCAAGTAGTCACGGATAAAACGATATGGGTTGTAGGTATCAACTACGCCGCTAACCACGGGAACACCAATACCACGACCTGCACGACGAACCGCTTCTTCCAGACGCTCAACAAGCATTACAGCAGCGCCGTAGTCATTCTTCGTCTTGGCATCAGAATTAGCGCACATCGTGCTATGTTCAGTTGCATCGACAGATGAGGTGTAGGCCTTCTTAGTGTTGTAAAGACGCTTGATATTTGGATTGGCGCGGGAATTGTCTGAGCCAGAAAACACCATTGCGTGGGCGATTCCCGCCCATTGTGCAGCTTCGTCGGCGTCAGCACCGCGATCGCCAAAGTTGTGGAGTTGATATACAACCATATCCACATTTGCACCAGTCTTGATTGCATATTGCATCAGCAAGCTGTAAAGCGAGCGGCTGATCGAAGCAACAGTCATAAATTTCCAGATAATACGTTGGACGACCGTTTCAACATACGAGGGCAACCAGTAAAATGCTGGGTCGGTATTGACAATAGTCAGGACCGCGGTGTTCGGGCGAACGACCGTACCGTCAGGCAATGCTTCAATACGAAGGGGCAAACGACCACCGAAACGAGCAATCATATCACGCCAGCTAGCTTCGTTAACTTCGTAGCCTTGTTGTCCTGCTTCTAACACCAATTCATCGACATCATGTTCGTCGATACGCACGCTTGCAAGGTACTTTGCAAGGTATTGAATACCGGCAGTTACCAGCATATCAGTATGTGCGTTGGGTTTGCGTGGAACCACGCTGCTCTGCACAAACTTCAGACCCTTAGGGAGCTGAGCATAGTGCATGAACTTATAGGCATCTGCAGCCAAGCAGAAGTTGTCGTTGAGAAGTTTTGTTGTGATCATGATAAATTCCTTATCAAGTTAATGTGCCTCAAGTCTATCTCGAGGACTTGGGTTTAATACTACACTGGCAAATTATAACATTGCCAGTATTTGGCGCAAGCACCAAATATGGTTAAAGCATAGTAAAACCAACTCTATTCTTTGCAACTAGGTCTTTCAATCGATCAGCCCGTTGCGTTTTCTGTGTCACATAATTGTGTTGCAATCTTTTTGCTTCTTCTGAAAGCGGAATATTTTTACAAGGTGCTAATTTAAATTCGACGGGTGGCTTATTATATTCTTTTGCTAAGTCAACCAATAAATTGCGAGCATCGTCAAGTATGTCCATCATTAGTGCGGTATCAACACCATCTTTAATATCACGCACCAAAAGGTCTACTGAATTCTTAACCGCGACTGCCGTTCGTTCAAGTGCTTCTTCAAGTGATATATTCTTAATTCTTGCATCAAAGACTGCAAACAATCGATGACCAGTGTCTCGCCCGTTACTGAGATCTTCAAGTGCTTGGCGATGCTGTTCTAATGTTTTTACTTTCATCGTAATACAATTGCCTTTACAATTTTACCACCGTCAGCCTGTAGGGCTTTCATGTCAGGATATCCATATTCACGCGGATCGCCATTCCATTCCAACAGTTCTTCATTAAAGACACGCTTCTTACCAAAAGCAAGCACTTCAATAATTGTTGGTACAGCTTGAGTGACTTGATCTCGCTCTCGCCCAAAAGGCGTAACAACTAGATCTTGGTCATTCATGTTGTTGAGCATCTTTTTAAGTTCTGCAACTGTGCCCTTCATGGTTTTTCCTTTACGTTCTGCTTTGGCTTCTAACCGTTGTTGCAAGCGCTCAGTTACTTTACGAACTTGCGGATACTGCAACACTTCCTTCAGGTCTTCATCCAATACGAGTTTGTTATTCTTCATTGCATCCATATCTACCATAGTAATTACAGTAGATATGGTTATAACATTTCTGTGCCAGTTCGCAAAATTTACTTAATTTGAGCGAGGTTTGTGTTCTTCATCAAAATAACCATTTCTTGCCTATCTTGAACGCGTTTTTCGGTATCCAATTCTTCGATACGGCGATTAATACGATCAAGATCATGTTGCGCACGTTCTCGCTCACTCAGCAGATTGTTGCGACGTGTCATGTATTGTAAATCATCCATTTTGTCTCCTCTTTGCGATCCCCGATCCACAGTTGATCCATCTATCAGGGTGTGGGATCATTCGCAAGCTTTAAAGTCGAACGTCAGAAGTCATTGCCCTTGCCCAGAGCAGCATATCGAAGTGGTCCTCGAAGGACTCACGACGCTTTACGTCGTTCATGTGAACCCATTCAGCTTGCTTTGCATCATCGCGCGCCTTGACCTTCGGGAAACCCTTATATTCCGAATCATCTAAAACGATCAATTGCGCAGTGGTAGTCACGCGACCACGACGGGAACGCTTCGGGTGCATAAAGCGCTTTTCAGCACGAATGCTACCACGCAACAGTGCTGGCGGAAGCTTGATACGAGTTTCTTCCGTAAGTTCACGAAGAGCAGTATCGACAACGTCAAGATCAGCCTTCTTCAATTCACCATTGACCATTTCATCTTCTGAACGCAGGAAGCCACCAGGGAATGCCCACAGATCCTTGCCTGGTTGGGAACGGCGTTGAATCATCAGAACGTGATTAGACTTGATAACAATTGCGTCGCCCGTTTGGAACGTAGGTGCATACTTTTGACCAGCACGGGTTTGTTCTCGGTACTTCTTGATGTAGTTGGCTTCTTCGACAATGTAGTCGTAAGCCTCAGTGTGCATGAACTCTTCCAAGAAGCTGATAGTCGCATCAGGGCAAACATGACGGAAGAAGTCGAGGTTGTTTTTCTTGCTGAAGTACAGGTTGCGAATTGTGCTCGCATCCAGAACGTCGAATTGCGGCAGCAGGATAGGTTCGCCCCATTGCGGGAACATGTTGAGATAGAAGCTAGTATCGTCCTTGTTGTGGCCGATCAGCTTTACCTTACCGTGTGCATACGGTGCAACAGCTTCTGCAACCCAGTTACCCCATTGGGTATTGTTGTAGATGCTGTTCTCGACCGACAGGAAATTCACGTCGCAGTTGTATTTTTGCTTGAAGTTGGCAGTAATACGCTTACCGACTTCAATACGTTCTTCTTGGTAAAAGGGATCTGCATCATCGCGCGGTTGGTTTGCGCAACCGTAAATGAGGTTCAGCGTGCCGCATTGCTTAGCAGCTTCGTGAAAGGTCTTTTCATGCGCGATGTGCTGTGGTTGCCCACGCAGGATGAAGTTGATTGTGTCGGTTCGTTGCGATGCTGGGGTAATAATGTTTGTCATCATAGTTCCTATGAAGTTAAATCGAATGCCGTCTATCAGCGTTCGTTGTTATTTGATTTGATTCATTTTTGCATCAACTTTTGCCAGTGCTGCTTTTAATTCGGCCTTCATTGCTACAAGCTCTTCATACTCAGCTGACATACGTTCAGTTTGAGTCTTTACTTTCTTTACTACTGGGGTAGTCTTTTTCACAATACGACCGCCGCTACCCCATTGCCAAAAATTACTAAGACTGACTGCTTCACGGATAACGTCATCCAGCTTACCCTCAAACAATCCCAAGTCTGGCTGTACGTGTGATCCTTGCATATCGCAATTTGGATCTTCACCAAATACTTGCCAAATACCAGTTTCACTCAAGGAATGAGTCGCCAATAATTCTCGGCCTGAATAACAGTTAATGAAACGTTCGTAGTCTTTTTGACTATCTTTTAGTGACTTACTCATTACACATAATTCCTATGCTTACCACAAAAGCGGTCTATCCGCAATCGGTTACTACAGTTTTGATATACGCTCATCCAAATCAACTAGCATTTGGCTAAGCTCGTCTCTAATACGGAGCAGACGTTTCTTATCTGCTATTTGCGCATTATAGACTGGCAATGCCAAATCGTGTTGAGTTTTTTCTTTTACTTTACTGATGGTGCCGCAGCCTGCATTGTTGATGAATTCAGATTTGCGAACGACGTAACGGATGATGTCTTCAAGTACACCTTCGAAAGTGCCAACATCAGGTTGGCCGTAGATGCGACGACCGTCACCTTGATCACATTCTTCAGGGCGAACCAACCAAATACCAACTTCGGCCAAGTCGTGGCTTTTCAACAGCGATTTGCCGTTGTAAGAATTGATGAATCGATCGTAGTCTGCGTTCCAGCGGGAGAGGTTTGTCATGGCTAACATAGTTCCTATGTTAATTTGTCAGTTCGCGTCTATCGCTTACTGTAATCTTATTTATACACTCGTTTTAGATGAATTGCAAATTTCTCATAATACATACTGGTTCAAGTTCTGCCAACTTATCGGCTACATTCCAATATTCATCTATCGTAACTGTGCAATTATCAATCATTCGATGCTCTCTGTGCCATATCATTTCATGACACAAAGTTTCACCACGATATTGAATCGGTTTCTCAAGGTAAACCTCTTTCCACTCCGTATAGGAGTGTCTAATTCTGCCTGGAAGGATGTCTTTGAAGATATTCTCCTAAATTAATATTACAAGTCGTTACTGAGTTTGAGTGCCGTACGGTTCTTCTGCATATTCATATATCGGACCTTCTTCCAGGTAGTCGTCCCACCAGGGTCTACGAAAAATATGAATACGCCAAAACCACGTACCGTCTTCTGATTGCCTTGGGAACCATTTAGGGAAAAAGGGTTCCCAATTACCCGAATGGAAATCGGTCATTGTTGAAAACTTACAACGGGGCTTATTTGTTTTTGAGGTAGTCATGGAGAGTGATATATTCTTTTTGGGTCCAAATACCTTCACGACCATGCACCTTACGGGTACGACGATATATGGTAGACATCCAAATATGCTTACCGTTATATCGTACGGGGTACCAGGCAAACCATTCTCGCCATGTTGTCCATTCAGTATTTTTTGGCATAGAATTCGATTTGTCACCCTAATGGTGAAAGGTCAGTTGTGTAGTTCGCATTGAACTACCTACTGATAATGCTGTCAAGCTTAATATTAACTGGCTACGATTTAATTGCCAGGTACTCCGCCTCTGTAACATATTCCCAATATGATCCAACATCTGAGTTGTAAACAAAGCGTCTCCACACTTTCTTTAGCCAATATTTCTCATCATTAATCATAATTGACTTCCACGCACGTACTTCTTTCCATTCACCATAATGAGTAAATGGAAAAGCTTGTATGGGTTGAGGTTTAGTCATGATTGTGCCAAGAATTCCATAAGAGTAATATATTGATGTGTAGTTATGTCGATAACTTTGATGAACACCGCTCGACGATAAATTCGTCGAAACCAATATAGTTCGTCATTGTGAATTACCGGGTACCAGGCAAACCATTCGCTCCATTCATTGAATGCATAACGATGCTGATTGACGATCAAATCTTTTTCTAGGAATGAGTTATCGGAAAAATATTTAAGAAGCTTTTTGAACATGCTAATATTCTACACTCAAACTGGCTGTATTTGCATGAATATACCACGGTCAAATATTACATAAATATTGCGTAAATTAGGAATATTATGCGATATCATCAAATTGTAAATTTGTACGAGAACGACGAAGAACATGCAAAAGCTCTCGATGACACAGGCTTCTGGGGTCGTGCTGGTGCTGGTTGTATCATACTAGCTAGAGATACGGGGCGAATCTTACTTCCCCTACGTTCGGTACAGGTTGAACAACCGCATACGTGGGGTACTTGGGGAGGGGCTATTGATGAAAACGAGACACCTACCGTTGCAGTACGCAGGGAAGTAAGCGAAGAGGCGGGGTATCATGGACACTTTGAGCTTGAACCGTTATTCATATTCAAGTCAGGCACATTTCGATATTTCAACTATTTGGCTATAGTTGATAATGAGTTTACACCGCGTTTGGATTGGGAAACAGAACGAGCAGATTGGTTCAAGCTTGACCAGCTACCATCACCCTTACACTTTGGCCTTCAGGGTGTATTGAACGATTCAGCAAGCATGGCTAAGATTAAGAAATACATACAGATCACTTAGCCTTACTCTTGATCTCGATTGCATTAAGTCTATCAAAGATATCTTTCCCATAAATGGCTTGTATCAATGGCCCAAATATCATTACTTCAGCACTCGAATCCATTTCACCTACGATTCGATGCTTTAACCATTCTTCAGCCCTGACGATTACTTCGGTCATATCAGGGTTGGGATTTGGAGCTGGGAAATTCATATCAATTATGGAAATAAAGATCTATTTTGTGTTCGCTGTACGCTTGATATAGTGCATTGAAGTCAACATATGGACACCATCTAATCCAGTCAATTGCTTCTTCTTTACTGACGAATTTCATCCCCATGTGTCCGTCGTCACATCCCATAAAAAACAAAGCAGGACCTGGCGCTGCATCCCGTGGTTCGCCATCAAATAGCATATCGTCAATATAGAATACCGGGGCGAATCGTTGCAGTTTGTCATTAGACAACACGGTATAATACGAACACCAAATGTCTTCAGTGTTTGAACATGGAAAGTATCCCAATAGCTCACCGCGATCACCACCATAAGTGGTGTAATATTCGTTGATGTTGCCTTTCAATGCGTCTGGTGGGATTAAAAACATTAGTGGGTGATCCGTAATTTACTTGCCATTATTGTAACAGAAGATTGACAGCTGGTGTGAGCGGCTTATTATACGATTGGTATAATTTCACCCAGTTCACCATCTGTTGAATTTGCACTCTTCTCCAACTTACATAGGCTTCAGGTGACAGCCCATTACTAGCGAATACATGTCGTTGTCGATCATTCAAGCCATTCTGGCATGCTGCGGTATGTTCCATATCACCGACTTGTGGTGGCATCAAGGTTGTAATCGCTTTCTTTCCCACTGCCTGCTCAATATCACCTATAAATTCTAATACTGAATACGGCTGACCATTACCAACGTTCTTGATGATTGCCGGAATAGTATCGTCATCAGGAATTTCATAAAACGAAGATTCAATATATCGTATCACTTCCGATATATGAGTGAAGTCTCGAGTATTCTTACCGTAATTGTAAACATCAATAGGTCGTTCATTGATAATAGCATCTGCAAACTTAAATGGAGCCATGTCTAAACGACTGAACATACCATAGACTGTAAAAAATCGTAATCCGATTGTATGCAGATTGTGTGCTGATGAATAGCTATACGCCATCATTTCATTTGCCCGTTTGGTTGCGGCATAGAAACTCATTGGGCTATTTGCTGGTTCAGATTCAGAGAACGGTAATGTGCTGTCAGCACCATAGACACTGCTGGATGATGCGTAGATAAACTGTCTAACTTTAGCTTTACGGGCAGCTTCGATCACATTGGTGAACCCCACAAGGTTCGTGGTGGCATAGGCATAAGGATCAGTGAGTGATTCTCGGATACCAGCTTTAGCGGCTAGATGAACTACGACATCAAAGTTAGCATATGAAAATACTCGCTCAACGTCTTCAGGTATAGTGATGTCGCAAGTGTCATATGTCACGTTACCACTTGCAGGAGCAAGATATGTTTTGGCTCGTAATTTGGCTAGCTGAGCAGTTGAACTAGGGTCAGAAAAGCTAACGTTGTCAACGGCTGTTATTTTATAACAACCGCCCAAATACGCCAGGTAGTGAGTAAGTGCTGAACCAATAAAGCCAGCAGCACCGGTGATTAGAACATTGATGGGTTTACGCATGCCGTACGATATGCTCGTATGGCAATCGCGTCAAAATGTTAGAGTGAAGCTAGGGGATCGCTAATAACCAAGGATCCATCTGATCGCTTCATAAGGTTTTCAGGATGAATGTCGTAGACGTGATCGCCTTTGTGTTTGATAATGAGTTTCAATGCATCGACCAGTTCAGTATTTTCTGCTACCAAACTTTTGGCCAAACTCTTTATCTGTATGGGTGTTAGTTTACTGAAATAAACATAACGAGCATTGGACCATCCCCCACATACGACCATGTATGCCGCTAATTGTTTGAACAGTTTGGTCTTGAAGAATGATTCGGATACCGGATGCAATCTCTCGATATCCGCCATATAATAGCCATCCATCATTTCAAGATTGTGAATCTTTGGTAAGTATGGATTTGTCTGGCCTTCACAAGCCCGAGCATACGTTAGCCATCCATCACGCAGGCTACCGATCTTCACGACATCACTGTTGTCCTTTCCGAGGACAATTGCGCTTGCCCCACGTCCAAGGATTTCATAGCCGTTGCCTTTGAGATCCATGATAGTTTGCTTGATACTAAGTTGGTCGAATTCATTTGCTTTCATGTGAATATTTATATTCACATGATTGCGAACTTAACCGGTTCTACTTGCGTCTTCGTAATTAGAAAAAGCTATTGTTAAACTTATTCAAATATACGCACCGTTTGTAACTTGGTAATTATTGGACTGTTTGCACAGTTGACACAAGTTTGGTTGCACAGTCAATGCGTATTTACGCACGTTCGCCAAGAGTAACAAATACTTACAAATTAAAAGGATGGTATAAATGTGCGACATTCATGACTAAATATCTTGGGGAGCTAGGCCGCTCTCTTGTTATCCCTAGGAGAATAATATGGACGATATCGTCAAGCAAGTTGCTGAAACTGTTACACCTACAATTGAACAAATCAAGGCTGATGTACAGCCAGTGGTTGCGCAAGTTACTGCTGAAGTACAGCCAGTAGTTGCTCAAGTTACTGCTGAAGTGCAGCCAGTTGTTGCTGAAGTTCAAGCTGAAGTTGCACCAGTTGTTGCTGAAGTTAAGGCATCAGGTTTTTTCAGCAAGATGATTGCTAAATTCTTGTCAATCTTCAAGATTCTCAAGTAAATCACTGCCGCATCATTCTGACCCGAATGAGGGAAAGGGGAGCAATTGCTCCCCTTTTTTCATTTCTGCATTGCTAGTATTCGTTTCTGTCGTTCTGCTTCATCAGCGTCATATACCCTCTTAAACGCATTAGCAAAGCACTCCAACCCGTAAGTTGATAGTCTGGTGGCAAACAGATCAGCCACTGCATCAGCTATCTCCACGTCAACATCTCGACCAGCAGCCATCAACTCTTCGCAAACCGAAATACTGTCCACGTATTGATCCATGGGGCAATAACCTTTATCAACTGCTACTCGAATACGATCAGAGTGATATGGAAACAATTCAAGCGAAGCAATTTCCTTCCATAGGATATCTGTTGGTGCTAATTCTTTTGGAACTTTCATTTTGTTTTTCTTAGAATGATAGCGATATTATCACCGGCCACCAGTTTGCGCAGGAATTCGTAATCAGCAAAGAGTTGATCACGAATACTTGCTAGATTCTTTAGTTGCTTTCTGACCCTGGGTAGTAAACTTCGCCATCCCATGTTATCAATACTGTATCTAAGATATTGCAAGTCAGCATTAAGTGCTGACTTTGCCGCATCGCGTAACATAGAACTGTCGACCCAAATTTGGAATTCAGGTCGCATGAACCGCAAACTCACAAAGGAAATAGTAGGGCTTGTGTTACCAGGCTCTTCAATTGACTTAATGAATGTGCGGAACAGTGCGTTATCAGGTATTAGGGGTACTTTTCCCATCATCCGTCTTGTCTGAATCAGCAAGCGTCTTCTTGAGATTGCTGTAGTCTTTTACTGCCAGCACATTGTCAATAGACACAGTACCGTCTGCATTACGCGTAGTGCGAATGTCAGTTACGTGTGCAGCTGAATCACCGTCCTTGGGCTTACGTGGTGAGAAGCTACCGTCGCCACTCAGTTGACCGGACTTCTTCAACTCTTCAACCTTAGCTCGGTATGCTGAGTCTTCAGCCTTTTCATCATCAGTACGACGATCATATGGATCGTGTTGATCGAGGCCTTCGATTTCTTCGATTGTGCGGGTTTCGCTCACATCGTAAAAATCAGGAGCATCGTAATTCACCATATCAGCATGGCGATCGAGGGACATTTCTTTCTTAAGAATTGTAATTTCGTGTTTTGCCGCGAATGCATCGAGATTTTCTTCGTTTGCGAATTCGAAGATATAGACGCCAGTTTGACAACGTGCAAACTCATCACTGAAGTGATCCATGAATGATGTTTGACGTACATCAGCTACCAATTCATCGCCTTCCACGGTAGTAAACCATTCTTCATACGTTGCGACATTGTTGTTAGCAATGGCAGTAACCACTAGCGTGGTTTTGTCCTTGCGGTATCCGTAAAGCATAGAGCACTCCTCTGTTGACTAGTGCTGACATTCTAGCTAAACGGTGCAATTAGTCAACAGAAGATAGCCGCCATTTCGTCCATTGAACAGATTTTGAACGTTAAGAAAGTACGTACCTGGTGTTACTTTGAATGGGTAGACTCTAGCACCATCGGGGTCGAGGCCAATTTTATCGCCAGTATACAGGCAAATTACAGAAAGCTTTGTTCTGTTTGGATTCCAACCTGAAACGGCATCATTTTGAAATGTGATACTAGATCCATACTGCACGGTGCTAAACCAGCATCGCATGGACCAGTCTTGTGTAGGCATAGTTTGAACTATACCCACCATAACATAGCTATCAGCAGCTATATCGATTTGGAAGCAACCAACTCGCTGAGCTTCAATGCAAAAATATCCATCTTCTTCGCAGGAGAGGTCATCCCATATTTTTTGAATCCCATGGAACCAACTTGGTAATGGAGGAGCAGGTGGGATGGGTAGCAGTGGTGGTTTTGGTGGATGGCAGTTTGACATTGTATGTTGGTTAAAAGGAAAGCCCGCTATATTTAGCGGGCTTTCACATCCAAGGATTTTTAGTCCCGAGGTTTCATAAACGTATGGCCACCTATGATAGCTATTCGTTTAAATTTGTAGGCCCAAGCTGGATGAACTGTATGTTGTGCATAAAAGTTCAAAGCACCCGGTACTACAGGGTCGACTATTTTGTTAGTAACGATATAAGCAGCGAGAACGCTGTCATACCATTGCTGGTAAATTTCAGGACGTAAAGTACCATCACCATTACGAAGTGGAACGTTCCCCAAACGCTGACACACCCAACTAAACTGACATATACCTGAATTCCGTTGACGAACAACGGCACACAGAGTGCCAGCATATTTACCGCTGTCTAAGCGGTTTTTAACTACCTCGGTGACCGCAACTTTGTTTTCTAAACTTTCGGCGCGTGCTTCAAAGAATGCGTTCTGTGCTAGACAGTACATCGTTGGATCACTTTGCTTCAAATTTAAAACATAGCTTTGGTCTAATTTTACAATATTCCTTGCGTTATCAACTTGCTGTTGCGGCGTTAATACCATCTTTGGCATCGTCACTACTTCCATAGGTAACGGTGCCACGGGTGGTACTATCGATGCTCCTCGATCTGCAAAACTAGGTATGCAAACAAGGGCAACAGCGAAGAATGATAACATTGATAAGAAATGTCTTATTCTCAATGCTCTCTCCTTCCTTCCGAAAAAATAAAGGGCCTGACACCGTGAGATGGCAGACCCGATATAATTATTTATGGTACTCTTGCGATGAGTAAAACCGCCCTTTAAGCGTTATTACTCGATGCGGTACCATATTGTCGGCGAAACTGGACTTAGAGCAGAAATGCTAAGCCATGCTTGCGGGCAATGGCGTCCAATTCACAATACCATCGGTCAGTGGGTATAATGTCATGACACTCTTGTAAATCAATTAAGATTTCAAGTATGTAATCATTATCAACATCCACGCCAGATTTGAATAGTGCTGTTGCTAAAATACGCTCAACTGTCCCAGGGCGGTGAAACCTTATGAGACTTACACCATAACTTTCTATTTTCGGGTCATAATGCTCAGGTGGGATTAAACAACCTATTGCGCATTTTTTACCCCAAGGCCCAAAGTATCTTGGGCTATCATTTTCATCAAATGACTTGTCATTCTGTGTCAGTAAATGATGACTGACTATATTGAATATTTCTTGTGCCACAAACACTTGACACCTCAGTATAGATTGATTGCATCTATATTGAGACTGTACTCACGGGCGATTGAACCAAATCGATCTTTCCATTCCCAAGTACCAAAAATGTCATGAACATTTTGTAACTTACTGAGAAAGTCTGGCATTCCAGGCTCGTCAATATCGACCCTTGCATTACGCAAAGCTCGTTCGAGTGCAGCAATACCAACATCCATAGAATGTGGGATACCAATCTTATTGGTTCGACAAATGTAACGGATGGGAACACCTTCCATTGCCGTACAATGATCAACTGATGCGATAAGGCTACCAATTGGGCAGCGTCCGCCACCCTGGCCACGATATGCACCACCACCACCCTTCAACAAACCTGCTTTCGTTTGTGTGAAAAGGTGCTTGACCGCATGGTCAAACAAATCTTGTTTTGAAAGATACTTCATTGTTTCTCCGACATCATAAACGTTCGTCTATTTACGATTGCCACAATTGTCAGTTTTGGTACGGCGTACTGGATTCGAACCAGTGACCCCGAGCTTAGAAGGCTCGTGCTCTATCCGTCTGAGCTAACGCCGCATTGTTTTCGTGCATTGCTGCACAACAAACGCTATTTTAACAATATGGCAATTGATTGCAACAATTATTTGCCAGTTGCAATGTGGGAGGAGATTGATCTGCGAGTTTCTGACAACTTACCGTCAGTTCTGAGAGTTGGTGGGATGCCACCTTGGGATACTTTATTGCCAAATTTCTTGGCTTGTTGGGGAGTTTCATCAACACCGACATCACAAGTCGTGTTGACTCCTGGTACGATTGTACCAAGTTCGTCCAAACGGGATTTGAAGGGAGTAAAGTCGTTGATGTTCATGATATTATATTTAGCTTTATGAACATCAACTGATGTACGGTCTTCCTAGGGGAAGTTATGAACGTTAGCTGTTAGGCGTGCTGGTATCTCTACCGTAACCGCCATAAGCCATATCGTAAGCCCATTCAACGATATTATCGATCTGGTCCTGCACTTGCTGTGAAGTGGCACATATCAATTCCAACTGACGAATAACCTCAGTATTGATCTCAACATCTTTTGGAATCGTATATGTCATTATTCAATGAAGAGTGGGCGGTTCATCACTATAGTACAATTCTTCCATTGCCGCACGAATTTCTGGCGTCATTGCTTCCCAATTGAATTCTTCGTCTTCATCGTACCAAACACCGTCATTTCGATCTGATACCAAATTATCTGCAAAATCCTCGAAAGTAAGGGCAATATTGATTTCACCCTTTTCCAATGCATCAGCCAGATCTGGATCTTGGAGTACCGCAATCACTTTCTGCTTTATAGATTCAATTTCATCAGCTGAAAACCCAAGTGCTTCAAGTTCATCTTCTGCGGTTTCAAAGATATCTTTCTTATCGTCTGCCATAATATTTCTTGTTGAGGTTGAAAGCTAATGTGCCAATTATATGCACAACTGGCTTGTTGATTGCAACAACTTTATGCCGTAATCACTTCGATGATTTCATCAAATTCAAACTGATCCGGCATTTCAAATTGTTTAAACATACTATGAATAACCATCGTTGGGATCTTCTTACCCTCAGCGATGCGATCTTCATTGCGAGCACGTTCCATAACAACTGACTTTGGCAAGTTGAAAACGACTGCTCGTTTCTTATATGCTTTTGGTACTTGTGCCAATTTTGCAGAACGGGACTTCAATGTCAAATTGGTTTGATCCCAAATTATGTTCTTACCTGCCGCAATTGCCGAGCCCAAACGTAGATTGAATTCATTTTCTACATCCTTGTATTTAAAATGCGCAAATGCTTCAGAATAATTCTTTCCAATCGCATTGCCCCATTCTACGAAGATGGCGTCAGTACCCAGAACTACATATTGTTTATCCGTGGTGGCAAGAAACTTTTTGGTCCAAGTGCTCTTACCGGAGCCCGCCGCTCCGATCATCATTATCAAATCTTTCATCAAACAGAAACTCTTTTATTTTTATTATTGTTTCATCAGCCAACAACACTTCAAAGTGATTGTACGGCACGCTGATGTATTCTGGCGAAAGCCAAGCAGTCTGGCTTTTAACCGAGACCACTCCGTCATTATCTTCGCTAATCATAGGGTTTTGACCCTTAGTGGTAACGAGACTTAGTGTTGGACAGCCAGCTTTGGATTGATACAAATTCCGAAGTAATGAACTTTGTGAACTAATAGTTTCAAACATAGGATGTGGATTAAACCACTTCATCATATCTGCTGCTTTGCTGCCACCAAAGGGTGTGCTCATTGTTACAGTCTTGTCCACAAGGGGACATTTTTGTGCAATGATGGCGGCTAATACGCCACCCAAACTATGTGCCACAATGGACACTCGATTGCCATTTTCTTTTAATTTTTTTGTGCAATCGGATATAACATTGTTGATATTATCACCAACATTATATTCTAGCATAATGGCTTCGTGATTTGGAAGGTTTTCTTTAATACGATTAAAGCTACTTGGTGTCGCGAACGCACCGTGAATGTACAGAATGGTTGTCATTATTGAACTCCGTTCCACTATTTACGTGAAACGTCGTGTCCGTTAGTAGGGCATCTTATATTCAACACCAGTCTTGGAACTAGTGTAAATCACATATGGTTGCAGATATACCAAATCAGCTTCATCATATGCTTTGATTTTATTGTCTGTTTTCAAATCACCAGTTTTGAATCGCTGGAGAATATCAAACTCACCAGTTAAAAATTGTTCCATGTCAATTTGTCTGCCATAAACACGGGCATCGTTGGTCACATGACCCATACCGTAAACATATCTATTCGGCCGTGTCATATCAATAAGAATACTTCCGTCACACAATAGATAAACATCATCAGCTTCGTGTTTAGCAATAAAGATAGTCTTTCCAGTTGACCAACTGTTCTTGGCCCCTTGCTGCTGTCGCAAAGCGTCAGAAGTGGTGACCTCAGTAGTGATCTCGAACTTAAAATCCAGATCAAGTGATGCGGTATATCCAATACAAGCACGGTAAGTATTACGATCCTTCAAGTGATCATTTACATACTGTTCAGCTTCAGCTGCTGTAATCGAGTCTGGGTTAATTTGCCTAGACACCCGTATAGTCTTTGTGATATCAAAGTGAGGCTTAAAATCTGGCTGTGCTTTGTTTTCAACAATATGAGTGATATGTAATTTTTGCTGATTAATGGCAACCTTTTCAAATTGACGGTCTAAAGTCATAGTACCACATGGAGATTTAATATCTTCATTATGCTGTTCACGTATAACTTGATAATACGCCCCGTAGTAGATACCGATGCGCCCATCTTTTAATTCGATTTTGTTGCCGTGTTTTACACCACGCATATTGAACGTTTGTTTTACACGTTCAGTATTTTCAATTGCATTTTTGTATGGTTCGCTATTGATTGGTAACAATATATTAATACTACCGTCACGTCCCCATACACATGGAATCTTGATTTCACCATCAACAATAGTATTGCCGTTCATGATTTGAACCATGTTGTCAACAGAGATAAACAATTCAAAACCTCGAGGATCTTCAATTTGAATAAAAGTATTCTCTCCACTCCAACTGCTTTGACGAGCGCTGTCACTAACACGGAAACCAGATACTGGTACGTTGTCCAATATAACGGCTTTTAGTTTGTCTTTACACCAATTATCAACTTGCGTCATCTTTTTTCTAGATACCGCATCTTCGCCCCAAGGGGTCAATGATCCCAACGGTGAACCACTTTCGGTATTACGTTTTTGGAAACCCACATACATCTTGTCAAACAACTTTATAACTAAATTTGCCATATTACCGACTCAGCGATATTAATAATGCGTAGTTGGTGTACGCATCTTGTAGTTCGTGTTCATACTTGTCCTTGATTGCATTTACGGCGGCTACCTGTTCTTCTGCTATTACTGCACGAATGCGTTGGATATCCTCCCAAGCGCTCTTCACTCCATCATTAGCGATCAACAGTTCTGCCTCAGTAACTGTAGTGTCAATACGTTGCCCATTAAGCCGGGCAGCTTTAAGATATTCTGCTGTCATAGTGAATGCATTGTGGTGCCATTTCACATAGGATGCAAAATAGAAATAATTATTTTGATATATAATAGCCAATTTATATAATGACGTATGTCACCCGACACTCTGATATACTATAGGCACGATCGGTAGGTGCAGTAAAAACGGCTTTGGAAACCCCGGACCAAAGCTATGAGCAAGTGATCCGACCACACGCGACAGGAAAGTAATTGATGTACGGCCCGTAAGGATTTCCGTAATCATGGACCGCCTGGTTAAACAAAGGGTCTTACTATTTTCATTCATTCGTGGGCTTATATAGCACCAAACATTATTTTCCTATAAAATCATACAATTAATTTCATGGAGACTAATGTGAATGATTTAGAAGCGGGAGATCACCGCCAGATTGGCAAAGACTTGGATCTCTTTCATATACAGGAAGAAGCAATTGGGAGCGTATTTTGGCATCCAAACGGCTACACGTTGTTCCGTACTATTGAAGAATATATTCGAGACAAAGTTCGTAAAGATGGCTACCAGGAAGTAAAAACTCCCCAGCTGATGGATCGTTCATTGTGGGAAAAGTCTGGCCATTGGGACAAGTATCGTGAAAACATGTTTGTCACTGAACAAGATGCAGATCACAATCATAAGGAAAATTGTTTTTCCTGGGAATCGCAAAGCAGCCTTGATTGCAACTGTGGCGCATCAGATGTAAAGTACCTAGCGCTCAAGCCAATGAATTGCCCCGGCCATGTGCAGATTTTCAATCATGGCTTAGTATCATATAAGCAGCTTCCCATGCGCTTAGCTGAATTCGGTGCGTGTCACCGTAATGAACCATCAGGTTCCCTTCTAGGCTTAATGCGGGTGCGTGCCTTCACACAAGACGACGCTCATATTTTCTGTACTGAAGAACAAATCAATGAAGAAAGTGTGAAGTTCTGCAAGCTGCTGTTGGATGTTTACCGAGACTTCGGCTTCCATGACGTATCAGTTAAGCTGTCAACACGACCAGAAAAGCGAGCAGGCACCGATGCAACTTGGGATCTAGCTGAAAAGGGGTTAGCTGATGCTGCGATCGCCGCCGGCTTGGTAGTTGAACTGCAACCAGGCGAAGGTGCATTCTATGGTCCCAAGCTTGAATTCACCCTAACGGATAAACGTGGGCGTCAATGGCAATGTGGAACGCTGCAACTCGATCTAGTTCTACCTGAACGGTTGGGGGCCCAATACATCACGACGGAAGGTACAAGCGCGCATCCAGTTATGCTGCACCGGGCGATCCTAGGCTCTGTGGAACGCTTTATGGGCATTCTATTAGAACATCATGAAGGGAAACTACCATTCTGGTTGTGCCCCTTGCAAGTGGGTATTGTTCCTGTTGGTGCGGATCATTTACGCTTTGCCAAGAATGTACTTGAGCAATTGGAAGGTGAAGGCATACGAGTTGAGATCAACTCAGATCCGTCGCACTTCAACAAACGAATGAAAGGTTTCTTGGGTAAAAGTGTTCCAGCCGTTGTCATTATTGGTGACAAGGAAATGGCGAACTTTGAAGCAACGATTCGTCATCGAGGGGTGAAGGAACAAACGACAACGGGAGTTGTCGATGCGGTACGCAAGTTGCGCAGATTGAATAACACGAAATAAGAAAAAGCCCAGCATTGCTGGGCTTTTTCTTGACTGACTAACTTAGAATCTAGCCAATTTGTACTTTACTGCGTCGGTAGTATCTTCAAATATCCAACACTTATTGGATGCAACCACGCGACCATCGCAGTTTTCCATGATCCATATCCATTCGTTGAATAGGGTGTCATCAGGGCAGCTTTCACGACGTATTCTACCCTTGAACGAGATTGCAGTACCGGTTACTTCGTCGCCTTCTTGAATAACTGGTAGTGCTCGTTCGAAATCACAAACACGCTTGCTATAAGTTTCCATCCATTCGTCATATTGTGGTTTGATTTCATCACTAATCAATACCACTGATGGAAAATGATCATCATTCTGCTTGTCTTCATACTTATTGACTGAAATATGATAACCATGATTGACGCCAGTCATCTGGATAAATGCAGCCATATGGAAAAATGAACCAAGAGCTTCGTCAGTTTTAAGTACCGCAGTTATCTTATCACCAACCTTAAATTTATTAGTGCCAGTAAGAACGGTTTCGGCCCAATCAGGCTCAGTACCTAACATTGCATATAGTGAGAATGAATTACCACCCACCGCGCAACAGTCATCATCATCATCATGACTGTTTGCTGTAATTCGTCCATCTTCGTAGTCAATACCGAAGTACCAATCGGAAATACGTCGCTTAGTTCTTTGAAATACGTTTTGTCTCATTTTTTATTCTTCTAATTTGTCTTCTGGATTTACTAATTTGAATAATACTGCGTCTGATGATTCTTCGAATATGAAATGCTTATGAGTGACCCAAACATTACCTGTACAATTTTCAACAATCCAGCACCACTGCTTAAATAAGTCATTACTGGGATTCCAAAAATCCGATTTAGACATGTATTCCATACCTTCATGGATGAAGGTAGTGCCTCTATAGAATAACTATCAGGTATCTCTGGGAATATATGAACTTCAGAGTTGCCATATTTGTCAATCGTTTTGGCGCCATTTAAATATCGTAAGCTAAATCGTTCCACATATGCTTTCCACCAAATTTGGAAAGAATCATATTCTTCACCTTCTGGTAGAAGCAAAATACCAGTGTGATGTGATTGGAAATTTTCATCGCGCATATTTCTAATTGACACACACAAATTACGTTGTTTACGCCCAGTTACTAGTGCCCAAGTACTCACATGAAACATAAAAGCCCTTGCATCCATTTTCAATGCTATCTTGGGTTTATTTTCGCCGTCAATTACTTCTAAGGGCCATTCATCATATAATCGCCAAATAAAATGACCACTACCACCCAGTACCCTAGCCGTATCGTCATCAGAAGGACTTAGCACTTGCCTTGAATCTTCCATAGGATCGTCATAACCGGCAGCAAGACTAGCTTGTGCATCCAGTTCTTGCGCTTTCATTGCAACGAGTCGTTCTTCTACGAAATCAGCACATACGATTGCACGCCAAATACGGACAAATATATTTTTTTTATTTTTCATCGATCAATTTGTACATCAGCATTTCTGATGTGTTGTTGAAAAACCAAAAGTCATTACTAAACCATACTGGCTGACTAGTCCGTTCAACAATCCAGCACCAACGATCAAATAGCTTATCGGTTGCCATAATTTGTTTGCCAGTATAGCTTACTTTCTCACCATGCGCAATGGGACAGCCAGAAATTTCCTTACCTTCTTTGACCAATGGTAACTGCTCAAACTTCCAGCTATCACCATCAAATCGTGATGTGTACTCATCCCACCAAACATTAAAGGTATCGAACGTGACACCTTGCTTGATCATAAGTACACCTTCAAATTCTTCAGTAGTATTTAATGCCCCACTCAACGACGAATACTTGGTTGCCTTGCCATCCCACATCACACCAAAATCAGCAGTATTGGGTTTGCATACTTCTATCCATACGCTAATATGAAACATCATAGTGCAAGCATTATCTATATAAAGTGCTGGAACTAATGGAACGCCAGATATTAATAATTCTTTGGGAAAATCATACCCCAGGTTCCATTTATAGAACATGTATGCTGATTGATTTATTGATACGTTAGTATTTATTGATACGTTCCCGTTCGCCGAGAGCTGTATTGCATTACCAATCAATACCCCACCCACCGAGGGCTGCTGATAGTTAGCCCCATATTGTGGACTACCTAGCGGTAACTGTCCTTGATGTTGCTGTGTAACACCAGACCAAGGCGTAGTCGCGGGAGCAGGTCCAGCCACAGAGTTTATTGTATTTGGTGTATTCATATGGCTTGACTAATCCTGTTATTATAGTGTATATTGGCAGTAACTGATAAACACGTCAATATTCCAAGGAGAATTAATGAACACAATGCATACCAAAATACTTGATCAAGTAGTTAATGCTGATTTGCTCGCATTACGCGCCTTGTTTCAGGCCGACGGATTCGATATTCGAATCGTAGGTGGTGCTGTTCGTGATATTCTCTGCGATCAAACACCCAAGGATATCGACCTCTGCACTGACGCATTTCCTGATGAAGCTATTCGTATCTATACTAAGGCTGGCATTCGGTTCGAGCCAACCGGAATTGATCACGGTACTATTTCGGTAATCATCAATGGTGAAACATACGAAATCACCAGCTTGCGCTACGATACGGAGACGGATGGTCGTCATGCAAAGGTCACATTCACGCGTTTGTGGTACGAGGATTTGGCTCGGCGTGACTTGACTATCAATGCGATGTCGATGACATTTGACGGCGTGTTGGACGATCCGTACGAAGGCCAGAAGGATTTGGTGGCTGGAGTTGTGCGCTTTGTTGGTGACCCTGCTTTGCGCATTCAAGAAGACTACTTGCGCATTTTGCGGTTCTTTAGATTTTCAGGTCGTTTCAGCAAAGGTGCATACGATGTCACGCAGATTGCAGCTATCACAAAATATGCTGAAGGCTTGAGGCAAGTATCTAGTGAGCGTGTGTGGCAGGAAGTCAGTAAGATGATGACGCACCCGTCCGCCCCTGCCGTTTATGAAGTAATGTCACAGTGCAATGTATTGATGCCCAGCGACTTGCCACAACCCACTGATACACGTTTGGCAGCAATGAAGGTTGCTGTTGCACATACGAAGAATGCAGCAACGGTGTTTACCACGTTGTTCAAAACTACGGAACAAGTCGCAGACTTTGGTAAGCGGTTGAAGATCAGCACCAAGGACACGCGTTTGATGCAATACTTGGTGAAGTTCAGGGACTACAAGTCTAAGGATGATGCTGTTCTTGTTCAACGTCTCAAAGAAAGCATCGTTATGCAAGGTGCTTCAGTTGACTATGCAGTGGAAGCAGCATTGATGCTTGGCCGAGTTGCAGTTGCAGATCAAATCAAGCAATGGGACGTCCCAGTGTTTCCTATTACTGGTGATGACTTGAAGGAGCTTGGTATGCAGCCTGGCAAGGAAATGGGCACCATGCTGTTGTCTATGAAGTACGCTTGGTTCAACAGCGGTATGTATGACGGTCATTTTAGTGATCACGCATTCATGCTTGATGCTTGCAAGATGATATTGGATCAAAAGCAGTAAGCAGTAAGGTGAAAGCCCCTCAAATGAGGGGCTTTCATTCATTCTAAGACTTCATTGCAATGCAAGGTTATATCAAGGTTATATCAAGGTTATGCTTGCGTTAACTATAAACACACTATAACCTTATGACTGTAGCAAATAACTTCAAACACATAGGTGACTTATGCAATACGATACGATTCTTACTATTACTGAAAACACGCTGCTTGACTGTATTGAACGTGCAGGGGTTGGTTGGATGGCCGCGAGTTTCAAACAAGCACAGAAAGTAATGTATGTCGTGGTTGCTCATCGAGGCGGCATCGATAATGGAGCTGCTAAGTTTGTCATCAAAGTGAAGGGTGTGAATCGTCACCCAAATGAGAATCGCGTGATGTTCACATTTGAGGAATATGCTGAAATTGATGTTCCGAATGCTTGGCCTGGCAATCGCAAGCCATTCACTTATGTCAATTCAGACGATATGGGTATTGACTTTGAAGCACTTGTTTGGCAGAAAGTCGGCTCAATTCCATTACGGGATGAAAACGGAACATTGATTGCGTTATTTGAAAAGCTTGAGCAGCTTTCAATTGCCGATATCAAGAAAGTTATCGCCAAGAAATATAAAGTCACAACTGAGTCGATTGAAATCAATATAAAGGCTTAACATGAATGCATCACGCCAAGCTGATGAAAGTGAATACTTGACTAGAATTCAGGTTTTCAAATTGGTGGTTGACAAAGCGAAGGACCTTTGTCAAGATGGCAATCACCCAACAGGTATTCCTAAAAATGTACTGTTGGGGCATGTTCGACTATTTTTACACTTGCTGGATGTTGATGAATGCTATGCTCATTATGCAATCAACATTGCACTCAAAATCGGGTGTTTAGAACGAGATCACGGCTTTTTGCGGTGGACTGATCATCCACAGCATTTGATTGCTCTACGTTTGATGACAGATAGCTATGATACTCGCCATCTGTACATGCGTCAGCTTTCGATTAAGTTTGATTTAGCGACAGTTCACTAAATGGGGCGTACCAAGTATAGGCTTCCCTTGGGGACCTATACACTAAAAAGCCCTTAGCTAACCAAGCTTCAAAATTAATCCACTGTATTGGAGCACCGCTGAGTAGCCCTCGGGCATAGTCGGACAAGTAATCCACACGCAGGTTATAGATCACGTCGCTGTGCCCCTTTACCTTTGTGAAGCGTGCTTTGATCAAGCAGTCAAGCAAGTCATCGTACAGTTCTGGTGTAAAGAATTGCACGCAGGTTTCAAGCAGCCGCTTCTTTAGCGTGTCAACATCGCTAGTCGCAACCCAGTTGTCTTTGTGAAACCATGAGCCGGCATTACAGACGTGGAAGTCGTCACAGTAAAAGGAAATATCCTCGTAAGCAACACCAGTTTTTTTAGCATGCAACACCGCCGAAGCAAATGCCACTAGCTCATGATGAGCACAAAAATACCGATCAACTTGCTTATAGCCACCGTATCGTTCTTCAGTTTGATCGTTGTGGTGAACCACTAAGCCCCACGAGATATTGAACGATCGCGTACCTGGGACTTCCTTAGCCCCACCGTCTACATAGATGATCATTGGTGGCCCTCAGGGCGACCGTCCATGTATTCGATAGTATTGCGTAGATCGAGGGCTTGCACCTTGGCAAATTCCTTCTTACCAAACCAGATAATGAATTCACCAGGGTTTGCCGGACTGCGTTGGGTCGTGCAGCTTTTGCCAGCCTTATACAGCTTCCCGCCTGATGGGTCGCCGATCACTTTGCTTTGTACGTCGATCTTCAATTTCGACTTGCGGGGTACTTCATAGCTCATTTTGTTCTCCTGTGTTCACCATATTCATATGATAAAGTAATTCATATGAACTGTAAAGCATAGAACGCAAAAGAGCCCCAGTGGGGCTCCTTTTAACTGATCAGTTGTATTACGTGGGACGAAAATCCGCTCCAAGCTGCTCTTGTGTGACCGTGACTACCGAATCTTTGCCACCGACCAACGTGTAAATCCCGTCCTCGTATTCCCGCACACTGAAGGAGTAATTGTCTGCTTTGCGTGCCCAGCAAGCTCCATTGTTTGAAATTGCTCCCTGGAATAACGGGCTCCACTTATCATCAAATGCGTTCATAATGTTCTCCAAGTAAGTGGGGGCTACCAACACCCCCGTTGAACATTACAGCACGTATTCTTGCTTATCAACGCGAATACGAACAATGCTGTCAGCCTTGAACGTGCGGATGATCACTTGATTTTCAAGTCCACCCTGGCCCGTCGGTTCCTTTTCTTCTTTCTCGAGACCGGGGATTTCACCGTTGTACGGTTTACCGTCAACCAGGATTTCCGTTTCACCAGGCTTCAGGAAGATCACTTCCAAGTACAGCAAACCCTTGTGCGTGATGAACGGGGTTTCCGGAATACGCGTTCCCCACCGACGTTCACCGAGAACGAATGCTTTCGGATCCTTGCCTTCAGCAGCCAAGCGCCGCTCGACCATGTTTTCGTAAGCGTTCGACTTCTTGTTCTGGAACACCATAACACTGGCCTTGGTCATACGCTTGGTAACACGACCTTGGAACGGATTTGCTTTACCGCCCAGAAGTGTTACTGACGTGAGCGTGTCGATCGAGATAAACGAAGCACCGTTCACGTTTTCGAGGATCTGTTGCAGTTGCGACATAATTTGCTCTCCTGTTTTGTTTGCCATGTTCCTATGATGCGTTCATTTGAATGAACAATCAAGCATCATATGAATATTACTTCAGGTATTCTTTTACCCGCTTGGGGTACAAGTGTGCACCATGATTATACGGAGCAATCACGTCTTCAAGCCAGCGGATACCGTACTGGAAACGGGGCAGTGCAAACTTGGCCACATCTTCAGAGTGAATCGCAAAGAATATGTCGTTGCGATCACCAGTACCGGGAACGATCACACCGTTTTTCTTGTCTGGGTTGGTTTTGATCTCTTCGAGATATTGTACGCGGACGCCAAGTTCATCCATCATAAACTTGGTAAAGTCATCGGCCCTACCGTCAACTACGGTGCCCGGCCATACACATACAATATTGAAATGTTCTTTGCGTTCAACGTTCATTTGATTCTCCTTGTTGTTCACCATAACCAAATGATACATTCACATGGTGAGTCAATCAAGCGTTATTCAGTTGCTTGCATCAAGTGAACAGTGGCCGCAATGTTTTCGGCTCGTTCACCACGTCGTTCCACGGTATTAATCTTCCATTCTCGGTGTGACACCACGTAACGCAACCCATCAAGCACTACGTACTCATTTTTACTTGGTAGCTCTGGCATCGATGCAGTACCAAGCACGACTGGCTCATAGGTCTTTCGATCTTTTGTCACAAACGTTACTTGGATCATAATTTCTCCTACCAGGTAATTTTCATCGAGTAGCTGACATACTCGGGGCCTTGATCATGATCATCCATCAAGCCACGTGGTATGTAGGGTGCGGATTTTTCGATCGCCACATGGAAGTTGTTCGGGTAGGCGCTAAGAGCAGCCATAACCAGCCCCCAAAACTGCGGGACTTCGAAACGCATATATGCTTCAACTGAAAGCTTGTTATGATCGGCCGGATCACCAGGCAAACCACCCGAGTAAGTATACGAGAACAAGCCCTTGTCTACAGCTTCTTCGATCTTCTTGCCCAAAACCTCAAGAAACTGTACGACTGCTTCCTGAGAGTTTTGAGCACGTTCTCGGGCTTCCTTTGCAGTGATCATGACTTATCACCGAATTCCTTTTGCAGTGCTTGAAACTGTGCAAGACGGTGAGCTTTGTTACGCTCTTCCTGCACCGCTTCTTGCGCTTCACGCGTTTGCATCTCTGCATCCGTTTCGTCACGTTCGACTTGGATCGAAATCACCTTGTATTCAGAGTAGTCTTCACAGCGTTCAACTACACGAGCACCAGGATATTGCTTCGACAGTTTTTGCAAGTCAGCAATCATGTCATCAAGCTGCGAGTACGTATAGTTCCCAACCGAACGAGTCGAAACTTCTTTCCAAACTTTTTTGCGTGCCATTTTTTACTCCTTTTCCACTTGAGCTAGTGGGACAAGAACATCACTACCCAAAACTTGTTTGTAGCAAAAGCGGGGTGGGTTCAAGGTGAAATTGTCATTCATTCTGACTTCAGGATAACCATGCATCATACACACATTTTCAGCATGTTGCGCATGGTAGATACTGATCAATGACAACGGGGTGCAAATCCCCACAATAAGAAGAGTAACTGTTTTAAATTTCATTCCATTCTCCTTACTTGCGTGCCTTTTCGTATGCTGCGCAGCGTGCTTTCAATTCTGCTTTCACCAGCTTTGCAGTTTCGCCTTTCCACGTTCCAGCATTGGACAGGAAATACGACACCACATACATACCAGAATCCGCATAGAACTTATCGTTGATCGTTGCAAGGGAAAACATTGCATCAACAAACGGAGACGCGTGGGGGCTCATCTTCACCCAATCAGTTTCGATCAATACTGCGATTTCTTTGATTTGCAACGTTTTCAGAACCGCGGCTGTTGTTTGCATTTTGTTCTCCCTGTTAGTTCACCATATTCAGATGATACGAACAGGTAGCCAGTAAGTCAAGCACCAAATGAATTCTAGGTTCAAAACAAAGGCCACCGAAGCAGCCTTTTGTCATTCAATCCCAACTATGAATTAGCTTGTTTTCTAGCTTTGCGGGCCTTCCAAATCGCTTTCAAGTCACCCCGTATACACCAAATAAAGCCAATTGATGCACCCCACTGCAAGATCACTAGACCAAGCATTACTTTTATTTCCCAAGGCATCAATCATTTACCAAAGTAAATTCTTTAAGCTTTTCTTTGACCATAAAGCCCACCAGAATACGAACAGTATCATCCGTGAACCCGTATGGATCGGCACGATCCGTTGCGTCGTTTGACACTAACTCACTGAAGTAAAACTCTCGGGTATTGACTTCATACATTGGTGGAACATCATCCTTCACCAAAATATCATGAGCTTTATTCCACGGAATTCCAATTTTCTGAGCATAACCAAGAAGGTCTGAAAATTCTACCAAAACTACAGAACGTCTCATAATTATTTCTCCGTTAGGCTATCACAGTCATTGTGTGAGCGTAAATTTTTTCAACTTGTTATGCTTCATGAAGTCGATAAGCAGTTGCCGAGCTTCCACGTGATCGGTGTATGAATCGTCCTCAGGATCTTCCAAATATACCAATTCATAATCGTAGGTCTTGACTTCGCATTCCGGGCGGACCCAACTAACCAAACGATCTGCTTTCATATTGCTGATACCATAGTGTTCTTCAGCAAATTCACAAAGCTCGTGCGGAGAAACAACCGTTGTTCTTTTCATTATTCGTCCTAAGCGTTTTCTTCATCATAAGCAGTACGTTCAGCTTGAACTTCGTCAAGTGTTGTGGCGTTGTCAAGGTCATCTTGATCAATAAGACCAGAAGCAAGTTCGCTAATTCCATACTTGTCCATCGACAGCTCCATTGCCATATCACGTGCTTCCTTGGAAGCAAACAGTTCGAGGGAGGCGGAACCGTCTTGACCATCTTCAATGAAGTAATACACAAGTGTCTTGCTCATTTTGATCTCTACTAGAATGAATGTTGAAGGAATATTGCAGAACCGCAGTTTAACACATATGGCAATATGCTAGTCAACGAAAAGCCACCTTTCGATGGCTTTTTTATTACGATGCTTCTGTGATCACAGAGCACACTTCATGATTTCACCAGCCTTTGTCTTCAATTCAAACACCATTGAGAAGTACCGCTTCACATTGGCTTCTTCAAAGTGCGTGGTTTTATCACTATTGCTAGTAACATAATCACCAATACTTACTGATTGACCAATCAGACCACTCGTATACACGTAGGCGTTCTTGTAGTTTTGATTGTAGTTATAACCTGAATGGTACCGTGATTGCGAACCATCATCATAATACCGATCTGTTCTATATCGATCAGACACAAAGTTTTCACGGAAGTTATATGACAATTCCAAGAATTGGTTCTTATCGTCTTCTGCATATATACCAACGTTCTCAAAGTAATCAGGATTGCTCTTGATTTCCGAGTCAGTATGATTGTTTTCAGCCTTGCTGACGACCGTGTAGCTATCACCAGTTAACCAAGCGCAAGTGCGTAACGAATAACTACCCTTGGTATCGTTACAGCAATTTGGATTGATAGCAAGTCCAGCAATGATTTCTTGTTCGATCTCATTGGGAGTCATCTTCTTTTCTGCTGCCTTGATGATCTCGGTGACCTTCATGGTTCGCAGGCCTTCAAACCTGATACCATTTCGATCTGTGATTTTGATCACATAACGTTTGTCTTCACCAACTGCAAACTTTCTAGGACGGCGCCACCGATCAATGTTGATCGAGAACATCGATCCAAAATAGATACCAGTCTCACCAGTAATCAATGCAATTTCATCACCAGGCTTAACTTGACGCAATGAAATAACGGTATCAAGCTTGGCCTTAGTCTGAATAGAGTCCTTGAATGGTTCGCTATTGGTTGGCAACAGGATATTACGATTGCCATCACGACCCCATACACATTCTTGAATGATTTCACCATTATCGACTAGATTCGCACTCATACACATCACTAGGTTTTCGATCGTGATCTCAAGTTCAAATCCACGCGGATCCGCTACTCGAACATAACTGGCGCCGCTACCATTCCAACCACCACTGCGACGGATGTCACGACCAATCTTGAAGCCAATCATGGGCTTGTTATCAAGTATGACGCTGTTAAACGTCTTCTCAGTGTTACTGTAATAACCCTTAGCCCACTTATCAACAGATGCCCGGCGTTTGATTCCGGCCTGATCCGTTGTGTATGGCGTCATAAAGCCAAGCGGTACTTCATCTTCACTACGACGACCTTGGAAGCCAACGTAAACCTTCTCTGGAATTTTAATTGTTGAAAGCATAATTATCTCGTGAGCGTTATAAGAAGAGCATAATTGTCTTCAGCATCTTTCAATTCATCCTTGAATTCAGCATCGACCTTCTTGATCGCTTCTTGTTTTGCGGTTGCAATCTTGCGACGGATATCTTGAATAGCTTGCCAGCCATCCTTGATGCCATCATTATCGGTATGCAGTTCTGCTTCGGAAATTTTGGAAGAATCGGCAAGACTCTTTTCGCGTTGGGCTTTTAGATAGTCGTCTGACATGTGGTTAGTTTTTTATGGTAGTTAGCTACTATCCACAGTATAACAGAAGATTGCCAGTTTGTGTGACACGTAGAAAAAGCCACTAAGTGGCTTTTTCAATTACTTAGATTCAGTGAGCAGCTTATGCAACACTTTGGAGTTCTTTTCCATCTTATTCATTTGAATAATAGCACCAATTCCGCATACGATCAGTAATCCGAATGCTACACAGGCACAGTGAAATGAATTCAACCACCAATTCAAAAATGCACTCATGTCAA
>Ga0105857_1000160_pt1 | contig 28661 bp, 25 predicted proteins | sample OrgsoiDNA_201061_FD_89682 | JGI IMG/M metagenome (GOLD analysis project Ga0105857, IMG submission 89682) | Permafrost soil microbial communities from the Arctic, to analyse light accelerated degradation of dissolved organic matter (DOM) -... | ecosystem: Environmental > Terrestrial > Soil >...
TGGGAGCGGGCTTGCTCGCGAAGACGGAGTGTCAGTCGATAAAAATGTTGACTGATACACCGCTTTCGCGAGCAAGCCCGCTCCCACAGGGGACCGTGTTTTACGCGCCTTTGATGGTCTGACTCCGCTGCCCCGCCACGCCCACCGGTACCTCGCCCTTCAACGTCACCCGGCGAACGATCCGATCCTGAGTCCCATAGTCATCCACCGCGTAATGCTGGGTGGAGCGGTTGTCCCAGATCGCCACGTCACCAGCCTTCCAGCGCCAGCGCACGGTGTTTTCCAAACGGGTGATATGACTCTGCAACAGACCAAATAAATGCGCCGAATCCGCCAGGGAATAACCCTTGATGCGTTTGACGAAATGCCCCAGCAGCAAGCTCTTTTCGCCGCTGATCGGGTGCACACGGACCACCGGGTGCTCGGTCTCGTAAACGGTGGAAGTGAAGATCTTGCGGTAGCGCTCCAGCTTTTCCGCCGACACGTCCGGTTTGGCGCCGGCGTAGTCATATTCGTTGCTGTGTACGGCGGTGAGCTTGTCTGCCAGTTCACGCAGCTCCGGCGCCAGCTCGTTGTAGGCCGTCGCGGTGTTGGCCCAGAAGGTATCACCACCGAACGCCGGGGCCACCACCGAGCGCAGGATCGAGGCTTTCGGGTACGCGTCAACGAAAGTCACGTCGGTGTGCCAGGAGTTGGCGCGCTGGCCTTCAGCGCCGTCCAGTTCCAGCAGGTAACGGGTGCCATCGCGTACCGGTACGGTCGGGTGCGCCACTGGCTCGCCGAGCAAGTGGGCGAATGCTTCCTGGCTTTGATCGTCGAGCTGCGTCTGCTCGCGGAAGAACACGACTTTGTATTGGACCAGCGCCTGCTGGATCGCTTCGACGGTGCTGGCGTCCAGCTCGCCGGAGAGTTTCACGCCACGGATCTCGGCGCCGATCCGGCCGGCCACCGGATGGATTTCAAGCGCGTGAACAGCGGGTTTTACAGCTAAAGCGGCATTGCTCATGGGTAGACCCTCGATCGGACTGCTGACGGTTGAGCGGCAGCGAAACAATGCTCTATCTATATTCAATTTAGATCTAATAGATATCTACATGCTTCGTTGACGGAATAAGAGCTTGCATTTAAAACCTCTAGCAACCCTCGTCGCAAATGCCTTCGAGCTATTTTTAGGATGCCGGAAAAGCATATGGATCTTCGCCAGTTGCGCTACTTCATCGCCCTCAACGAACACCGCAGTTTTGTCCGCGCGGCCGACGCCATGGGCATCACTCAACCGGCGTTCAGCCGCAGTATTCAGGGGCTGGAGCAAGAGTTCGGCTGTGTGTTGGTGGACCGTGGCAACAAGGATTTGCGCCCGACACCCGAGGGCCAGGTGGTGCTGCAACATGCCTTGACCCTGGTCCAAGGCGCGGCGCTGCTCAATGCCGAAGTGACGCAGATGACCAAGCTCGACGCCGGTGAACTGCGCTTCGGTTGCGGCCCGGCGCCAGCGGTGAAACTGGTGCCGGATGCGGTGGCGCAATTCATCAATGCGCACCCGAAAGTACGCACCTGTTTTCAGGTGGATAATTGGGAAAAACTCAGCCGCGCCCTGAGCCGTGAAGAGATCGAGTTCTTCATCGCCGACATCCGCCATTTCGAAGCCGATCCGAACTTCCAGACCCAGGCCCTGACGCCCAAGCGCGGGGTGTTCTTCTGCCGGCCGGGGCATCCACTGCTGGTCAAGGACAGCCTGTCGACCAACGACATGTTCGACTACCCGTTGGCGACCACGTTGATCCCGCCGGGCATTCGCAAACTGCTGGCGAACCTCAGCGGGCGGATGGATTTTTCACCGACCATCGAGACCGAACACTTCCCGGCGTTGGTGAAAATCGTGCTGCAATCGAACGCGATTGGCATTGGCACGGAAGAAGCGTTTAACGAGGACATCGCCCAGGGTACGCTGGTGCTGCTGCACTGGCGCAATTTGCCGCAGAACATCGAAAGCATGAATGCGCGGTGCGGGATTGTCAGTCGCACCGGGTTTCGGTTGTCGCCGGCGGCGCGGGCGATGATTGAGACGTTGGTGGCGGTGGATAAACAAGAGATTAGCGTCGCGGTTTGATGACCCCATCGCGAGCAAGCTCGCTCCCACAGTAGATTTGCGGTGTACACAAATTTTGTGTCCGGCAGAGATCCACTGTGGGAGCGAGCTTGCTCGCGATGAGGCCAGTGAGATCGCTAAAAATTCAGAGCTTCGCTGCAGCCAACTCCGGCGCTACCCAATCCGTCACCTTGAACGGCTTGCGAATCAGCTTCTGCTGCGAAGCCAAATCCACTGCATCCTGCAATTTCCCCAGGAACACCGGATCCAGCGTCGAGGGGAACACGTCGCTCAACTTCTGATCCTTCAAATCCTGCTGAAGAATCACTGGCGGATAACTCGCCAGCCCCGACACCAACTGAATGTACGCATCCTTGTTGCTGTCCTGCGTCAGCCACTCCACCGCTTGCTGCTGCGCCTTCAACAGTTTCGCGACCGCCTCCGGATGCTCGTCGACAAATTTCCCGGTGCCCACCAACACCGCCTGAACACTGCCCGCCCCACCCAGATCCTTGGTGTTCAACGGCAACTCGGCCAACCCCTTGGCTTGCAACGCCGTCAATCCAGAACTGCCCCACGACGCATCAATCTGCTTGGCCGCCAGCGCGGCAACGGCGCCGCTAAAGTCCAGATTAATGACCTTCAGATCCTTCTCGCTCAAACCCTGGCTGGCCAGCGCCGCATCAAAAGACAACTGAGTAGCGGTGCCCCGAAAGATCGCCACGCGTTTGCCTTTGAGGTCTTGCAGGGTTTTGATCCCCGAACCGGGCACCACGCCCAGGTACTGTTTCACCCCGCGCGCAGAGGCGCTGAGCAGGCGGGTGTCCAGACCATTGGACTTACCGATGATTGCCGCGAGATCTCCCAGGTAAGCCAGGTCTACCTGACCGTTGGCGAACGCTTCGTTGATCACCGGCCCGGCGCCTTTGAAGAAACTCCACTGAATTTTGATCCCCTGATCGGCGAAGGCTTTCTCAAAGATCTGCTGGTCGCGCAATACATCCGTTATACCGCCGCCACTGTGCTGGGTGCCGGCACTCAGGTCAGGCACGGCGATCCGAATTTCCTTGAGTTCGTCGGCGTGGGCGGTGAACGCCAGCAACCCCGCCAGGGCCGGTATGGCAAACAGACTGATGACACGTTTGAAGGGACGATTCATGGGTGCGGCTCCTGGTGGCGACGGCGTTGAGGAGCAGAACGTAGGCTGAATCAGTCCCTACGCTTAAATACTATAAATTCACATTTTTATAGCTTTTGGGTCTATGTCAGTCAAAGCGGGGCTCTCGGGCGGGTATGCATAAACAGCATCGAAAATATTCTTCGAATGCATTGGATGCGTGTGGGCTGGAGGCCTTAAATGGTCTCACTTATCTCTCAATAGCATTGATTTTAATTTTTATAGATCAAATTCGCATACACCTTAAACCTGTTGGAGCGAGGCTTGCCCGCGAAGAGGCCGTCACATCCAACAAGAGGGTGACTGACAGATAGCCTTCGCGGGCAAGCCCCGCTCCTACAAGGTCAAAAACGGAGGTCATTCATGGCCCGTGTTTCCCTTCTCAGCCTGCCGCTGGCCGCCCCACCGCTCAATGGCCGGCGCCTTTGGCCAAGCCTGAGCCAGCGTCTCCTGCCCTGGATGTTACCGATCAGCCTGTTCGCCCTATGGTGGCTGGCCAGCCGCAATCACTGGATGAGCGAGCAGATCCTGCCGGCGCCCTCTCTGGTCTGGAACAGCGCCGTCGAACTGTCCCAAGGCGAGTTGTGGAGTCATCTGTGGATCAGCCTGCAACGCCTGTTCTGGGGCTTGCTCGCCGGGATCAGCGCTGGCGCAGCCTTGGGCGCGGCGCTGGGTTTCAGTCGGCGTCTGGAGCGCCTGGTGTTCCCGACGTTCGCCGGTTTGGCGCAAGTCCCGACCCTGGCCTGGATTCCGCTGTTCATGGTGTTTTTCGGCATCGGTGAAGTGTTGAAACTGGTGGTGCTGGTGAAGGCGATTGTGGTGCCGGTGACCCTGCACACCTTGGTCGGTGTGCGCGACGCACAACCCAAATTGCGCGAGGCCGCCGCCGTGCTGCGTCTGCCGCCGCGACTGTTGATCCGTCGCCTGGTGCTGCCCGCCGCGCTGCCCGCCTTCATGGCCGGTGTGCGACTGGCGCTGGCCGCCGGTTGGACCTCGTTACTGGCGGTGGAACTGCTGGCGTCCAGCGAAGGCATCGGTTACCTGATGGTCTGGGCGCGCCAGTTGTTCATGCTCGACATCGTCTTCGTGGTGATCGTGGTCATCGGTTTGATCGGCGTGGCGATGGATCGCGGCATCGGTCTGCTGGATAAAAAATGGGTGCACTGGCCGCACCCGGCCACCGCCGAAATCCGCCGTGGGCCGAAGTATCAAGGCTGGCAACACCTGCAACCCTGGCTGCTGCCCTTGGCGTTGCTGACGTTGTGGCAAGTGACCACGGATCAGCAGTGGATCGACGCGAATATCCTGGTCAGCCCGTTCGCGGTTTTGGAAACCACTTGGCACGGCCTGCGAGACGGCACATTGATCAGCGGCATGGCCCTGAGCCTGGGCCGCACCCTCGGCGGTTTGCTGCTGGGCGGTGGACTCGGATTTTTGCTGGGCTTGCTGCTGGGGCTGTCGCACACCAGTGAACGCATCCTCGGGCCGACCCTCGCTGCCATCCGCCAAATCGCGATTTTCGCCTGGGTGCCGCTGCTCACCGCATGGTTCGGCCTGGGGGAATTGGCCAAGTGGGTATTCGTCGCACTCGCTGCATTTTTTCCGCTGTTTATTGCCACCCAACGCAGCGTCGCCAACCTCTCGCCGCAACTGAATGAAGCCGCTCAAGTGCTGCGTCTGAATCTCGGCCAACGCCTGCGCCGCCTGGTCTTGCCGGGCGCGGCCCCGGGGATCTTCGCCGGCCTGCGCCTGAGCCTGATCTACGCCTGGCTCGGCACCATCGGCGCCGAATATTTCATGCCGTCCAATGGCGGCATCGGCAGCCAGATGATCGGTGCCCAGCAACTGCTGCGCATGGACCTGATCATGGCCGGCATGCTGCTGGTGGGCCTGACCGGTGCCCTGCTCAACCTCATTGGCCAACGCCTGGAAATCCGCGCTACCCGCTGGAGACACGCATGAACGCACCGATTGTCAGCTTCAACCACGTCGGCAAATCCTTCGACGTCGACGGCTTCGAACTCGAGGCCATACGTGAATTCAACCTGGAAATCGCCGAGGGTGAATTCGTCGCCATTGTCGGCTCCAGCGGCTGTGGTAAATCAACTTTGTTGCGACTGCTGGTGGGGCTTGATACGCAGTTTCGCGGGCAGATTACCGTGGACGGCAAAGCGGTCACTGGCATCGGCAGCGAACGCGGAATTGTCTTTCAGGAACACCGTTTGTTCCCATGGCTGACGGTGGCCGACAACATCGGCCTGGGCCTGGTCAACGAACCGCTGAGCGCCGAACAAAAGCAAAAACGCGTGGACGACTTCATCGAGTTGGTCGGCCTCAGCGACTTCACTCGCGCCTATCCGCACCAGCTCTCCGGTGGCATGGCGCAACGGGTGGCGATTGCGCGCGGCCTGGTCGCCAGCCCCCGGATTCTGCTGCTGGACGAACCCTTCGGCGCCCTCGATGCACTGACCCGTCAGCAGATGCAGGACGAGCTGCTGGCGATCCGGGCACGGGCAAAAATCACCACGATTCTAGTCACCCACGATGTGGAAGAAGCGATCTTCCTCGCCGACCGCGTGGTGGTGATGGAACCGCGTCCCGGACGGATCAAGCAAGTGGTCGACATCGCCCTGCCCCATCCGCGTCAGCGCAGCAGTTTCGACTTCCACCAATTGCGCGAAGAACTGCTGCACGAACTCACCAGCGATGACCATTACCAACCGGTCGTGCCGGTACAAATCCGCGATCTGCCGCTGTCCTTTATTGCCTGCTGAACAGGAGATTTTTGATGCCGCAACGTCCCAACTTTCTGGTGATCCTGGCGGATGACCTGGGCTTTTCCGATATCGGCGCGTTCGGCGGCGAAATCGCCACGCCGAACCTCGATGCGTTGGCCAACAACGGTCTGCGCCTGACCGATTTCCACACCGCGCCGACCTGCTCACCGACCCGTTCGATGCTGCTCACCGGTACCGACCACCACATCGCCGGCATCGGCACCATGGCCGAAGCGCTGACCCCGGAACTGATCGGCAAACCGGGTTACGAAGGTCACCTCAATGACCGCGTAGTGGCGTTACCGGAACTGCTGCGCGAGGCCGGTTACCAGACGTTGATGAGCGGCAAATGGCACTTGGGGCTGACCGCTGAACTGGCGCCGCATGCGCGGGGTTTCGAGCGTTCGTTCTCGCTGCTGCCCGGCGCTGCCAACCATTACGGTTTCGAACCCACCTACGATGAGCAAACGCCGGGGCTGCTGAAATCCACACCGGCGCTGTATATCGAGGACGATCAATTCATCGATGAGTTGCCGAAGGATTTCTATTCCTCCGACGCCTTTGGCGACAAGCTTTTGCAGTATCTGAAGGAGCGCGATCAGACCCGGCCGTTCTTTGCCTACCTGCCGTTTTCGGCACCGCACTGGCCGTTGCAGGCTCCGGCCGACGTGGTCGAGAAATACCGTGGCCGCTATGACACAGGCCCCGAAGTGTTGCGCCTTGAGCGTCTGGAAAAACTAAAATCCCTGAGGTTGATCGACGCCGATGTCGAACCGCATCCGCTGATCCAGCTCAACGCGCAATGGGACGCCTTGAGCGACGAACAACGGCAGGTTTCCGCGCGAGCCATGGAGGTTTACGCGGCGATGGTCGAGCGCATGGACTGGAACATCGGCCGTGTCGTCGACTACCTGCGCAACCAAGGGCAACTGGACAACACGTTCATCCTGTTCATGTCCGACAACGGTGCCGAAGGCGCGCTGCTGGAAGCCTTCCCGAAATTCGGCCCGGAGCTGCTGACTTATCTGAACCAGCATTACGACAACAGTCTGGACAACATCGGCCGCGCCAACTCCTACGTCTGGTACGGGCCGAGCTGGGCTCAGGTCGCTACCGCGCCGTCACGGTTGTTCAAGGCGTTCACCACTGAAGGCGGGATTCGGGTGCCGGCGCTGGTGCATTACCCGCAGCTGTCGCTCAAGGGCCAGGTCAGCCACGGGTTTGGCACGGTGATGGACGTCACGCCGACCATTCTCGACCTCGCCGGTGTGCGCCATCCCGGCAAGCAGTGGCGCGGCAAGCCAGTGGCGCAGTTGCGCGGGAAATCGTGGCTGGGGTTTCTATCCGGCGAGACGGCGCAGGTGCATGACGAGCACACCGTGACCGGGTGGGAATTGTTCGGGCGGCGGGCGATTCGGCAGGGGCAGTGGAAGGCGGTTTACATTCCGGGGCCGGTGGGGCCGGCGACCTGGCAGCTTTATGATCTGGGAAGTGATCCGGGGGAGATTCATGATTTGGCGGTTAGTCAGCCAGAGAAGCTCAGCGCATTGATCGAACATTGGCAGACTTATGTGGATGAGACCGGGGTGATATTGAGCGAGTCGCCATTTCAGCCGGATTGAACACTAACACTGTGGCGAGGGGGCTTGCCCCCGTTCGGCTGCGAAGCAGTCGTAAACCAGACGACCGACCTCTATCTGTTAAACCTCGGTCGTCTGGTTTTGGGGCCGCTTCGCAGCCCAACGGGGGCAAGCCCCCTCGCCACAGGTATGAGTCAGGCCTGGGCGGTTTGTGTCGTGGCGCTCACCACCTCGTCCTTGCGAACAAACCGGTTCGCCCGCACAAACGTCCCGAAATCATTAAACCGAACCCCCATCTCGCGCATTACCTTATGCGCCACCGGCACGGTCATCTGGCGGATGTAAAACGGTTCCTTCACCACAAAGTGATGAATCCCGTGGCTGCTGCCGAAGTTGAAGCAGAACACTTGCAACGGCCACATCCACCAAGGGTTCAGCACCTGAGTCTGTTGAATCACATTCCCCAGCTCCACATCACCGTAGTAATGCATGTTCGAACTGACAAAGTGCAGGCAAAAAGTGCGCAACACGTTCGGCCCGATGATCACCACTGCCGCAATATCGATCACTTGCATCACGGACAGCGTGGTCGCAGACCATTCAATCGGCGCGCCCAGCAAATGCGCAATGCCATTGGCCGCATGAAAGCCGAGAAACACATACCACGCGCCCCAATGCACCAGCGCCAAAGGCGCATAGACCTTCAAGGTGCGCTTGATGATGCTGAATTTGTGCGCCCAGGTCTTGGCCCGCAGCATGCGAATAAACGCCGACATCACGTTATCGCCGACCATCAACAGCCGGGCAATGCCCCAAGGCTCGCCATTGGTGATCGCCCGCTCTTCCATGTCGGTTTCGGTGCCGGAAACCTTGTGGTGATTGAGGTGCAGATGACGGCGGATCCACGGGTTGATCGTGCTTGGCCGCGCCAGCCAGACCAGGCCCATCATCAGGTTGTGCGGCAGGCGTTGCTTGCGGAAGTACATGCTGTGAATCAGGTCGTGTTCCAGTTCGTGGGTCAACGACGCAAAAAACGCATTGAGCAACAGGCACGCCCACCAGGCCATGTGCCCGGTGATGTAGAGCGCCGCCGAACCGATCATCCCGACCAGCGCAAAGGCCAGAATGCCTGCGCCCAAAGCGTCCTGATGGTTAAGAATCGGGTAGCGTTTGCGCAGTTCGACGCCCTTGGCCAGCACCACTTCGCGAATATGTGCTGATCGCTGGGCTGCATTCAGTCGCTGGGGACTTGCAGAAGTACGGTCCATGCTTCCATCCTCTGGTTATTGATGCTCACATCCTGCCTTGTGACGCCTCACAAGATGGTAGCCGTGAACGCCAACCTGTTGACCGGAAGCGCCAATCACTATGAGTGAACCGACCTCCCTCGCCAGCTGGACCCGCGCCCTGCGCAAGCAACTCGATGCGTTGGGCCTCGACAGCACCGCCCTGTGCCAACAGGCGGGGCTTGACCCGCAGTTGATGGACGACCCGAACGCCCGTTATCCGTTGTCCAGCACCACGCGCCTGTGGGAAATCGCCGTGCAGGCCAGCGGCGACCCGGCGATCGGCTTGCGGGTGTCGCGCTTTGTCAGCCCGACCACATTCCACGCGTTGGGTTATGCGCTGGTGGCCAGCGGCAGTCTGCGGGAAGTGTTCGAGCGCATCGTGCGTTATCACCAAGTGGTCAGCGATGCGTTGGAACTGGAGCTGACTCGCGGCGAGGATCGCTACCGTTTCCGCCTGAAAGTCCCCCTCGGTAGTCTGGCCCCGGCCTTCGAAGCCATCGACGCCTTCGCGGCGATCTACGTGCGCACCTGCCGCAATCGCCTGGGCCGCGAGTACGCGCCAATGGCGGTGTACCTGCGCCGCCCGGAACCGGCGGACCCGCATCAGTGGCACAAAGTCTTTCGCTCCCCGGTGTACTTCAGCGCCGATGAAGACCGACTGGAATTCTCGCTGGTGGATTTCGACAGCCACCTGGACGACGCGAACCCGGAACTGGCCGAACACAACGAAACCGTGCTCAAACGCACCCTGGCACAGCTCAAACCGCTGACCTGGGAGCGCAAGGTGCGCGACGCCATTGAAGAACAACTTCCAGAAGGCGAACCCAGCGCCGAACGCATCGCCCAGGCCCTGCACCTGAGCTTGCGCAGCCTGCAACGGCACTTGGCGGATGAGGGTTGTCGATTCGACACGTTGCTCAACGAAAGCCGCGAAAACCTGGCGCTGCTGCATCTGCGTGATCCGCAGTGTTCGTTGAGTGAGGTCAGCTATTTGCTGGGGTTTGCCGATACGAGCAGCTTCAGCCGCGCGTTCAAGCGCTGGACGGGGATGACACCGGGGCAGTTTCGGGATGGGTTGCGGTAACGGATCCAGAAGGTGTGGTGAATTGACTGGCCCCTTCGCGAGCAAGCCCGCTCCCACATTTGATCTTCAGTGAACACAAAATCCACTAACAACGCAGAACCACTGTGGGAGCGGGCGTGCTCACGAAGGCGATCTTCAACTCACCACAGTTTCCACTTGGCCGACTTGCATCGCATACGATGCAAATTTATACAAATCATGGAAATGCATTGTATTTAGTGCATTTCGAAACGAAGAGTTGGCCAATTTTGGCCTGACTTTCAGTAATCACCGCCCCCGATCACGCCGCAACAACTTACGCACCCGCGCCACCAGTTCGCTCACGGTGAACGGTTTGAGCAGGTAGTCATCCTCATGCAACTCCAAACCGCGCAGTCGATCTTCGATGCCATCCTTGGTGGTGAGGAACAGCACCGGGGTTTCGCCAAGTTTGCGGATCTGCTGCTGCAACTGCCAACCGTTGAGGCCCGGCAGCATGACGTCGAGGATGATCAGTTCGTACTCGCCGGACTCGATAAAGCGCCGACCGTCCATGCCGTTTAGCGCCACATCGACTGAATAGCTCGCCTCATTCAGGCCGTTGGCCAGGAGTTTGGCGGTTTCAGGTTCGTCTTCCACTAACAGGACACGCATGGCACACCTCGATTATTCAGGGGTACAGGCTAGGCGTGTTCGGGCCGGTTGCCCATCACTAACTTCAACATATCCCCCCTGTGGGAGTGGGCTTGCTCGCGAATGCGGAGTGTCAATCGGCATTGATGTTGGCTGACAGGACGCCTTCGCGAGCAAGCCCGCTCCCACAGGGGGGTCAATGTTTTCAGCTAAATCGTGGCCAGCGCCCGCAACCGCTCGGCGTCCAGAATCTCGATCTCGCCATAGCCCAGGCCGATAATCCCCTGGCCCTGCAATTCCTTGAGCAACTGGTTGGTGGTCTGGCGCGACAGCGACAACATCGACGCCAGTTGCTCCTGGGGCAGTTGCAGTACCCGTCGCGGCGGATCGACTTCGCCATAGCCCTCGGCAATCATCAGCAAGCGGTGGGCAAGGCGGGCCGGGGCCGGCAGCAGGCTCAGTTGTTCGAGGTAGATGAAGGTCAGGCGCAGTTTGTGGCTCATCAGCAACGCCAATTGCCGCCAGTACAGCGGTTGTTCATCGAGCAACTTCAGCAATGCCGTTTGCGGGATGTGCAGCAGGATGCATTGACCCACGCCATAGGCGTCGTGGGTCCGGGGCTGGCCATCGAACAGACAGATTTCGCCGAACCAGTGCGGTGGCTCGACCAGGCTCAGCAGCGCCTCCTTGCCCTGCTCGCTCACCGCACCGATGCGTATCGAGCCTTCGAGTACCGCGTACAGACCGCACGGCGGATCGCCACGCTTGAACAGCCGCTGCCCCGCCGTCAACCGCCGAACCCGGGCTGCCACCAGCAGACTATCCTGAAAGGGAACGGGTAAATGACTGAACCACTGCCCACTCATCAGGCGTGGACGCCAGACCTGCATATCCATGAAGACTCCTAGAGATTGTCGCCTGGCTGACAGAGCGAGCGCCGAACCCGGGGCATGATCAGTCACCCTACAGGAGGAATAACAATGAAAAGCCTCGTTGACCATCTCAGTCAATACGCCGCCTACCACCGTGACCCCCGCAATATCGCCAGCCACTTTATCGGCATTCCGCTGATTGTGGTGGCCGTCGCGGTTTTACTGTCGCGGCCGCAATGGGCTGGAGGCTGGGTTTCGCCGGCGGTGCTGCTGGCGTTGGCGTCTGCGTGGTTTTACTTGCGCCTGGAGCTGCGCCTCGGGGTGCTGATGACGGTGTTGCTGGGCCTGTCGGTTTGGCTGGGGCATGCGTTGGCGCAGCAAAGCACGATGCTCTGGCTGAGCAGTGGCGTGGGGATGTTTGTGATTGGCTGGGCGATTCAGTTTGTCGGTCATCACTATGAGGGGCGTAAGCCGGCGTTTGTCGATGATGTGACGGGGTTGATTGTCGGGCCGTTGTTTGTGGTGGCGGAACTGGCGTTTTTGTTGGGGTTGCGGCAGGACCTCAAGGAGCAGATTGAGGCGCGGGTTGGGGGTGTGAGAATCAATCCGAAGCGTGCTGCTGCGTAGATCGTATTCGCGAGCAAGCCCGCTCCCACAGGGGATTTATGTACGCCATAGATCCAATGTGGGAGCGGGCTTGCTCGCGAAGCTTTTGATTTTAGATGTTGGCGACTTTCTGCCAGACCTTGGGCTTGAAGAACAACGTCTCACCCTTGGCCAACCCGACCAGGCTGTCGTGATCCTTCACCACTTCAGCCTCGATCAGTTCGCTCTGCCCTTCAACCTTCAACGTCACCCGAGTGGTGGCGCCCAATGGCCGGATATCACGCACTTCAGCCGCGTGGTGATCCTCCAGCTCATGCCGCGACAGCGACACTTCGTGCGGGCGGAACAGCACGTGATTGTCGTCACCCAAGTGCAAACGGTTGGAGTCACCGAGGAAGTGATAAACGAAATCGCTGGCCGGGTTTTCGTAGACGTCGCCCGGTGAACCGATCTGCTCGATCACACCTTTGTTCATCACCACGATGCGATCCGCGACTTCCATCGCCTCTTCCTGGTCGTGGGTCACGAACACGGAAGTCAGGTTGATGTCTTCGTGCAGCCGCGCCAACCAGCGACGCAGTTCTTTACGAACCTTGGCATCCAGTGCGCCGAAGGGTTCATCGAGCAGCAAAACCTTCGGCTCCACCGCCAACGCGCGGGCCAGGGCAATACGCTGGCGTTGACCACCGGACAGTTGCTCCGGGTAGCGATCCGACAACCAATCCAGTTGCACCATGTTCAGCAGTTCGTGAACTTTGACCGCGATCTGGCTTTCGCTCGGGCGCTGGTTTTTCGGCTTCATGCGCAGGCCGAACGCGACGTTGTCGAACACCGTCATGTGCCGAAACAAGGCGTAGTGCTGGAACACGAAACCGACGTTGCGATCACGCACGTCGTGGCCGGAGACGTCTTCACCGTGGAACACGATGTTGCCTTGGTCCGGGGTTTCCAGGCCGGCGATGATCCGCAGCAGCGTGGTTTTGCCGCAACCCGACGGGCCGAGCAGCGCCACGAGTTCGCCGCTGTGGATATCCAGGCTGATGTCGTTCAGGGCCTTGAACGCGTTGAAATTCTTGCTGACGTTACGCACTTCGATCGACATGAGTTATTCCTCCGCGGCGCTGGCGCGCAGGCGGTTAATACGGTTTTCGCTCCACTGCTTCAGCAGCAGGATGAAGAGCGCCATGATCAGCAACAGGCTCGCTACAGCGAACGCGGCCACGTGGTTGTATTCGTTGTAGAGGATCTCGACGTGCAGCGGCAGGGTGTTGGTCACCCCGCGAATGTGCCCGGAAACCACCGACACCGCACCGAACTCACCCATCGCCCGCGCCGTACACAGCACCACGCCGTAGATCAGGCCCCATTTGATATTGGGAACGGTGACGTGCCAGAACATCTGCCAGCCATTGGCGCCGAGCAGGCGCGCGGCTTCTTCTTCCTGGGTGCCTTGTTCCTGCATCAGCGGGATCAGCTCACGGGCCACGAACGGCACGGTGACGAAAATCGTCGCCAGCACGATGCCCGGCAAGGCGAAGACGATCTGGATGTCGTGATCCTGCAACCATGGACCGAACAGGCCTTGGGCACCGAACATCAGTACGTAGACCAGACCGGCGATCACTGGAGAGACCGAGAACGGCAAGTCGATCAACGTGACCAACATACTTTTTCCACGGAACGAGTATTTACTCACGCACCACGCTGCGCTGACGCCGAACACCACGTTCAGCGGCACCGAAATCAGTACGGCGATCACCGTGAGTTTCAGCGCCGACAAGGCGTCCGGTTCAAAGATCGCGGTGAAGAACGCGCCCAGGCCGTTTTTCAAGCCCTGGGACACGACGATAAACAGCGGCAACAATAAAAACAGCGTGAAGACCAGCCAGCACAGACCGATCAGGATACGCCGCGATGTAGCACTGCCACGGCGGGCGGCATTGGCCGAAGAGGCGGCCGCAATAGACGATTGGGACATGGTTCGCGCCTCCTTATGGGGTTTCGATGCGCCGCTGCAGCAAGTTGATCAGCAGCAACAGGACGAAGGAAACCACCAGCATCAACACGCCAATGGAGGTGGCACCGGTGTAATCGTATTGGTCGAGCTTGACCATGATCAGCAGCGGCAGGATTTCGGTTTTCATTGGCATGTTGCCGGCAATGAAAATCACCGAACCGTACTCACCGACACCACGGGCAAACGCCAGGGCAAAACCGGTCAGCCAGGCCGGCAACAGCGCAGGCACCAGGATGTAGCGGAACACCTGCAACGGCTTGGCGCCGAGGCATGCTGCCGCTTCTTCGATTTCACGCGGGATGTCGGCCAACACCGGCTGCACCGTGCGCACCACGAATGGCAGCGTGACGAAAGTCAGCGCCAGGGTGATGCCGAGTGGGGTGTAGGCGATCTTGAAGCCCATGTCCGCGGCGAACTGCCCGACCAGACCGGTCGGCGTGTACAGCGCGGTCAGCGCGATACCGGCCACGGCGGTGGGCAAGGCGAACGGCAGGTCGATCATCGCGTCGATGATCTTGCGTCCCGGGAAGGTGTAGCGCACCAGCACCCAGGCCAGCAACGTGCCGATGATGCCGTTGATGATCGCGGCATACAGCGCAGTGCCGAAGCTCAGCTTCAACGCCGCCAGCACGCGAGGCGCGGTAACGATGGCGTAGAACTGATCCCAGGTGAGTTGGGAGGCATGGATGAACATCGCCGCCAGCGGAATGAGCACAATCAGGCTGAGGTACACCAAGGTGTAGCCCAGCGTCAGCCCGAAGCCGGGTATGACGGGGGAGATACGACGCGACATAAAAGTCCTTGGTTAAAAAATCAATCAGCTAAACGCATTCATGTGGGAGCGGGCTTGCTCGCGAAAGCGGAGTGTCAGTCAACATTTTTATCGACTGACTCTCCCTCTTCGCGAGCAAGCCCGCTCCCACATGTTATGCGCCTGAGCTTAAGGCTCGTTGTGTAGCTCAAATCAGGTTACTGCGCCTGGTAAATCTGGTCGAACACGCCACCGTCATTGAAGAATTTCGGTTGGGCAGTTTTCCAGCCGCCGAAGTCTTTGTCGATGGTCACCAGGTCCAGTTTCGGGAACTGCTTGGCGTATTTGGCTGATACGTCCTTGTCACGAGGACGGTAGAAGTTCTTCGCCGCGATTTCCTGACCGGCCGGACTGTACAGGTGCTTGAGGTAGGCCTCAGCAATCTCGGTGTTGCCCTTTTTCTCGGCGTTCTTGTCGACCAAGGCCACCGGTGGTTCGGCGAGGATCGACAGCGAAGGCACAACGATCTCGAACTTGTCGGCGCCGCCGTCTTCTTTCAGTGCCAGGAACGCTTCGTTTTCCCAGGCCAGCAACACGTCGCCCTGACCGTTGTTGACGAAGGTAATGGTCGAGCCGCGAGCACCGGTGTCCAGCACAGGCACGTGTTTGAACAGGGTTTGTATGTATTCTTTGGCCTTGGCTTCGTCACCGCCGTTGGCTTTCAGGCCATAGGCCCAGGCCGCGAGGAAGTTCCAGCGTGCGCCGCCGGAAGTTTTCGGGTTCGGGGTGATGACCGACACGTCGTTCTTGATCAGATCGCCCCAGTCCTTGATGCCTTTAGGGTTGCCCTTGCGCACCAGGAACACGATGGTCGACGTGTAAGGCGTGCTCGCATCCGGTAGACGCTTCTGCCAGTCGGCCGGCAGGGTCTTGCCGAGTTTGGCGATTTCGTCGATGTCACCCGCCAGGGCCAGGGTCACCACGTCGGCCCGCAGCCCGTCGATTACCGCCCGGCCTTGTTTGCCCGAACCACCGTGGGATTGCTGGATCTTCACGTTGTCGCCAGCGTGGTCTTTCTTCCAGAAGTTGATGAATTCAGCGTTGTAGTCCTGATACAGCTCACGGGTCGGGTCGTACGACACGTTGAGCAGCTCGTAATCCTTGGCAACCGCGGAGCCTGCAAAAAGAGCGCTGGCCAGCGCGGCCAAAGCGAAATGACGAATCGACGACATGGTGAAAGCTCCTGGAATTCTGGTTGTGTTGCTTTTTCTTATGAGTTTCTTGAATCGCGGTTGCCGTTTACAAAGATCGCCGCCTTCGGCCGCTCCTACCTCAATCCCCCGTAGGAACTGCCGAAGGCTGCGATCTTTTGATCTTTCTTTTGATTTTCGCTTCAGCTCGGTTAGTTAACCGGGTTCTGCAAGCGGAATTTCTCTTTGCGTTCGATCTGGACCACCTGGGCGTTGTGCACGGTGATTTCCACTGCGCCGAAACGCAGATCGCGCAGGGCACTCTGGATCTCACGCAAAATGGTTGCTTCGTCCTGGCCGTCAACGCTACGTAGGGATGCGCTCATGGTGCTGCTCCTTATCTGAGAGGTTGCCTGGCAGTGTCGGTACTGCTTGCGGCGTGAGGGCAATAGTAGATAGGCGCGGATATTCTTAAAAAGACTATTTAAGAATGTTTATATAACCAAAAAGTATTATTTGGTGGGACAAGGGCTTGCGGAGGATTTTGAGTTTTTGAAATCACTCAGACCCCTGTGGCGAGGGAGCTTGCTCCCGCTGGACTGCGTAGCAGTCCCAAAAGCGTCACCGCTACCGATGAGCAAATCCCTCTAATAGTTGGCGAGCGTTTCGCACTCGAACGGGAGCAAGCTCCCTCGCCACAAAAGCGCATCACGAACTCAGCAAATAATCGGCGCCCGAGCCCAATCCAGTTGCCCCGCTGGCACCGGCCTGCCAAACCAGTAGCCCTGCCCCAGTTCGCAAGCGTGCTCGAGCAGGAATGCCGCTTGCTCCACTTGCTCGATCCCTTCGGCATGCACCTGCATCCCCATGCTGTTGGCCAACGCGATGATCACCCGCACAATCGCGCCGTCATCCTCGTCCCACGGCAACCCGGCGACAAAACCCTGATCGATCTTGAGCTTCTGCACCGGCAAACGCTTGAGCCGCAGCAGCGACGAATAACCGGTGCCAAAATCGTCGATGGCCAGCCGAACACCCAACTCACGCAAGCGGTGCATCTGCTCCAGCGCCACTTCCGGATCGTCCATCACCGCACTTTCGGTGACTTCCAGTTCCAGATACGCCGGATCCAGCCCGGTTTCGTGCAGCACCTGCGCCACTTGCTGATACAACTCGCGGCGCGCAAACAACCGCGAAGACACATTCACCGCGACAAACGACAGCACCACGCCTGCCTGCTGCCATTGGCACATCTGCTGACAGGCTTGGCGCATGACCCAGGCATCAATCTCGGAAATCAGCCCGGTACGTTCGGCGACCGGGATGAACTCGGCCGGCGATATCAAACCGCGCTGCGGATGATCCCAGCGCACCAGCGCCTCGACGCCGATCAAGCGACTGGTTTTGAGGTCATGGACCGGCTGGTAGTAAACCCGCAGTTCCTGCTGTTCCAGCGCGCGGCGCAGTTCGAAGGCGATCTCGACCCGCTGCTGGGCGTGTGCGGTCAATTCTTCGGTGTAGAGCGCGTAACCATCACGGCCGGTGCTTTTGGCCTTAAACAGCGCCGAGTCGGCATTGCGCAGCAGTTGCTCGGCACTCAAAGCATCGCCGGGGAACAGGCTGATGCCGATGCTGGCGTTAATGAACAACTGATGCCCATCGATCTCGAACGGCTCCTTGATGCCATCGATGATCCGTTGCGCCAGCGCCGCCGCTTGCACCAGTTGCGGACAATTTTCCGCAAGTACGGCGAATTCGTCGCCGCCCAGCCGCGCCAGGGTGATGCCCGGTACGAACAGGCCTTTGAAACGTACGGCCACGGCCTTGAGCAGTTGGTCGCCGATGTTGTGCCCGAGGCTGTCGTTGATCATCTTGAAATGATCCAGATCAATCATCAGCAATGCGCAACCACGCTTGTGCAGTTGCGCCGAAGTCAGTGCCTGTTCGACACGATCGGTGAACAGCAGGCGATTGGGCAGATCGGTCAACGGGTCGTGGTGAGCCAGGTGTGTCAGTTCGTGTTCGGAGTTCTTGATCGCGCTGATGTCGGAAAACACCGCCACGTAATGACTGACACGGCCCAGGTCGTCATGAATGAGGCGGATGGTCTGCCATTGCGGGTAGATTTCGCCGCTCTTGCGCCGATTCCAGATCTCCCCGCTCCACTCGCCGCTGCTACCGAGCATGGCGAACATCGCCTGATAGAAGGCCGGCGGGTGGCGACCGGACTTGAACAGACTCGGCCGTTGGCCCATGACCTCCTCACGCAGATAACCGGTGATCTCCATGAACGCGCGGTTCACATGCACGATCAGCCCGTTGCGGTCGGTCACCAACACCCCTTCGCGGGTGCAATCGAATACGGCTGCTGCTTGGCGCAGACGTTCCCGGTCTTCATTGCGCTCGCGTAATTTGGCGCCGATCCCCAGGCAGCGGAACAGTTTGGCCCGGGCGAGAAAGATTAATCCGGCGCTGAGCAGCACCCAGGCATAACCGTTGATCAGTTGCCATCGCAACAGCTCGGTGGAGCTATCGAAGAAACTGTTCAATAAATAACCACTGAACTGGAGCCAGACTACTGAAATCACCAGATAAAGCAGCGCTGCACGCAAGGCATCGCGATATGTTGCAGTCATTCGGCCATCCATGTCCCTACAAACGGGTTGGAATTATAGGTTAAAGAAACATCCGGCCACTCTTATCTGAAAGGGCGACTGGTTTTATCTGTGGGCTTAGTGATAATGCAACGGCTGTTTTTTTATTTATCGAGGGCCCTATAGCCTATGTGGTACGAAGGTTTTCTCGGCTTGTCGCCCTGGTCACTGGTGGCAGTCACCCTGCTGATGACCCATGTGACCATTGTTGGTGTCACGGTCTATCTGCATCGCTATTCAGCCCATCGCTCCCTGGAGCTCAATGCAGGCCTGAAACATTTCTTCCGCTTCTGGCTGTGGCTGACCACGGCGCAGAACACCCGCGAGTGGACCGCCATCCACCGCAAGCATCACGCCAAATGCGAAACCGTCGATGACCCGCACAGCCCGGTCATCAAGGGGCTTTCCACCGTGTTGCGCAAGGGCGCCGAGTTGTACCGCGAAGAAGCGGAAAACCCGGAAACCCTGCGCATCTACGGCAAGAACTGCCCCGAAGACTGGATCGAACGCAACCTCTACAGCCGTTACCCGTTGTTGGGCGTCGCGATCATGGGCGTCATCGACCTGCTGCTGTTCGGCACCATCGGCATCACCATCTGGGCCATCCAGATGATGTGGATCCCGGTCTGGGCCGCCGGCGTGGTCAATGGCCTGGGCCATGCCATCGGCTACCGCAACTTCGAATGCCGCGATGCGGCAACCAATCTGGTGCCTTGGGGCATCCTGATCGGCGGCGAAGAACTGCATAACAACCATCACACCTACCCTAACTCGGCAAAATTGTCGGTGAAGAAGTGGGAATTCGACCTCGGTTGGGCCTGGATCCAGGTCTTCAGTTTCTTCCGTCTGGCCAAGGTCCAGCGCGTTGCGCCGATCGCCCACCGGGTTGAAGGCAAGGGCAATCTGGACATGGACACCGCCATGGCCATTCTCAACAACCGCTTCCAGATCATGGCGCAGTACCGCAAGTTGGTTATCGCGCCGCTGGTCAAGCAGGAGCTGGAAAAGGTCGATCACTCGGTCCGTCACCAGTTCCACCGGGCCAAGCGTTTGCTCTCGCGGGAAACCAGCCTGCTGGATGACAAGCACCATATCCGCATCCAGAACATGCTCGAGCACAGCCAGGCGCTGAAGGTAATTTACGAGAAACGCCTGGCCTTGCAGCAGATCTGGGTCAAGACCAGCTCAAATGGTCACGATATGCTTGCCGCTATCAAGGATTGGGTACACGAAGCCGAAGCCAGCGGGATTCAATCCCTGCGCGACTTCGCCGACCAGCTGAAAACCTACTCCCTGCGCCCTGCAGCGCCTGTCTGACCTGTAGTCACAGGCAAGCCTCTGAACCGAGGCTTGCCTGTGGCGAGGGGGCTTGTCGGAACGCCACACCGCCCCGTTCGGCTGCGCAGCAGACGCAAACCCAGACGACGCGTTTCAACTGAACAAACGCGTCGCCATTACCGCCCGGCGGGAGCAAGCTCCCTCGCCACCCAAGGCGGGAACTAAGCTCCAAATCCCCTATCTCAAAGACACTTCGCCATCCAGGCGGGCCGGGACCTGTTATCAATTCTTTCCCACACCAAGCGTGATGCGCCTGCTGTGGCACAAGAAATAATCGATAAAAGGCCCACGTTGTGGCCGCTTTCGAATCTCCGAGCGGCGCACGCCCTTTGAGATTTATGCCGATGGTCACTAAAAACCTACAAGACTCATCCCATCCGCAGTGGCCCGAGGCAGCGCAAACCCTGATGGCACTGATGCATGCCCAAGGTGAAGTCGCGCGCCTTAGCGAACGCGAACAACTGTTCAGCTCCTTGCTGGTCAGCGTCAACGCGGTGCTTTGGGCATTCAATTGGGAAACCCGTCAGGTGCTGTACGTCAGCCCCGCCTATGAACGGATTTTCGGCCGTTCCGCCGGCCTGTTGCTGGCCGATTACAACCAGTGGCGCGACAGCATTTACCCCGACGACCTGGACTACGCCGAGCGCAGCCTGGCCGAAGTGCTGGTCAAAGGTGCCGTCGAAGACCGCGAGTACCGCATCATCGCGGCCGACGGTCAGGTGCGCTGGCTCAGCGACAAGTGCTTCATCAACCGTCAGGCCGACCCTGGGCAACCGGTGATCATCGTCGGTATTGCCGAGGACATCACCGAAAAGAAGCAAATGGAAGCCGAGCTTCAACGCTTGGCGACCACCGACGTGTTGACCCAAAGCAGCAATCGCCGACACTTCTTCGAGTGCGCCCATCGCGAGTTCGAACAGGCACGGCTGCAAGGTGCGCCGCTGGCCTTCCTGCTGCTGGACATTGATGACTTCAAGAAGGTCAACGACACCTACGGCCACCCGGCGGGCGACACTGTGCTGCAACGTATCGCCGAGAGCGGTCGCGCGACATTACGCCGGGGTGATCTGTTCGGGCGAATCGGCGGCGAAGAGTTCGCGGCGATATTCCCGGGTTGTGCGCCGGACATGGCCATGCAAGTGGCCGAGCGCCTGCAGCGAGAGATTCAGCGATTGAGCTTCAGCCATGATGAGCAGACCTTCGGCATCACCGTCAGCCAGGGCCTGACCCGCCTCACCAGCGACGACGAAAGCCTCGATAGCCTGTTCGCGCGCGCGGATGCGGCGATGTATGAAGCCAAGCGCCAGGGCAAGAACCGGATTATCTCCGCCTAACGACTTTCCGGCGCAACTGAACTCCTGTGGCGAGGGGACTTGCCCCCGTTCGGTTGCGCAGCAATCGCAAAACCAGAGAGCACGGTTCACCTGACAGATTCCGGTTGCAGGACTCAGGGCCGCTTCGCAGCCCAACGGGGGCAAGCCCCCTCGCCACAGGGCTCGCTCCCACAGGGTTTGTGTGATGGCTACTTTTTGCGTAGTCGCATCAGCTCTGGCAATCCGATCTTAAGCAACCGCGCCGTCCGGCTCTTCGACAGTTCCTCAATGCCCTCGTGTTCGGTCAGGCGCGCCAGTTGCGCGGCCATGTTCATCACCAGTGCTTCGCGCGAATAAACCCCGCCACCGAGCTGGTAGACCGCCGCAATCAGCTCCCGCAGTTCCAGCGGCAGACGCCAGCGCGTGCGCAGCGCCGAACCGTAGCCCGCGCCGAACGCGGCCAGCGCCTCACCGACCTCTTCCCATTCATCCAGCTCGCCACCGGCCTGCTTCCATTCCTGCAAACAACGCAGCAACGCCAGATCGCCGAGGCGATGCAGCATCCCCGCGCAATAGCAGCGCTCCTGGTCCAGGTCCAGTAAACGCGCCAGGGTCCGGCCATATTCGGCCGTACGCAGCGACAAATCCCAATAACGTTCGGCATAGTCCGCCAACTGCGGATCACTGAGCCGCGCACAGCGCTTGAGGGCCAGGCCCAGAATCAGGTTCATGCTTTGCGCGGTGCCCAAGCGAAGCAGCGCCTGGGACAAGGTTTGCACCGCGGCGCCATGATGCTGGGCCGCACTGTTGGCGGCGGCGATCAGCACCGCAGTGATTTGCGGATCATTGCGGACCTCAGCTTCCAGCAGCGTCAGATCGAGACCATTGGGGTTAAGGCTGCGTTTAACCGCCAGTTGCACATCGGTCATCAACGGCGCGCCGTCCGTCTGCTCACGTCGACGTTCCAGATACACCGACAAGGTCATGCCCGGCGCCAGCGTGGGTGCCTCGCAGGACACTTCTTCCCCAGCGTTCAGTAGCAGTTCCTGCAAACGGTGAGTCAGGTTTTCCATATCCAGGGGTTTGGTCAGATACGCGGTGGGCGCCAAAGGCAAGGCTTCACGCACACTGGCACTGTCGTTGCGGTTGCTCATCAGAATGAACGGCAACGGCGGATTACGTTTGCGCTGACGCACGCTACGCAAGACGTTCAAGCCATCGATACCGGGCAATTCCCAGTCGACGATCACCAGATCGTAAGGCACGGTCGCCAGCAGTTCCATCGCCTGCTGGCCGTCGGCACACAGATCCAGCCGTGCGTCGCAACGCACATTCAACAACACCTGCTTGAGCAGGTCGCGGGACCAGGGGTCGGCCTCGGCAATCAGCACACGCGGTACAGCGGGTAAAACCACAGCGGTCATTCGCACACTCCAACGGCAATGCATGAACCTTAGTCAATGCTGGCCATTCGATACAACGCATTTATCCTTGATGTGTTTCAAGACCATAAAAAAACCCGCCGAAGCGGGTTTTTTGTCGATCAGGTCACACTTGGCGATCAGAGCTCAGAGAAACACTCTTCGATGATCGCCAGGCCTTTGTCCAGTTGCTCGTCCGGCGAAGTCAGCGGTACCAGGACGCGCAGAACGTTGCCGTAGGTGCCGCAGGACAGCAGGATCAGGCCCTTGTCGCGCGCCTTGGCCACAACCGCTGCCACTGCAGGCGCGTTCGGCTTGTGGCTGTCGCCGTCGACAAACAGCTCAACCGCGATCATCGCGCCCAGCGCACGGACTTCGCCGATCACCGGGTACTTGGCCTGGATGGCTTTGAGGCCAGTCACCAGACGCTCGCCAACCGCTTTGCAGCGATCCAGCAGGTGTTCTTCTTCGAACACTTCCATCACGGCCAGGGCCGCGGCGCAAGCGATCGGGCTACCCGCGTAGGTGCCGCCCAGGCCGCCTGGAGCAATGGCGTCCATGTATTCAGCCTTGCCGCACACACCGGCCAACGGGAAGCCGCCAGCGATGGATTTGGCGAAGGTGGTCAGGTCGGCGGATACGCCCATCTGTTCCATGGCGAAGAAAGTGCCGGTACGGCCAGCGCCGGTTTGCACTTCGTCAGCGATCAACAGAATGCCGTGCTGGTCGCACAATTCACGCAGACGCTTCATGAACGCTTTAGGCGCGACGTAGAAACCGCCTTCGCCCTGAACCGGCTCGATGATGATGGCAGCGATGTCACGCGGCTCGGCGTCGTTCTTGAAGATGCGTTCGATGCTGGCGATCGAATCGTCGACGCTCACACCGTGCAGTTCATTCGGGTACAGCGCGCGGAAGATGCCGCCTGGCATCAGGCCCATGCCGGCCGAGTAAGGCACGACTTTACCGGTCAGACCCAGGGTCATCATGGTACGGCCGTGGTAAGCGCCGGTGAACGCGATCACGCCAGCACGGCCAGTGGCGGCACGGGCGATTTTCACGGCGTTCTCTACAGCTTCGGAACCGGTGGTCACCAGCAGGGTTTTCTTGGCGAAATCACCTGGCACCTTGGCGTTGATTTTTTCGCACAGTTCTACGTACGGCTCGTAAGCCAGCACCTGGAAGCAGGTGTGAGTCAGCTTGTTCAGCTGCGCGGTCACGGCGGCGATGATTTTCGGGTGCAGGTGACCGGTGTTCAGCACGGCGATACCGCCGGCGAAGTCGATGAACTCGCGACCTTCAACGTCGGTCACGGTGGCGTTCTTCGCGGATTCGGCGAAGATCGGGTGAATCTGGCCAACACCGCGTGGTACAGCGGCTTCGCGGCGTTTCATCAGGGATGCGCTTGTCTTGCTCATAAAGTCCTCATTCACCGCTCATCGGGCGGCGTGGTTCAAGGAAAATGCGGCGGGGAGGCAACTACGGCAGCATGCGATGATCGACTGCCACAGCTTTCCCGGCCACAGAGAAAATTCCATTTGAAGCGCAGAAAGGGACAGCGCTCTCGTGCCCTTTCCGCTTGAAGCAATGCCTTGCCGGCGCTTATCTATTAAGAGCTTAGATGCCCAGGCAGAGGTATTTGATTTCCAGGTAATCTTCGATGCCGTACTTGGAGCCTTCACGGCCCAGGCCCGACGCCTTGATGCCGCCGAACGGCGCGACTTCGTTGGAGATCAACCCGGTGTTGACGCCGACCATGCCGTATTCCAGGGCTTCAGCCACACGGAACACACGGCCCAGGTCACGGGCATAGAAGTACGAAGCCAGACCGAACTCGGTGTCGTTGGACATCGCGATCACTTCGGCTTCGTCTTTGAAGCGGAACAGAGGCGCCAGTGGACCGAAGGTTTCTTCCTTGGCCACGGCAGCGTTCTTCGGCACGTTGACCAGAATGGTCGGTTCGAAGAAGTTGCCTTCCATGACCTTGCCACCGGCCAGAACGGTTGCGCCTTTGCTGATCGCGTCAGCAATGTGTTCTTGAACCTTGGCCACGGCTTTTTCGTCGATCAGCGGGCCAGTGGTGGTGCCTTCTTCCAGACCGTTGCCGATCTTGAGTTTGGCCACAGCCACTTTCAGCTTCTCGGCGAACGCGTCGTAGACCGAATCCTGAATGTACAGACGGTTGGCGCAGACGCAGGTCTGGCCGTTGTTGCGGTACTTGGAAATGATCGCGCCTTCGACGGCCTTATCCAGGTCCGCGTCGTCAAACACGATGAACGGCGCGTTGCCGCCCAATTCCAGGGAGACTTTCTTGATGTCCTTGGCGCATTCAGCCATCAGCTGACGACCGATTTCGGTCGAGCCAGTGAAGGACAATTTGCGCACGATCGGGTTGCTGGTCAGCTCGCTGCCGATATCGCCAGCGCTACCGGAAACAACGCTGAACACACCGGCCGGAATACCGGCACGCTGGGCCAGTTCAGCCAAAGCGAATGCAGAGAAAGGCGTTTGCGAAGCAGGCTTGAGCACCATGGTGCAACCGGCGGCCAGGGCCGGGCCGGCTTTACGGGTGATCATCGCGGCCGGGAAGTTCCACGGGGTGATTGCAGCGGTCACGCCGATTGGCTGCTTGATCACGATCAAGCGCTTGTCTGGCTGGTGACCCGGAATCACGTCACCGTAGATGCGCTTGGCTTCTTCGGCGAACCACTCGATAAAGGAAGCGGCGTAAACAATTTCGCCCTTGGCTTCGGCCAATGGCTTGCCTTGCTCGAGGGTCATCAGGCGAGCCAGGTCGTCCTGGTTCTCGATGATCAGTTCGAACCAGCGACGCAGCTTGTTCGCACGGTCCTTGGCGGTCAGTGCACGCCAGGCCGGCAGCGCTTTGTCAGCGGCTTCGATTGCACGGCGGGTTTCGGCAGCGCCCATTTTCGGCACAGTGCCCAGAATTTCGCCCGTTGCCGGGTTATTGACCTTGATCGTCTGACCGTTGTCCGCATCAACCCAAGCGCCATCGATAAAGGCTTGCTGGCGGAACAACTGGGAGTCTTTAAGCTGCATGTCGGCTTTCCTTAACAGCACCGCGACCAGCGCGGAGCGAATTATGATTGTAGAAAGGCGCCCTATAGGCTGCCGTCAGGGAAATCATTCACCGGGCTGAAGCACATAAATAGCGCACTGATTGAAACTCGTGCGGTTCAGCACCCAGACAAGAGCGTTTGAAATCTCGAACGAATCCTAGGATCAATGCCGGAAAAGGACAATAGGGCGTTCGAAAAAAAGAACGAAAACGCCGCATTTGCCTATTTTTTCTGATCAACGTAGCAAACGGCTGTTACAGGTTTAAAAAACGCAGACGATTCAGCAGCATGGACGCCCGCAACGCATATGAGTATCATGGCGCCCGCTTGCACCAGTAGCTCAGCTGGATAGAGTACTGCCCTCCGAAGGCAGTGGTCGTGGGTTCGAATCCCGCCTGGTGCACCATATAGTAGAAACGAGAAAGCCTCAGGCCTTAGGGATTGGGGCTTTTTTGTGGGTGCTGGAAAGCTCGAAACGAGCGAGATGCAAGAGGACTCAATTGTTCGGTTTAGCCGAATAACTGAATTTGCTAAAAAACCGCCGAAGCGGTTTTTTGTCATTCAGTCGTCCAATCAAACTCGTCGTACTCATCATCGTCCTCGTCCCGCTCCTCCAACACCTCATCATCAACGATGTCTTCCTCAGGAACGGCGTCTTCCTGCTTATTCAGCAGAAACTCCTTACGACTCTCAATAATTCCCCGCCTCAGCTCTTCGCCCTTCACAGGGCAGTTGAACATTTGGGCGATGCGATCGATTTTTTTCGCCACGGCTTCCTCCAACGCATCGGCTATGCCCCGATAGTGCGCGCTTTCGGGGGTTGATGCCAAATGGGCGGAGGGTCTGCCGGTCAGTTTTTCTTCAAGTCCTTGAGTAGGGCCGTGAGGTTTTCGTCAGGGAAGCGTTTGTGCAATGTCTTCAACAGTTCATCAGCGGCTTGGGTTTGACCGGTGTTTTGCAGGCGAATCACTTCGTGCAATTGATCATCCAGGGATTTCACCGGAGCAGCCGCTCGCTTGCTGACTTTTGCTTCATCAGCCATTTCGGCGTTGATCGATTCACTTTGAGCAGGCGCGGCAAAATCCGCCATTGGAGCAGCAGGCACAGGCGCGGACATCGCGCCGGACGGTGCAGCCAGAGAGCGGGCAACTGGTGCGGCTTCTTTCTTCGCCGCAAAGGACGAGGCTTTGGGCGCAGGAGCGGAGTCGAACTGCGGCATTTGCTCAGGCGTTCGCTGCACCAACGCCAACATCAGCGCTACGCCAACAAGGCTGGCGAATGCGACTTGCCAGCGAGGTTTCTGGCATGCCTGAACCCAACGCTGCCAAAGGCTCGGTTTACGCGCAGGCACTTCCCGGTGAGCAGCAGCCAAAATAAAAGCATCCAGATGCGCCGGTGGGCCATCGCCGCCGTGCTCGCGAAAATGCTCGATCGCTTGTTCGTCGGAAGTTTTGCGGGCGTCAGTCATGTCAGTACCTCCTCGGCCAGCAGCCGACGCAGTTTTTGCTGGGCGTAGCGTAAGCGGCTTTTGACGGTTTCCAGCGGTGTTTCGGTGAGACTGGCGATTTGTGGCAGGTCGAGTTCGCCGTGGGCGCGCAAGAGGAAGACTTCGCGCTGGTCGGCGGGCAAGGTTTGCAGGGCGGTTTCGAGGCGCTGGGTGTCGCGGCTCAGGCTCAGCAGTTGTTCGGGGTCGGCGGTGTTGTCGATCACAGCGTGGGCCTGTTCGTCGTAGCTGTCGTGCAACGGGTTGCGGATGCCATGTTTGCGCCAGTGGTCGATCAGTCGGTTGCGGGCAATCTGGTAAAGCCAGGTACGAAAATTCGCCCGGCCTTGTGGCTGACTGGTGCTGCGGATAAGGCTCAGCCAGGTGTCCTGGTAGACCTCTTCGGCGAGTTCGGCTTTGCCGCTGAGGCCGAGGAGGAATCGATAAAGTCCCTGGCGATGGCGGGCGTACAAGATCTCGAACGCCGGCCCGTCGCCCGAGCGATAGCGCGCCAGCAGCGATTCGTCGCTGCTGGCATCGGTGCTCATTTCAGGAGCAGTCATATCAGCGATGATCCCTTTCACTCGATCCGGTTGGCATTGGACATCTGATTCGATGCCGAGGAAGTGCGCAGGCTCTGCGCCAACTCGACCAGTTGCACGAATTCCGCGCGCAGACCAAAGCGGTCCTCGCCCCGAGCACCTCGGGCCAGGGCTTCGGTGTCTTTCAGGCTGAAATCGCCGGTGTAGCGTCCGTCCTTCAGTTGCTGAGAAAACGCAGCGACGGCCGCCGCAAATCGCAGGTCTTCACTGGCTGGCGCCGCGCTATTAACAATAGGATGCTCGATCAAGCGACTGTTCCCACCTTCAGGCAGTTGATATCGCACACGCAGCATCGCCATTTCCCCAGACTTCCCGGAAACGCCTGATGCAGCATCGCCATAGCGCAGCGGTTCCAGCCAACCCTTCTCGCCCTTCGGCACAATTTCGTACAACGCCGTCACTGTATGCCCTGCACCGATTTCGCCGGCATCGACCTTGTCGTTATTGAAATCTTCACGGTTCAACGCGCGATTTTCATACCCCAACAGCCGATATTCGCTGACCTGCGCCGGGTTGAACTCCACTTGCAGCTTCACGTTCTTCGCCACCACGTCGAGGGTCGAGCCGAGTTGATCCACCAACACTTTGCGCGCTTCACGCAGATTGTCGATGTAGGCGTAGTTGCCGTCGCCAGCGTCGGCCAGTTGTTCCATCAGGTGTTCATTGTAGTTATCCACACCAAAACCCAGGGTGGTCAGGGAAACGCCCGTCTTGCGTTTATCCACA
>Ga0105857_1000173_pt1 | contig 27354 bp, 22 predicted proteins | sample OrgsoiDNA_201061_FD_89682 | JGI IMG/M metagenome (GOLD analysis project Ga0105857, IMG submission 89682) | Permafrost soil microbial communities from the Arctic, to analyse light accelerated degradation of dissolved organic matter (DOM) -... | ecosystem: Environmental > Terrestrial > Soil >...
GGAAGCTGGACTTAAGCCAGTTTTTCCTTGATGCGAGCTGCTTTACCGGACAGGTCACGCAGGTAGTACAGCTTGGCTTTACGTACGTCACCGCGACGTTTAACGGCCATGCTGTCGATTTGCGGGCTGTAGGTCTGGAAAGTACGCTCTACGCCAACACCATTGGAGATTTTACGAACGGTGAATGCACTGTTTACGCCGCGGTTACGCTTGGCGATAACAACACCTTCGAACGCTTGCAGACGCGAACGGTCGCCTTCCTTCACTTTCACCTGAACGACAATAGTGTCGCCCGGGGCAAAGGTAGGGATCTCTTTGGTCATCTGCTCTGCTTCGAGTGCAAGGATGATTTTGTTAGTCATGCTGTGCTCCTAAGGTAAATCGTCGGATCTACCATCGATACGTTGTTAACTATCGTCCCGCTCGCGGATGTATTCCTCGAGCAGCTTCTTCTCTTCTCCAGAAAGCGAGCGGCTTTCCAGAAGATCGGCGCGTCGTTCAAAGGTCCTACCAAGGGACTGCTGTAAACGCCATCGCCGGATATGCGCGTGATTGCCACTTAGCAACACGTCGGGAACACGCTGATCCGCATACACCTCCGGTCGGGTGTAGTGCGGGCAATCCAGCAGACCATCCGTAAAGGAATCTTCCTCGGCGGAGTCTGCATGCCCTAAAGCTCCAGGCAGCAGTCGTGTAACCGCATCGATCAGGACCATCGCCGGCAGCTCGCCGCCAGACAGTACATAGTCGCCAATCGACCACTCTTCATCGACATGAGCATCAATAAAACGCTCGTCAATGCCTTCATAGCGGCCGGCAATCAGGATCAATGCATCCGAATTCGCCAACTCGCGTACCGCCGACTGAGTCAGTTGACGGCCTTGGGGGGACAGGTAAATTACCTTCGCCGCCTCCCCGGCTGCTGCTTTGGCCTGAACCAGAGCATCTTCCAGGGGCTTGATCTTCATCACCATGCCCGGGCCACCGCCAAATGGGCGATCGTCCACAGTGTGATGTCGATCCGTCGTGTAGTCTCGCGGATTCCAACAGGTGAGCTGCAACAGCCCCTGTTTCACCGCACGACTGGTGATGCCGTACTCGCTGATGGCGGAGAACATCTCGGGAAACAAACTGATCACTTCTACGCGCAAGTTAGCCACGCTTAGAAGTCCGCATCCCATTCCACCTTCATCTCGCCTGCGGCAAGGTCGACAACCAACACGCATTGCTCCGTATAGGGCAACAGGCGTTCGCGATCATCCAGGCTGCCAGCGCAAGGCTTGACCACCATTACATCATTGGCGCCGGTTTCCAGAAGATGATCGATCTTCCCGAGCAATTGCCCGAGTTGGTCAATAACCTTCAGACCTTCCAGCTGGTACCAGTAGTACTCGCCGTCGGTCAATTCAGGGAACAGGTTGCGCGGCACGCAGATCTCATAACCGGCCAGAAGACGAGCTTCTTCACGGTCATCAAGATCCTTGAGCTTTGCGACCAGGAACTTGTCGTTCCCTCGTCCGCTGACCAGCTCAACCTGTTTGACGCTGCCTTCGCGCTTGAGCGTCCAGGTTTTGTATTGCAACAGGTTTTCAGTCGGATCAGTAAAGGAGTAAACCTTCACTTCGCCGCGAACGCCATGAACAGAATAGATCTTGCCGATAACGATCAAATCATCAGCAATGGCTGGCGTCGCGTTCATATTGCTCAGGCCGCAGCCTTAGATGCATCCTTCAACAACTGAGCAACACGCTCAGAAGGTTGTGCACCAACGCTCAGCCAGTAGGCTACGCGCTCTTGGTTCACGGACAGACGGATTTCTTGACCACGAGCAACAGGGTTGAAGAAACCAACCTGTTCTTTGTGCGAACCGTCGCGCGGGTTGCGGCTGTCGGTTACGGTCAAGTGGTAAAACGGGCGCTTTTTGGAGCCGCCAAGGGCAAGACGGATTGTTAGCATGTGAACATCGTTCCTGTAGTCGGTGCTGCAAATCTAAAGGCACAGCGGGCATAGGTGCCCGAAAGGCCGCATATTCTAAGGAATATCCGGACTTTTGCAAATGTCTTTTTCCGACGGCCTTTCGGTCGTCATCCAGATTTGCTATAGAGCCGTCGTTGAAAACGGCCAGTCAGCTCCCGCCAAGTGCGGGTTTGCTGGAGTTCCCACATTTCTGTGGTACTGCGCCGACATGACTGCCGGCGCGAATTCTTTACATTTTCGGCATGCCGCCGCCGGGCAACATACCGCCCATGCCGCGCATCATTTTGGCCATTCCGCCTTTTGCGGAGAATTTCTTCATCATCTTCTGCATCTGCTTGTGCTGCTTGATCAAGCGACCGATGTCCTGCACCTGGGTGCCGGAACCCAACGAAATCCGACGTTTACGCGAACCGCTGATCAGGTCAGGGTCGCGGCGTTCGGCCGGGGTCATGGAATTGATGATGGCTTCCATCTGCTTGAACTGTTTCTCTGCCGCGCCCTGGGCATTGCCCATTTGCGCCAGGTTCACGCCGCCGATGTTCGGCAGCTTGTCCATGAGGCCGCCGAGGCCGCCCATATTCTTCATCTGTTGCAGCTGATCGCGGAAGTCTTCGAGGTCGAAGCCCTTGCCCTTCTTCAGCTTCTTGGCCAGTTTGTCGGCCTTGTCCTTGTCGAGGGTCGCTTCGGCCTGTTCGATCAGGCTGAGCACGTCGCCCATGCCGAGGATGCGCGAAGCAATACGCTCAGGGTGGAACGGTTCGAGCGCTTCGCTCTTCTCGCCCATACCGATGAACTTGATCGGCTTGCCAGTGATAGCGCGGACCGACAGGGCGGCACCGCCCCGAGCGTCGCCGTCGACCTTGGTCAGGATCACACCGGTCAGCGGCAGCGCATCACCGAAGGCCTTGGCCGTGTTGGCGGCGTCCTGGCCGGTCATGGCGTCGACCACGAACAGGGTTTCGACCGGGTTGATCGCGGCATGCAGCGCCTTGATCTCGCCCATCATCTCTTCGTCGATGTGCAGACGACCGGCGGTATCGACGATCACCACGTCGATGAATTTCAGTTTTGCTTCTTTAATAGCTGCTTGCGCGATGTCGACCGGCTTCTGGCTCAGGTCGGACGGGAAGAAGGTAACACCCACTTCAGCGGCAAGCATTTCCAGCTGCTTGATCGCGGCCGGACGGTAAACGTCCGCGGACACGACCATGACCGATTTCTTTTTGCGCTCTTTAAGGAAGCGCGCGAGTTTACCGGCGGTGGTGGTTTTACCAGCGCCCTGCAAACCGGCCATCAGCACGACGGCTGGCGGAACGGCGCTCAGGTTCAGGTCTTCGTTGGCCGCGCCCATCAGGCTTTCGAGTTCGGCCTGGACGATCTTCACGAAGGCCTGGCCCGGCGTCAGGCTGCGCGACACCTCGGTGCCGACGGCGCGTTCCTTGACCGAATTGACGAAGTCCTTGACCACCGGCAGGGCGACGTCGGCTTCGAGCAACGCCATGCGCACTTCGCGCAGGGTGTCTTTGATGTTGTCCTCGGTCAGCTTGGCCTTGCCGGTGACATGGCGCAGCGTCTGCGAGAGACGGTCGGTTAAGTTTTCAAACATTGCGCGATCCTTTCAGGCCCTGTGTAGACCGGGATAATGGCGGCCCAGACCGGAATAAACATGTGCTCGGCGAGCCTGCGGCGTGGGCAGGTCGCGGATTATAGCGAAGACTGCGTCCGGCGGACACCTCGCTGTCAGGTTGTATGGTCTTTCGTGCAATGAGGGTTCTATGCCAAACTCAGCGCCTTTCGGGCTTGCCTAACAGGATTTATGCTCCCCTTGTCACCGAGTTTGCTTACTACCCTCGCCGCCGCCTGCTTATATGCCGCTGCGACCCTCTATCAGGGCACTCGTCTGGCCAGTGGCGCCAAGGCGAACAAGCGCCTGTTGGTCACGCTCGGCGTATTGGCCGTGCTGGCCCACAGCGCCAGTCTGTTCACTCATTTGCTGACGCCGATCGGCCTGGGCCTGGACTTCTTCAGCGCCGCCAGCCTGATTGCCGCGGCGGTTATCGCCCTGACCCTGCTGGCCTGCTCGCGGATTCCGGTCGAGAACCTGCTGGTGTTGCTGTTCCCACTCGGGGCCGCAACCGTGCTGCTGGCACAGTTCGCCCCGGCCGGCACGGTGCAGATCATCGATGAGGAGCCAGGCATCCTCGCCCACATTCTGTTGTCGATCCTCGCCTACGGCATGTTCACCATCGCGGTGTTCCAGGCCTTGCTGTTGCTGGTGCAAGACCACCAGCTCAAAAACAAGCATCCGTCCGGGCTGATCAAGAACTTCCCGCCGCTGCAAACCATGGAAAGCCTGCTGTTCGGCTTCCTCTGGGCCGGCTGGACGCTGCTGTCGCTGTCGCTGATCTCAGGCTGGCTGTTCGTCGAGAACCTGTTTGCCCAACATCTGGTACACAAGACCCTGCTGGCCTGCCTGGCCTGGATCGTCTTCAGCGTATTGCTCTGGGGCCGTAATCGCCTCGGCTGGCGCGGGCACAAGGCGATCCGCTGGACCCTCGCCGGTTTCTGCCTGCTGATGCTGGCCTATTTCGGCAGCAAGCTGGTTCGTGAATACATTCTGCACATCTGACGGGCGGCAATAATGGACGACTTGCCCATAGGGCCGATGCTCGCAGTGATGGTTCTGCTGATTCTGTGGTCGGGGCTGTTTACCGCCATCGAAGTCGCGCAACAGCACCTGCTGGCCCAACGCACGGCGTCGCGCGCCAGTGACAAACCTGTGGCGAAGCTGAACTTCCCGCTCAACAGCCTGATCCTCTGCAACACCCTGTGCCGTGCACTGGTCATGGTCATCGCCACATTGCTGGCGATTTTCGCCTGGGCGGAAAAGGGCCCATGGGCCGCCTGCCTCGGAGCCGGCGCCATCTTGTTGGTGCTCGCCGACTACCTGCCTCGCACCCTCGCCGTACGCTATCCGGACGCGATTCTGAGCCTGGGCAACACCTTGCTCGGCGCGCCGCTGAAAATCATCTATCCCATCGCCTGGCTGCTCAATGGCTTCAGTCAATTGCTGATGCGACCGTTCGCCCGCAAGGTCAACGTGGTGCAACAGAGCGAAGACGAGGCGCCGGCGGAGCGCCACGACGATCAGGAACACGCCAACTGCCGCCCGCACGCGCTGTCGGGCATTCACGCCCTGGACAACATCACGGTCAACGACATCCTGGTGCCGCGCAGTGAGGTCGACGGGATCAACCTCGACGACTCCATCGAAGAGATCATCGAACAGTTGCGCAAAAACCGCCGCACGCGCCTGCCGGTGTTCCATAGCGACATCAACCAGGTCGAAGCCGTGCTCAACACCCGGCAGATCCGCCATCTGCTGCCGGACGCAAGCCTGACGGTCGAAGCGTTGCTGGCGGCCAGCCACGAACCGTACTTCGTCCCGGAAAGCACTCCGCTGCAACTGCAACTGCTGAACTTCCACAAGCAACAGCGGCGTTTGGGCATGGTGGTGGACGAGTACGGCGAAGTGCTTGGCATCGTCACCCTGGAAGATATCCTCGAGGAAATCGTCGGCGAGTTCGAAAGCGAGCACAGCCTGGACAACCCACATGTCCACCCGCAGGCCGATGGTCGACTGGTGATTGAGGGCGCGGCGTCGATTCGCGAACTGAACAAGAGCCTGGGCTGGCACCTGCCCAGCGATGGGCCAAAAACCCTGAACGGCTTGGTGACCGAGGCGCTGGAAACCATTCCCGAAAGCGCGGTTTGCCTGAAGATCGGGCGTTATCGGTTGGAGATTCTCGAGACCGAAGACAACCGGGTTACTCGGGTGATGGTGTGGCATACCAGTTCGGTTCCGGTGCTTTCCAAAATCTGACGCGGTCCTTTTGCTTAAGGCGCAGAACCCAGTGGGAGCGGGCTTGCTCGCGAAGGCGATTTCATATTCAGCAGAGATGTTGACTGATAGCCCGCTTTCGCGAGCAAGCCCGCTCCCACATGGAATTCACCTGACTGACTGGCATTGGGGTTGCCCCCATAACCACTAAGCCCCCGCAAACTCTAAGCCCCTTGTTGAATCATTAGCCGCCTTCCTATAATCGAGCCGCTTACCCAAGCCCCGCCCTACCCCAGTGCTACCCGCACGCTGCGTTAAACCCACATCCCTGGGTGTTCGACCATAATAATTCGCTCCACTGGAGCATGACTGTCAGGGATCACCGCATGACGACCAGCACCGTTTACAGCGACACCGCGCCTGTCCAACCGACGAACTCCGCCACCCGCGTGGCCACCGCGAGCTTCATCGGCACTGCCATCGAGTTCTACGATTTTTACGTCTATGCCACCGCCGCCGCGCTGGTGATCGGGCCGGTGTTCTTTCCGCAGACCTCCGGCACTGCCCAGATGCTCTCGGCGTTTCTCACGTTCGGCATTGCCTTCCTTGCACGACCATTGGGTTCAGCACTGTTTGGCCACTTCGGCGACCGCATTGGGCGCAAATCGACACTGGTCGCGTCGTTGCTGCTGATGGGCGTCTGCACCACGCTGATTGGTGTGCTGCCGGGTTACGACAGCATCGGGGCTTGGGCGCCGATCCTGCTCTGTGTGCTGCGCTTCGGCCAAGGCCTGGGATTGGGCGGCGAATGGGGCGGCGCGGCACTGCTGGCGACGGAGAATGCGCCCAAGGGCAAACGTGCCTGGTTCGGCATGTTCCCGCAGCTCGGCCCTTCGATCGGTTTCCTGGCGGCCAACGGTTTGTTCCTGACGCTGGCCATGACCCTGAACGACGAACAGTTCCGCGCCTGGGGCTGGCGGATTCCGTTCCTGTTGAGCGCCTTACTGGTGATGGTCGGCCTGTACGTGCGCCTCAAACTCCACGAAACCCCGGTGTTCGCCAATGCCATGGCCCGTCAGGAACGGGTGAAGATCCCGCTGGTCGAGTTGTTCAGCCAATACTGGGCGCCGATGTTGCTGGGTGCCGGGTCGATGGTGGTCTGCTACGCGCTGTTCTATATCTCGACGGTGTTTTCCCTGAGTTATGGCGTATCGACGTTGGGCTACACCCGCGAAACCTTCCTCGCGCTGCTGTGCTTTGCCGTACTGTTCATGGCCGCCGCTACGCCTTTATCGGCGTGGGCCAGTGACCGTTACGGGCGCAAACCAGTGCTGATCATCGGTGGCGTGCTGGCGATTCTGTCCGGGTTCTTGATGGAACCGCTGCTGACCCACGGCACGACCTGGGGCGTGGCGCTGTTCTTGTGCATCGAGCTGTTTCTGATGGGCGTGACATTTGCGCCGATGGGCGCGTTGTTGCCGGAGCTGTTTCCGACTCACGTGCGCTATACCGGTGCGTCGGCAGCCTACAACCTCGGCGGCATAGTCGGGGCCTCAGCGGCGCCGTTCTTTGCGCAGAAACTGGTGGCGATGGGGGGTTTGAGTTATGTCGGCGGGTATGTGTCGGGGGCGGCGGTGCTCAGCTTGATAGCGGTGCTGTGCCTGAAAGAGACGCGTCACAACGACTTGAATCGGGTGGCCTGATAGACCGCCATCGCGAGCAAGCTCGCTCCCACATGGGAATCGGGGGTGTACACACAATCTGTGGACAACCAAGAACCCTGTGGGAGCGAGCTTGCTCGCGATAGCCCGCCTCGGTTTACAGCTCTACTACAACAGCCTGAGATGCACGGGTCGCTTTAGCACGAGCCGCTTCAATCGATTCATCCCGTGCCAACGCCACGCCCATCCGGCGCTGACCGTTAACTTCAGGCTTACCGAACAGACGCAACGCCGTATCCGGTTCGCTCAATGCCGCACCGAGGTTGGAGAAAGCGGTCTGAGTCGACTGCCCTTCCACCAGAATCACCGCCGAAGCCGAAGGCCCGAACTGACGGATCAACGGAATCGGCAGCCCCAGAATCGCCCGAGCATGCAGCGCGAACTGCGACAGGTCCTGGGAAATCAGGGTCACCAAGCCAGTGTCATGCGGGCGCGGCGACACTTCGCTGAACCACACCTGATCACCTTTGATGAACAACTCGACGCCAAACAGACCACGACCACCCAAGGCTTCGGTCACGGCTTTGGCGACGCGCTCGGATTCAGCCAGGGCAATCGGGCTCATGGCTTGTGGCTGCCAGGATTCCTGGTAGTCGCCCTTCTCCTGACGGTGACCGACCGGCGCGCAGAACGTGGTGCCGCCGACGTGACGCACAGTCAGCAAGGTGATTTCGTAGTCGAAGTCGATGAAGCCTTCGATGATCACCCGACCTTTACCGGCACGCCCCCCTTCCTGGGCGTAGTCCCACGCGGTTTTCACGTCAGCGGCGCTGCGCAGCAGGCTCTGGCCTTTGCCCGAGGAACTCATCACCGGTTTGACCACGCATGGGAAACCGAGGTCTTCGACAGCTTTGCTGTAATCCTCAAAGGTGTCGGCGAAGTGGTACGGCGAGGTCGGCAGGTCCAGCTCTTCAGCGGCCAGGCGACGGATGCCTTCGCGGTTCATGGTCAGCAGCGCGGCGCGCGCGGTCGGGATCACGGTGAAGCCTTCGGCTTCCAGCTCGACCATGGTCGCGGTGGCGATGGCTTCGATTTCCGGCACGATGAAGTGCGGCTTCTCGGCTTCGATTACGGCACGCAGGGCGGCGCCGTCGAGCATGTTGATCACATGGCTGCGATGGGCGACTTGCATGGCCGGCGCGTTGGCGTAACGATCGACGGCAATCACTTCAACGCCCAGGCGTTGCAGCTCGATCACCACTTCCTTGCCCAACTCGCCACAGCCACACAGCAATACGCGGGTCGCGGTTGGCGACAATGGAGTTCCGATACGGGTCATCTCAGGTCCTCAAAGAAGCGGATCATCGAGGGAACAACGCTTGGCGCGCTTCCCATGGGGAGAAAGCGCGGCATTTTACATGAACCTGAGGGTTTGGCTTTAGCTGGCGACGGCCTGTTTGCGCAGGCGCCAGGCCATGATCAGCCAGACGGCCGTCACCCCGACGAACTTCGAGCCCATGGCGGTGAGGATGACGGCCGGGGTGAACGCGCCGATCATGCCAAAGAAGATGAAGGTATCGAGGGGAATGCTCAGGGCCGAACTTATCCACAGGCGATCGTGCAACGGGCGCTTGGTGATGCTGAACACCAGCCAGTCGATGCACTCGGACACCGCGAATGCCGTGGCACTGGCCAGGGCGATGGATGGATCGGACGTCACGTAAGACAGCACCAGCGCCGCCAGCATCGCGGCGATGGCGCCGTGGCCGAAACGGGTTTGCACCATGTCGCGCAGCACAAACACCAGCCCGCCCCAGGCCGACCAGATGATGTCCAGGTGCGGGGCGGTGGAAAAGGCGTAGTTGATCAGCACGACGCTGCTGATGTAGGAGATCAGGAAGAGCATGGGGCGTGGGGATACCTGTCAGTTTGGTGGACAGGGTACTTCAGACAGGTGAATTGGGCCAAGAGAGGTAGTGAGGGTGATGGCCTCTTCGCGAGCAAGCCCGCTCCCACATTGGACCGCGCCCGCCAAGACAACTCGGTCTACTGTGGGAGCGGGCTTGCTCGCGAAGGCCGCACCTCAATTATCGGATTTGACCCCGATCATCCAAAGCAACCCGCTCGACTTGGCCCGCTCATGACACAAACCCAACACCTTGCGCCGCTCCGCATTGTCCATCCGGCTCCAACGGGTAATCTCTTCCACCGTGCGCTGGCACCCGGTGCAAATATCCTGCTCATCCAGTGCGCAAATGTTTACGCAGGGGGATAGCACCGGTCGTTCAGTGGCGTTCATTCTTCCTGCTCGACCAGATCGCGGGCGTAGCGCTGCGAGTTATGCACATAGTGGGCGGCGCTGGCTTCGAGCATTTTCTTCTGTGGCTCGGTGAGTTCGCGCACAACCTTGCCCGGCGAGCCCATGACCAGCGAACCGTCCGGGATCTCCTTGCCCTCACCGATCAGCGAGTTGGCGCCGATGATGCAGTTCTTGCCGATTTTCGCGCCGTTGAGGATCACCGCGTTGATGCCGATCAGGCTGTAGTCGCCCACCGTGCACCCGTGGAGCATGGCGTTGTGGCCGATGGTCACGCCGGTGCCGATGATCAGCGGGTAGCCCATGTCGGTGTGCATCACCGTGCCGTCCTGGACGTTGCTGTTCTTGCCGATCAGGATCAGTTCATTGTCGCCACGCAACACGGCGTTGAACCAGACATTGGCGCCCTCTTCCAGCTTGACCTTGCCCACCAGCACAGCATTGGGGGCAACCCAGCTCTGTGGATGGGTTTCGACGCGGGCGTCGCCCAGGCGATATTTCATCTTATTGTCCTCAAGGCTCAGGCAGCCGCGCTGTCTTGCCATACGAAAGATGGCTTCAAATATTGATAAAGCTTTTGGGTGGGTGGTGCAGGCTGATGTCGGCGTCATAAAGCAGGTTGATCAACTCGACGATCATGATCGCGGTCAAACCCCAGATCTTGTATTCACCATAACGATAGCTCGGCACATACCAACTGCGACCCTGGTAATCGATGCGATGCGTGTGTTCGCGCGGGTCTTCTCGAAAGAACTCCAGAGGCACGCTGAACACAGCCGCAATTTCGGCATCGTTGGCCAGGTATTCGACGTAATCAGGAATGACGCCGACATAGGGCGTGACCTTGATGCCGTGCAGGGAGATCAGCGGACTGAGCGGGCCGATCACTTCCACCAGCCCCGGCGGCAGGCCGATTTCTTCTTCGGCTTCGCGCAAGGCAGTGAAAATAAGGTCAGGGTCTTCGGGGTCGCGTCGCCCGCCGGGGAAGGCGACTTCGCCGCCATGGGTCGAGAGCCCGCTGGCGCGCAGGGTCAGAACCAGTTCCGGTTCGTCACTGCGGGTGATCGGCACGAGTACCGCCGCCTCGGGGAAACGCTTGTCGGTTTCCAGGGTGCGTGGCGTGTGGTTGCTTACCCGATGCAGTAGCTCGTCCAGCATGAGTGTTCTCGATCTGTGCCTGTAGGGTCTGTTGACGTTTGCTGACGACCGCGTTGCGCGCCAACGCGCGCGATGCTGCGTTGCGGGATTTGCCAAGGGAACAGACATTAGCTGCATCCCGCGCCTTGCCTCGCACGCGTTGGCACTGCAACGCGGTTCGCCAGCAAACGTCAACAGACCCTATGCATCATGCACCAATCACACCGACCGCCCAACCCCTGAACTGGCGCATGTCGCGAAACGACAACTTGCCGACAGACACTGCCGCACGCCAAGATAGGCGCAGCATTCAGGAACCCAAGCATGAAATTTTGCAGCCAGTGCGGCAACCCGGTCACCCAGCGCATTCCCGAAGGCGATTCGCGCCTGCGATTTGTCTGTGACAGCTGTCAGACCATTCACTATCAGAACCCCAATATCGTCGCCGGTTGCGTCGCGACCTGGGGCTCGAAGGTGTTGCTGTGCCGGCGAGCCATCGAGCCACGACTCGGCTACTGGACGCTGCCTGCCGGCTTCATGGAAAACGGCGAGACTGTCGAGCAGGCCGCCGTGCGCGAGACCGCCGAAGAAGCCTGCGCCCGGGTCCGCAACCTGAGCATCTATACGCTGATTGATGTGCCGCACATCAGTCAGGTGCATGTATTCTTCCGCGCCGAGCTGGTGGACCTGGACTTTTGCGCCGGCCCCGAGAGCCTGGAAGTGCAGCTTTTCGAAGAAGCCGATATCCCTTGGTCCGAGCTGGCTTTCCGCACGGTGGGCCGTACTTTAGAATGCTTCTTCGCTGACCGGCAGACGGAGGTCTACCCGGTGCGTTCCGAGTCGATTCCGCCACTGACTCAGCCAGCCATCATCTAAGCTCTTATCAGTACTTATAAATAGTCGCGACACCTCTAGGGATATCGTTTCAATGCGCTGGTTGCTTGCCCTGTTTTGCCTGTCATTCGTTGTCGTGTCCCAGGCCTCCACCGTGGTCACTCTGGATGGCAAGCCCATCGAAAAAGTGCTGATACTCAAATCCGCCCATCAATTGCAATTGATCGCCGACGGCAAGCCGCTACGAACCTACCGTATCTCCTTGGGCAAACAACCCCGGGGCGCGAAGCTGATGGAAGGCGACAAGCGCACGCCAGAGGGTTTTTACTGGGTGGATTGGCGCAAGGTCAGTGACCGTTTCAACCTGGCGATGCACATCTCCTACCCGAACATTGCCGATTCCGCTCGCTCCCGGCGCGAAGGCGTCGATCCCGGCGGCATGATCATGATCCACGGCACCCCCGACACCTACGACTACCCGGAAAACCTGTTCCACACCCTGGACTGGACCGACGGCTGCATCGCCATGCGCAACATGGACATGCGCGAGGTCTGGGGACTTGTGCCGGATGGCACGATGATCGAGATTCGGCCTTAACCCCTCTTCTGCAATTGCGCCGAGCCTTTGCGGCCAGGGGGCTTTTTGTGGCGAGGGAGCAAGCTCCCTCGTCACAAAAGCATCGCGTCGCCGCAAATCCCCTCTCTCGACCGCTACCTTCTGTCGCCCTCCGAAAAAATAAATCAAAAGATCGCAGCCTTCGGCAGCTCCCACGGTGGAGATACCAATTCCCACTGTAGGAGCTGCCGCAGGCTGCGATCTTTGCTTCTGTAATCCCCGCCCGTAATACCACTTAAAGCCAACACCCACTAAACCAGCCCAGCAGGCCCGGTTTTCCTGCGCTCCGAGCAAAGTGGTCTCATTGACATGGTATTTAAGTGGTATTACGTTTCGTCCTACAACCGGGCGACAACAATCCAATATCCGCATCGGAAACAACCTACATGAATGACATCCAGGCCCTACGTCCTGACGACTCCCAGCCGACGCCGCTGTACCTGCAACTGGCGCGCAACCTGGAAGCGGCGATCCACGCCGGCCAATGGAAAGCCGAACAAGCCATGCCGTCGGAGCGCAGCCTCAGTGAATTGCTGGGCATCTCCCGCGTCACCGCGCGCAAGGCGCTGGAAGTCTTGTTCGATCAAGGCCTGATCCGCCGCAACCAGGGTTCCGGCACCTTCATCACCCCACGCCTGGAACAACCGCTGTCGCGCCTCTCCGGCTTCAGCGAAATGCTCCGTCTCAAAGGCTTCGTCCCCGGCTCGCAGTGGCTGGAGCGGGAAATCACCCCGCCAACCCACGAAGAACTGATCCGCCTCGGCCTCTCGCCCAACGACAAGGTCGCGCGGCTCAAACGCCTGCGCAAAGCCGATGACACGGTGATGGCGATCGAGATGAGCACCCTGCCCGCCTCGATCATTCCCAAGCCGCAAGCGGTGGGCGATTCCCTCTACGAATTCCTCGACGGCATCGGCAAACCGATCGTCCGCGCCTTGCAGCACATTCAGGCGATCAACGCCTCGGACGAATTCGCCGCGCTGGTCGGCATCGCCCCCGGCACTGCCATGTTGCTGATGACCCGGGTCGGCTATCTGGAAGACAACACCCCGATCGAAGTCACCGACACCTATTGCCGCAACGACTACTACGACTTTGTCGCAGAGCTCCGTAGATAAAGAGCGTCGTCGATAAATACGCAACCGAGAACCGATCATGTCCGAAGACAACATCCTCACCGCCCACGGCTGGGTTCGCGGCCGGCTGATTCACCAACACGGCAAAGTCGTGTCCATCGAAGGCGTGCCCTGCGATCCGGCCGACAACGACCTGCCTTACCTGCTGCCAGGTTTCATCGACCTGCACGTTCACGGTGGCGGCGGCAAAGACATCATGGAAGGCGCCACAGCCTTCGAAACCATCACCAAAACCCACGTGCGTTTCGGTACCACCTCGCTGCTGGCGACCACCATGACCGCGCCATCGGAAGAGATTTCCAGCGTGCTCAAAGCCGTCGGCGAATACTGCGAGCAGCGGCCGAAAGGCAGCGCCCGGGTGCTCGGCGTGCACCTTGAAGGCCCGTACATCAACCCCGGCAAACTCGGCGCGCAACCGAATTTCGCCCACACCGCGTTGATGACCGAAGTCGAAGAATACCTGGCGCTGGCGCCGATCCGTGTGATCACCATCGCCCCGGAAATCGCCGGCCACGACGGTTTGATCCGGGCCCTCAGCGCTCGCGGCGTGCGCATGCAAATCGGCCATACGCTCGGCAGTTACGAGGAAGGCGTGGCCGCACTGGATGCCGGCGCCACCAGTTTCACCCACCTCTATAACGCCATGAGCCCGCTGCATCACCGCGAGCCGGGCATCGTCGGCGCGGCATTGGCCCACGCCAAATACGCCGAACTGATTCCAGACTTGCTGCACGTTCACCCCGGCGCGATGCGCGTCGCACTGCGCTCGATCCCGTGCCTGTATTGCGTCACCGATTCCACCGCCGCCGCTGGCATGCCGGACGGTGAATACAAGCTCGGCAGCCACACCGTGACCAAATGCCTGGGCGGTGTGCGCCTGGCCGACGGCACCCTGGCCGGCAGCACCCTGACCATGGATCAGGCGTTGCGCAACCTGGTGAAGATCGGTTTGCCAATCGCCGAGGCCTCGCAACGTCTTTCGCAATTCCCCGCCGACTACCTCGGCATCACCGAACGCGGCCGCCTGCAACCCGGCAGCTGGGCCGACTGCGTGCGCCTGGATCGCTCACTCACACTGACCGCCGTCATGGTCGAAGGAGAAGACATTGACTTCAAAAATGCTTGAAGAGGCGCTGTCCTCGTTCGAGGCCGTGCAAGCCCAATTGCAACAACTCGACCCACAGATGATCGAGATCGCCGGACGCCTGCGCCGTCAGCCACCGCAAGTGGCGATGACCATTGCCCGTGGCAGCTCCGACCACGCGGCGAGTTACTTTGCCTACCTGACCATGCAGCAACTGGGCATTCCGGTGGCGTCGTTGCCAATGTCGGTGGTGACCATGCAACAGGCGCCGTTGAAGGTCAGCGGCCAGGTCGCGTTCGCCTTCTCGCAATCGGGGCAAAGCCCGGACCTGGTGAACAGCCTGCGTCTGCTGCGCAAACGTGGCGCCCTGAGCATTTCGATGGTCAACGCTGAAGGTTCACCGCTGGAAGCGGCGTGTGAGTTCAGCTTGCCGCTGTTGGCCGGCACCGAAAGCAGCGTCGCCGCAACCAAGAGCTTTATCGCCACCCTCAGCGCCAGCGCGCGGCTGATTGCGCACTGGAAAGACGACGTGGAATTGCTGGAGGCCGGCAACGCCCTGCCGCAAGGTCTGCGCGATGCAGCGCAACAGGATTGGAGCCTGGCCATCGACGCCTTACGCGATTGCCAGCGCCTGATGGTGATCGGCCGTGGCGCCGGTTTTGCCATCGCTCAGGAAGCCGCGCTGAAATTCAAGGAAACCTCGGCGATCCAGGCCGAAGCCTTCAGCAGCGCCGAAGTCCGTCACGGCCCGATGGCGTTGATCGGCGAGCAATACCCGCTGCTGGTGTTCGCCCCGCGCGGTGCCGAGCAGGCCGGTTTGCTGAGTCTGGCCGCCGACATGCGCCAGCGCGGCGCCCGCGTATTGCTGGCTGCGCCGGATGACGTCACTGAGCGCGACCTGACCCTGACCCGCGCAGAGCACCCGGCCCTCGATCCGATTCTGGCGATCCAGAGTTTCTACGTGATGGCCGCCGGTTTGGCCGTCGCCCGCGGCATGGACCCGGACCAGCCGCGGCACTTGAGTAAAGTGACGCGCACGCACTAAGCCTGAACTTTGACTGCATTCCTGATGAGTACCGAGCCATGCACAACAATAATAAAGAGCTGACCTTAAGCGCCCCGCTCAGCGGCCCGGTGCTCACGCTCGCCAAAGTCCCGGACCCGGTGTTCGCCAGTGGCGCCATGGGTGACGGGATCGCCATCGACCCGCTGAACGACACGCTGCATGCACCCTGCGCCGGTGTCGTGGTGCACGTCGCCCGCACCGGCCACGCCATCACCTTGCGCGCCGACAACGGCGCCGAATTGCTCCTGCACCTGGGCCTCGACACCGTCGAGTTGCAGGGCGAAGGCTTCTCGGTGCTGGTCAAGGAAGGCGCGCGGGTCAGCAATGGCCAGCCGTTGCTGCGCTATGACCTGGACAAGGTCGCACAGCAGTGCAAAAGCCTGGTCAGCCTGATGATCCTGACCAACAGCCAGGACTTTCAGGCGCGGCCGATTACATTGAAATCGGTGAAGGTTGGTGATCCGCTCCTGCACATCGTTCGACGACTGGCCAATGGTGCCCAGGCTGAAGTCGAAGTGTCCGGTATTGAAGTTCACGGCCATGTGCGCATCGCTCATCGCGGTGGGTTACATGCACGGCCAGCCGCGCTGATTCGTCAGACAGCGCAAGGCTTCAAGAGCAAGTCGCTGCTGCATTTCGCCGGTAAGTCGGCGTCTTGCGACAGTTTGATCGGGCTCATGAGCCTGGCCATCGGCGAGCAGGAAGAAGTTCAAGTCAGCACTCAGGGCCCGGATGCTAAAGCGGCGTTGCAGGCGTTGTTGAGCGCGTTATCCACAGCCCTGGTCGAAGACAGTCACGCTGCGGCGCCAGTATCGATTGCCCAGCGTCATCGCGCGGCTGAAGTGGGTGTGTTGCACGGTGTTTGCGCGGCGCCCGGTCTGGTCGCTGGGCCACTGTTTCAGTTGAACGCGATCAGTCTGCCTGTGGACGCCGGCGGCCACGATCCCGAGCAACAACTGCGCGCCCTCGACACTGCGCTGAACGTCGTGCGCAGCGAAATCGATCACACCCTGACCCAGGCCAGAAAGCACAAAAACACCGACGAAGAAGCGATCTTCGCCGCGCACGTGGCGTTGCTCGAAGACCCGGCGTTGCTGGATGCGGCGGCGCAATCAATAGGCCAAGGCATGGCCGCAACCCACGCCTGGAGCCAAGCGATCGACGTGCAATGCGACGTCCTTCAGCAACTCGGCAGCGCATTGCTAGCCGAACGCGCCAACGATCTGCGCGACCTCAAACAACGGGTATTGCGTGCCTTGCTGGGTGAAGCCTGGCACTACGACGTGCCGGCCGCTGCCATCGTCGTCGCCCACGAATTAACGCCTTCGGACTTGCTGCAACTGAGCCAGCAAGGTGTCGCTGGCTTGTGCATGGCGGCGGGCGGCGCGACGTCCCACGTGGCGATTCTGGCTCGCGGCAAAGGTCTGCCGTGCATGGTTGCGCTGGGTTCGGCGCTGCTGGATCAGAAGCAAGGCCAAGCGATGGTGCTGGATGCCGACGGCGGTCGCCTCGAACTGACGCCGACCGCCGACCGCTTGGCCGAGGTGCGTCAGGCACAGCTCGATCACCAACAACGTCGCGCCGAGCAACAAGCCCAGGCGCACACCCCGGCGCGGACCCTCGACGGCGTGCACATTGAAATCGCAGCCAACGTGGCATCAAGTTCTGAAGCAGCCGATGCGCTGGCCAATGGCGCCGATGGCGTCGGTCTGTTGCGCACCGAGTTTCTCTTCGTTGATCGCAACACCGCGCCGGACGAACAGGAGCAGCGCCTCGCCTACCAAGCCGTGCTCGACGCCATGGGCGACAAGTCGGTGATCATCCGCACCATCGACGTCGGCGGCGACAAGCAACTCGACTATCTACCGCTGCCGGTCGAAGCGAACCCGGTACTCGGTCTGCGCGGTATTCGCCTGGCTCAGGTACGGCCGGAACTGCTCGATCAACAACTGCGCGCGCTGCTGCACGTCAGCCCGTTATCGCGCTGCCGGATCCTGTTGCCGATGGTCACCGAAGTCGATGAGCTGCTGCACATCCGCCAACGCCTCGACGCCTTGTGCACCGAGCTGGAACTGACGCAGCGCCCGGAGCTGGGCGTGATGATCGAAGTCCCGGCCGCCGCGCTACTGGCCGAGCAGCTTGCAGAGCATGCGGACTTCCTGTCCATCGGCACCAACGATTTGTCCCAGTACACCCTGGCCATGGACCGCGACCACGCCGGCCTCGCTTCACGAGTCGACGCGTTGCACCCGGCGCTGCTGCGATTGATCGCCCAGACCTGCGCGGGTGCGGCGGTGCATAACCGTTGGGTCGGGGTGTGCGGTGCGCTGGCCTCCGATCCGCTGGCCACGCCGGTACTGATCGGTTTGGGTATCAGCGAGTTGTCTGTAAGCCCGGTGCAGATCGGTGAAATCAAGGACCGCGTGCGCCATCTGGACGCGAGCGAATGCCGACGCATCAGCCAGGGCTTGCTCAAGTTGAGCAGCGCCGCCGCTGTGCGTCATGCCTGTCACCAACATTGGCCTCTGAGCTGAACAACAAAAGCTCTATAACAAAAAAGAATCAGGGAGAAACGCCATGTACCAATACTTCATCGAAGGCCTGCAGCGCCTCGGCCGCGCGCTGATGCTGCCGATCGCGATCCTGCCTATCGCCGGCCTGTTGCTGCGCCTGGGCGACACCGACCTGCTGAACATCGCGATCATCCACGACGCCGGTCAGGTGATCTTCGCCAACCTGGCGATGATCTTCGCCATCGGCATCGCGGTCGGTTTCGCCAAGGACAACAACGGCACCGCCGGCCTCGCCGGAGTGATTGGTTACCTGGTGATGATCTCCACGCTCAAGGTGCTCGATGCGAGCATCAACATGGGCATGCTCGCCGGGATCGTCAGCGGCTTGATGGCCGGCGCGCTGTACAACCGCTTCAAGGACATCAAGCTGCCGGAGTACCTGGCATTCTTCGGTGGCCGGCGCTTTGTGCCCATCGTCACCGGGTTCGCCGCTGTTGGCCTCGGGCTGGTTTTCGGCCTGATCTGGCCGCCGATCCAGCAAGGCATCAACAGCTTCGGCGCGTTGATGATGGAGAGTGGCAGTTTCGGCGCGTTCGTTTTCGGCGTGTTCAACCGCTTGCTGATCGTCACCGGCCTGCACCACATCCTCAACAACATGGCGTGGTTCGTGTTCGGCAACTTCACCGACCCGACCACTGGCGCCATCGTCACCGGCGACCTGTCGCGCTACTTTGCCGGCGACCCGAAAGGTGGCCAGTTCATGACCGGCATGTTCCCGATGATGATCTTCGGCCTGCCCGCCGCGTGCCTGGCGATGTACCGCAACGCCCTGCCGGAACGCCGCAAAGTCATGGGCGGGATCTTCCTGTCGATGGCACTGACCTCATTTTTGACCGGGGTGACCGAGCCGATTGAGTTTGCCTTCATGTTCCTCGCACCGATGTTGTACCTGGTGCATGCGCTGTTGACGGGATTGTCGATGGCCATCACCAACGCCTTGAACATCCATTTGGGCTTCACCTTCTCTGGCGGCTTCATCGACATGGTGCTGGGCTGGGGTAAATCCACCAATGGCTGGCTGGTGGTGCCGGTAGGGCTGGCGTATGCGGCGATCTACTACGTGGTGTTTGATTTCTGTATTCGCCGCTTCAACCTGAAGACGCCGGGACGTGAAGATGTGCCGACTGGCGACAAAGTGGTGTTCGCTGAAAACGAACGGGCCGGGGCGTATATCAAGGCGTTGGGCGGTGCAGAGAATCTGATCACCGTGGGTGCGTGTACCACCCGGTTGCGTCTGGACATGGTGGATCGCAACAAGGCAGACGATGCGCAGTTGAAAGCACTCGGGGCGATGGCGGTGGTGCGTCCGGGCAAGGGCGGGAGTTTGCAGGTGGTCGTTGGGCCGATGGCCGACAGCATTGCCGATGAGATTCGGTTGGCGATGCCGGCCTTCGGTCGCGCGGTTATTGCCACCCCCGCTTTGGTTGCTGAAGTGGCAAAACCTGTCGCTGTGCCCGAAGCGCAGCAGTGGCTGAATGCGCTGGGCGGTGGCGAGAATGTGTTGCAGATGGATTGCATCGCCATGACCCGGATTCGGCTGCAACTGGCGGATGGCAAGGCGTTGTCGGAGTGTCAGTTGAAGGAACTGGGATGCCATGGCGTCAGCCAACTTGAGGGCGGTGTCTGGCATTTGCTGGTTGGCGATAAAGCGCCGAGTTTGAGTGGGGCGTTGGAGGCGCTGGTGAATAGCAGTGAGGTGAGTGCCAAAGTCTGAGCCCACAAAAAACCTGTGGCGAGGGAGCTTGCTCCCGCTCGGCTGCGCCGCAGTCGTCAATCGGTCAGACGCGGTTCACCTGACAGAACCGGGCGGATGGTTTTCGGGCCGCTTCTCAGCCCAACGGGAGCAAGCTCCCTCGCCACAATGGCTCGGTGTACCCAGATCCAATGTGGGAGCGGTGTCAGGCGGCCCGGCTCTACTCGCGCGGGAGGCAGCTGTACGCAGGTTAGCAGGCCGGGGATCTAGCAAAGCCGGCGCGCCCGAAGGCGCCCTGCGCACAGCCACCATCGAGTGCAGGCATGGGCATGCCTGACTGACGGAGCTTGTGCAACTCACTAGATACCCCGGGCTGCTAAACCCGATCACTGATGGTCAGTGACAGGAATCAAGTTACCGAGCAGCCCCAAGGCGCACAAGCCGGCGGATTCTGGCGTAGCCGTAGGCAACGACGCAAGATCTTGTAGCTCTCAGGAAGTTACTCAGAGGGTGTTTTAAACGAGCACCCTCCAGCGCTGTTTAGTGATCTGACATGCACATCCCACACCACGAAATGCGGTAAATATGTACCGCCACCACCCCAGCCGCCCACCCCATGCTGATGGTTTCCGCCACCCGTATGGAGCCTGTGCCAATGAGCCCCCCTGCTACCTCCCCTTCCTTTGACGAGATCAAAGGCTATCTCAATCAGATCGGCCATCATCTGTTCAGGACCGATACTTCGCTGCTGCCTGAACAAAAGCCCTCCACCGAACAGCTCTACCTGAAGCGCCTGAACGGCATCCTGAAGAACGACCGCGAGCAATTCCTGCGCAAAAGCCGTGCGCACTATCAAGCACTGGAACACAGCGATCTGCGAAGCCAGGCAGGCCTGAATCTGCTCGTAACCCTGAAGGCCGCGCTAAACGCACAATTGCTGGACATGGACCTGCGCGAGCAGATCGACGGCATGGGCCGCAAAGCCTTCATGACTTATGAAGCGGGATTCACCGCCATCGGCCATGAAGCCAGGATGGGTATTCAGGACCGTCTGTTACACCCTCAGTCCGGCACGCTAATAGACAACCTTACGCTGGGGCCTACGCTGCGTCCGGGCCTCTATGCCGTGAAATTCAGTTATCAGCAGAAGTCTGTTGAACTGGCCGGCGCCTTTGTCGCCACGGAAAAAAACAACCCCTTGGTCAAGGATCTGATGTCCACCGAAGAGGTTGGTCAGGTCTTGCTGTTCACGCCGTCACGGGGCATCGAATCCTTCGATTCCCTGGCAGAACTCAACGCTCATTTGTTGCGAAACATGGAGCACGCAGCAGGGAGCAACGAATTCAAGGCGATGCTGCCCACCCGCTATCACCCCTTGAGTACTGCGGGGATCTGGCCCCTGGAACTTTCGCCCATCGACGCCGAACCGTTGTTTGAACACACCTATGGCGCACTGATTGACAAACGCACACAGGATATCGAGCAAGCCTTGAGCCTCGCGGACAACCCGGCGCAAGACTCCGCCCGTTTGATCAGCGCCCTGGACCGTGCCATCGGCGCCGCACTGCCCGACCTTACCGCCCGCCTCGAACTGCGTGCCCAGGCCCTGTTCGAACGGTGCCTGCGCAATAGCGCTCCGGATTGGTATCGCAGCGCCAGCGAGGCTCGGCGGGCCACTCTGGCCGAACACCTGGGCCGCTACAACCAGGCCCGCCAGAGCTTGCTGGGTCTGCTCGGCCCTGCCGCGACCCCCGAAACCTTGGCTCGTTATCAATGGCTTGAACGGCTGAGCGATGAACTGGAAATTGATGACCTGAACCCGGAACACCTGCAAGTCAGTACCCGCCGCCATGTCGCCGGTTTTGGTTTCTACGGGCATCAGCAAAACCTGATTGACCTGGCCTTGCGGGGCCTGCACACCGGCGACGAATTGCCCGGCTCGGACTTCCTCACAAGAACCCTCCTCACTTACAACGGGACGCCCCTGGCCGAGTCGTACAAGGACCTGACATCCGCGTGGCTCGCGCAGCAGTTGCTCACCTTGCAACCCAGGGTCGATTTTGCCGAAGTGCAGCAACAAGCCCACGGCCGGGCTGAAGTCAGACTCGCCATAGAACACATGCTCGATCAGCGCATCAACGCACTGGCCTGGACTGCCGTACTGCAAGGTCACCTGCGCGAAGATGACTTTGAATTGATCCAGCGTCTGCGGGCGGGCGCCGATACGCAGTTGAGCGCAGCAACACTCAGCGCCAACGCACTGTCGCTCCACGGCGCGCAACTCCTCGACATCTGGATACTACGCCAGACTGACGCTCGCGGTACGGTCAAACGCGTATTGCTCTGCACGCCGCAAGCACCCGGCGATCAGCACTTTCAGGTCTTCGACAATGAGCTCGCGTGCCAGCAACACATCCTTGGCTGGACTCAGGACAATGGTCTCAAGGCCGTTCCCGGCAGCATGACCGACTACTTGATCAGCCGGGCCCCTCTGCGTTATCGCAACAGCATGAAGAATGTCCTGACCGGGCTGAGCCTCAAGCCTCATGCCCAGGACTATAAAGAGCTGACGTTGAACAATGCCGGCAGCCATAGTCAATGCCTGCAAGCGATGGCAGAACATGTGCTGGCCACACGGGCTGATGACTATGAATTCAGCACGCCAAACTGGTATCGCTCGGCCTCCGCCCAGATCCGCAGGAAACTCACGACACTGGCCGAAGACGCCGACGGCACACTGCGGACCTACACCGACCATCCCGCGTCTGAAAGCCGTTTTCCCGCCTTTGCCACCTACCTGCATGAACAGGCCAGGAAAAGCTTGAACGAACTGCTGGGCCGCACCCGCAACGATGTTGACCCGGACTCTGTATGGGCCTACTCGCCGCCCGCGCTGGTCGGCGTCTGGACACCGCCGCCGCTGACGTATACCCAGTTGTATCGCGATGGGTACGCTGACGGCGTGGGCATTCTCGATGAAAAATTCTCGCGCTCGGCACGCTTCAAAGGCCCGCCAGGTATCGATCTGAGCCCCCTGACTGCCGAAAAAGTCGCGCGCTCGGTCACTGGCGTCTGGATCGGCCAGCGCTATATCGACAAACTCAAGACCGAACAGCTCAATGCCGACAGTCCGAACTACTCCTTCAGGCGCAATGCGATCCTGGCCATCACCCAGCGGCAACTGCAAAGCGCCGCACTTGAGTGCCACCTGCAGGGGCATATTGCAGGGGTTGACCTGCAATGGCTTAAACAAAGCATCGCCAGCATGGGCGAAACCTCGGTGCAGGCGCGTAACAATTACGCCATCCATCGCCTGTTGATCGATGGCGAATGGGTTATCGACACTTGGCTGTTCAGCCACGGCAACAACCCCGTCCTGCTCTACACCCCACAGGCACCGGACGGCATCAGCTTTCGTGAAGCCCGGCTGTTCAATTACCTGCTAAAAAAACAACCCGGCATGATCGCTTACTTCACCGGCCGGGTCGGCGTCCAGTCCCAGGTCAGGGTCCAGGCTTTTCTGGAAGAAGCAAAAAGAGGGCTGCCTGAACAGCTTGATAAAACCAGCGTCAGCCCTGCGCGTTACGACTCGATCCGCTCAACAGCACCGGTGCTGGACCTGCGCCGGGCGCTGTATGACATGAAGATGCAACGCAAGATCGACAACGTTGCTGCAACCACCCTCAACCGCACACAAATGATTGCCGGCATTCTTTGGACTTGCGTGGAATGGGTGGCCGCCATTGCCACGGCCCCGTTCCCCATCCTGAGTCTGAGTACCGGCCTGTTGCTGGCTTTCAAGGACGCCATGCTCGCGCTGCATGCCTACAACCAGGGCGATACCTCGGCGGCGCTTGAGCACTTCATCGGTTATTTGTTTAACAGTGCCGGCGCATTGTTTACCGATCTGCGTCCGGCACTGCGCTCGCTCAAACCCGTCGGCAAATCATTGCGTCTGGCTGCGGCAAGCGCTGAAGAGAGCCAGGCCATGAAACTCATCAGTCAGTTGGAACCCGTTACGCTGGATTCGACGAACATGCGCCCGGTGTTCTTCGAAGGGCGACGCCTTTGGGCGCCAAAGACGCCGGATGCCATCGGCCGCTACTTGCTGTATCGCCTTCACCCGGTCAATGGCACGTGGGTCTCGACCGGTCGGCTGGTCACGCCGAATTCAGAAGGTATTCTGGTTCGCAGCGGAATGTCCGGAGGAGCGCCCAAGTATGAATCCATGCCTGAAACACCCGGGCCACATAAAGACTACGGGATGCCACCGAAATACTGGGGCCGGCTTGAGTCTGTCCTGGATCCGCAACTGCGGGCCAGCCTGATGAGTAACAGCGAAAACCTCTTTAACAGTCCACACGTCATTTTGGAATCAGCTGCCGAGCAGCTGCAAAATTTGCGCGTTGTTTACCTGCAACAGGTCGAGCGCCTGAAAAAGGACGCACAGAGCTTTTTCGAAACCCTCGCTCCCCTGCCGGCCCGTGCTGACGTTCCGCCCGTGGAGGCCGGTGCTTCATTTGCACAACTGATTGCCAGCGACGCCCTTGGCGAAAACAAAAACCTGATCGTCGGCGCCGTACCGGATTCCATTGCCAGCAAGCAGGCACTGATCACGAACATGGACACTCTGGTCGAACAAGGCTTCAAGCGCCTGTATGTGGAATACCTGCCGGGCGATGTGTTCAGACCAAAACTTGCGAAGCTCAACAACGGCCAATCATGGCAACACATCGAGCAGCATTTGAAGGCTATCGACACATCTTTCGGCTTCGCCCCGGACGCTGAATACTCATACCTCGCGCTTGTGCGCCAGGCTCGGGAAAAGGGCGTGAAAGTCATGGCGCTCGACGCCTCGACTTCTTATCAACTGGACGATGCCCTGGTCATGGGCGAGACCCCGCCGACGACGACACGGGACAACCGCCTGAGAAACTTCTATTCCCACAAAGTGATTGAAGCCGATGCGGCAGACGCACCGGGCGAACGCTGGATTGCCCTGGTCGATCAGTCGCGCATGACCACGTTCAATCAGGCCCTCGGCCTGGATGAACTGCAAAAAGCCGTGGCACTGCGCATTGAAGATGTGGGCCCGAATCAGCCCGTGGGCGTCTGGACGGACACGCCGGGCGCGATACCCGGCGACGCGCTGGCCAGAGGCGACTACCGCATGACACTGCAAACGCCATACAAGGCGCCCGAACCCGCGGCACCGGTAGCCGTTGCGTCCACTTCCGATGTGCAGCATTTCAGCGACTTCGACATTGCTCCGTCGCTCAGAGACGATATTGTCCATCTGGCTGATGATCCACATGGCCTGGACACCCGCTATGCACCATTCAATCCGGCTCGCCATGAAGCGTTTCGCACATTCGTCGAGACACGCTCAAGCCTGAAGACCAAGGCCGAGAGCTTCTTTGCCGATTACGTGCCGCCTTCCAGGCCGACACTCCCGGCGATCACCTCCAGCACCACGCCGCAATCGTTCCTGAAACAGATTGGCGATAGCGACCTGGCGGGGCTGGTGATCGGTGAAGGTCACATTCATGAGTCGAGCAAGGCCCTGCTGAGAAAGCATATGAAACAAATCCAGGAGGCGGGTTTCAAGACACTCTACGTTGAACACCTGCTCACGGACCTGCATCAGGCCGAACTGGATATATTCCATCGCACCCAGCAACTTCCCCGCAAGCTCAAGGCCTATCTCAGAAGACAGGACCGAGGCCATATGCCTTTGTACAGCGGCCCCAATACTTATTCGGAAGTGGTCCAGGCCGCAGGCAAATATGGCATCCGCGTCCGGGCGCTTGACTGTACCGCCAGCTATCACCTGAAAGGGTTGCCGACACCGACAGACACGGCGCGAAATCAGATGTTCAGCTACTTTGCCGCCCAGGTCATTCAGGCCGATCAGGCGGCACAGGGCCCGCATAAATGGATAGCTTTCGTCGGCAGCAGGCATACCAACAACAACCTGGGGGTACCGGGGCTGGCGGAGATGCTGGGGGCGGTCAGTCTGCACGTCAGGGATACGGCCCCAACGTTATCCAGAGGCATTCATCTTGGCACTTGGGAAACGGATATCAGGAATCCTTCGTCGATAGCACTGCGCAGCGACTTCAAACTGGAAGTCGGTACTGCCGGGATGCCCGCACCTTCGCCTTTTGTTCCTATCGATAGATCAAGGTTGACCAGGCCCGGGTACTTCTTGATCGAACGCCCATCCGCTGCCGAGACGCTACTGGTGCACCGTTCTACCACCGGAGAAATTATCGCTACGCCAATTCAGGTGGACGACAGCGGGCTGTTCTTTATTGATCGCTGGGGCAAGAAGGAACAGCGGTTCAAGTACCTGCACACCCTGGTCGGCATGCTTGAAAGAGAGGTAAATTTGACCCCTGTCCCCTGAACAGAGCCGGCACTCATCAAGTGCCGGCGCGTAAATATCAGGCCCAACAAAAAACCCGCTGGCCGTGATGGCCCAGCGGGTTTTTTGTACAGCGGTCGGCGAATCAGAAATCCTCCAACCGCCACATTTCATAAGCCGGCGTCTCATAGGGATGGCTTTCTTTCAAAGCCACCACCACCGCCCGAATCAACTCGTCGCTGACCACCAGTTCAACCTTCCATTCCTCAACCTGCTCGACCTGCCCCGCTTCACCTATAAACGGCTGACTGCCATCCAAAGGTCGAAACTGACCCAGACCCAGCACCTGCCACGCGCAGTGGTCGTAAGCACCGATCCGCCCGCCACCGGCGGCGAATACGGCGTTTTTGACCTGCTCCACATGACTGGCCGGAACAAAAAAGCTGAGCTTATACACAGCCCTTAGTTCACCCAGACGCGCGCATTACGGAACATACGCATCCAAGGTGCGTCTTCGTTCCAGTCTTCCGAACGCCACGAGTTCTGCACGGCGCGGAACACGCGTTCCGGGTGCGGCATCATGATGGTTACGCGACCGTCACGGCTGGTCAAACCGGTGATCCCGCGCGGCGAGCCGTTCGGGTTGGCCGGGTATTTCTCGGTGACCTTGCCGTGGTTGTCGACGAAACGCATCGCTACGCAACCCGACAGATCGGCTTCCAGCAACGCTTCTTCGCTTTCGAACTCGGCATGACCTTCACCGTGAGCGATGGCGATTGGCATGCGCGAGCCGGCCATGCCTTGCAGGAAGATCGAGTTCGATTCCTGGACCTGAACCATCGCCACGCGGGCTTCGAACTGCTCGGAACGGTTACGCACGAAGTGCGGCCAGAACTCGCTGCCCGGGATCAGTTCGCTGAGGTTGGACATCATCTGGCAACCGTTGCACACACCCAGGGTGAAGCTGTCGTTACGCTCGAAGAAGCCTTGGAACGCATCACGCGCACGGCTGTTGAACAGGGCCGACTTGGCCCAGCCTTCACCGGCACCCA